>Ga0210401_10003340_pt1 | contig 17181 bp, 16 predicted proteins | sample IncBWH32MmetaG_FD_150866 | JGI IMG/M metagenome (GOLD analysis project Ga0210401, IMG submission 150866) | Forest soil microbial communities from Barre Woods Harvard Forest LTER site, Petersham, Massachusetts, United States - Inc-BW-H-32-M | ecosystem: Environmental > Terrestrial > Soil >... | reverse complement strand
GATTCGGTAGCGCCCCATCCTTTGACGTAAGTTAATCAGGGAAAAAGCAGAGGAGCCGGCCGAGCATTCTTCAAGTCAGCGGCGGGCTAGGTATGCTGCTCCCGCCGCAAAGCCTGGTTCTTGCTTGCTAGTTCCCAGCAATTCTGGGCAATCTCCCAGTCTTCTTCAGCCCGAATGATGACCACGCGAATCAGCGAATCTGTAGCGGAGATCTCCTGGTCCGGGGGCGACTCTGCATTCTTCTTCGGATCAAGTTTCAGGCCGACATACTGCAGATTCTCGCAAGCGGCGGCCCGCACGTCTGGCGAATTCTCTCCAACTCCCGCAGTAAAAACCAAGGCGTCAATTCCACCCAGCACCGCGATCATGGCGCCGATACCTGAGCGCAAACGGTGGACGTAGATGTCGAAGGCAAGCTTTGCCCGTTCGTGCCCATTTCTTACGGCGGCCAAGATTTCACGCATGTCTCCTGACAACCCCGAGATCCCCAACAAACCCGAGTGTTCATTGAGCAGTTCGTCGAGCTCTTCCCCGGTCTGCTGACTTTGGCGCACCAGGTAGGTGAGAATCCCGGGATCGACCGAGCCGGAACGAGTGCCCATCATCAAACCTTCTAGCGGCGTAAATCCCATCGTGGTGTCTACACTCTTTCCGTTGCGGATGGCCGCCAGAGAACAACCGTTTCCCAGATGACAAGTCACAAGCCTCAACGAATTCAAGTGTCTGCCCAACAGATGCGCTGCACGCCGAGCACAATACTTGTGATTGATGCCATGAAAACCGTAGCGTCGGATTCCCGCTTCAAACCATTCGTAGGGTCCCGGGTACACCGCCGCAGGCAACGGCATGGTCTTGTGAAAACCAGTGTCGAAAACTGCGATTTGACACACACCTCCGAGCAGTTTCTCGATTGTCTCCATGCCCTCCAGTTCTGCACGATTATGCAGAGGAGCAAAGGCAGAAACACTCGCGATCGCCGATTTTACTTCCGCCGTGATGACAACCGGGTCCTCAAATTCTGGACCACCGTGCACCACCCGGTGTCCGACGACGTCAATCTCCGAGGGCGATCGTACGGCGCTCGCTTCACCCTTCCACAAAGTATCCAGCAAATGCTCGATGGCTTGGGCACGAGAGGAAACCTGAATGCGGTCTTTTCTGGCGAATCCGCGCTGATTCTTGATCTCCGCTTGTGCGGACTCGCTCTCCCATTCGATCTTCGCCTGCCAAAGGCAACCCGGCGGATCATCCGGCAAAACGTCGCCGATCTCGTATAGGCAGCTTTTCTGGCTACTGGATCCCGAATTCAGCACGAGAATCTTCATGCGTCAATAAGGCCAAGTCCAGTCGCGCACTTCTGGCATGTCATCCCCATGCTGCCGGATATATTGGTTGTGCTCCACGAGTCTGTTGCGTAGAGACTGCTTGAAATGCGCCCCCATGCGCTGAAGCCGAGGCACACGGTCCACGACATCGCCCGCGAGATGAAAACGGTCAAGGTCGTTCAGGACCGTCATGTCGAAAGGCGTTGTCGTCGTGCCCTCTTCTTTGTAACCCCGGACGTGGAAGCTGTCATGATTCTGGCGTCTATAGGTGAGCCGATGAATCAGCCAGGGATAACCATGGTAGGCGAAGATTACAGGCTTGTCGGTGGTGAACATTGAATCAAAATCGCGGTCAGAGATTCCATGGGGATGTTCCGAGGGGGGATGCAGCGTCATCAGATCTACCACGTTCACGACCCGGATTTTTATATCGACGAAATTCTGCCGGAGCAGGTCGACGGCAGCCAGAGTTTCGAGAGTGGGGACGTCGCCGGCGCAGGCCATCACCACGTCGGGCTCGCAGTTCTGATCAGTGCTCGCCCACGACCAGATTCCGACTCCGTTTGCGCAGTGCTCAATTGCGGCATCCATGTCGAGCCATTGGAGAGCTGGCTGCTTCCCAGCGACAATCACATTGATGTAGTCGCGGCTGCGCAGGCAGTGGTCGGCGACAGAAAGCAGGGTATTGGCGTCGGGCGGAAGATAAACCCGCACAATATCCGCTTTCTTATTCATAACGAAATCGATGAAGCCGGGATCCTGGTGACTGAAGCCGTTGTGGTCCTGGCGCCAGACGTGCGATGTCAAAAGATAGTTCAGAGACGCAATCGGTCGACGCCACGAGATATCACGAGTCGCCTCCAGCCACTTCGCGTGCTGGTTGAACATGGAGTCAACAATATGGATGAACGCTTCGTAACACGAAAAAAAGCCGTGACGACCCGTAAGCAAGTAGCCCTCGAGCCAGCCTTGACACATGTGCTCGCTCAGTATCTCCATGACTCGTCCGGTAGCGGATTCATGCTCGTCGGTAGGCAGGAGAGGCTCCATGAAGATTTTGTCTGTGACCTCGTACAAAGCATCCAGGCGATTCGAAGCAGTTTCATCCGGACCGAATACCCGAAAGTTCTTGGAATCCATATTCAACTTCATGACGTCGCGCAAGAAAGTGCCGAGGACCCTCGTGGCTTCTCCGGTCTGAGTGCCCGGCTTGGGCACCTTCACGGCGTAGTCACAAAAATCCGGCATGAGCAGATTTTTGAGTAACAAGCCGCCGTTTGCATGCGGATTGGCGCCCATCCGACGGTCGCCTTTTGGTGCGAGATCAGCTAGCTCTCGATGAAACTTGCCGCTTTCGTCGAAAAGCTCCTGAGGCCGATAACTTTTCATCCAATCTTCCAGGATCTTGAGGTGCTCCGGCTTGGTGTCTAAGTCTGCGACTGGTACTTGGTGAGCGCGCCACGTACCCTCAACCGGCTTGCCATCCACGAATTTTGGGCCCGTCCAGCCCTTCGGGGTGCGCAGAATGATCATCGGCCAGATGGGACGATTCCTGGATTCATTGGAGCGAGCATCGTCCTGAATCCCCCTGATCTCCGCGATTATGGTTTCCAGGGTGGATGCCATGAGTTGGTGCATAGGCTCGGGCTCATCTCCTTCGACGAAGTAGGATTTGTATCCGTATCCATTAAAAAGTTGCGTGAGTTCTTCATCACCTAGACGCCCGAGCACGGTGGGGTTCGCGATCTTGTACCCGTTCAAATGCAGAATCGGAAGCACTGCGCCATCCCGCGCGGGGTTGAGAAATTTGTTGGAATGCCAGCTCGTAGCCAACGCACCGGTCTCTGCTTCACCATCGCCGACTACGCAGCAGGCCAGCAGGTCCGCATTGTCAAACACGGCTCCGTACGCATGAGCGAGGGAGTAACCGAGTTCTCCGCCCTCGTTGATTGAACCGGGAGTTTCCGGAGCAGCATGGCTAGGAATTCCTCCGGGAAAGGAGAACTGCTTGAACAACTTCCGCATGCCTTTCTCGTTCTGTTGGATGTCAGAGTAAAGCTCGCTGTAAGTTCCCTCCAGATAGGTGTTGGCCACAATTCCAGGCCCCCCGTGACCTGGCCCCGTGATGTTAATCACATTCAGATCGTATTTTTGGATGAGCCGATTTAAATGGACGTAAACGAAGTTGAGTCCTGGGGTGGTGCCCCAATGTCCGAGCAATCGGGGCTTCACGTGTGTAATTTTCAACGGCTCGCGCAAAAGCGGATTAGCATAAAGATAAATCTGGCCCACCGAAAGATAGTTTGCGGCACGCCAGTAGGCATTGATCTTTCGCAGTTCGTCGGGTGTAAGCGTCTGGTTGGAAGCTTTAGTTGTCACGGAATCGGCGGAGGCCACGTCAGTCATCACATGCTCTCCTAATTGATCTCCTAAGATGCTACACCTCTCGGAATCGCATGAGCCTGCTCCTGCAAGATGAAAATACTGTTACAGCGCCCGTGCAATACTTGCGACTCAATTATCGTCAACGATGACGAGATATCGACAAATTGTGATGCTCGAAGCCCGCTACATGCCGCGATCCGTTTGACGCCACGCTCGGCATTCACTTACGATGTATTGCGACCGAATTGACTCCAGCCGCATTGGTTTGAGTCAAGCGGTTGGAAGGCTTGCAGAATCCGCAGTGCAGAAACCTTAGTATTTTCGCGCCCTTAGCTCAGTTGGATAGAGCGTCTGGCTACGAACCAGAAGGTCGGGAGTTCGAATCTCTCAGGGCGCACCATTCTTTCAATAAGTTAGGGGCACTTGATTTTAAGTGCCCCTTTGCTTTGTGCGTGAAATGACCGTGTGAGGGCAGAAAAAACTATTGGATGGACCTCGCCGCATTCTGATTTTCTGCTCGCTGTTGCCGGTACGTCTGCGTTGCCCTGAGCGCCTTTCGCTGATCGCGATCGTCTGCGATATCGTAGCGATCGAAGACGCTGCGTGTGCGGTGTCCCGAGATGCTCATTGCAACCGTCTCCGTGTTGCCAGCCCGAACCAAGTCCCTTACCGCAGTTCTCCTTAGATCGTGGAAAATTTTTCCCTTGTACCTCAACGACTCGTATTTCCACGTCCGTGAGCACTTCTCGCATTTGTAGTCTGCATCAACTGAAATCCCGCAATCGGGACAAAGCATTTTGCCGACTCCAGCCAGACAGCACGCTCTCGCCCATGCCTTGCGAAAGTCACCCACAGGTTCACCGTCCCGATGAAAGACTAGGTCGGAAAGCATTATCGTGTTGTCTTTCTCGACGCGACGTGCGACCTTGCGGCGCTCAATCAAGTCCTGCAGGTCGCCCTCGATGGGCACCGAGCGAGGCTCTTCGTTCTTGGAGTCCTCCTCTCGTAACCTGATGACATCAATTTCCACATCCTCCCAGCGCAAGGATGCAATTTCACCTTTTCTCCATCCGGTCAGATAGCCGAAATGGACGAAGTCCTGCAAATCGAGCGGGAGATTTTCTAACAGAGCTTGAAACGCTGCGGCTTCAAAAAAGCCTCTGCGCACATTGCCTTTCTCAGACAGGTGCTTAATGTAAGGCCGATCAGCGAGCTGCTTCTTCTGGATGGCCCAATTAAACGCTTGGCCAAGAAGCTGTGAGTAACGGTTGCATGTCGCCGAAGCGTAGCCTAAGCCCTCGATATCTTTTGCGTGCCTCCACAGCGTATTCGCCTCCGGTTGTGCGTCCGCTTGCATCGAAGCGAGGCGCAAGATCGCGGCTGCGTGGCCCAATGTAACTACATGCGCGGCAAGCTGACCCACGGCTTCAGTGAATTTTGCGGACGAGCTGCAGCGCGAAGTCAACCGTCTCGACACAAAGTTGGAAGATCATCGCAAGGTTCTGGCCGAGCTAACTGGTGAATACAACCAGGCTTGCAAAAAGCTGGCTGCGGGCGAACAGGTTGATTTGACGGAAATCCGCAGCAGGATGCAAACAGCGACCGACAGTAAGTGATCGACGCCGCCTGCTGCAATGACGGCATACCATATCGTCGTGCGGTGCGGAAGGAAAGGACGAAAGCTCATCCAGATAATCGTTCAGCCACGGCGTGCCCTCGGGCAGGAACACCCGACCCGCTTCGAGCATTCCCGTGCAAGCCTGCGCACGCGATACTTTGTCACGGTCCGGTTTAATGGCCTTGATGGGCAATGATGTGGAAGCACGCAATTCTTGCAGCAAACTTTGTCCGCTCGCGGCGTCTTCGACCAGCACGTGATTTGGTCGCCATTGTTCGTAGAAGGACAAAAGTATCCGCCTCAACTCCGGGAAAATGATCAGCCTCTGCTTCTTGCGAGACCGCGACGGAGGCAGAAACTCCGGGACGATTTCTTCCTTGAATCGGGTTCTGAGCATGTCCGGCATTATCCCTTACTGACAGCATCCCACCGTGGCCTCAGGCATAATGGCTGTTCGGCCATGCTCCTGACAATTATGCGGTCGTAGCGAACTTGCATTGTTTCTTCAGGTGATGGTCGATGCTGAAACCACAATCAGTGGGCTGGGGACAAGTCAACGTAGCGACAGAACCCATGCTGCGGCGAAACAGCCAGTGCCAATGGCAACGCCGATGGCGGGAGCACTAAACCAGTAGAGCAGGGCGAGAACCAGATAGACGCACCCGATCAGGGTCAGCGCTGGAATAATGATGCCGACCGGGAGCGTATTGAATCGCAGCCCAGCCCAGAGCGCGAGACCTGCAACCATCAGCACGCCAAGGCTGTGGCTAAAGTTGAAGCCAATCCAAGCTCGCCACATGTCCGTGCGCCCACCCGATAGCCTGAGAGCCGAATTCGCCATCGCGTGGGCAACCGAAGGGTCGGCAGGAACAAGTCGTCGAGGGTTGCGCAGATCGAGCAGAGTGTAGCTGGCATGCAACCCGCCCAGTACAGCGAATACCGCGCCGCCGAGGATGAGGAGGAAGGCGATCATTCTTGCTCTGGGCAGGTTCCAGTCCTATGCCGGGAGCGGCTGAGCCGACACCGCTGGTGTGTGCTTGGGTCCGAATGGTTCTAGCAGGGATTTGAAGCGAGGGCTTAGCCGCAGTTCTTCACTCTCCTGCTCGAAAAGCCTGCGCGGGTCGGTAGCTTCTTTGAGCGCGTAGCGCATGTATGACAAACGCATGAGCCACAGCGCGTGGGCGATGTCCTGTTCGCTGCGAATGCGGAAAGTGATCCAACCTGAATTCGGAACCAACCGATGCTGTTCGGCGAGTCCCCGATCCAACAGCACATCGTGGACTGGTCGCGTAAAGGGTATGTCAACGATGCCATTGGTGTGAATGTGTCCGACCTCTGCTGCCCCGAACAGGAACTCTCGCCCGCCAAAGCGATGAGGGTGAACCGAAATTCCTGACCAACCTGAGACTATGCCTTCGAGCGTCTTCACGTGCTTCATTTACGACTTCTCCGACTGCTGGTCTTTTCGATGTCTCCATGCTCCCTCTCGATTCAGCGAACGATCTGCCATAATTCTCCTTACATGTGCGGGCGCTACAGACTCTCGCGAAGGAAGCAGCTTGTCGAGGAATATTTCGACGGCGATCCTTGGGACGACGACTGGAATCCACGCTATAACATCGCTCCTACCCAGCCCGTCCCTGTGATCCGCCAGCACCCGAAGCAACCGATTCGTCAGCTTTCGCTGATGAAATGGGGATTGATTCCCCATTGGGCAAAAGACCCATCCGGCGCGGCGAGAATGATCAACGCAAGATCGGAGACGGCACACACCTTGCCTGCATTCCGCGATGCGCTGAAATCTCGCAGGTGCTTGATTCCTGCGGACGGGTTCTACGAGTGGATGGGGAAAACAAAACAGCCGTATTGCTTTGAAGTCAACGGAGGGGAGTTGTTCGCATTTGCGGGACTGTGGGATCGTTGGAAAGACCCTAGCGGCGGCTGGATCAAGACTTGCTCGATTCTGACCACGACCCCGAATGCTGTGACCTCAGCCGTACGCGACCGGATGCCCGTGATTCTGGGCAAGGACGATTATGACGTGTGGCTCGACCCCGGAATACAGAATGTCGCGGCGATCTCCGAAATGCTGAAGCCCTATGATGCCCGGCTGATGCGACGCCATCCGGTGAGCATGCGGCTCAATCACGTGGCAAACGATGACGCGGAGTGTTCGCGACCTGTGGAGGTCGTCGAGACTCAGGATCGGCTCTTCCCCTAGGCTTGGGGCAGACTTCAAGGCTTCTGGGCAAAAGAAGGGCAAATAAGTTTGCTGAACTAAACACTCAAATCCGAGGCGAAAATGAGAAAGGTAATCTTCGCAATCAACATTACCCTCGACGGCTGCTGCGACCACACCAAACACGTTCCTGATGAAGGGGTAATGGAATACTACACGCACCTCTTGCGAGATGATGCTGGCCTGCTCGTCTATGGGCGTAAAACCTATCAATTGATGGTTCCTTATTGGCCTGATATCGCCAAAAACCAGTCTGAGACAAAAGCAGAGAACGAATTTGCTCTAGCATTTGATTCCCTCAACAAGATTGTTTTTTCGCGATCATTGGACAGCGGTGAAGATAGAAATACGAAAATCGTTCGCTCAAACCTTCGCGACGAAATACTTAAATTGAAACAAGAACAGGGCAACAATATTTGGGTCGGCGGTGTAGATGTTCCTTCACAACTGATGGAGCTTGGCCTGATTGACGAATATCGTTTTGTCGTTATGCCAATCATTGCTGGCGAAGGGAGACGGTTGTTAGAAGGCGTCAACCTGCCGGAGAAATGCCAATTAAAACTTGTTGAGTCAAAGACTTTTAAATCAGGATGCGTTGCGCTTCGTTACTTGAAACAGTGACAGAAAAAAAGTGCCGAGATTCGCGCTAAGCTCGCGCCCGACCACCTGACATGTCGAACATAGCCCCGGTGTTGAACGCACTTGCGTCGGAGCAGAGCCACAGCACCATTCCAGCGACCTCATCCACACTCCCCAGACGCTTCAGCGGGCTGGCAGCAATCATCTCATTGACCACGCTGTCACCTAACCTTCGAATTAGGTCAGTGTCTATTGAGCCGGGTGCAACGCAATTTACGCGAATGTTGGTATCGCAGACCTCAAGGGAAAGAGCCTTTGTGAAAGCGATTACGCCTGCGCTTGCAGCAGAATATGCTGCGAGATTTGGTAGACCTTCCTTGCCTGCAAGCGAACCCATGTTGACGATCCGCCCGTATCCCGCACGCCGCATGAGCGGGAGGACTTGGCGGGCTACTTCGAACACTCCTATCAGGTTGATCCGAACAATGCGTTCCCATTCTGAAGCATCGAACTGCTCGAAAGGCTGGTAGCTACCGAGATACCCGGCATCGTTAACGAGGATGTCGATGCGTGGCGATTGACCGAGGACATGCGCCACAGCTTTTGCGATCTGGTCAGAGTTCGTAACATCCACCTTCAGGGATTGCCCACCGTCGAGTTCGATTGGATCGACATCCCAAATCCAGACATTAGCGCCAGAACGCACGAACTGTGTCGCGACAGCCCTGCCAATTCCCCTAGCACCGCCAGTGACGATGGCTGTTTGACCGGAAAAATCGTATGAAACAGACATGCGCCTCTCAGTTGTACCAGCGAAAGTTGCAAGTGTACGAGAACTCGATCTCTCGTCAGTCGAACGGTATGCCTGTTTTAGAGGAGATGTCGCGTAATTCCTCGATGACGGCTGAGACTAGCGGCACACCCTTCTTCCGTCGCTCTTGTTCGGCTTGCCTCTCAGGATCGCCCGGAATCAGGGGACCGCTGGTGCCCGGCGCTGGCTTTGTCCCACGGAACACTCGGATATACTCATCCACCTGTGTCTTGAAGGCGTCCGGCTCAACGAAGCCGTCGATCCGCATCGCGCCGAAGAAATGTCCGATGCCTTTACCAACACTGCGGGTCGGGATTTCCATTTCCTGACGAAGAGCAAACGGAGGAGCAAACGGTCCCCAATTTGCCGCACTGAGGACGCAACTCAACATATCGACCATCACCGCCAAGCAGTAGCCCTTATGCCCGCCATGTTCACGGTCAGAACCGAGCGGCAAGAGTGCTCCACCTTCAATCATCTCTCCCGGCTGTGTAGTAACAACACCGTCGCCATTGATAGCCCAGCCGGAAGGGATCGGACTGCCTTTCCGTCGAGCTATTTCGACCCTTCCATACGCAGCAGCGCTTGTTGCCATGTCGATCACGATGGGTGGCTCCTGCTTTCCGGGGAAGCCGATAGCAATCGGGTTAGTGCCAAGCATGCGCTCCGCTCCCCACAAGGGAGCAACCAGCTTGGTTGAGTTCGTCATCGCCCAGCCAATAAGGTCTCGCTCCAGCGCCTTGAGAACGTAATAACCCGCGATGCCGAAGTGATTCGTGTTGCGCACGCTTACCCAGCCGGAGCCAGAGTTCTCAGCTAAGTCCATAGCGATGGCGTTTGTTCTTGGACCGACAACCAAACCCAGACCGTTGTCGCCATCCACAGTCGCCGTGCTCAAAGTCGAGCGAACTACTTCGATGTGCGGTTTTGGATTGATTCGTCCGGCACTTAGCATTTCGAAATAGCTGTGCAGTCGAGCCACGCCATGAGAATCGATTCCTCGTAGGTCTGCGCAGGCGAGCACGTCGGCAGCCTGCTCCGCATCTTCCTTCGGACATCCGAAGTGAAGGAATACGCGGGCGCCGAACTCACGCAGGGCTTCGATGGGACAAATCTTGGTCTCGGTGCAGATCATGGTCACTCCTAGCTCGGTGAATTAAACGCTAGACTCGAAAAAGCCCCTCTAACCTCGCAGCAGCAGGAGTATACTCCGCTCGAATTAGATCAAGGCTTCCGGTGAGTAGCGCATCTTCTCATTACGCACTTGGTAGCGCGGACGCTGAGCACGAACGGCTGACCGGCAGGCTGCGTGGCTCGCGCCATATAGCGAACGGTGCTTCCGCGAAGCGGGGATTAGCGTTGGTCAATATCCGCCCCAGCAGAGGAGAATGCATCAATTTTGAGGGGCGGGGTCATGAGCGTTCAAGATTGTCGCATGCGTTGTGGCGTATTCTCGCGCTGCCCATAGTGTCGGCAGTCGTCAACTACATTGATCGTGGCGGCCTCTCAACTGCCCCTCCTCCGCGCACATGATGAACATGAACACAGTCCAAAATAGCAAGGCGCCCAGTCTCGTGCGCGGTCTTGGGCTGTGGTCTGCAATAGCTGTGGTGGTCGGCTCGATGATTGGACAAGCTGTTTTTCTGGTCGGCAGTGATATGGCTCAAGAACTTGGGTCAGTAACAAAGCTTCTAGCGGCTTGGACTGTCGGCGGGGTCTTGGTGTTCTTCGGAGCTTGTTGTTATGCCGAGCTTGGAGCCGCCATGCCGAAAGCAGGCGGTGACTATGTGTACCTGAGTCGCGGACTCAGTCCAGTGTTCGGCTTCCTATTTGGATGGACGAGGTCAATGATAATGTCGCCGGGGATGGCGGCTGTGATCGTGGCTGGTGTTTTGCGCTTTGTCGAGTTTCTATTCCCTGCGGTCGCGATTCCACTTTTCACATGGCATTTGACCCTCTCCTCGCAATCGCAACCATACCAGTTCACCTTTACTGCTGGACAGCCTCTCGCGGCAGCAGTGGTCGTCTTGCTCGCAGTCAGCAATTATCTCGGAGTACGAATGGCGGGACGCTTCCAAGTAGTTCTCACCTCGCTCAAAATGGCTGCGCTAGCTGCAATCATCATCTTCGGACTGTTGCTCGGGAAGGTCGGCGGAACAGCTTCCGATACTTACACCACTCTCGGGTGCGGTGGTCTCGGTTCATTTCTGATGGTATTAGTGCCCGTCATGGCAGCTTATAACGGATTTCAATCTCTTGGGTGCATTGGCGAGGAGGTCACGAACCCACAAAAGAACATTCCACGCGCAGCGATATTCGGGTCACTAGTCGTGATCAGCCTTTACATGCTGGTCAACTGGACATATTTTCGAGTGCTAGGCTTGTCCCGCGTCGCACAATCACATCACGTCGCCTCCGATACTATGGTGCTACTCATCGGCAACAACGGGGCGAAGTGGATCACGGTGGGCATGATCATTTCGGCGTTAGGGGCGCTCCATTCTAATTTTTTGGCTTATCCTCGGGTTCCTTTTGCAATGGCTCGTGACGGTTATTTCTTTGCGTTTGCAAAGCGACTCCAGCCCCTCTATCGCACTCCAAGCGGTGCAATCTTCTTTCAAGCGTGCGTTGCGGTTCTGCTCGTGTTAACGGGCACATACCAAGAACTGTATTCATTCGAGATGTTCGCAATTTGGCTTTTCTTCGCGTTCACGGCTGTCGCGCTAATTCGATTACGCCGAGTAGAACCCGAACTTCCTCGCCCCTATCGTGTTTGGGGGTATCCTTGGACGGTGCTGGTGTTCGGTATTGCAGGATTAGCGATTAGTCTGAATTTGTGGTTGGCTCGCCCGGTTCGCTCATCCATCGGACTGGCGATCATCCTGCTTGGGGCACCATTCTTCTTTTATTGGCGCAGACGTGCGACAGCAGTGCTGGAAAAGCCTGCAATGTCTGCTGGCGCGGTAGCAGTTGACCCCTAGCCAAGCCCACCCGTAACATTCACGGCCAGTGGCCACGCCCTCCCAACCCGTGGGGCAGACGGTTTCCCATTACCGCATCCTCAGCAAGATCGGCGGCGGTGGGATGGGTGTGGTCTACGAGGCGGAGGACCTCAAGCTCGGTCGCCATGTCGCCCTGAAGTTCCTTCCCGACGATCTCGCGCACGACGCACAAGCCCTCAGCCGCTTCCAGCGGGAAGCCAAAGCCGCGTCCTCTCTGAACCACCCCAACATCTGCACGATCCACGAGATCGACGAGTCCGATGGTCGAACCTTCATCGCCATGGAACTGCTGGAAGGGCAGACGCTCCGGCACCAGATCGCTGGCAAGCCACTGGAGATCGAGGCGGTGCTCGATCTCGGCGTCAAGATTGCCGATGCGCTCGACGCCGCACATTCTAAGGGCATAGTCCATCGCGACATAAAGCCCGCGAACATCTTCGTCACGAACAGAGGTCAAGCGAAGATTCTCGATTTCGGGCTCGCCAAGGTCTCACTCAAGCCGGAGAGCGTTGCTATGGGCGACCCAACCATCGGCTCGGAGGAGAACCTTACCAGCCCCGGTTCGACGCTGGGCACGGTCGCCTATATGTCTCCCGAACAGGTCAAGGGCAAGGAGCTTGATGCTCGCACCGACTTGTTCTCGTTCGGCGCGTTGCTGTACGAAATGGCTACAGGTACCCTCCCGTTTCGTGGTGACACGTCGGGAGTGATATTTGACTCGATTCTGAACCGCGCTCCGGTTCCTCCAGTCCGACTCAATCCCGATCTCCCAGTCGAACTTGAACGGATTGTTGCGAAGTGTTTGGAGAAAGATCGGAATCTGCGCTACCAGCATGCCTCAGACATTCGTACCGACCTACAACGTTTGAAGAGGGACACGGAGAGCGGGAAGTCCACTCCGGCTGGCACCCCGACCCCCCGCTGGTCACTTCGGACAATTGTGTTTAGCGCCTTAGCTTTCGTATCTGTCATCGCACTCATCGCAGTGGGTGTGTTCTACTTTGGCGGCAGCAGCACTCGCACCCCTATCAACTCGGTTGCTGTGCTGCCCTTCTCGAATGCCAGTGGTGATCCAAACACGGAATACCTGAGCGATGGAATCACCGAGGGCGTGATTGACAGGTTGTCGGGGCTCCCAAATCTCAAGGTAATCTCGCGCACTTCTGCCTTCCGGTACAAGCATCGCGACATCGACCCACAGAGGGTCGCGAAAGAGCTTGGTGTGGACACACTAGTCACGGGCAGAGTCGTTCAGCGCGGCAACGACCTCTCCGTGAGCGCCGAACTCGTGGACGCACGCGAGGACAAACAGCTTTGGGGCGAGCAGTACAGCCGGAAGGTCGCAGACATTGTCTCAGTCCAACAGGAGATCGCAACCGCTATCTCTGGAAATCTACGGTTGCGGCTGACTAGCGAAGACAAGACGCGCTTGGCGAAATCGTCCGCGGCAAATCCTGAGGCTTATCAGCTTTATTTGAAGGGCAGGTACTTCGGGAATCAAGCAACAGCAGCAGCGCTAAAAAAGAGCATCGAGTATTTCGAGCAAGCCATCGACAAAGACCCCGGCTACGCTTTGGCCTACGCGGGTTTAGCCGACTCCTACTCTGCGCTTGGAGGCGATTGGTTATATCTTCCGCCCACCGATAGTATTCCGAAAGCGAAGGCGGCGGCAAAGAAGGCGCTGGAACTTGACGACGCGCTCGCAGAGGCACATGCTGCGCTGGCCTATGCCACGTTTTTCGACTGGGACTGGTCTAGTGCCGAGCGAGAATTCAAACGAGCAATCGAGCTAAACCCGAACAGTGCGCTCTCCCATGAGCGTTATGCGGAATTCCTGAGAACGAGACTACGATTCAACGAAAGCATAGCGGAGGCGCAGAGGGCACAAGAGCTTGACCCGCTGTCACCGGACATAGTTGCCGGACTGGGGTTCGTTTACTTGTTCACGCGGCGATATGATGAGTCCATTGCTCAATTCCAGAAGGCGCTTGAACTTTATCCAGACGTTGCCCCGATTCGTGCCGGGTTATCTTGGGCATACGCAGGGAAGCGAATGTATCCGCAAGCCGTTTCCGAATACGACAAAATTCCGGCTCATGACAAAGCCGTAGCGCCAGAGAACCAGTTCGTTGCTAGCGGACGTGGTTGGGTTTATGCCGTCTCGGGCAGGAAGACTGATGCGCTGAGGATCGCCCAAGAATTCAGGGACTTGTCCTCCCGCTCTTATGTCGATTTCTATCTGTCTGCGGGGATTTATGCAGGGCTCGACGACAAAGACGAGGCGTTCCGGTTGCTTGAAAAGGGTTATGATCAGCATTCGGCTACCATGCCCTATTTAGGAATAGACGTATTCTGGGACGGGATGCGCTCCGACCCGCGCTATGTTGACCTGCTACGCCGGATGGGGTTGCCGCAACCTAATTAGTTCAACTGGTCAGAAGGTATACTGGCTAACCATCGGAAAAAGAAAATTCCTGCGTTGAAAACAAGCGAGTTTTGGCTGCTCCGGCAGACCCCTTTTTGACCGTCCGTTCGCAAGCCCAAGAAAACAAGGTGAGCGGTGCTTGTGCCCCTGTCCCAAAGCTAGATCGCTCGTGCGTTTGACCCGCCAACTATTGCCGTCTAACATTTCCGCCAATGGCCACCCCGTCCCAACTCATCGGGCAAACCATATCGCACTATCGCATCCTCGAAAAACTTGGGGGTGGCGGGATGGGAGTCGTTTACAAAGCAGAGGACAATTCATTTCTAATTCCTGCGGAACATCTGGATTCAGCCGCACAGGAGCTAGAGAGCTCGAAACACCGGAGTCCTTTTGGGCTCTCAAGGGTGGAAACCGCCGCGCTGACCTGTGACGGAACGGATTCAAGAGGAGGGGCACCATGTGGCGAGAACGGACGCTGAAGATCGTGCTTGTGCTGGTGGGATTGCTCTTTTGCGCTGCCGTTTATCCCTTGATGATGATGGTAAAGCAAGACCCCGCGTTGGCGATGATGATGAGCCTTTACGTCACGCTCGGCGTCTTCTTACTGCTTGCTTCCCGCGAACCCTCAGCGCACCGGAGCCTGATCGCGTTTGCGGCATGGTCGAGCTTTGCGCACGCGGCGCTTATGGCTGTGCAAGCATTTCTTAATTTGATCCCACGCAGAGAACTGGTGGGCGTGGTCGTGTTCATTCTCATTGGTGCAGCCTTAATCGCGTTGGCTCCAGCAAAGCAACCTGCAGCGCGGGCATCCGCAGCCGTAGTGTAGGCAATTGGATATGCCGATCATCGCGTGGGTCATCTTGCTTCTGGTGTTCGTGCTCGTTCCTGTTACGAACCGGATCACCAGCCGATTTGCCGCCTGATTGCCCGGCTTCGGCATACTCACGCATGTAGGTCGGAAGTCAGGTAGGGTCTACCGGACGCCAGTAAATGTTTTTCGAGCGTCGAGCGGCTTCATCATCGCACTCACCTACAGCAGCCAGTCGGAATGGGTGAAGAACGTTCTCGCGGCGGGCGGTTGCGAATTGAGAACTCGCGGGAAGCGGTATGAGCTTTCCGCCCCGCATGTGGTGCATGATCCTACGCGGCGGCAGTTTCCCATTCCGGCGCGGCTCGTACTCAGGCTTGTAAGCGCGGATGAGTACATGGAACTCGCCGCTCACTAGGACAGGCAAGTTGCACACGGCTTCGCGAACATCCATCTTGGTTGGTTTTCTCTTTCTTTGCTCAGTGTTCGCCATCTCGCAGGCAGCAGAGAAGGAGCCGTCCGTTGTCCTTGAACTTGGAGCCGCTGCTGACCGAAGCCTCACGGAGGCTCAATCGAGCTTTGGCCCCACAGTCGCAGTAGAGGTCACGCCGATAGAGAACTGGCTTGAACTTGAAGCTGGTGTAACACCTTTGTTTCGACGTCACTCGACAGAGTGGAGTGTCGATTTTCTCTTCAAGAAGCCTTGGACTCTTTCGGAGAAAAAGGAGTTTATGCTCGGCGTCGGCCCGGAGTGGGTTCACACGAACGCATACGGAGTCAAAACAAACTCCGTGGCAGTCGAAGTCGCCCCCGACTTTATGTTTTGGTCATCAAAAAAGCACAGATTTGGCTGGTATCTCGAACCGAGCTACGAATATAAGTTCGGGACCGGGCATGAACACTCGCTCGCTATAAGCGGCGGTCTTCTGATCGGGATTTTTTAGAGCTTCGACGGAGGCAGAAACTCCGCGACGATTTCTTCCTTGAATCGGGTTCTGAACATATGCGGCATTATCTCTTAGTGGCAGCACCCACTGTCGTCCTGCTCGCCGTCCATTCCTTTTCAATACCTACTACCACAAAAGCAAGGTCAAACAGGTGGGTTCAGTCTTCCGCACGAATTCTACAGCGAACCAATGCGTTCCCAACCACCGGGATAGGTGGTCACCAAGCCAAGATCATCAACGACGATCTCAGCCGAGAATCCAGTGTTGCTTTCGTAGCGATACGTGTTCTGAGCAACTCGCGTGTAGCGTTGAGACAACGGTTGAACCGTAAGCTCAGGGAACTTGACCCAAGCGGCAATGACCGACTGGCTGCCTCCGACTTGGAGGTTGAGCCGCCTGATCGGGAGAGTATTGGTCGCAGGCGTCAGCGCGAGATCAACGTCGTCGCAACGGCGCACGCCGGGCAACTCCTGACCCGAACTGCGCCATACGCCACGGCTCTCCACGCTCAGGCTGAGGGTCTTCATGTCGCTCCCGATTGTGCGCTCGATCTCAACCCGATGGGTTAGCCAGTTTTCATCGCAAGAGATTTCATAGCTCGCCAGCAGCGGTCGCTGGTCTTTGAGGACTCCGACGACTGTGCCCTTCAGCAGCCAGCCTTCTGCGGTGTGCCGGAGACCACAGTAATCCCTGCCGTCGATGAGCAGGTTTTTCCAGACAACCACACGCTTGAGATCGTTTGCCATTTCGCGGTTTTCCTGCTTCGAGATTGTACAATTGCGATTGCTGCGATCCTGCTGATTTTGCCGAAACGTTTACGGGAGTTGCGCGTTACGAGCGCGTGATCATCCAAGAGCGCCGAAAGAAAGGAACCGACATGAACATCGCTTTCCTGATCGGAAGGATCATTTTTGGCGGGTATTGGTTGATGGCAAGTTTCAACCACTTCAAGAACCACCTGCAAACCACACTCTTCGGCTCTACCCAACACGACACCCGCGCGTAAGTACGGGGATTGTGCTCCGTTCTTAATCCCGCTTTG
>Ga0210401_10003338_pt1 | contig 17190 bp, 25 predicted proteins | sample IncBWH32MmetaG_FD_150866 | JGI IMG/M metagenome (GOLD analysis project Ga0210401, IMG submission 150866) | Forest soil microbial communities from Barre Woods Harvard Forest LTER site, Petersham, Massachusetts, United States - Inc-BW-H-32-M | ecosystem: Environmental > Terrestrial > Soil >... | reverse complement strand
CGCGCGACGACTTCCGCTATGGTGCGCGATGGCTTGGGCTGGCCGCCCAGAAGGGTCAGCATCAGGCGCAGGCCTTGCTGGGGCAGATGCTGTTCAATGGCGATCGTCTGCCGCAGCAGCGGGCGCGCGGCCTGATGTGGCTGACGCTGGCGCGCGACAGTGCGACTGCTGATGAGACCTGGATCAAGGACAGCTACAACAAGGCGATCGCCAAGGCCTCCGAGGACGACCGGGCCATGGCGCTTCAGATGCTCGAACACTGGGTGCAAGGCCGCAAGGACTGACAGCCAACCTCCGCGATGATGCGGTCATAGTCGCGCTGCGGAGGCGACCAAGCCGTTTCTCTTGGGAGTCAAATGCGGGCCGTCCTGCTAGTAGGGCATTCCACCATATACGGACCCTCCATACATGGGTCCACGATAGCCTAGACCAACGCGTCGTCAAATGTCTTAGACAATGGCATGGAAGACCCTCATTTCTACCTGATGCAGTCGAACCTATCAGAAAATCGGCCACAGCAACGCACGCTCGCGTCCTTTACTGATCTGAAAAAACGTCAGTTTCGAACCATATTGGCCCGTCGTTAGCGCGTTATCGGCTCAAGACCTCTCGTCAGGAGCGCAACCCACCTCGAGAGGCGCAGTTCGGCGTACATGGTTTGACTGACGACCCCTGTCTTTGATTACGGCAAACCTGGTCACCAACGAGAACGCGCGCAGAGCTCGTGAGAGGGCACCATTAGGAAGCCGTTCTTGGTTTGGCATGCTCGACTGCACGTCTGAATATCTTTGGCTTTTTTAGGGACCGTGATAACTCGTTTCAAATACACCATCACGTTGGTCGAACTTCCTTTATGGAAATTCGCTGGTTAGGCTGTTGCGCACTCTTTGAAGCAGCAGCGAGTTTCGAATGCCCGATCTCAATGAAGCCCTTGTGAGACGAACGGCGAACAGGCGCTCGCGTTACGCTGGTTTCGTGACCACACCGGACAGACCGTTCCTTGGTCCGACATCCAGGCCCACGCGGAGAAGGGTGCAAGGCTCGTCACCCAGGCCAAGGGCATCTACAAGCCACAGTATATGGAATACGCCCTTAGTGTGCGCCAAACGCTGGATAGCCCGTACGCCGACAAAGAAGTGCAAAGACGTCCCGATGGCAGCTGGGTCTATCCCTATTTTCAAGAAAACCAAGATCCCAAGCAACGCGACAAGGAAGCGACGAATCGCGGATTGATAAGGTGCATGAACGACGGGGTACCCGTTGGCGTGCTGCTGCAAACAAAGCCGAAGCCCGGCGTGGAGTATCAGGTTATCGGCCTTGCGACCGTATCTGAGTGGCGGAACGGCTATTTCATTCTTGAAGGCTTTTCTACCGAGGGAAAAATCCACAGCGATGATGCCGCCCATGATCGCGCACGAGTAGAATCAGCCTCGCTCATCGATGACTTTGACGTTCCGGGCCGGGTTGATCAGCGTCAAAAGGCGATAACTGAAGTCGTTCGCCGAAGAGGGCAGGCCAAATTTAGAAAGAAGCTGTTAGAAGCCTATAAGACAAAGTGCGCGATAACCGGTTGCGATGCCGCTGCAGCGCTTGAGGCCGCTCACATCGCACCGTATCGTGGCGATCACACCGACCATGTTCAAAATGGCTTATTGTTGCGAGCAGACATTCATTCCCTGTTCGATTTCGGCTTGATATCGATCAATCCCAAGACGATGACTGTTGTAATTGCGCCAGAATTGCTCAAAACTGCGTATGGCCAATTTGCCGACTCTGCGCTCTTGTTGCCGAGCGGATCCCAAGCACAGCCCATCAACTGACGCCCTTGCCAATCATTTGAAGTGGTCCGGCATTCTGGTTTTGGTGAACTAGGTCGACTAGCCTGGTTTTGATAGAGCGAGATGAACTTGACAGGCGCAGTCGACGGGGATTGGCGCGGAATTAGCGAGAGCATACTTCGGCGTGACAAGTTCAAGTGCGTCGAATGCGAGACGCCGTGCAATCGTTATGAAGCTGATATTCATCACCTCCTTCCGCGTTCTGCCGGCGGCTGCGATGAACCATCAAATCTGATCACCCTGTGCGACGGCTGTCATGCGGCACATCATCCTAAACTCGCCGCGGGAATAGCTCGCCGTGCAATCGAACGATGGGCGGTTAGACTAGCCCTGTGGTTTGATCGAGAGGGTACGGTAACTGAGCAAAGCCAAAATTTTGGGCCGGCGCTCCGACTATTTGGCTTGGATCGCTTTCGGGACGGTCAGCTACCGGTCGTGCAAGCCGCTCTGACAGGTCGATCGCTACTGGTCGTCAGCCCGACGGGCTTTGGCAAGACGCTGTGCTTTCAATTGCCGGCAGTTCTGCGGCGAGGGGTCAGTGTGGTCGTCTCTCCCCTGAAAGCGCTTATGGGCGAGCAGGTCTCCTCCTTATTGAGGCGCAAAATTCCATCTAGCTACATCAATAGTGATATCGACCTAGATGAAAAGCGCCTTCGGTACCGGCTGTTGGGTCGCAATCACCTCAAGTTGCTCTACGTCGCCCCAGAGCGGTTCTTTGTCCAGAGCACCAATGAGCAACAGCAACTCAGGTCACTTCGCCCCGCGTATCTTGTGGTCGACGAGGCCCACTGCGTTGACCAATGGGGAAGGGATTTTAGACCGGAGTATGGTCGTCTCAAAGAGATTCGCGAGGCCCTTGGTTCGCCACCCATTCTGGCGTTTACAGCAACCGCTGGACAAGAAATGCAGAAGCGCATCTTGGCTTCGCTCGGGGTTCCTGACGCTCAAGTCTTCGTCCGCGGGGTCGACCGGCCCAACATCGCGCTTCTTCGATGGAACGTATCGATCAACGAACGCCCTGGGGCGATAGAACAGCTTTGCCGTGAGATGCCGGCCAAGGGGAAGGTGATGATCTTTGTGCCAACTCGCAAGGTCGGGATGGCGCTGCAAGAATATCTTGGCGAGCACGGACTAGAAACTCCTTTCTATCATTCCCAGTTGGACAAGTCCTGGGATCGGGAGCAGCTTCTGAAGAGGTTTGTTGGGGATAGTCGACCAGAGATCGATCGGATCATCTGCACGAGCGCGTTCGGAATGGGTCTAGACGTTCCAAATGTTCGGCTGGTCATTCATTGGCAGCATCCGTCCTCTATTGAGGATTATTTGCAAGAATTCGGACGGGCCGGCCGGGACGGCAAGGCCTCTGTCGCAGTGCTTCTCTACGATCGCAAGAACGCACAACGCGATATTGGTCTGCTGCGGTTTATGGCCGCTAGAGCAGTTGAGAGCGCGCGATTGCCGACAGCCGCGGCCGCGGCCGCGAGGAGCCATAAGACCGCTCAAATCAATAGAATGGCATGTTTAACTACGAGCAGCGGGTGCTTTCGCATTTCCTTGGTCGGTTATTTCACGGGACCAAAACGGGCTGCACGTAATAGCTTTTCGACATGGCTATTAGAGCTCGTATTTGCTGATCGAGGAGCGCCACAACAAAAGGCAATATGTTGTGATGCTTGCCAGCAGCGCCTCATCGTCCGGCAGGGGCCACTCGCCTTCGTCAAGAAAGTGCTAGGCCACTAACCCGCCGTAGTAAGACACAGTTCGGCGTACATTGGTGATGACGTCAGCCCTATGTGCGACAGCGGGGGGCTCGTATCCCGACCTGGATACCCAGCGTAGAGCTCCCTGGGAAGTGCCGTTAAGCTGCCGCTGCTCGACGTTTTTGGGTGATCAGCTCGGCGCCTAAGCGCGAGCCGGTAACGTCACAAGAAGGCGGATATAAAAATTGCTGCTCAGCGGCGCTCGATATCGTTTGAGGTGAAGGCGTCATAGACCAACTTCCTGAACGCGACCCTGATCGGACCGCGCTCATTATCGGTCTGCTCCATCAGGAGATAGATCATGTCAAGCTTTGGATCGATGCCAACATACGTGCCGCTAAAACTGTCCCATTTCAGCTCCCCGAGAGAACCCGGCTGGTTCGTTACTCCCGCACTGGTGCGCACGGCCAAGCCATATCCGTACCCGAAGCCATCACCGGGAAAGTAAAAATAGTCGTGGCCGACACCGGTGTCTGGACCGATATGATCGGTCGTCATGTCCTTGAATGCAGCCGGGCTGAGGTAACGCTTGCCTTCGAGCGTGCCGCCATCGAGCAGCATTTGCGCGAACCGCGCATAGTCAGCTATCGTCGATACAAGCCCGCTACCGCCGGATTCCCACTCAGGATTTGATCGGCGCCTGCGCTCCCGGTCGACGAGGTTCACATCGCTTGGCAATGGCTCGGCCATCAATGCGAGCTCTTCGGGCGTATCCAGCACGAATTTGGTGTGCGTCATTTTAAGCGGATCAAAGATCGACCGTTTCATGAAATGATAGAGCGTCTCGCCAGACACGACCTCGATCACGCGGCCAAGCACGTCCGTCGAATGACCATAGCGCCAGAACGTGCCGGGCTGTCGGGTCAATGGAAGCTTGGCAATCCGCTCCGCAAACTCGGCGTTGTCGAAATGCCCGTCAAGGAGCTGAGCCTCCGAATAGAGCTTTTTCACCCAGCTGCCGACATAGTCACCGGCGATCCCCGAGGCTTGCAGGAGCAGATCCCTGATCGTCGGCCGCCGCTCGGCCGGGACGAGTTCGACCGATGGTTTGCCATCCGCATCGCTTTTCTCAACTGCCACCTTCACATCCGCAAAGGACGGAATGTATTTCGCAACAGGGTCATCGAGCGAAAGTTTGCCGGCATCGACCAGCATCATCGCCGCGAGGCTCGTGATCGGCTTGGTCATCGAACGAAGAGCAAAAATCGTATCCGTTGTCATTATACGTTTGGTGCTGACATCGCGCATCCCGAAAGTCTTCAGGTAAACAGGATGGCCATGCTGCTGTATCAGGACGACGGCGCCCGAAATTTTTCCTGTCGTCACCTCGTTTTCGAAGAAGTTGCTGAGGAGTTGAAGTTTCTCGTTTGATGGCACATTCGCTTCAGCCCCTCTGACCGTCGTGCTGACGTTCGCAAAACACAGCATCAATCCGGTGATCAGGACCCAGCGCCTCGCATACGCCTCAATTAAAACATTTGCGTTGCGGATTTCAGATCGAAGATACGACATATGCCATCTTTCCTAGGATAGCTCGTTTTGGAAAGTAACGCGGCTGCAATTCGATGGGAGCGGTATCATGTCCGCTCTGTCCCCTTTAAAGCGAGCATCCAGCTTTATGAGCCTAGCTGACGCAGCCGAACCTATCAAAAATTGGCGAACGACCACTCGCGCTTTGCATTGCAGATCTGAAAAACGTCAGTTCGAACGAGATTGGCCCCGTGTCAGGGCGTTATCGACTGAAAAGGGCTCACTCAGGCCCGAAACGGCCTCAGGAGAGCACAGTTCGGCGTACATTGGTGACCGACGTCACCCCTATGTCAGGGACACCGGCTCTTCAGAGCACCAACGGATACCGAGCGCAGAGCTCCTGGGAGGGTAGCTACTAGTTAAGCAGTTTTTTCCTCATGTCTTTGAAGAACCGCTCAAGGAGTTGCAGACGTAAGTCCTCATCATCAATGAGGGCGGCGATGAACAGGCATTGGACGTCCTCGTCAGACGCACAAGGGTTTTCCCTTACGATGCGTTGCCACAACTGCTCTGGGGTATCGTCCATATTTTTGGCCCAAATAAGCTGCCGTGCGGACTTGTCATTGCACGCCGACACCTCCGCAACGTTTCTATAGAAAAGAATCGAACGGCGGTCTCGTGATTGCAGGCCAACTTTTTGGTTTTTCGCGCCATCGGCTGCTTGCCATCGACCATGAATTTACCGCAACACACGGAACAATGGCGACGCGTTAGAAAGACCTCTGGCGGGTCATTTGCTGCCGGGTCGAGTGATCACCCGCTGGTGGCCCAAACAACTCCTCCGGCCACGAGCACTACTCCCGTGATGAACATCGCTGTCTCGACCTTAGTCATTAGCCAATTGTCACGCATAGCGCGCCTCAATTGTTGGACTAGCCTCAATTGTTAAACTGTCTTGGAGCAGGACGGTTCAAAAAATGGCCCCAGCACGCGTCACCAAAGCCGGGGCCATCTCTTGCAGCGCCACCCCACGGGACTGGGCAGTTCGATGGGAGTGAACCAGCTAATGGCACTTTTCCGACATGGCCGATCTAGCTGACGGTGTCCGCTCATGGGGGGCAAACCAGACCTCGCGGTTGCGAACGCCGACTTCCGAGTCTGACTCCAAAACCGACATCTGGCCGCGCGGCTCTTCTTTGCGTAAGCGCCGCCCCACAAAGGACGAGATGATCCAATGGCTTTCCAGACCTCATAGGGATGTCGCCGAATACTTGCATTTTTGGCGCGAAGCCAATACATTATAAATGTTCGATCAGCCGCTGTGCCTTTTTTCAATAGGCCTGCGGGCTATTTCCCAAAGACATCGACCAGTTGAATGAAATCGCGTGATGGTCACGCGAAAATGACGTCTGGTCTGCTGACGATCGATCTCCGGCAGAAATTGCTGGCGCGAAAATGGGCTGCGTCCTCTTTAAAAGATGCGGCGAAAGCTGTGCATGAAATCGAAGAAGAGCCGATGGCCGTAACCGATTAGGAGTTCTGACGAATGCAAGTCTTGGTTCGCGACAATAATGTCGAACAGGCACTTAAAGTTCTAAAGAAAAAGATGCAGCGCGAAGGCATGTTCAGAGAAATGAAGCGGGCAAGCTTCTACGAAAAGCCTTCGGAAAGAAAGACCCGCGAAAAGTCCGAAGCCATTCGTCGCGCTCGCAAGCTGGCTCGGAAACAAGCCATCCGTGAGGGATTGATCGCCGCCCCCGTCAAGAAACCAAATGATAGGCGCCCGACCCGCGCGCTTCCTAGCGTCACGCCTAGGAGCCCCAAATCTCCGTAACTACATGCAGCCGTGGTTTGCTAAGGCTCAAGGTGCTTCCCGATGGCGAAGGGTGATGGCAAAATCTCGAAGAGAGCCACGTCAACTCTCCGTTGCCGACATCCGTGGCGAACGGCCGAGATGTCCGGCTTCTGGGGTGCAGCTGACTAATGCCTGATGGATCGGCGAGGTCGCCTTTTGACCCAAAGCTGACTTGGAGCAGCTTTCAGCGACCGTATCAGCGTTGGAATTTCACGACAAGAACCGGAGTTTGGCTGATTGAGATCGGACATAAACACTTTCCCAGGTCGCTGGCGGATGCCGGTGATCTTTCACAAGTCTGATCAAGGAGCCATCCGAATGAACAAGGAAGAAGTTAACAAGACGGTCGTCGGCCGCTGGTTCACCGAATTTTGGGGCAAAACGGTCAACCTGGGCGTCATCGACGAGATCGCTGCGCCTGACATGCTGCTGAAATACTCATTGCACGAGCCCCGCCGTGGTCGCGACGACATCCGTGCTTTCATGACCGATTTCCGAACTGCATTCCCTGACCTCAATTTCTGGGGAATAGCCGATCTCATCGCCGAGGGCGACTATGTCGTCGGCCAGTGGGAAGGCGGCGGCACCCATACGGGCCCGGCTTTCAAGGATTTCCTGGTCGGCGGTCTACCAGCGGCAACGGGTCGCAAGATGCACTTCACCGGCACGACAGTACTGAAAGTGATCAACGGCAAGATCGTTGAGGAGATCGGCCTCGACGACGGCGTCACCGCGCTGACCCAGCTCGGGCTGATCAAGAAGGCCGCCTGATCGAAGTGCAACTGCCAGAGCCCGCGGTTTATTTTCTGTCGTCGAATGAGGTCCGCCGTTCGTGCGGGCCTCATTTGCTTTGGCGCGTTCAACTCCCGCATCGCAATCCGAGCATCAATGTTGGATTGCGGAACGTGAATTTGCCGCAGTCGGCGTTGAGGTTGTTTATTTTCCCTGCACTCTTGCCGCGTCGAGCAGTGCGCTTCGCCGTACCCTGCAAGACATCGACATCCTGGCTGGCCATTCGTCGCGTTGAAGGCGCCATGCAGCGAGAGGAAATTACCATGACTGCACTTGAGCACGAGCGCACCGCTCACGGACCTTGCGACCTGCTCCGCCTGAAAAGACCATTCCCGCTCGAATCGAGCTCGGGCCATCACAGCAACCAGTTCGTCGGTCCGGGGTAGCATCCCTTAGTAGCCGCAAGCATTCGGTTCTTGGGTCGGCGTGGACCAGCCGTGCGTCTCGCTCGGCGCTTTGGATTTGAAGGTAGGATGCGGAGTGCGCAACGCAAGCGTCGTCCCAGAGTGTGCAGAGTAAGTCTTGTTGCGGTGTGACCGATCTGGGAATAGGAACATGAGACAGCTACTGTTGTGCCTCCTTCTCCTGGCCTCGTCAGCCTACGCCAAAGATTTCGGTCAATGGGAAGACGGCGACCCAATCGTGCGCGAGTGGTTTCGCACCTTGATGCGACCGGATAATCCGATGGTTTCCTGCTGCGGTGAGGCCGACGCTTATTGGTGCGATGATGTCAGTGTACGGAACGGTCGAACGTATTGCAGAATCACGGATGATCGTGAAGACGGACCGTTGCAACGACCGCACATCGATGTTGGCACCGAGTTCTATATTCCAAACCTCATGATCAAGTGGGACCGAGGCAACCCGACCGGCCACGTCGTTGTGTTTCTCGCCGATATTGGTTTTGGAATGAGAACCGTCATTTGCTTTGTACAAGCAACTGGAACTTGACGGCATCTGCGCGATCGAAGGAGACGAGTGTGACTGAAGAGAAGGAGCACAAGGGCCTTCCAGAGCCGCACCGCCTCGATCATCTTTGCCGTGGTGGTCGGTTAATACCCGTGGACCAGCCAAGGCATTGATTCGGGGGCTTGATTGCGGCCCTCGGAATTCGAAAGCAAGGATCGGAGTGCATCATCGGAAAGCGGGTGGCAGTGTTGATCATCCTGTGGCGCTATGCAAATCGATGATTGCAAATCTTAAAGAGGCCGAGAATACCACTCTGCCCTGCGTTGCGGATGACCCGCGATGGCGCCGCGTCCTGGCGCGTGACAAAGCAGCAGATGGCAAATTCTGGTATTCGGTCGCGACGACTGGCGTCTACTGTCGGCCTTCATGTCCTTCGCGCGCCGCCAACCCCAAAAATGTTCAGCTGCACGATACTCTGGAAAGCGCCAAGGCAACCGGCTTTCGGCCGTGCCGGCGCTGCAATCCGAATGGACTTTCGGTCGAGGCAGAGAATGCTGCGCTCGTTCTCAAAGCATGCCGCCTCATCGAAGAGAGGGAAGAAGAGCCTTCGCTGGAGGAGCTAGCTGACGCGGTCAGCTTGAGTCCCAGCTACTTCCACCGGATGTTCAAGGCGGCCACCGGCCTAACACCCAAAGGCTACGTTGCTGCCTACCGCGCCAACAAGGTTCGCGAAAGCCTCGTTTCGGGAAACAGTGTCACAGAGGCGATCTATGACGCTGGGTTCAACTCAAGCGGCCGTTTCTACGAGAAATCCGCCGGCATGCTTGGCATGACGCCGTCGCAATACCGCGCAGGTGGCGCGAAAGAGGAGATCAAATTTGCCGTCGGCCAGACTTTCCTGGGCGCCATGCTTGTCGCGTCGAGCACAAAGGGCGTTGCCGCAATCCTCTTGGGCGATGATGCGGATACGCTGGTCCGCGATCTCCAGGACCGCTTCCCGAAAGCCCGCCTGATTGGTGCCGACCAGGAATACGAGGCCATGGTCGCGCGCGTTGTGGGTTTCGTGGAAGCGCCGGAGCTCGGCCTCGACCTGCCGCTCGATGTCCGTGGGACCGCCTTCCAGCAGCGCGTCTGGCAGGCGCTGCAGGAAATTCCCGTTGGTGCGACCATCACCTACGCCGAGCTCGCGCAGCGTATAGGTTCCCCCAGGGCGGTGCGCGCGGTCGCCGGCGCTTGCGCCGCAAACAAGCTGGCCGTCGCCATTCCCTGCCACCGCGTGATCCGCACGGATGGTTCGGTCTCAGGTTACGCGTGGGGCGTTGAGCGAAAGCGTGCCTTGCTCGACCGGGAGGCATCGCAAAAAATCTGAGTGCGGTGTATGACCATGGCGCCGTCCATTCTGAACTGAAATCATGGCCGCGATTTACCTTTCTCGCCGCAACGTCGCTCACGATCCAAAAGCCCCGGTTTCGCCAGACCCTGCGCCCGATGGCGGCCCGCCTCGCCGGTGCCGGGGTGGCCACAAACAGTGAATTGTCCAAATATCTCCTCTCAGTTTGAGAATAACAATCGGAGTGCCGGGTCGCGCGTCGCCTTTTATTCAGCTATGATAAGTGATCCAAGTCCGGCGGACGAAAGCCGTTGAGGTCGCCGGTATAAGGAATGTTCCGGACCATGGATCCTCGCAGCGCACCGAATGCGAAAAAGCGGCTCGATAAGCGCGTGCGCGTCGAGGCGACATTCGGTGCGATTGCCGCCCTGATGCAGTCTGATCCCGCTAAAGTCAAAGTCATGACCCACTTCCACAAACTCGTCGCCGACGGATTTGCCGAATGGCAAACGCTGGACAACGGGACAATCCGCCTGCGACTAAACACGGGCGAGACCTATCTGCTCGAACAGACCACGATCATGCGCGTCACGTGACTGGCAGGATCATTCGCTGATTTTCTTCCGCCGAGCGCCATCGCGCTCGGTTTTTTTGTTTCGCCAGTAACCTGAAAAGCTTTCTCGATTTGAGAGCAAGCATCGGAGTTCGGGCTAACGCACTTCCACATACGTTCGAGCATGAGGACAGATAAAGGAGATGGTCCATGACCCTCATGACACACGCCACCGCCGAACCCACGGATGACTTGGCCACCAGCGCCGTCGACATTCTCTTCTATGCGACCGACGACTGTGCATTCGGCAAGGTTCTGATCGCTCGTAGCAACAAGGGTGTTTGTGCCATTCTCCTCGGCGACGATGCCAGCGCACTGCAAGCTGATCTTTCCGGGCGTTTCCCGCAATCGACACTCGTTCCGAACGCGGCCATCGTTCGCGACGACCTGGCGAAAGTTGCGCGTTACGCAGACAAGCCTTCCGAAGGGCTCGATCTTGAGCTCGATATGCGCGGCACGCCGATTCAACGCCGCGTATGGAACGCACTTCGTTCGATCCCGGTCGGTAAGACCAAGAGCTACATGCAGGTGGCCCGGCTGATCAACGGCGCCTATCCGCAAGTCACCGCCCGCATCGTGGCGAATGCATGCGCCGCCAATCCCCTTGCGCTCGTCATTCCCTGCCACCGTGTCATCCGCGCCGACGGCGAACTGGCCGGGTATCGCTGGGACCTCGAACGCAAGCGCAAATTGCTCGAGAAGGAAGCGAACGAATGAAGGCGCTGTTCTCCAGCATCACGTCGGTCTCTACGGGCGTTCCCGCTGAGACCAGGACCGCCGCCTATGACTGGTCGGCGCCTGCGGGCGAACCCGATCAGTTCGGCTACGCCGTCTTGCCGAAATTGCCATCGCCGACCGAGTCCATCGCCGGTCTCTATCCAGAAGGACACTTCTGAAGCCTTTGGCGCGGCGCGGTTTCGGCAAGGGGAATACCGCTACCTCAAATATCCGCTCCCGGAGCTGCTGGAAGGTCTGCGGAGGGTGCTCTATTCGCGCCTTGTGGTCAGGTTAGCCTACGGCACGGCGTAAACCGCGTCCGATCCGGCATGCGTCACACGATCGGAATCGTATTTCACGACGCGACTTAGCGTCAGACATTTCAGCCGACCTGAGGCTGGGACCCGCGGCACGATTTGCGCTGCGGATCGTGGGCTCGCGAAAATGCGAGGAGATGATGAAGCTAGCTAAGATAACGGATGAAAAAATCGGACTTGTCGTAGCCCTTCCGAACGGGCCGCATGTCGTTGACATCGCCGAGAGCGTGGACGTGTTTACGCCCCACGATCCTTTGTCGAACGGCCTCCTGAATGGCGCGTTCAAGGATGGCGGCGACTGGGCGTCGATCGTCAAGCACTGGGCGCATTTGCAGTGGCCGCTCAAGCGGCTTGCGCGCATCGCGGAAACCAGCCCAAATCATCCGGGCCTGGTTCTGCAATCCCTTGCGGACCAGAATCTGAAAGGCGAGCCCAGCCATCCGATCGTCGCCATCGAGATCACGGACATGCAGCCCCTCGACGAGCGCGATCCGACTGGCCGGCGTGCCATGGAGCGCCAGTTCATGACACCTCAGGATGCGATTGAAGCAGACTCGGCTGCCACGACAGAGACGGCGCAAGTCATCGGCTTCGTGCGCCCCAACAAGGACGGGTCTCCGAAGCGGTGAACCATCGTTTTCGAGTTTGGAAGCAAGGACCGGATCGGCCGAGCCATTGCAAGCACGCTGACCAAATGCTTTCAGGCAGCCGTTTTTGCTGGAGATCACGAAGCGGACGGATCTATTTTTTTTCCTCACAACGGCGTCTACACGCGGCTGCCTCTGCAGTGCATTGGGCGACGCATGCTCCGGATAAGCCGCAGCCCATCGAGCAAGTGTAGTCGGCGGAGTTGCAGGTTGAGACGCAGTCCATTGGCACCTTACTTTGCGCCACTTGACGCTTCTCCAGCAAAGAAGCCGCCTCGCCTGAGGCTGCTCCTGACAGGATCAGGACCAGCGCTAGTGTTCTTCTCATGAGGTGCTCCTAGGCACAATACTGTCCGTACAATGTCCGTCGCCGCATATACCTTCGCACTCCGCTTCTTGCCCCCAAATCGAACTTTGTCGCGTTGCCGCTGTCGGCCGGCCAGCCGACCATGAGGGCGGGCCTCCTTCGCGACAACGCGGTGACATGGGACAAGAAAAGCAACAGGGTTCCTCGCGGCCCCCTTGAACCTTATGGAATCATCGATGCCAACCGTCACGACCTCCACCCGTAGCGGGCCATTCAGAAATCGGGTGGATCGATCCGTGTGAAATCCTATCGTGACTTAACACACGTAGGAGCACGACATGCACAAGTTTCATTCTATCGCCGCTCTTTGTGGAGACGGCCTCCGGCCAGAACTGCGAGCGCTGTTCGAGCGGCTGGCGATTGATCCTCACTCTGGGCTGCGTATTCGTCGCGACGGCATGATCCAAGCCGGCCCAGACCCCGCTTCTGAGGCACCAGATGTCGTTGAGGTAAAGCCTAAAAGAGCTGCCTGATTTGTCTCCAACTGAAGTGGCGCGGGTCAGCTTGTGGCCCTTTTCGGAAGTGGTCCGACTGACCGACGATGTCCGTTCACAGGGCAAAAGCGGAAGTTTCTGTTTAACAACCCAAGGTGCGTTGATGACCCATTGCGGTCATTCTGGACGTTGAGGGAATCGCGATGACGGCTTCGCGCGTTCTTCGAATATGTGAGGGCACGTTTGGGGGTTGGCTGTTTCGCGCGTGCGTGAGACGAGGCGGGAGGCCGGGCGGTTCAGACGATGCGAACTCGCATCCATAAAAAAGGTAAAGGCCCCGGATTGCGCCGGGGCCCTTGCTCTCGAAGGGTACATCCGCCTCCGAAAACAATGTCAATATCTGCTACCGCTTTTCGGAGCAGCCATGGTATCGGCCCCGGAACCAGCGTTGTTTTGATCCGATGGATCCGCCGCGCCGCCTTTGTTGGCCCCGCTGCGCGTGGTCGACCCTGTGGTTGAACCCTTTTGCGTTTTCTTGCCGGAGGTAGCGCCGGGACTGATGGTTCCTTCATTGGACGCGCCGGGCGCGGGTTGGTTTTGAGCAGACGCAATGAGTGTCGAGCCGAAGAGCGACGCAACGACAAGAGCAGAGATTGCAAGTTTGGATCGCATAAAGAAGGTCTCCCAAGGTACAATGTGCCCAACTTTGGCAGACGATTGAGTTTTGAAGCTGGCAACATTGTGCAAATTTGATTTTCCTAAAAAACGTTTCGTGATTGCTCCAGCACTTTTCCAAACATCCGTCACGTTCAGAACACGGGATTTGCGCAAAGCGCGTCCAATGGTGCAACTGCCTATCTTAGTAGCGCCGATTTCTTGCGAATCACGGCGATGGAGGTCGCGACCACCACGACAGCCAATGGGATCCAATGTGGATGTGTCAGCCCAGAGGTGCTCTCAGAATAAATTATGAATTTCCGAACTTCGGGCCCAGATATTCATTGTGAGAGCGAGCAACGGAATGCGTGCGCTGCTTTAGGCGGCCAGATAAATCTTCCTGCTATGAACACCCCTGAAGCCCTGCTTGACGATCAGCATCGCTACCACACCGAGCCTATGGCTCGTTGCCCACTCACCAGCTTTGCCTATCGCCTCTTGGTCATTTGAAGCTTCGATGACTTCATTGTCGAAATAGACAGCCTCGCCGCTTTCGCTGTCGGAAAGCTCGGCAAAGTACCGCTCGTCGGCTTTGGTCATTTTCGTCCCCCTGTTGTTTCGTCGCAGCATCAGATCGGAAAGTGGACCAAAGGGGGCCACTTTATGCAGAAAGCAGACAAACTCCGTGTTGAGATGGCGACTTGTGCGCCGGAGCACGAGTCCGGCGAGGCCACGATCTGGCGAGCGCTGCAGTAGCCGGGACCGAAGCATTTCCCGCCGTCGCCGCCCCTGGGGTCATTCAAGCATTGACTTGTCCATTATGGAGCTTGGAAGGGAAGCGGCAATGAAGTCGCCAGTGGTGAAGCGGTCGGTCGTGATTGGTGGTCACAAGACCAGCGTCAGCCTCGAAGAGGCATTCTGGGATGGCATGAAGGAGATCTCTCGGGAGCGTGGCAAGACGATATCCGAGTTGGTCAGAGAGATCGATGACAGGCGCCAGCAAGCAATCTATCTTTGGCGATACGCTTGTTCGTGCTTGATCACTTTAGGACAGGTGCCGCAGGCCCAGCTGACGTACTCATGTCTCTGTATGCCGAAGCGACCAATAGTGATTGCCTAGTTATAATTCGCGGCTCATCGCCGGATGGCTCCGGTTCTTGATCTTAATCCAGTGCTTCGACCGGCAGGCCTGATAGGGACATCCCGACGCTTCGACATCAGACCCTCTAATCCCATTCGGCACGCGGCCCGAAACAGGCCGGAACCAATCTCGCCACGCTCAAACGAATTGACGAAGATACCCTCGGGGCGACGAGCCAGCAGCCGTTCAAAGGCTGGAGGGATGTCTTCTTCTTGCCGTGCGCCCCACAACTGATCTAAAGTTTTCGCTGTGTTTTTCAAAGGGGAGTGCGGACGTGGCGACTGGCACAGTGAAGTGGTTTAACGCAACCAAGGGTTATGGCTTCATCCAGCCGGACGGCGGTGGAGGCAAGGACGTGTTCGTTCACATCTCGGCCGTCGAGAGGGCCGGGCTTAACGACTTGCGCGAGGGCGACAAGGTTACGTTCGACATCGTCTCGAACAGGGGCAAAGAGGCGGCGGAAAATCTGCGGGTGAAGTAAGAAACCCTGCAGGTCGAACGCAACATTTTCGAATTTTTGCGGACTGGCAAACTGACGCCCGATTGGCATCGGTCTCGACAGGCTATGCGCGAGGCAAGCTGCCGCCGCGTGATCGCAAGGATTGGTACGACTAGGTGATCGACCAATTGCGGAGGCGGCAAATCAGGGCTGAACGCTGGTGGGGCCGCCCCGTGCGAAGGAAATCAGAGCGGCCCCTGCCGACTGCTTCAGTCGCCCTGCCCTAAATCGACAGCGCTCCAGCCGGGTTCGAGAATCATAAGTAAACAGTCGGATGGCTGCGTTGATACGCATCACGCGGGCGCAAACATGGCCCGGCCTGCGTCGCACTGGAAGCCACCCACTCGCTCTACGAGCAAACCCAAATGATCGCCAATGCCATCGGAACGCCGATCCCTAATGCTCCGCCAAGCATCATCGCGACATCCAGGAGCAGACCCGCTCCAGCTTCGAACTGATGAGCCGACAACATACCATCACTCCACGAGCCCCACCCCAAGGATGACGAGGTCGGCAGGTTGGACCGTTATGGTTAATGAAAGGTTAACGCGCTCGTCACCAGCGTTCAGTGTCGGCTGGCCGTCTCCAAGAACCTGAGCACTGAGGCTGGTACTTCGTCGTACTCAACGTAGCGTCGCCGCAGTTCGTCCGCGATGTCAAAGGTCACGTCACGCGACCAGCCTTCAGCCGTATTGAAGGCGACGATGCGGACCGGATTTTCGTATTGCCCTTCGAGTAAGTTGCGGACCAGCGTTGCGCCATTAGTTCCCGCTTCGTCGGTCTCGCGCCATACCCTGCCGAGAGAGCCGAAATCGTCCAGCACGAGGTAGACGTCTCGCTCAAGTCCGTTGGGCGCGATTGATGGAGAGGTACGCACGACGAACTCCTCAAACCGAAATGGCATCCACCACTAATTAGTCTGACTGGTTCGCAAGAAGTTCGCTCCGGTGGAACTCGCGTCTCCTAACAACGTTAATTTGGATCGCGAGCAGACTTCCCCACCAGCAAAGTCAGAGCGGGTTGCTCCCGCTATGGCGGGTCGAAGTGGGCCGGTCTCCTCGCGTATAGTGCGCACTAGGAACGGCGCTGGTAACAGCGCCGTTTTAGTTGGGGTCCCACGGCATCCACCCTCTAGACCTAGCAGCTTGCATTTGGTTCATGTTTTTTTCTACCTTCGAATAATCGGGAGTTGTTTTGTTCTGCTCTCGATACTCGGGGGTTGGAACATGCCGGACATTGATTTCATTCGTGCTGACGTCGAGCACCGCCGCCGTCAGGTTCAGCGACTACGCAGCGAAATCCGGCAGCTTCAACATTCCGGAATATCCTCCGCCTCGGCTAAAGTCCTGCTCGACCGGATGCGCAACAAGATCGATGAGCTTTGTGCCGAGCGCGACCGGCTGAAGAAAGAACAGCCAGGTCACAACAAGAACAGGGTGCTGGGAGGTCGGCGATGGTGAGCCAACCGCTACGGTGGTTTGACGATGAGCAATCGGACCTGGAGGCGGCCTCAAATCAGGCCATTGCAGCTTGCGGCGGTGATGCGCGAGAGACAGTCAAGACGCTGATCGTCGTCAACCATTTTCTAGAAACTGAACTGGAAAACTACGTGCGTCGGTCTCGGCGGGCTATGCGCGGCTGCCGCCTGATCGGAAGGATTGGTATGACTAGGACGGGGTGCCTGATTAAAATGTCAAACTGCTCGGCCCTTAGCCCCGCAAGGGCAAAACAAAAGGGACATTTAGATTTAATACAACCGAGCGCACGCCTTAGGATTGCTGCCCCGGCAGGATGAAGGCATTGTCAACTTCAATGAGCTTTCCGCCTCAGTTCGAGATGCTAGA
>Ga0210401_10003337_pt1 | contig 17191 bp, 12 predicted proteins | sample IncBWH32MmetaG_FD_150866 | JGI IMG/M metagenome (GOLD analysis project Ga0210401, IMG submission 150866) | Forest soil microbial communities from Barre Woods Harvard Forest LTER site, Petersham, Massachusetts, United States - Inc-BW-H-32-M | ecosystem: Environmental > Terrestrial > Soil >... | reverse complement strand
AAGTGTTGCCTCGTCTTCAGGCATCTGTGCAATCCGTGGACCTGTGCCGCAGGAAGCGACATCCGAGCAATGGAACCGTCCTGCGGAACCACAAAGAAACTCCCGCGACTCGATCGAAGCACGTGACGGCAATACCGGGGCGGTTTCGCAAAAAGATGAGTGCGAAAATCTACGTGTTCACGTTACGCGCGAGCGAAAGAGGCTGTCAACATGGACAAATTGATCGGGATAATTTGCAAAACTGATCCGCCCGACTCTGTAAGAGCCGGGCGGAGCTCGCCAGGGAGGCTTCTTGCGGGCGAAAGGGCTAGAAGGTGTAGATGGCGTCGAACTGGAGGCGCTTGAGCCATGGCTGTGCCGCTGTGGTGCTGTTGAAGTTGAGCGGACGGCCGATGAGCGCTGTAAACGATAACTGGACGTTCGGATGCGCTTCGTAGATCGCCATGACGCGGTGCTGCGTCACATTGCTGCCTTGCCGAATATCGCTGTAATCGAAATTCGAGAGGACGGCTTCGCGTTCGATGAAGATGCGGGCGTAGTCGAACTGCCAATCGCCCGTCTTCTGCGCGCGTCCGACTTGTGCTTCACCCCAGTAGCCGCGCCGCTCGCGGGAGTTGCAAGCGAAGTTGGTCGATTGCGTGTAGTGAATCGACGTGGTGTTGGCAGGCGCGGTGAGAATGTTTTTCACATTCGCGCAAGCTTCCATATTCTGCACATAGTCTCCGATGAACGACACCGGCCACTTGTCCGACGGCGTATTGACGTCGAATCGCGCAAGACTGTCTGACAATGCAAACTTGGACGCGAACTGGGCATTGGTGATGTTTGTGACGCCGGTGCTGTAAGACGTTCCGGCGACGGTTACGACGTTGGTAGCCGTGGTGGTAACGATGGAGTTCTGGACCGTATTGCCGGTGCCGAGGGGTAGGACACCGGTGAGAGGCGTCTGCGGATTTTTGGCGTTCGCTTTTGCCAGAGCAAGCGCGATCGGGTCGGCGTTATGCCAGTTGTAGAGACCGGAGTAGGCGCCGAATTTGACGCGCGGCAAAAGCTGCCACGTCGTTTGAACTTGCCCTCCGTAGACGACGCTTGAAACCAGACTCTGGTTGGTGGTCGAGACGCCCGCCACCTGCGCGAACGGCAACTGGAACCCGATGATCGCAAATTTCTTTAGCGCGGGAAGTGAATGCACGTCCCAAGCCAGCGCTTCGGCAATGCCTTCGGGATTGAGGTCTTTGTCCCAAGTGAGTTCGGTGTTGTACCACGGATAGCTGAATTTCCCGCCGGTGAGTGTGAGCGGCTTAAACGACGTCGGCGTGTAGCTCACGTACGCCCGGTCGATCGCAATGGCCTTGCGCGAGAAAAAGCCGGTCACCGTCTGGTTGGTGGTAGTCGGATCGTTGACGTCGCCGGATGCAAGCGTGAAGCCGCCGGAGAAATCGTTGTTCAGCTTGGCGTTCACATTGAAACGCAAACGGAAACGCTCACGGTTTTGATCGAGCGATTGATTCGCCGGTCCCCCGAAGAATGGCTCTTCACGGAGACGGAAGTCGCCGCTGAACGTGAACGGGCCGAAGGTGGTCAGGCGCTGTTCAAGGTTGCCGACGCGATTGGAAAGATCTTGCGGCGTCTGGACCTGATTGCGGGGCTGCGCGGCCCCTGAGGCCGATGGGCCTGCCGGTGATGCCGCCGCGGGTATCTGGCCGACGACCGGCGCTGTGACCGATTCACTGATGGCGAGCGGCGTTGCGACAACGCCGGCGACGGGTTTGGTTGCCGCAAGTTCGTCTTCGAGCGCCTGAGTCTTGGCCTGCTGCTCTTTCAACTGCGTGCTGATCTGACGCAATTCCTCTGACTGCGCCTCGATCAACGCCTTGAGCTCGCCAAAATCGCCGGCGGACACCGTGCTGTTGGGCTTTGCCGATGCCGATGACGGCACCGGGCTGCTGCTATCGGGCGTGACATCTGGTGCCGCGCCGTCAGCTGCCCACGTGCCTTGTGAGAGCATCACGAGGCTGAGCGCGGCCGCGAGAATCTGCGCCGTGAGCTTGGACTTGCGTTTTTTCCTGAACGTTCGTATGAGCATTTCGAATCTCCCTGGTATTTGCACTCGTGTTTTCCGGCTCTCGGGCCGGGCGATATGGATTTCTTGAGAAATGCACGGTTATCAATTCAGAGGAGCGCGCGCAAACTAAGGATTGCGCGTGGGCGTCTCGCGTGGGAGCTGGCAGGGGAAAACAAAAAACCCACCAACCGGGCGTTCCGGCGGTGGGGAGCTACAAACCCGATCAGGCTTCGGTCTTAGACCACGAGCCTCCCTGCGCCAGAACACACCCACGCGCACGCCTTGCTACAGCGACAACACGTCGCGCTGAATGCGTTTATCTGCAGGCTTGGACTCATGGAGGGTAGTATAGGGAAAAAGCCGAAATTGGCAAGCGGGATTTGGGATTGGGTTTCGAAGGGAACGCTGGCCAAAACCGCTCCGACGGGCGCGAATACCAGATCGCTTCTAGTCATTAATATAGCGGGCCAAATCGGCCATCAAATGTAACGACAGAATTTCTTTCCGTTACAGCTTGAGCGACGATCTGGCGGTCGCAAGGTTCGGCGACCAGCGGCGCGACGGCCGGCGAGGAGCGCGGAGCCGGGCCTTGCCCGCTCTTTATGAATTCCTTATGGGTTACTTACGCGTCCTTTAGTCGCAGGAGTTATCTTCGCCGCAATGGCAAGGCTGCCTACGATCGAGATTGCGCTTGGCGACGGTGGCGCATCGGCCGATATTTCCACAGGGAGCGATTCGCAGCTGCGGTTGATCGTCGTTCGCACCACAAGAGAAGGGACGGTTGCCGCGCTGCGGGCAGCGGGCACACTTTGCAGGAATTTGGGCGCACGCTTTGAATTGCTCGCGCCGGAAGTTGTGCCGATTCATTTTTCTCTGCATCGGCCGCACGTGCCGGTATGGTTTCTCGAGCGCCGGCTTCATGAATGGGTGCGCGAAGCAGGAATTGCAGACCAGGATTTTTCGATTCAGGCGTGCCTTTGCCGCAGCCGCAAGCTCGCCTTGATCGACGCCCTCGCGCCGCACTCGTTGATCGTGGTCGGCGCAGACACCCGCTGGTGGAACCCGCGCGATCGGATGCTTGTCCGTTGGCTGCGGCACGACGGGCACCAGGTGATCGTTGTCCCTGCCGATGCGAGGAAACGGCCTGATCCGAAACAAGATCGCGGCCGGCTCGCAACATATATCCGCGCACTCGAATTCGAACGCGCGCCTGAAATCAGCAATTGAAACCGGTCGAATTCCCTCCTTCGATTCCGCCGATCTCCATGTAGAATTAATAGGCTGTGCTCGCGATAAATAACATCACCATGCGCTACGGCGCCCGAATACTGTTCGAAGACGTGAATTGCACGTTCTTCGCGGGGCGGCGCTACGCCATTACCGGGCCCAACGGCGCGGGCAAATCGACGCTGATGAAGATCCTGACCGGCGAGATCGACCCCACAAAGGGCGACGTCTCGCGGCCCAAGAAGCTCGGTATTTTGCGGCAAGACCAGTTCGCCTTTGACAAGTATCGCGTGATCGACACGGTGATCATGGGCAACGCGATCCTGTGGAATGCGTTGCAGGAACGCGAAGCGCTGTACGCGAAACCGGACAACGAATTGACCGACAAAGATGGATTGCGGCTGGCCGAGCTCGAAGGAATCGTGGGTGACGAAGGCGGGTATACCGCGGAAGCTGATGCCGGCGTGCTGCTCGACGGACTTGATATTCCCGACACGCTCTACGAACGCAAAATGAGCGAGCTGCAAGGCGGACAGAAGGTGCGTGTCCTGCTCGCACAAGCGCTTTACGGAAACCCTCCGTGCCTGCTGCTCGACGAACCGACAAACCACCTGGACCTCGATTCGGTCCACTGGCTGCAGGACTACTTGTGCGAATACGAAGGTGTGCTGATCGTCATTTCGCACGATCGGCATTTTCTGAACAGCGTCTGCACCCATTGCGCTGACATCGACTACCAGACTGTAATCATGTACAACGGCGGCTACGACGACATGGTGTTGGCCAAGACCGCCGTTCGCTCGCGCGTGGAATCCGAGAACGCGCAGCGCGAGAAAAAGATCGCGCAACTGCAGGAATTCATCGCACGATTCTCGGCAGGCACGCGGTCCGCGCAAGCAACGTCGCGCAAGAAAGAAGTCGAGCGGCTGCAAACTGCGGAACTGGCCAAATCGAACATCGCCCGGCCGTTTATTCGCTTTCAGGTCGATCAAGCGTCCGGCCGTCATCCGCTGGAAATCAAGAGCGTCGCGAAGACCTATGACGGTTTGAAAGTTTGGCGTCCTTTTTCGGCGGCTGTTGAACGTGGGGAAAGAATCGCGCTCATGGGCCGCAACGGAACCGGTAAGACGACGCTGCTGCGTTCGCTCATCCGGAATGCGCCCGGATTTATCGACGACGACGAGAAGAAGTTCCCGGTGGATGGCGGGCAGGTGATTTGGGGACACAACGCCGCCGTCGGCTATTTCCCGCAAGACCGTTCGGCGACGATCAACAGAAAAACCACGACGATGCAGTGGCTGGCGGATTTCGATCCGCGCGCAACGCAGGAGCAGTTGCGCGGATTGCTCGGCCAGATGCTGTTCAGCGGAGACGACGCCACGAAACCGACGAGCGCGCTTTCCGGAGGCGAATCGGTGCGGCTGATTCTCTGCCGGCTGATGCTGGCGAAGCCGAACATCCTGGTGTTGGACGAGCCGACCAACGACCTGGATCTCGAATCGATCAACGCTCTGAACGTCGCACTTCAGAAATACGACGGCACGCTCATCATGGTGACCCACGACCACGATGTGATCGACGAAGTGGCCACTCGCATCTGGCACGCGAAGGACGGGCGCATCGAGGATTTCAAGGGCCCTTACTCGGATTATCTGGCTTACGCGAAGGAAAAAGCTTCGTAGTCGGCTCGCTTACCGCTTTTTTTCACCCCTTGGCGCGCGCTGAATCATTCCTCTTAGAGTTACATCTAACATCTGCAATGGAAAACCACGGAGCTGGCACACATTCAGGCGGCGGACATTTTGCGTCGCGCGAGTGATGCTACAATCGACCCCACAATGGCGCGAACGCCCTTCACAATCGGGATTGTTCAGGACTACGCGACGCCGGATATTGCGGCAAACGTGGCGCGAGCCGAGAAGCATATCCGTGACGCCGCGCGGCAAGACGCGCAGATCATCTGTCTGAAGGAACTTTTCAACGCGCCATATTTTTGCAAGGCCGAGCAGCACGACCGGTTTGATTTGGCCGAGCCGATCCCCGGTCCGACGACACAGCGGATGCAGGCGCTCGCCAAAGAGCTCGGCGTGGTGCTGGTGGTTCCGGTTTTTGAGCGCGAGGCGGCCGGAATCTATCGCAACTCGGCCGCGGTGATCGACGCCGACGGCGCCCTGATGGGGAGCTATCGCAAGCTGCACATTCCCGACGATCCTCTTTATTATGAAAAGTTTTATTTCACACCGGGCGATGTCTCGGGCGTGGCGGCAGGAAACGGTGCCGTGCGCGAAGTTCCCGGCTTCAAAGTATGGAAGACGCGCTACGCCACGATCGGCGTCTTGATCTGCTGGGATCAGTGGTTTCCCGAGGCCGCGCGCATCATGGCGCTGCTTGGCGCCGAGGTACTTTTCTATCCGACCGCGATTGGCTGGCACCCTTCGGAAAAAAATGAGTGGGGCGTGACGCAGGTCGAAAGCTGGCGCACGATGCAACGGGCGCATGCCATTGCGAACGGAATTTATGTCGCCTCCCCAAATCGCATCGGTCACGAAGACGAGCCCGGCACCGACGGTATAGACTTTTTTGGGAATTCCTTCATTGCTGATCCTTCGGGACGGCTGATCGCGTCCGCAAACGACGAAGAAAAAGTGCTGATCGCGAAATGCGATCCCGGTGAGATCGAATCGACGCGCCGCAACTGGCCGTTCCTGCGCGATCGCCGCGTCGACGCCTACGCCCCGATTTTGCAGCGGTACCTTGCCGAATGAATCGTCTCGCCCCGCCTCTGCGGATGCCCGCCGAATGGGAACCGCATCGCGCCACATGGATCGCCTGGCCGCATCACGAGCCCGACTGGCCCACAAAATTCGAACCGATTCCCTGGGTCTATGCGGAGATCTCGCGTGTCTTGACCGAACACGAGCCGGTCGAGATTCTTTGCCAATCCGAAGACGTGGCCGAAGCGGCGCGCACTTGCCTTGCAGCGCATTCTGTGCGAATCGATCGCGTGCGGCTTCATATTGTTCCCACCGATCGGGTTTGGCTGCGCGACAGCGCTCCGACGGGAGTGATCGACTCTGGCGGGCGGGTCGTTTTGCTGAACTGGGCGTTCAACGGCTGGGCGAAATACGATAATTGGAGACTCGATGCTCAAGTTGGATCCGCGATCGAAAAAATCACTGGCCTTCCACGATGCGAGCCGCAGCGCGCGGATAAAAAAGGACGCCTCGTGCTGGAGGGTGGGGGGATCGAAACCAACGGGCAAGGCTTGCTGATCGTTACCGAAGAGTGGCTTCTCGGCGACCTGCAGGTCCGCAATCCGGGTTTCGCGCGCGAAGACTACGATCGCGCGTTTGCCGAGTGGCTCGGCGCGCGCAAGGCGATCTGGCTGGGCTCGAGCTGCGTCGGCGACGATACACACGGGCACGTCGACGACGTAGCGCGATTTGTCGCAACCGATACTGTGATCCTTGCTGTCGAGCCCGATCCGGCCGACGAAAATCACGAGCGCTCGATGGATAACTTGCGGCGGTTGGAGCTGGCCGGCCGCGATCCCGCCGTGGGTCCGCTGAAAGTTGTGCAACTGCCCTTTCCAAAACCGGTGATGATGCTTGGTGAACGGTTGCCCGCAAGCTACGCGAACTTTTACGTGGCGAATGGCGTGGTGATCGTGCCGACGTTCAACGATCCGAACGATGTTCGAGCGCTCCGGATACTTGCGGATTCATTTCCGCAACACGAGCTGGTAGGAATTTACGCTCGCGACCTGGTGTGGGGATTGGGAACGCTGCACTGCTTGAGCCAGCAGGAACCGCTTGGGCGCATTTAGGCCGCGCCCAAATCCCTAGGATTTTGAGGCGTTGGCCGGCGCGCAGAAACGTGCGAATGCCTGCTTCAAGTTTTGCGCGATCGAAAAGGCATCGCTGCTCTCGATATCGCGGCGCTCAAGCATGTAGGCCACTTTGCCGTCGCAAAGCAGTGCGACCGAAGGCGACGATGGTGCATAACCGGTGAAGTAGCTTCGTGCCTGCGCTGTCGCTTCCTGATCCTGGCCAGCAAAAACCGTAGCGAGGACTTCGGGCTTGGGGCCGTTGGCGAGAGCGTGAACAATCGCCGGACGCGCCTTCCCTGCCGCGCATCCGCAAACCGAGTTCACGACAACAAGAACGGTGCGGTTCTCGCCCTTCAGCGTGGCGTCCACGTCCGCCGCCGAGCGCATCTCGCGAAAACCGACCCGCGTCAATTCCTCGCGCATGGGCGTCACAAATTGCTCTGGGTACATTTTTGCTCCCGGGCGCGCCAGTCTATTCTCAGCGCGCACCATATTCCATAACTATAGCACGGCACAATCGGGGCAGAACCGCGGCTCGCAACGAGAGCAGATACGCTGCGCGATCGTTCGGCTTCGGCGAATCCTGCTCGACCACCTTCGCGAGAGGCGTTCCTTCGTATTTTTGGTAAGCGCAGGAAGGCATGCCACCTTTCCCTTGACCCACAGTGACAAATTCGATCGATTGCAGCTGGTTGGGAATTTGCGCGCCGACCCAGCGCGGATCCGCGCGCTGGGTCCAAGTGACCAGAGAAATAACCGCGCCTGCGGGATAGTCATGCTGCGTATTCGAGCGCGCATAGAGTGTCACCACGTCATTCCCGTAGAGCGTCGACATTGTCGAGGTCGATGCCAGTCCCGAGCGAGCGGTACAGGCGATTTTTAACCAACAGACCGTTGGCCGGGGCGTCGACGCAGCGTACTAGACTTGCGGCGAGGCGGCTGTCGCTTCCGTTCCGGAGTGCCCGCGGTGAGAGATTTTTTCAAGGAGCGGCACCAAATGCTTCGCGAGCACCGATTTCGATATGAAATACCGAACATGCGCAATCGAGGCAATGCGCGCGAGCATCGCGGGTTCTTGCGCGCTTATCAGGATGATTGTTGTTCCCGGGTGGTCTTGCTGCAGGATCTTGGCGATTTCGAGGCCCGACATCTTCGGAACTGAAAGATCCAGCAGAACTACATCGGGCTGAAATTCGCGGACTTTTTCGAGCACGTCCGGCCCGTCGGAAGATTCCGCGCACACAAACCAATCATTGGGGCGCCCGGCGAGGAGTTCTTTGAGGACGTTGCGGACGATAGCGGCGTCATCCGCAAGCAGAACACGGAGCGGCGAGGCAGGCAAACTTCCGGAAATGAGCGTTCCGTCCATAGGCGCTCAGGCAGTTGGACCTGTTTAGCGCGTGGCAGGCAGACCGGCAATACGGGAAATCATTGACGGCGCATGCAAGCCGCCTGCCCCGGTGCTTGCCGCCGGCGATCAGACGTGCAGAGTGTGCAGATACGGAACGCTGGCTTTCATCATCCCGAATTCCATCTCGACAAAGTAATTCCTGATGCCGCCGACTCTTGCCGCGGTGAAAATCCTGTTCCAATCGAGCGAGTCCTGCCCGATGGCCACGATTTTCTTCTCCGGCCAGGACCAGCCCTGGCAGTGCATGGAAATAAAGCGGCCGGCATGTTTACGGAAATATTCCGCCGCGTCGAAACCCGCGCTGATCGTAGAGACCTGGAATTGGAACTTCACGAGCTTCGGATCGAGAAGCTCAAAAAGCACGTCGTAGGTGCGCTTGCCGTCGACCGATGACATCTCGAAAACCTCGTTGTGAATGCCCAGCTGGACGCCGGCTTTTGCGGTCTCGGCGCCAAACCTGTTGTATTCATCGGCAATGTGTCGGACGTCGTCCATCGTGGGATTGGCGGGGCCGTCGAGCGTGGCGACCACCATCTGCGTCAATCCAACATCTTTCGCCCAGGCGATGCGGCCTGCAAGATCTTTGCGAAATTCGGCCATGTGGAAGTGCGAGCTTTCGCAGCTCACGCCAGCGTCGCCCAGGAGCTTGCGAAGTTCGGCTCCCTTATATTTCCCGATATCGCCGAACCCGAACTTCTCGTAGGCGACCGGTGAGCAGAGCTCGATCGATTGAAATCCCGCAGCAGCGAGCTGCTTGATCGCGCCGGGAAAATCCTCGCCGATCATTTTGCGCACTGGCCAAGTTTGGCAGCCGATGGGCAGGCCAAGCGGGTTCGCGGATGTGTCTTGATTCATGAATTTCTTTGTCCAGGAATTCGGGCCGTTCAAGTGTTTACGGAATTCAACTAAGTGAGCTGATAGGCGCTTGATACCGTGCGAAGGCGTTTCGCCTCGGCAATCACTTCCCTCATGTATTGCAAGGCGAGGCGAGCATTTTTGTCGGTGAAGTCGATGCCGACCGTTTGGCCGTCGACGACTGGAAGCGGATGGCAGAGTTCGTAACCGAAGTAGCCGCGATAGCCGGTTTCGAGCAGCCCAAGCACTTCCGCCAGGCATGGTTCGCCGCCCGTGACCTTGATACCGTCGCCGTCCTGGTCATATTCGCCGCCGAAGTGCGACAGAACTTGCAGCGCTCCAACTTCGACCGTGGCGCGCTGGACTTGCTCTGCGTTCATTTCCTTCTCCAAGCGCGCATCAAAGCAGATCTTCAGCGCAGGCGAATTGATTTCGCGGACCATACGCATGCAGTCGCGGTAGCTTTTGACGACCGGCGCATGATTTTGCAAAGCGAGTGTGACCCCATGCTCGGCCGCGTAGCGCGCCGTCTCGGCCAGCCCCTCGCGTACGCAAGCCCACGTTTGCTCTTCCGGGAACGACTCGTGGAGATGTTTCCAAGCAGCCTTCGCAAGGTCGTAGCGGCCGCCGCCTTCGGGCAGTAGCGTCACACCAGGCCACGCCATGAAGACGCGCAGGATTTTCGAACCGAGGTCTGCGGTGACACGGATCAAATCGCGGACGTAAACAAGTTGCGACTCGCGCTGCTCGGGTATGGGGCTGCTGAAGTCGTTGTTCGCGGCGACGGCGTAAATCTCCATGCCCTGGTCGGCCGCAAACTTGCGAAGTTCCTCGCAACGGCTCTTTGGCAAGTCGAGAGGGTTACCGTGCGGACGCTTCCCGTCGATTTCAACGCCGTCGTAACCGAAGCGCTTTGCGCGATCAATGACTTGTTCGACGCTAAGAGCGCCGCCGCGATACCAAACGCCGAGATAGGTGATGCTGTAAAGACCGACTTTGATTTCTGCTGTGGTTTCTTCGCTTGCCATTTTCCGTTCACCGGGCTGAGGTTTGGACGATGTTCCTGGCGAGGGGGGAGACCCTCGCCAGGAACACCAGACGCGCCTTAGAACAGCACCTTTAGAGCGAACTGGATCTGGCGTGGGTTCCAGTTGCCGCTTGTTGCTGTGATTTCGCCGGTGGTGCGAGTACCTCCAGGCGGCGTGATGAAGACCGGCGCGGCGCTGTTCGGGTTGTTCGGACCGGCCGCACCCGTGAACTGAATGCTGGAGCTCGGTTGGCCGAAGTTGGTCTGGTTGAGTAGGTTGAAAACCTCGGTCCGGAACTGCAGTCTTACTCTCTCACTCAGGTCGAACGTCTTGAAGAGAGAGAAATCCAACCTCTTCTGGTGCGGTCCCATGAGCGATCCAGCGCGTTCGTTGCCCAGAGTGCCGGGTGTGGGATCGATGAAGCAGGCTGGGTTGAACCATTCCAAGATCGAGGGATTAGCCGCCTTCCCTGAACATATTTGATCGGCATACCCGGAGCTGATGTCGGTGTTATTGACTACGGCAGTGGCCGTATACGGGATACCAGTCTGCCACGAACCGGAAAGGTTCGTCGACCAACCCTTTATGAAAACCCCAGAAACGCCTTTGAGCGAATTACCGAACGGGAGCGCGTAGTCAACGCCCCAGGCAATCCTGTCCTGAACGTCATTGGGCGCATTACCCCAGGCGTATTGTTGCCAACCGTAGTAGTTTTTGCAGACGGATGCTCCTTCGGCCGCGCAAGCACCTTGGTCGGTTGCGTTCAGCAATGAAGGACCCGCGCCTTTGGCCTCATCGACCCAGCAAGGCGCAGGCGCAGCAAACATCGATTCGGTGCAAGCATACGTATTGAGGAAGTTATCCATCGTATGCGACCACGTGTAGTTGATGTTCGCTGTTAGACCTTTGCCGAACCTGCGGATGAGCGTAGCCTGCAACGCGTTATACGAGGACGTACCGGTATTGGGCGTCTCTCCCACGTTCACGGTCGCCAGGTATGGAAAACCGGGCAGCGTGCCGAAACCGTCATTTGTGGCTCCGCCGACCGACATCGGCAGGGTTGCGTTGCCACCGTTCGACTGGACCGGATTCGCCGCAACGTTCTGGTTAAAGGGGCCTCCAAGGAAGTTCGCCAAGTGGCGGCCCAACTCACCGACGTATCCGATTGTGACAACGTTGCCAGCAAATTGCTTTTGCAGCTGAAGGTTGTACTGCTCCAAGTAAGCTTCTTTCAGATTTGGCGGAACTGCTTGAATCGTGGTTCCAGCATAGAGTGCCGTATTTGTGGCGAGCGCGGTCACCAAAACCGGGACAGGCAGGCTATTGGCAAAGGTGGTGCCGCCCTGCTGGCCGAGAGTGCTGGAGTTCTTGGTGCTTCCAGAAGTCGGCGTGCCGTAAACCGCGGTCTGCGTGGATCCAAATTCGCCGATCGGGTACGTACCGATCGGCGCCGTCAGGCACGAGTTATTCGAACCGCCGTTGGGCGCATTGTTCTGCAGGGTGCAGCTTGAAGCAAAGTCAAAGGGCGCGTTCTGGAAATAGTACTGAGATTCATAGTTCTGCGGCATGAACGTGATGCCGAATCCTCCGCGGAGAACCATGTTGCCTTTCAGTGTCGCCGCAAAACCGAATCGTGGGGCGATGTCGCTGTAAGGCGTCGGGACCATGTCGGTCGGCCCCGTTTGTTGAGCCCCTGGGATAGTCGGACCAACGAGCAAACCGTTGTACGGATCGTAGTTCGTGATGCGGCCGTGGACTTCGGTATAAGGCGTAAAGATGTCGTAGCGAACGCCTAGGTTCAAAGTGAGCCAAGGCCGGGTGCGCCAATCGTCCTGGATGTAGCCGCTGGGCTCCCAGCTTCGAAAACCTTCCTGGACGAGCGCATTGTTACGTGATTGACCTGTGGACAAGCCTTCGAGAAGGTCGCCCATCGCCTGACCGGTGAAAGAGCCGTTGAAGTTAAATTGGCCTTGCGGCGCGTTGCTCTGCGCCACGCCGGCGCGCCGACGAATGAGACCCAAGCCGTAACGCACGCTGTGCGATCCCTTGTTCCAGGTGAGAGTCGCAAAATATTGCAGGCTGGTGTCCCAATATCCGAGCGGGATAAAGGTTGTGTCTCCGATTGTCGTATAGCTTGTGCCGCTGTTCAGGTTTCTCGTCTGTACGTGTACGAGACCAGAGGCACCGACCAGTGAAGACCCATTCGTGTAGTCCACACAGGCCGTTGCGTTGCACGGAATCCCGAGCAGGTTGGAAATTTCCGTCCCTTGGTTCGCCGGGAAGGAAAGAATCTGGCTGCGCATCACGCCAACCTTCAAGTTCAAAATCAAGGTGGGGCTGAAGACGTGTACATGAGAAAGGCCGAAGAAATATTGATCCTCATTGTTCGGGCCGGCGTACGACGTAACCACAGGTTCTACCTTAAGGGCGCCAGACGCGCCGGGTGAGGCCAAAGCACCCGTGGACGGCGTGATATAGACGTTGGGAAAACCGTTCGGATTGATCGTTGTCTCGCCGTTGTAGGTGATGTGGCCGAAAAGCGAGTCCTTGTCGCTGAAGTGTTCGTCGACGCGGCCGTCAATCGTTTTCGCGTTCTGGACCCTGACCAACGCGGCTGTGTAGTTGTTTGTCAGGGCGCCCGCTGAACCCGTGTTCGGCAGCGGGAACATGTTGAAAAACGCGAGACCGGTAGGATTGATTTGGCTCTGCGGGATCACGACATATGGGCAAGCAGAAGTGCCGTATTGGGCTGTCGTACAAAGCGTGGTTGAGCCGCCCCCCCATTTCCCGCCTGGGCTACTGGGCGGCGTGCCGGGCAACGAAACGGCGGGATTGTCGGAAAAGTCTCCGACGCTGGCGCCGCCGTCAGGACATGGCACAGCAAAGGGACTGCTGGCTTTACCCATGCCATGTTCGCAATACGTCGGCACTGTGAAAAAAGCAGCGGCCAACCCCTGGGCATAGGCCAAATCTTCGTAGTCTACGAAGAAGAATGTCTTGTTCTTGATGACCGGTCCCCCAACGCTGCCTCCGTACTGATTCTGGCGGAAGGCGGGGTTAGCCGCCGGCACGCTATGAGGATCGACGCTCGAGAGGCCCGCTTTTATCGACTCAAGATTTAGCGCCTCGTTGAAGTTCCAGTTTGGGTTTCCATTCAACACCTTATTGCGGAAAAACTCGAACGCCGATCCGTGAATATCGTTCGTGCCAGCCTTGGTCACAATCTCCACGACACCGCCGCCCGTGCGGCCGACCGAGGCGTCATATTTGTTCGTTGTGATGCTGACTTCCTGGATTGCGTCGATCGATGGGCGCACCCCAATGGTGCCGATAATGCGGGTGTTGTTGTCGAAACCATCGATCATGTTCTGATTGGTCGAATCATCCTGCCCGTTGACGGAAAGAGCTGACGTCATGCGGCGGTCATCAGGACGGTTGCCGGCGGCGATCGAACCCGGCTGTCCTTCGGTGGCGCCCGGGGAAAGTTGAACCAGCTTGATGATGTTGCGCTGGTTGAGCGGCAGGTCTTCTACGGCCTCGGAAGGCACGATCGAGCCGATTGTCGAAGTGTCGGTTTGAAGAGCGGGCGCGACCGTGCCTGAGACCTCAACGGTCTGCGTGACGTCGCCGACTTCCATCTTGGCGTCGACACGAGCACGGTCACCGGCAGACAGCGCGATGTTCGGCGCCGAGTAGGTCTTAAATCCCTTCGACTCCACTTTAACAACGTACGTTCCGACTTGCAGGAGCGTGAAAACATAGTCGCCGCTGCTTGTCGTGATCGTCGTCTGAGTCACGTTGGTGCCGACGTTTGTGAGCGTTACGGTTGCGCCCGGCACGACAGCGCCGCTGGCGTCGGTCACCGTGCCGACGACGTCAGCCGTTTCTTGCGCGCGAACTTGCGAAACTGTGAAGAGTAACAAGCAAATGACTGATAGGAGTAAACCTGTGCCTCTACGCCATGAACACATAAACCCTCCCTTTTTTCGTGGCGAAGCCAGACGGCCAAGTCAGTCTTCGTGGCCCTACACACGCCCTGTAGACACGCCCACCCCGCGGATGAACGTTGATGGCCGACATTACACACACTGGACGAAAAACTGTCAACACCAAAGTTGATAATCGGTTTTCACTCCTCGAAAATTCGCAAAAAATACCGACATCGGCAGCCGTCTTTGCGTTTTTTAAGCGCCCGACTCGGAACCTGCGCGCTCAATCGCCTGGCAGCGAGCGCCGGAGACACGCGTGAAGCGCACAACTGCCATAATTCAGGAGATTTTTTTGACAGATGAAATTCGGCTGCCGTTGCGGGCACAATTTTCTTGACTCGTTCTGAGTTCTGCCGTAGAGAGAATGCGCGTCTTCGTTTCCGCGACAGGCCGCGCGGCATGTGAAGCGCGCTCCGAATCCACCAAACACAACGCTCGGGTGGAATCTAGACTACAGAAGCAAACGGGACCTTAATAAGGAGGATCGCGATGTACACACGGCGGGAGTTTGGAATGATCATGGGAGCAGCAATGCCCTTGGCGGCGCTGCTCCGGCGGCCAGTCGAGTCCGATTACAAAGGCGTGAGACTTGGCGCCATCACCTATAGCTTTAACGACATGCCCAATGTGGCCGGGCAGGATCACGTTGATAACGTCATTCAGGATTGCCAGGCGGCTGGCGTCGGCCTGATCGAATTGATGAACAATCACGTCGAGCCTGTAAGCGACTACCAGATGCAGCAAGCCGCCGCGAGAGCGGCTCGCATGGCGGCTGCCGCAGCGAATCCGGGCGGCGCTGCGGCCGGCGGACGCGGTGCGGGAGCGGCGGGCGGAGCCGGTGGCCGAGGCGGACGCGGCGTGATGAATCCGGACGCGCTTAAGGCGCGTGACGAACTGCGCGAGTGGCGCTTGCTCACTCCCACCAGTCACTTCCAGGACATCAAGAAGAAGTTCGACGACGCGGGCATTGTCGTCTACGCCTATTGCGTCAACGGCATGGGCGACGACTTCACGCCGCAGGAAATCGACAAGTGCTTTGAACAAGCGCAAGCCTTGGGCGCCGCGACGATCTCGACATCAACGACTCTCGACGTAGCGCAAAAGCTCGTGACGTTCGTCGAGAAACATCAATACCCGATCGCGTTCCACGGCCATGCCAACATTACCGACCCGAATCAATTCGCCACGCCCGAAAGCTTTGCAAAGGCGATGGCCATGTCGAAATATTTCAAGATCAACTTGGATATCGGCCACTTCACGGGCGCCAATTTCGACGCCGTGACGTTCCTGCAGGCAAACCACCAGAACATCACGCACATGCATGTGAAGGATGGCACGCACAACAATGGCCCGATCATGCCGGACGGCCAGGGCGACACGCCGATCAAGGCTGTGATGCAACTGCTGCAAAAGGAAAAGTATCCGATCCCCGCCATAGCCGAATTCGAATACAAAATGCCGGAAGGATCCAGCAGCCCGAAGGAAGTCGCAAGGATGGTCCAGTACATGAAGGACTGCCTGGTCTAAACCAAACGATCTTTGCCAGGGGGCGCGGAAGCCGCAACGCGGTTTCCGCGCTTTTATTTTTGGGAGACATTTCCCGAAACTGCGTCGCTTGCGAATTCCCGCAATTCGCGCGTCGGCGCATGGGTGAAGTGACCGGCGCGCAATTCGGCCCAGGGGAAGTTTCCATGAGAAAGTGAGCGCCGAGGATTCAAACCCGCTGCTTAACAGTTCCGGCTGTGGCCTCTAAGACTCTATGGCGCGTTTTGCAAATGCCAGGCATTTGGCAACTTCTTCGACAGGCGTGCCCGTCGCGCGACACTCGTACTCGTACTCGATATCGGCGGGGAATTTGTACTTTTCGCGCTTCATGAGTCGCAGGACTTCTTTGATCGGCGTCTTCGCCTGGCCCCAGGGATAGTTGTCGACGAAGTGATTTGTCACCAGCGCGTGGACGTCGCTGTTTCTCATGCGGTCCTTGAGATGAAGATTGGTGATACGGTCGTGGTGTTCTCGAATGAACGAAACCGCATCGAACCCTGCGGCGGTAAAGTGGCCGATATCGAGATTGACACAAATGTAGGGGCTGAATGACATGATGTATTCAAACGTAGCCGGCGTTGAGAAGCGCGTCGGATCGGTCACGTCGTCGTGCCCGTGCCCTCCCCACCGGATCTTGTATTTATCGGCGTAGTAGGCGATCCGAGCGATTAGATCAACGGTCGAAGTGGACGAAATTGCTTCAACCCCCAAATCACGCGCCATGCGGAAGGAATAGTCGATTTCGTCATTGGTGATGGGCGGGAACGCCAGGTTGTAGCAAAGGATCCTTAGATCGATACCAGCATCGTCAAACAGCTTGCGCACCGCCTTCCACGTAGCGGGGGTGGCCGCCGCGCGCCACTCCCACAACTTTTTTTGCGCGTCCTCTCTTGCCGTTTGTTGTTCCGGCGTCACCGGTCCGCCGCTTGAGAAGCCGAGTGCGGCCGGTGGGACTTCGCCTTCGGCAACGGTCACTAGCTTCGTGCTTTCGCATCGGGGCAGCAGGCCGTCCGGGCCGAATTGCTGCGGACCGGAACTCTGTGCGCCGCGGCCGCCGCCACCTCGCCCGAAATTCGACCAGGGCGCACCGGCAAGCTCCTCGGCGTGATTTGACATCAATTCGACCGCGCTGATCCCGATGCTTGCCATCGCCGGGATCATGTCCTTGGCGGGCATGCCGTTGAAGCTGTAGGTGATGACGCCGATTTGCACGCCGTCGAAATTCGAATTCGGTTTTGCCTG
>Ga0210401_10003332_pt1 | contig 17204 bp, 12 predicted proteins | sample IncBWH32MmetaG_FD_150866 | JGI IMG/M metagenome (GOLD analysis project Ga0210401, IMG submission 150866) | Forest soil microbial communities from Barre Woods Harvard Forest LTER site, Petersham, Massachusetts, United States - Inc-BW-H-32-M | ecosystem: Environmental > Terrestrial > Soil >... | reverse complement strand
CTAGAATTAAAAGTGGCGCACAGGTTAGGGCTATACTTCCTGTTTTGAGGGAAGTCTGCAATGCAACTACAGTGGGCTCATTTGAGTTGTGAGTTTCCTGTCACGCTTCTGTGTGTTGCGATTGCTTTCCCCTCCACATACCTCAATCTGACGATCAGGCCGGAGATCGCCCATGCATAGAAACGCTGTCATTCTTACGCTCTGTATATTGCACTCGTCAGCTTTGCTCGCTCAGGCTCCAATCCCGGACTGGTGCCGCGCGTTGCCGCGACCGGAGTACAAAACTGTCGAACGCGTCTCGATCAGCGACCCATGGTTCGAAGTCTATAAGCCTGCCCAGGGCGTTTTCGCCATCTACGAACCGCATCAGGCCGAGGAGACCATCAGCTACTTGATCGTCGGCGAAAAGCAGGCTTTGCTCTTCGACACCGGCATGGGAATCAGCGACCTCAAGAAAGTTATCGCCCAACTGACCAAGCTGCCGATCATCTTGTTGAACTCGCACACTCACAACGATCATGTTGGCGACAATTGGGAATTCTCCAGTATCTACGGAATGGACACAGACTTTACGCGGCAGAATGCGCGGGGCTCTCGGCTGGACGCGCAGACAGAAGTCACGCCCGACCAGTTTTGTGGCGCGCTGCCCAAGGGATTTGACTCGGAAGCCTACGCAACCCGGCCCTGGAAGATTACGGCTTACACGCATGACGGCGACCGCTTGGATCTTGGCGGTCGCACAGTGGAAGTTATCGCAACCCCCGGCCACACACCTGACGCCATCTCGTTGCTCGATCGCGCCAACGGCCTGCTTTTTACCGGTGACACCTACTACCCCGCGCCCATCTGGCTTTTCAGGCCTGAAACCGATCTCGATGCCTACGCTGCTTCCATTCGTCGCTTAGCCGCGCTCGCGCCTCAGGTTAAGGTGGTCCTGGGCGCTCACAATATTCCCATCGCATCTCCCACGGTACTTCCACGACTCGTCGCCGCGTTCGATGCGGTGCGTGCAGGGAAAGTCCAGCCGTCGCCCGACTCGCCCGGAAAAGTGCTCTATAAGGTGGACGGCATTTCCTTCCTGATGCTCGCACCAGCTGCGCATTAATCGCGGAAACGGACCCCGAGGAAATCAATGGCGATCACCTCGTCGTCGATTTCTCGGCCACCCACGTTTCCGACCCCAGCCTTTACGACTATGATGTCTGGCAATGTCCGTTATGCAATACATTGTGGGAAAGGGCTTGAAACAATGACGAATCGATCGCTGGTTGTCTTCGTGCATGGAATTGAAAGTAACTCCGAGGCATGTTGGGGCGACTTGCTGGGTTTAATGAAAAAGGATCCAGCAATCACCTCGGCTTTTGATCTCCTCCCCTTCGACTATTCGTCGCGCGTGGAATCCACACTGTTCCATCCGCTCAGGAAGCTCCCCGAATATGGCGTCATAGCGAAAGAATTCGAAGGCTTTCTGCAGTTGAATTTCACGCCCGCCTACGACGAGCTTTATTTGTGCGGTCATAGCCAGGGTGGATTGATCATTCAGGACTGGCTAATTCGCCGGCTGAACGACGGCGAGGGCCGGAAATTGCGCGTCCGCGAGATTCTCCTGTTCTCCACGCCTACTCTGGGTTCGGACTTCGGTGGCTCGCTGCGCCACCTTGTCTTCGGCCTGATGCCCAATCCGCAAGAAGAAAAGCTTCGCCCGTTCGATTCGAACGTTGCCGATACGCGAAGGGCTATCGAGATGCGAGTGATAGGAGCGAGCGCGTGCGATGATCGCAACTGTCCTATCCCGATCGTGTCCTTTTGGGGGGAAACCGATGGCATCGTACGTTCCGCATCAGCCGAAGCGTCATTCGAAAAGTTTGTAGTTCTGCCGGGGGATCACTCCACTATCCTGCATCCCCCGTCCAAGGGCAAATCCAAGGGCCACGATTCACAGGTGTACAAAGAACTTACGGGAGCGTTGCTGAAACCAGAAGGGCACCGGCACATCTATGAGATCGATTCCTACGAAACTGCTGTGGCCGTGTCGCCGCTTACGGGAGATCAACAAGCCTTCGTCGCCAAGCGCCGCGGTATCGCGTCGACCGAGCACTCCGACAACTTCGCGCAAATTACGCGGAAGGTGTGTTTCTCGAGCAAGAATCATTGCGTGGATTTATTCCGATTCAATTACCAGACGAACGAGCGGGGCTACCTGCTGGCGAACGTGGACATGCAGCCTCGCGAGTTTGGTGAGGCCGTGCCTCCGAATATGGCGCTGAAGGATGAGGTCGGCGATTTCAGCGAGCGTGGAACCGAAACAACTTATAAATTCGAGCCTCAACCGGGACGCTGCCACTCGCAAACCCTCCGCATATGGAACGGGTTCAATGCCGGCGGCCGCGACGTACATTTCCATACGGGGAGCAACTTTCGGTGTGGGCAGTATCGTTTTGTGATTGATCTGACGGCTTATGTTGCCGCCGGTTGGAAAATTTCAGAACCGCAGCTGTTTATCAGCCCATGGGATACGGGTGAACATTCGATCGGCGAACAGAGGTTGCCAGAAAATCGCGTTCTTGGGACTGGCCAAAGTCAGGCCGGGACGTGGACCTGGTCGATTCCGAATTTTCGCGGCGGCGTTGTAGATGCGGTCTGGGATGTAAGCAAGCAGTAATTGGCTGCGAACTGCCAGACGTAGAGCACGCGCGACCAGTCCATTGGAATGTACGATGGGTAAACTCTTGGGCCGAACAGGTGGCACCGAGAACCAATGCCGGGCTGTAGACACGGTATCCGAGGTCCGGAGAGCGAAGTCTTCATGACCATCCTCACCCGATTAGAACAATGGAAGGAGGAAAGCTAAATATCGCCGGAGCAGCATGACCATTTGACGGGCCTCTCCCGTGGTGAACCCTTCTCCCTCTTTCTCGAGTTGAACGTTCTCCTCTACGCCGGTGTGCTGGCGTTCGTTGCCGGACTCGGCTGGACTGTGAGCACCTGGTCGCAGCAACTCGGTGACATCGTCGTCCTGACTGTGCTCTCCACCATCCTCGGCGCCTGTACTTGGTACTGCTTTTCGCGCGCTCCCGCCTGGTCCCCCGCGGAAACGCCTGCACCGAGTCCGATTTTCGACTACGTGCTTTACCTCGGCAGCCTCGTCTGGTTAGTGGAACTCGCGTACCTGGAGAACCGTTTCCACCTGCTCTCCGGAAAATTGGATCCCTATCTCTTGGCGACCGCCGGCTTGTTCTTCTTCCTCGCTTATCGTTTCGACAATCGCTTCGTGTTGTCGCTCGGTTTGTCCTCACTCGCCGGATGGTTCGGGCTCACCATCTCGCACTGGTCGGGCCATCAGGACGCGACGTATCGCCAATGTGCTCTTCTCTACTGCCTGCTAGTGGGCGGGGGCGGGGCGCTGCTTGACCGCCGCGGCCTGAAACCGCATTTCTTTGGCACTTATCTGAATATCGTGGCCAATGTTCTTTTTTGGGCAGTGCTCTCCGGCGTGTTCGAGCGGCAGGGCTACGGCCTATGGTTTTTCGCTCTGCTTGTCGCCTGTGCCGCGTCTCTCGCATGGGGCCTGGCGCGTCGGCAGTTTGCCTTCGTTGCTTATGCCGCCGTCTACGGCTACGTAGGTGTCAGCTCGATGTTCCTCCGCGGCGTCACTGACGAAACCGTTGTCCTGAGCTATTTCGTCGTTACCGGCGTCGCTACGCTCGTGGTCCTGGTCCAGATCGGGCGACGCTTCGGGAGGCCGGCGTGAGACTTTATAGTGCATCCAGCGAAGAGACTCTACGCGCCCGCAAACTGCTGACGGACTGGGTCGGCGAGGGCTTCCTCACCACGGCGCAGTACCAGCTTCTGGAAAAGGAAACGGTCTCCGATCTCCGTACCACCAACATTTTCCTGCGGCTGGTCTTGTTCCTGTTCACCCTGATCAGTGTGGGCGCTGCCGTCGCGCTCTTCTTCAAGGTTTTTCTTTCGCGGCCATCGGACCAAACCGTCGGCGTTTTCCTCCTGATCTTCACCACCGTCTGCTACACGGCTGCCGAAGTCGCCGTTTCCCAGGCCCGGCTCTATCGCTACGGTGTGGAGGAAGCACTCGCCGTTTGCTCGGTTGGTTTTCTCTGCGCAGGAATGCAGGCCGCTCTTTTCGGCGGCCGCCCTTATTCCTCGACGCCGGACGCCGCCCAGTCCCTGGTTCCGGCGGCCGGCGCCGCATTTTCGCTTTGGATATGGCTCCGCTTCGGTCGCTCGTATGCATTTCTCGCCGCGATGGTCTTCGTCGTCTTTCTGCCAGGCTACTGGACCTCGTCCCACTCGGCGCAGCATCTGATGGTCGCCGCGTTCTATGCAATCGGGCTGGTAGGGATGGTCGTGGTACGATCCCGCCACCGCTTCGACTACCTCGATGAAGGTTATTCGCTCGTCGAAGCCTTGCTGTGGCTCGGCATCTACGCGGCCATCAATCTCAAGCTTTCGTCGTTGGACATGCCCACGCCGTGGTGGAGCGGCACCCGCGCCGCCTCTGAATTCGCAAGGCCAATCTACTGGACCACGTGGGTGCTGATCTGGTGCCTGCCGCCAATCGTGCTCGCGCGCGGCATTCGCCAGAAGGACCGCTTCGTCATCGCGGTTGGAGCGATCGTCGCCGTCCTGACCTTCGTCACGAATAAGCCCTATCTCGGCTGGCCGCGGCATACCTGGGACCCGATGCTTCTGGGCATATTGTTATCCGGCGTTGCCCTCTTCATCCGACGCTGGCTGGCCCGGGGTCCGGGCGGAATTCGCCACGGCTTTACCGCTGTGCGCCTATCGGGAAAGGACAAACACTGGATGAACGCCGGGTCCGCCATGCTCGGCCTGGTATCGCCCCACTCAATAACGCCAGGCCCGCAAACAAGCAGTCCGGACGTCCGCTTCGGTGGGGGACATTCGGGAGGCGGAGGCGCCAGCGGCGAGTTTTGAAAGATCGCGGAATCGCTGGGTCATCGGCTCACGCAGCAAAGAATCCGGGCAGACCTATGCTCGGTTATGCCATCTGGCGGGCGCAGAACTTGAGCAGATTCCGTTTCCACTTGGACATGCATTCTGGGGGACAGCTCGCGTGATCCTGTGAGCGCAGAACCCGGTTGCTGGGATTCGCATCTTCTACGGGCGGCAGATTGTCCGCAACCAAGCCAGTTCGTGGATAATCGGCAACCCTTCCCTTGCTCGGATTGACGAAGGGTTGCTCGTCATCCGCTAATGAGCAGCATCCTGCGAACCCCCTGGTCTCCTCAACCGCTTGGGCGCTTGCGGTGTTCTGCATGCCGCGGTGCAATCCACCTCCAGTCCCAAAATCTGCTACCATGACCGCTTGACGAGGTCGCTATGCCCCAATTCGTGATCGAACGCGAGATTCCAGGCGCAGGTAGTTTAACGGATGCGGAATTGCAAGCGGTCGCCAGAAAGTCGGTCGGTGTGTTGAAGGAAATGGGACCGGAAATCAAATGGCTCCACTCCTACGTTACCGGCGATAAAGTCTATTGTGTGTACCTGGCGCCAGACGAAGAAACGGTTCGCGAACACGCACGCCGTGGAGGTTTTCCGGCGAATCGCATCTCGGCAGTGCGCCGCATGATAGATCCCGACACCGCAAATTGACTTAAACGGAATTTCGAGTCCGCAGACCTCATTCCGCGTCGCAGCTAACTGCCTCCTGGATGGCTTGCTCTACCGGCATCGCCCAACCTTCCATCCACGCCGTCAGGCCTGCAGCATTGCCCAGCGTTCGGCGTGAAAACTCCAGAGCTTTGTCCAGCCTGCGTTGCTCGGCAGGCATGAGCGGAACACCCAATTGTTGGCGAAGCGCGGCCGCGGCTCCAGCCCAGTGCAGCGAGTGCTCAGCGTTGGATTGCGCTGCGGCACTCACAGCGAGACATTCGAGCGCTCTCGCGATTCCGCGTTTATGACCCAACTCCTGAAACACCTTAATGCTTTCCCCGTAAAGACGACGCGCCTCGGCGTTGTTTCCCTGATCGCAGCTTAAACTTGCCATATCGAAGAGCGCGCTCGCAATTCCCCAGCTATCATGCAATTGCCGGAACTCCGACAGGCTCTGTTCACAATAGGAATGCGCGGCAACCAGGTCCGCTTTTTCCCGAGCAACATCGCCCAGGTGGTTCAAAGTCCACGCCACACCCGCGCCATCACCAACCTGACGGAACATCGCCAGGCACTCATCGTAAAGCGAGGACGCGCGCTCATATTTTCCCTGCAACTTCATCACGCTGGCGAGATTGCTAAGGGCTCGGGCGATGTCAGCAGGATTGCCAAGATCCTTCCAGATGGCGACACAACGCTCGAAGAGCAAGGATGCATCAGTGAGCTCGCCACGATCACGAGCGTTGACGGCCAATGCGTTAAGTGCGACGGCAACGCCGCGGTTATCATTTAACTCGATACAGGTTTTGAGGCTCTCTTCGAACATTGGCAGCCCGGCGCGGTAATCGCCCTGCGCCGCCGCCAGAACTGCGGCAGCGAACAGCAGGCGCGCGCGCAGCTTCGGACGCGCCGCGGCTCCTTCCAACGCCAGGAGCCTGGCGATGGCATCACGGCCCTCCGCGAGATGCTCGCGTGTCTCCCAGAACAGGAACAGAGCGGCGCCAAGGCGCATGCCCCATTCGGCATCCCCACTCTTAACTAGATAGTCAATCGCTAGGCGGAGGTTCTCATGCTCGACCTCATAACGGTCGAGCCATTCGGGTTGGGCGGCAATATCCTCGGCACCTTCTTCGGCAAGCACGAGATAATAAGCCGCATGGGCCCGGCGAGTCGCAGGTTCGTCGTTGCTCTCAGCGAGGCGTTCGAGAGCGTACTCGCGAATGGCGGAAAGCATAATGAAGCGCGTTTCTTGATCAACCTGCTCCACCTGTTGGGCTAAGCTCTTGTCCACCAGTGAAGCCATCCCGTCAAGCATGTCCAGCCCCAAGTCGCCTTTGGTGTCGCACACAGCTTCCAGGGCTTCTAGTGTGCATCCGCCCGTAAAAACCGAAAACCTCCGCAAGAGAGTTTGTTCAGCTTCATTCAGGAGTCCGTAACTCCACCCCACGGTGTTGCGAAGAGTTTGTTGCCGGGTCGGCAGATCGCGAGCGCCACCGGTCAGCAGGCTCAAACGGCTTTCGAGACGTGTCAGCATGGCGGACGGCGAAAGCAACTTGATGCGCGCAGCTGCCAGTTCAATGGCTAACGGCAGGCCATCAAGGCGAGAGCAGATGGCCGCCACCACGGGTGCGTTTTCCTTGGTCAGCGCGAATTGGTGCTTCACCGCCTGCGCGCGTTCCACGAACAGTTCGATCGCTGGAAGACGGGAAAGTACTTCGAGAGGCGGGATGGATTTAGGATCAGGCAGCGCCAGCGGTGGCACCGGAAATTCATGTTCGCCATAGATATGAAGCGGCGCCTGGCTCGTGACCACCACTTTGAGTTTGGGACCGGCGGTGAGCATTTGCGCCACGAGCGGCGCGCCCGAGACCAGGTGCTCGAAGTTGTCGAGCACGAGGAGCATCGACTGGCTCCGCCCGGCGATAAACTCCATCAAGCTTTCTTGCGGCGAAGTATTTCCGGTCTCGCGCACGCCCACGGCTTGCGCGATCGCGGAAGCGATCAAGCCACCTTCGCCAACTGCGGACAGCGCAACAAAACAAACACCGCTGGGAAACTGGTCGGCCATTTCGCCCGCAGCCTGCAATGCGAGCCGCGTCTTCCCGATGCCACCCGGACCGGTGAGAGTCACGAGGTGTACGTCGGTGCGGCTCAGAAGCTGACGGAGATCCGCCGTCTCGCGTTCCCTTCCAATGAATGCGGTGCGCTGCACTGGCAGGTTGTTGGGGCGGGGTTCCGATTCCCGGGCTGGCGCTTCGGCCAGGCGGTCCCGCACTGCAGCCAGGTCGCGAGCCAAATCCCGAGTGGAGGCATAACGCTGCTTCGGATCCTTGGCCAGGCAACGCTCTACGATCCAAATGAAAGGCGCGGGCGCCTGCAGCGTTTTGGCGCCCAGGCGCTCAGGTTCATCGCGAAGGATTGCCGCTGTCGTTTCCGCATGCGTCTTCTTTCTGAATGCGGGGGTTCCGGTGGCCATTTCGTAAAGAACCGACCCGAAGGAAAATTGGTCAGAACGAAAATCCAACTCCTCGCCAGTCGCTTGCTCGGGCGACATGTAACCGACAGTGCCCACCACCGTTCCACGCTCGGTGATGGTGGTGCTCGAATCCGAACTGCCGCGATCAGGTTTACGAAGTTTCGCCAGACCGAAATCCAGCACCTTGGCCGTACCGTCGTGAGAAACCATTAGATTCTCGGGCTTCAGGTCGCGATGAATAAGCCCAATCTCGTGCGCCTTGGCGAGACCGTCGGCAATTTGCGCCGCGATTGCAACTAATTTGCGAAATGGAATCGGGCCAGAGGCGACCAGTGAGCGGACTGTTTCTCCATCCACCAACTCCATGGCGATATAGCGCGTCCCGTTCTCGTGCCCGAGTTCATAAATCGTCACGATGTTCGGGTGATTCAGTGCACTGGCAGAACGGGCCTCCTGCTCGAAACGCGATAAGGCTTCCGGATGTGAACCACGGTCGAGCGAAAGGGTCTTGATTGCGACCTCACGATCGAGGCGGCTGTCCTTGGCGCGATAGACCTCCCCCATTCCACCGGCGCCCAATCGCTGGAGAATCTCGTAACCGCCAAAGCGCGCTCCCGGCGACAGTGTGGATGACAACGGACCTGAAGTGGCAGGTGGATTCATGGAACTTGCAGAAGCGGCTCTCAGCCGTGCCGAAGCGGACTCTCACCTACCGCCCAATTACAGGTGAATAGTTTAAGTCGCGGCCGAGACACATCCCAAGGCAGCACCCTGTTGGGCTTATAATATCCCAGAATTCGGAGGGGATTTGATGGATATTCGATCGCTCCAGCGGCCCTTAAAAGATAACTACCGGCAGGATCCAGCCAGTTCGCAAATCACGCTGACCGCGCACGGCACTCAGGCTGACGCACCGATCGCTTGTTCTGTGGATTTGGGGCGTGCAATCTACAAGGCACAAGCCCACAAAGGAGTTGGTGGCGCCGGTACCGGAGCCTGCTCGGGAGACCTGCTGTTAGGCGCGCTCGCCGCCTGCTCCCAGATTACCTGCCAAATGGTCGCCAGTGCCATGGGAATACCCACGGAGGCAATCAATGTCACAGTCGAGGGCGATCTGGATCTGCAAGGAACGCTAGGAATATCAAAAGAAGCCCCAGTCGGATTTCAGAGCATCCGCGTCACTTTCGAAATCCATGCACCGCAGGCAACCCCAGAGCAGTTAAAAGCGTTGCAGGCAAAAACGGAACAATATTGCGTGGTGATGCAAACTCTGCAGCATCCGCCGCCGATTGAGAACAAATGGAAGCAGTAGAGAGCTGCCGATCAGGATTTGATCGCAGACTCATCTTTCATTTCGGTTTGATATTCTGATTTACACGGAATAGGTTCTCCGGATCGTAGCGCTTCTTGATCTTCGCCAAACGATCGTAATTCTTGCCGTACGTTGCCCGGATGCGATCCTCGCCCTCTTCCATCATGAAGTTGATGTACGCGCCTCCGGCGGAGAAAGGATGAAGCGCTCTCCAATACTCCTTGGCCCAGGTGGAGATTTTTTCCTTGTTCGCGGGGTCCGGGTCGACCCCCACAATCACAGAACTCCACGTTGCGTCACGGTAACCCCACGGCGTGGCACTGTTCTTGACCCGCCCGGCCGCGCCGTTGATCGGGTACAGATGCATGGTCGACTGCATCGACGGCATGTTCGCCGCGTATTTCACATGCACCGCGATGGCTTGATCCGGAAGCGCACGCACGAAATCGGCCTTCCAGTACCATTGGTGCCCCGACGGATAGAAACTGTCGTGCATACTCTGGAGCACCGGATGCGGTATTGGCCCGACCATGTCGAGCGCTGGAGCCTTCAGGCTCCTGATCGGCTTGAACACCTTCTCCCCCTTCTTGATCGGTCCGGTGTAGCACCATACGATCCCACACATCTTCTTGTTGTGCAACTGCTCGGGGAACGGAGCCACTGGTGGCACCGTGAGGAAAGCAAAGAACCCATTGATGTCATCGGGCGCATTCGTGATGAACTCGCGGTACCAACGCATAATCTCGGCCGCGTCTTCCATCGGCCACAGCATCGGACCACCGTAAACCGTGTGCACGCGTTGCGCTTTAAACAGAAAGGATGTCACAACGCCGAAGTTGCCACCACCACCGCGCACCGCCCAGAACAGATCGGGATTCTCCCTGGCGCTGGCGGTAACGAACCGGCCGTCGGACAACACCATTTCGACGGCCAGCAGATTGTCGATGGTCAGGCCATACCGCCGCGTCAAATAACCGATACCGCCGCCCAAAGTCAGTCCGGCCACCCCTGTCGTCGAAATGATGCCCGAAGGAACCGCGAGACCGAACGCATGCGTCGCATGGTCTACGTCGCGCCAGAGCGCTCCACCTCCAACCTGTACGGTCCTCTTCTTCGGGTCTACGCGAACATAATTCATTGGTGAAAGATCAATCACCAACCCGCCATCGCAGACTCCCAATCCTCCAGCGTTGTGCCCCCCACCGCGGATGGATACCAGCATCTTCTGCTCGCGGGCGAACTTCACGGCCGCCATGACGTCGGCTACGTCAGCGCTGCGCGCGATCAGTCGTGGCCGCCGGTCGATCATCGCGTTGTATACTCTGCGACCTGTATCGTAACCGGGATCGCCTGGCTCGATCAGTCCTCCGAGCAAGCGGGCTCTGAAGTCTGCAATCGTCGCTTCGTTCAGCATAGTGAACCCCGACCTTCGGAAATTTGACCCTGTTCTACCACAACCATTCCAACCGGTCCAATCAAGCTAATAAAGGGCTTATTGTCCTGTTCGACAGCGCTGTGTTCGGAATGCTAACTATCTAAAAAAAGGACTTTGCGCGGCCCAGCTGACTAGGCAAGGAATGTAAGCAGATTTACTTCAGCGTGTCGCTGCTGTAAAGCTGCCCAAGTTGGGTGCGGCTGTTGTAGGCCATCCATCGGCCATCGGGCGTAATGCCGATCGGGATCTTCATGGGGCTCAGGCCCACCACCTCTTTCGGGGTTATCCTCTGCCACAATTCCCGCTGGCCGGTGTCTGCGTCGACCTTATAAATGTCTATGCCAGTGGCGACCACTGCCTGCACGTATATATGCTTTGAGTCCGACGCCCACGCAATCGGAAACTCCGCTGCCTGAAGACCCGGAAGCGGCCGGGAGGTGCCGTCCGACAGGGAACGTATGATCTGTTGCTCATGCTGACGAATCAAGACTGATTTTTCGTCCGGTGCGACCGCCTTCCATGAAGGATTCCCGGGCGACAACTGTTTTGGCGTGGTGCCATCGGCATCTGTGACGAATACAGCCTCCGCACCGCCGGTCTGGTTGGCCAGCAACAGAATTCGACGTCCATCGGGAAACCATTGCGCCCACTGCGGCTGAATTCCGTCCCAGTGAAACACGCGTGCCTGGCCCGGTCCCACCGGCACAATCTGCAGGCGCGCGGCGGGGTCGCCGGAGAACAGTACAAGAGCCCATTTTCCATCGGGACTGATGTCCGTGCCATAGCCGCCCCCAGCGAGGCGCACTGCCGGAGAGCCGTCGCTCTTGCGCATGTACACTGAATAATCGTTGCCCGACGTTTCGGACAGATCGGTGAACAACACTTCACTTCCATCCAGCGACAGTCGCGGCCCAAAACTATAGGAGAGCCAACTCAGGTCGCGTTCCTGATTGGAGCCATGCTCCACCAGTGCCATCGCTCCCCGGGACTCTTCCGTCGAAACCAGCGCCCGGCCCGACGGCGCAATGTCGAGAATGCGCGTCGGCGCGGTTCCGCAATACACAGTTCTCTGTTTGCCCGAGACGGTCACGGCATGAATGCAATATTGCTCTCCTGATTCCGCCGCGGAGAACCAAACCTCTCTCCCCGATGGCGACCACGCCAAGCCCTCCAGGGACTCCCACCCGCCCGATAAGGTTCGCAACTGTCCCGCCCGATCCACCAGAACGACCTCGCCTCGATCGTCAACATTCGGCGGATGATGAAACAACGCGACCTGTTTTCCATCGGGAGAAACTCGCACCTCGCTGATCCAGTTCTCGCCTTCGAGCAGCACTTTCCCGATGGGATATTGCAAGCGCCAATTGCGGCCGGCGCGGTCGATGATGGCAAGGTCATTTCCGTCCGGCGCCCAATCGGCATCGGCCACATTCTCCAGCAGTTCGCGCGGCGCGCTTCCGCCCAGGGGAGAAGTCGCCAGCGTACCCGTCCATTGATAGTGGGCAAAATACGTCGGCCGCACGAGGACTGCCATCTGACCTTGCCGTGAAATCGCCAGCAGCAAAGCCCCGCCCAAGCCGACCGGAGTCGACGCCGGATAGTCCTCGCGAATGCTGTAAGTGTCGGGCGCTCTTCCACCGAGCCTTGCGCTATAGATGACAGTTTTCGTATCCGGCGACAACCGGGCTCGAGTGATCTCACCACGATCGTACGAGACGCGGGCAAACGTCGGCGACGGCGCCGGAGCAGGGCGCAGGTACCAGCCAATGGCCGCTCCGAAGGCGAGCGCCAGAGCCCCGACGGCGGCAAATCCCAGCCAGCGAGGCCTCGCCGGTTTTTCAGGTGCCAGAGCAATCGCCACCTGTGGCGCCGATTTCGAACTCGTCCCGGTCAAAGCCTCTAGTGCAAAGGCCAGGTCTTTTGCGGATTGGAAGCGCTGCTCGGGTTGCTTTTCGAGACAACGCCGAATGATGCGCTCCAGCCCGGGCGAAACCGGATGCCCCATGTCGCCAAATTCCGGAGGGTCTTCCTTGAGGATCGCCGTCATGGTTTCGGCAGCGGTATCGCGACGAAACGCCCTTTTTCCTGAAACCATTTCGTACAACACGGCGCCAATGGCAAAGATGTCTGTGCGCGAATCGATTTCGTCGCCCCGAACCTGCTCCGGAGCCATGTAGCCTGCCGTCCCCATCACCACGCCGGCTTCGGTCGGAGAGCTGGTTAACGTCATGCCATCCGACTCGCCCTTCGAGCCGCGGGCATTCGTTGCCACCTTCGCTAATCCGAAATCAAGAATCTTGATCCGGCCTTCCTTGGTGACAAAAATGTTTTCCGGTTTCAGATCCCGATGGATGATGTTCTTCTCATGGGCCGCCGCCAATCCTTGCGCGATCTGCGCCGCGTAATCGCACGCCTTACGCGCAGTGAGCGGACCGTGATCAAGCTCGATCCGTAAGCTGTTGCCCTCGAGGAGTTCGGAGACAATAAAAGGCGCCGCGCCTTGCTCCCCAATATCGTGAATGGCGAGGATGTTGGGATGATTGAGGGTCGCCACCGCGCGTGCCTCTTGTTCGAAACGCCGCAACCGATCCGCATCGCGCGCAAACGACTCCGGCAGAACCTTCAATGCGACTTCACGCCCAAGCCGTGAATCGCGGGCACGGTACACCTCGCCCATGCCCCCAGCACCGAGCGGAGCAAGGATCTCGTAAGGCCCGAGTTTTGTGCCAGTGGCAAGGGTCATGTGTGCGCGTAATTATAGCCTGTGCAGGAGTTGCAGAGGATGTTAGGCCGATCTCATGTCGCTGGATGTTCCTCCGGCGGCAGGAACATAGCACTTCAAGGTGTAGTCCATCACCATGCGATCGGCATTGAAACGCCAGCCGAGGGTACGGATGGTTCGCTTCATGCGCTTAATCCAGCCGCGCGGCAGCCCGTCACGATCACGCTGGTAATACAGCGGAATCACTTCTTCCCGAAGCGTGCGCCGCAAATCCTCTGCGTCACGCGCGTCATGGACGTTGACATCAGAGTGCGTTCGGCCCGTCCCAATGGCGAATCCATTCATGCCGTCGTATGCCTCGGCCCACCAGCCATCGAGCACAGAAAGATTCAGCCCCCCATTCAAGACCACCTTCTGACCACTCGTGCCCGACGCTTCGAAGGGACGCCGCGGGTTGTTCAGCCAGACGTCAACACCCTGCACCAAATGACGCCCTACGTTGATGTCATAGTCTTCGACAAAGACGAACTTATCCGCGAACTGCGAATTGCGCATCAATTCGGCAATCTGCTGCAGAACCCGCTTGCCCGGATCGTCGTGGGGATGCGCCTTGCCGGCAAAAACGAACTGTACCGGTCGTTTGGGATCGTTGACCATCGATGCCAGGCTCTCGATGTCCGTCAGAATCAGGTTTGCTCGCTTGTAGGTCGCAAAGCGGCGGGCAAACCCGATGGTCAGTGCGTCTGGACCGAGTACTTTGCCAAGTCTCTGCAGGACTTCTTTCGATTCGCCTCGCCTCTCGGCTTGCTCCACCGCACGGCGGCGCACAAACTCGAGAAGCTGCGATTTCAGGCTGAGGTGCGTCTCCCAAAGCTCGCCATCGTCCACGTTCTCAATGCCTTCCCAGATGCGCGCTTCGCTGCTGTGCTGGTGCCAATTCGTGCCCAGATGGCGGTCGTACAAGCGGAACATCTGCGGAGCCAGCCATGACGGAACATGAACCCCATTGGTGATGTGTCCAATAGGAACCTCGTCCTCCGGCTTCCCCGGACAGAGTCCCGTCCACATCGCCCGGGACACTTCGCCGTGCAGGGCAGAAACCGCATTGGCGCGGCGCGAGAGTCTCAGGCCCAGCACCGTCATGCAAAAAGTCTCGTGCTGGTTGTTGGGGTCCTCGCGTCCCAACCCCATCAGGCTTTCCTGAGAAAGACCCAGGGATTCACGCAACGGTCCAAGATGCTCTTCAATCATCTCCGCGTCAAAGCGATCGTGGCCGGCTGGTACGGGCGTATGAGTTGTGAAGACCACTTCCCGCGACACGCGAGGCGCTGCCGCGTCGAACCCGATACCCTCTTCCTCCATGCGCATGCGGATCGCTTCCAGCAGCGCAAATCCGCTGTGGCCTTCATTGAGATGAAGAACGCCCGGCGTGATGCCCATGGCTTTTAGAGCGCGGAAGCCTCCGACCCCGAGCAACAGCTCCTGCCGGATTCGAGTCCGCGCATCTCCGCCATAGAGGCGAGAGGTCAGCTCCCGATCGTCCGGAGCATTATCTTCTGCATCTGAATCCAGGAGGAACAGGTCGCAGCGTCCGACTTTCACCCGCCAGACTTTGGCGTGAATTGAACCGCTGCGAGTCTCGATTCGAACAACGACTGGCCGGCCATTCTTGCCGATTGCCGCCTCCAAAGGCAATTGATTGACATCCGTCTCCAGATATTCTTCCTGCTGCCAACCGTTGCGATCCAGGCGCTGGCGAAAATATCCTTGCCCGTAAAACAAACCAATGCCCACCAGCGGAATGGCAAGATCCGATGCGCTCTTGATATGGTCTCCGGCAAGGACGCCGAGCCCGCCGGAATAGACTGGAAGCGATTCGTGCAACCCAAACTCGGCGGAAAAATACGCCACCGGACAAGGCCGTAACACCCCGGCGTGCCGGGTCCCCCAAGTGCGGTCCGCCTGCAAATATTCCTGCAACCGGCGACAGGCGTAATTGATGCGGCTGTGCAGCACGAGTTCCGCGGCGCGACTTTCCAACTTCGCCAGCGGAAATTCCGCCAGCAGCGAAACCGGATTCTGGTTCACCTGCCTCCAGCGTACCGGATCGAGATCGCGGAACAAGCTCGCGGCATCATGGTCCCAACTCCACCACAGGTTGCGAGCTAGTGCCCAAAGCCGTTCCTGCGCGGGAGCAATAAAGCGATCTAGCGTCCGCGCTTCGCTCACCACCGGCGCCACCTGCGCGGCCGCCTGCGCAAGCATTCGTACCTCGTCTTCGTGGAAAACCCGAGGCTCCACGGTTTGCACTACCAAAACACCCTGCAGAACCCCTCGGTCGATGAGTGGAACCCCAAGGAACGACTGGTAAGCATCTTCGCCGGCTTCTCGGAAATACTTGAACCGTGGGTGACTTTGCGCCTGCTCCACCGCCACGGGCCGCACTTGTTCCGCCACCAGCCCCGCCAGTCCTTCGTGGATTCCCATTCGCAGATTGCCGATGCACTCCCGTCGAAGGCCGACTGTGGCAGCCAGCACCAAATTGGCTCGGTCCGGCTCCAGCAGATACGCCGAACAAACCTCAGTCTCAAATCGCCTGGCAATCAAGGCAACCACATTCATCAAAGTTTCGGCGGGTTGGCCTTCCCCCGTCGCAAGGTTAGCGATCTCCTCCAGCGGAAGGACGTGGGTGACTTCGCGCGCGTGACCGGTGACATCCAATTCTTGAACTTCGCGGTGATTCTGTTCCAATCCTAAACTCTCTGGTTCCATATTTTATTCGGACCTTACACCTGTGCCTTCGTCCTTTCACTCGGCCTGAGCACCTGACTCGTCATTACCCAGCCAGCCATGGGGCGGACGTCCGGCGCCTCACTATCGCAAACAGCGACTGCGACACCGCGGCAAAGCACACAACCGCAACCGAATCGTGTCCGTTTAGGTGTTGCCCCGCCCCAAAGCAACTTTACGTGTGCACGCACACCGAGTCCAATCGAAATTATTAATAGTGGCATAAGCTCAGCGGAAGCGCATCGCTGCGAAAGAGTGAATCTGGCGGTATTAGACACCAAGCCCAGTGCGGAAACTTGGAAAGTTCGTCGCCGTGTGATTCTGCACATCCTCCAGAAGTGCGGGAACCGACGGAGTCTCCGCTGCCCTTGGTCGCGGCCGCCGGAGTCGATCTAACGGCCGACTACGAACAGGTGCCCGTCATTCTGGCTATATACTTTGCCATCCGGGCCGATAGACAGAGGCGTGTAGGCCGCGCCCAGAGCTTCTTTGAGGAAGATCTTCTGATGCGGTGTCTTAAAGATCCCTTTGTGACCCTGGGGCAGCGAATACACATGCCCATCCTCGCTGGTGACATAAACCAAACCCTTGGAGTCGATGACCGGTGCGTTCACACACCACTCATACCCGTTGGGATGGTTCTTGTCGATGGTCGTGCTCTTGAATGACCACTCGACGTTCAGGTCAGCATCAAGCTGAGAAACAAAATACGGACCCGGCGGCGTCGCAGTGCAGACCGGATTCTGGAAAGAGCAATATGCCGGCGACGGGTAGTGGTTGTCCTTGATAATGATTGAGAACGTGCCGTCGTGCGTGTACACCCCAGGGGTCGAGT
>Ga0210401_10003327_pt1 | contig 17224 bp, 13 predicted proteins | sample IncBWH32MmetaG_FD_150866 | JGI IMG/M metagenome (GOLD analysis project Ga0210401, IMG submission 150866) | Forest soil microbial communities from Barre Woods Harvard Forest LTER site, Petersham, Massachusetts, United States - Inc-BW-H-32-M | ecosystem: Environmental > Terrestrial > Soil >... | reverse complement strand
GCGATCGGTTACGCGGGCGCGGTCGCGCGCTCGCCGGCCTGGATGAAGCGGATCGAGATCACCAATCTGGTTACCGCATACGTGGTGCCTGCGCTGGTCATCGCGCTCTTCTCGCCGATCGCAGATCCCGCTCGTTTGATGGTTGCCGATCAGGTGTCCCGGCTGCAGTCGGGTGCCGTCAGTCCCGACAAGTTCGATTTCCGCGCCTTGAAGTTCGACGGAGCCCGTTGGGGAGCCGCCGCTTTGGAACAGCTCGCTCATACCAAGGCGGGACCGCAAGCAGCGACGATCACCCGCCTGGCTGCACAGGCGCAAGCATCAACGAGTCGATATGACGGGCGCGGCAGCCAACCGCTGGTGTCAGCCGACGAAATGTCGCAGCGAGTTGCGGTCTACCCTGCCGGGCGCACCCTGCCGTTGCAATTCTTTGACGATGCGTTCGTGCTCGAGCATGACATGCAGCAACCCTATTGCACCTCCGGCGGCGGACAGTCCTGTATCGCTCGCTTCGTGAGCTTGCATGAAGGCCAACCCGAGGCGGTCATCTTCATCGACTCCACCTCGATCGGCTACACCCTGTTCGAGCAGGACGCCGCAGGTCATTGGAGAAGGACGGGCCAGCTGCGAGGCGCTTTGGCCTGCCCCAACCTGCGCGAGCAAATCAAAAACGGTGAGTTCCGGTTGCAGCCGCACCCCTGGCCGGATCTCGAGATCGGCGGCCTCGTTGTCGGGATCGAGGCGCTGGCGCACGGTTGCGGTCCGTGATCGGATATCGCCCGCCGCCTACGCAGCACGCTCCGACACGCGATCGACGGTCTCGCGACCGACCACCTGCCCGCCCAGCGTCACCTTGACTGCGCAATACTTGAACTCCGGGATCTTGCCGAACGGATCGAGCGCGGGGTTGGTCAGCATGTTGGCCGCTGCCTCGTAATAGCAGAACGGGATGAACAGCGCGCCCTTCGGCGTGCCTTCATCGACACGGGCATACAGTGAAATGCTTCCGCGCCGCGACGCCACCGTGATGACGTCGCCCGGCTTTGCACCTACGGCGTCCAAGTCGGCCGAGTTCATCGAAGCGACGGGTTCTGGCTCGATCGCATCCAGTACCGTCGCGCGCCGGGTCATTGCTCCGGTGTGCCAGTGTTCGAGCTGGCGCCCCGTGATCAGCACCATCGGGTACTCGAGGTCCGGCATCTCGTCCGCGGTGATCAGCTTGGCGGGAACGAACTTGCCACGGCCGCTCGCGGTCGGGAAATCCCGCGTGAAGACGACCGGCTCGCCGGGATCGCCCTCGTTTTCGCACGGATAGGTGACCGAGCTTTCCTCTTCCAGCCGATCCCACGTGATGCCGGCGATCGAGTCCATCCCCGCGCGCATCTCGTCGAAAACATGGGACACGTCGGGGTAGTTCCAATTCAGGCCAAGCCGGCGCGCCATCTGCTGGATGATCCACAGATCCGGCCGGGCGTCACCCGGCGCGTCCAGGGCCTGGCGTCCGAGCTGCACCATCCGGTCGGTGTTGGTGAATGTGCCGGTCTTCTCGGGAAACGCGGTCGCGGGCAGCACCACGTCCGCGAGGTAGCAGGTCTCCGTCAGGAAAATATCCTGCACCACCAGGTGGTCGAGCTCCGCCAGCGCCTGGCGCGCGTGATGCACATCGGGATCGGACATCGCCGGGTTCTCACCCATGACGTACATGCCGCGGATCGTGCCCGCATGAACCGCATCCATGATCTCGACCACGGTCAGGCCCGGCTTCGGATCGAGCTTCGCATTCCACAGCTTCTCGAACCGCATCCGCGCCGCTTCGCTGGCGACCCGCTGGTAGTCCGGGTACATCATCGGAATCAGTCCCGCGTCGGACGCGCCTTGCACGTTGTTCTGTCCGCGCAGCGGATGCAGCCCGGTGCCCGGGCGGCCGATCTGGCCGGTCATCATCGCCAGCGCGATCAGGCAGCGGGCGTTGTCCGTGCCGTGCACGTGCTGTGAAATTCCCATTCCCCACAAGATCATTGAAGCCTTCGACGTCGCGTACAGGCGCGCGACGTCCTTCAGCATTTCGGCCGGGATGCCGCAGATCGGCGCCATCGCTTCGGGGCTGAATGCCTCGACGTTTTTCTTCAGCTCTTCGTATCCGCTGGTCCGATCCTCGATGAACGATTGGTCGACCAGGCCTTCGCGGATGATGGTGTGCATCAGCGCGTTCAGCATCGCCACGTCGCTGTCCGGATTGTGTTGCAGGAAATACGTCGCATGGCGCGACAGGTCGGAGCCGCGCGGGTCCGCCACGATCAGCTTGGCGCCGGCTTTGGCTGCGTTCTTGATCCAGGTCGCCGCGACCGGGTGATTGCCGGTGGGATTGGCACCGATGACGAACACAACCTCCGAGTTGGTTGTATCCATCACCGGGTTGGAGACCGCGCCGGAGCCGATGCCCTCGAGCAACGCAGCGACGCTGGAGGCGTGGCACAGCCGGGTGCAGTGGTCCACGTTGTTGGTGCCGAACCCGGTGCGCACCAGCTTCTGGAACAGGTACGCCTCCTCGTTCGAGCCCTTGGCCGAGCCGAAGCCGGCCAGCGCTTGTGGCCCGTGCGTGTCGCGGATCTGTCGCAATTTGCCGCCCGCCAGATCCAGCGCCTCTTCCCAGGTCGCCTCGCGGAAAACCGACAGCGGATTGTCCGGGTCGACGACAAAATCGGCCGACTTCGGCATCCCGGCCTTCCGGATCAGTGGCTTGGTCAGGCGTTCCTTGTGGTGGACGTAGTCGAAGCCGTAACGACCTTTGACGCACAGGCGCCCGCGGTTCGCGGGTCCATCGCGCCCTTCGACCCACAGGATGCGGTTGTCCTTCACGTGGTAGGTCAGCTGGCAGCCGACGCCGCAATAGGGGCACAGCGAATCGACCGTCTTGTCCGCCACCACCATGCCGACGCCCTTGGCTGGCATCAGCGCGCCGGTCGGGCAGGCCTGCACGCACTCCCCGCACGCCACGCAGGTGGAGTGGCCCATCGGGTCGTCCAGATCGAACACGATCTTCGAGTGGTGGCCGCGGAACGCGTAGCCGATCACGTCGTTGACCTGCTCTTCCCGACACGCGCGCACGCAGCGGGTGCACTGAATGCAGGCGTCCAGATTGACGGCCATCGCAGGATGCGAAAGGTCGGGGCCCGGCGACATCCGGGGCTCGAAGCGCGCCTGGGTCACTCCGAGCTTGTCGGCCCAGTAGTCGAACTCGGAGTCGAGCTTGTAGCTTTGCTCCGGCATATCGGACTTCAACAGCTCCAGGATCATCTTCTGCGAGTGCACGGCGCGCGCGCTCTCGCTGTTGACCTCCATGCCCGCCTTCGGAGTGCGGCAGCACGAAGGCGCCAGCACCCGCTCGCCCTTGATTTCGACCATGCACGCACGGCAGTTGCCGGCCGGCCGCATCCCATCCGTGTAGCAAAGGTGCGGAATCTCGATGCCCAGGCGCTCGGCGGTCTGCAGGATCATCTCGTCCGGCGGAGCCGATACGGGGCGCCCGTTCAACGTGAACTCCACCAGCTCAGGAGCGGTTTCCTTCTCGCGCATCACGTTCATGGCTGCAAATTCCCTGGTTGTGCCTTCGCCTGTTTCAAGCAATCTCGCTCAAGCGATCTCGTCAAGCAATCTCGCTCGGGAAGTACTTGATCACGCAACGGATCGGATTGGGCGCTGCCTGGCCCAGTCCGCAGATCGATGCGTCGGCCATCGCCTGCGACAGCTCCTCCAGCAGCTCCTGGTTCCAGCTCGGCGACTGCAGCAGCCGAACCGCCTTCTCGGTGCCGACGCGGCACGGCGTGCATTGGCCGCACGATTCGTCGGCGAAGAAACGCATGATGTTCAGCGCCGCGCCGCGCGCCGAATCGAGCTGCGACAGCACGACGATGGCGGCCGACCCGATGAAACACCCGTATTGATTCAGGGTGTCGAAATCCAGCGGAACATCGCCCATCGCCGCCGGCAGGATTCCGCCCGATGCACCACCCGGCAGGTAGGCGTAGAACTGGTGGCCGGGCAGCATCCCGCCGCAGTATTCGTCGATCAGTTCGCGCACGGTGATGCCGGCCGGTGCCAGGTGAACCCCCGGCTTGCGCACGCGCCCCGACACCGAGAAGGAGCGCAGTCCCTTGCGCCCGTGGCGGCCGTGCGATGCAAACCAGTCGGCCCCTTTTTCCAGGATGTCGCGCACCCAGTACACGGTTTCCAGGTTGTGCTCGAGCGTCGGATAGCCAAACAGGCCCACCTGGGCCACGTACGGCGGCCGCAGGCGGGGCATGCCACGCTTGCCCTCGATCGATTCGATCATCGCGGACTCTTCGCCGCAGATGTAGGCGCCTGCGCCGCGCCTCAAATGCATCGGCGGCAGCGCACACGGCGGATCGGCCCGCAGCGCCGCGAGCTCGCGCGTCAGGATCTGCCGGCACCCTGCGTATTCGTCGCGCAGATAGATGTAGATCTCGCCAACGCCCGCAGCCCAGGCGGCGATCAGCATGCCTTCCAGGAAGCGGTGCGGATCGCGCTCCAGGTAGAAGCGGTCCTTGAACGTACCCGGCTCGCCTTCGTCGATGTTGACCGCCATCAGGCGCGGCGCGCTCTCGGCGCGCACGATGCGCCACTTGCGGCCGGTCGGAAATCCCGCGCCGCCCAGCCCGCGCAGGCCGGAGCCTTCCATCGCGTGGATCACCGACTCGGCGTCGCGCGCGCCGCTCAGGCACTCGCTCAGGACCTGGTAACCGCCGGCGGCGCGGTATTGCGCAAAGCTGACGTAGTCGTGCTCCGGAGCCGACGTCTGGTTGCGGTCGATCGCGGACGTCACCCTCTGCGTGGAAGCGCGCTCGAGCGGGTTCTTGCCAACCACGGCCACCGGAGCCGACTCGCAACGACCCACACACGGAGCGCCGAGAATGCGGACCCGGGCACCGGCACGCTTCGCGAGCTCCGCCATCAGCTCGCCGGCTCCCGCCATCTCGCACGCGAGCGACTCGCACACGCGCACCGTCAACGAAGGCGGCCGCGGCTCGCTGTCCTTGATGACATCGAAGTGGTGATAGAAGGTCGCCACTTCGTACACCTCGGTCATCGCCAGCTTCATTTCCGCCGCCAGCGCAACCACATGCGCCGATGAGATGCAACCGAAGCGGTCCTGGATCCGGTGCAGGTATTCAATCAGCAGATCGGAACGGCGCGGATCATCGCCCAGCAGCACTTGCACTTCGCTCAGGGCCTGCGGGTCGACGCTGCGCCCCTTCGGAGTCGAGCGCACTTTCCGGCTCATCCGATTCGCGTCCGCAATCGGTATCACGTCCGCCTGCAGGGTTGCCTTACTCATCCGATATTCCGTTCCTGGGTTTCGTTCCTGGTGTTCCGTTGCTGGTGCTCGACACCGCGCGCCGCGCCCTCATCGCTGCGTGCCCGGCTCAGTGCTCGAAGTGCGCCAGCTCCTCGGGCGTGTTGATGTTGCTGAAGGCTTCGATCTGATCATCGAAGCTCACTTCGACTGCGGACAAGGTTCCGTGCCACTGCTCGAGCTTGCGTCCGCCGGCGGTCAGAAACTCGGCGAGTTGTGCTAGCACGGTGCGCCGGCACACGCTGAACACCGGGTGACGCTGCGTCAGGGTGCGCGCGGCCGCCAGATCGGCTCCGTGTTCGAACAACGCATCCTTGAGGCGTGCAACCAGGTCGGCCGGCAGGAAAGGCGAATCGCACGGCACGGTCGCAACCAGCGGCAGCGAAGTCGCCGACAGCGCCGCATGCAGGCCAGCCAGCGGTCCGGCGAATCCTGCGATCCGGTCAGCGATCACCGGGCAGCCGAGCTGCGCATACTCGTCGATGTGCTGGTTCGCGTTGATCAGCACTTCGTCGACTTGCGGTTGAAAGCGCTCCAGCACCCACTGCACCATCGGCTTGCCGCGCAACGGTCGCAACCCCTTATCGACACCGCCCATACGGCGGCCCAATCCGCCGGCGAGAATCACGCCAGCGACGCGCGTGTCGTCCGTCATCGCGCGAGGCGCTCCGGTCATCGCGTGAAGCGCTCCGCGCCGCTGTAGATCAGGTAGTGGCGCGCCTGGGCCCGCCCGATCAGCGTGATGCCGGTTTGACGCGCGATTTCCCAACCCATCTGCGTGGCGCCGTTGCGCGAAATCAGGAACGGGATCCCCATCTGAGCCGTCTTGATCACCATTTCCGACGTCAGCCGGCCCGTGGTGAAGAAGATCTTGTCGCCACCCTCGAGGCCCTCGAGCCACATGCGGCCGGCGATCGCGTCGACGGCGTTGTGGCGACCGACGTCCTCGGTGAACATCAGCACCTCCACCCCGTCCGGTCCGTTGCGAGCGAGCGCGCATCCATGCACGGCGCCGGCCTGCTTGTGAATCGTCTGCAGCTGTCGTACCTCCTGGGTCAGCTCGAAAAGCCGCTCCTGGCTCAACCGTGCGTCCGCCGGCAGCCGGATGTTTTCGATGTCCTGCATCAGGTCGCCGAACATCGTTCCCTGCCCGCAGCCGGTGGTGACGGTGCGCTGCTGCATCCGCTCCGTGATGTCGCCCAGCCCGTCCCGGGTCGTCACCGCGACCGCGTTGACGTCCCAATCGACCTGGACCGAGACGATGTCCTGCAGGCTTGAGACCAACCGCTGGTTGCGCAGATATCCGATCGCCAGGGCTTCCGGACACGCGCCAAGCGTCATCAGTGTGACGATTTCGCGCTTGTCGACGTACAGCGTCAGCGGGTTCTCGCCGGCGATCGAGATCGGCACGACTTCGCCTTTCTCGTTCACCGCGGTGATTTCGAAGGTCAGCGGGCGGCTGGCGCGCGTCAACAGCGGAAGGGATGGCGGGGCGCCCATGAGGTCAGCCTGACACCTGATATATCAGATGATAGAAGGTTTCGGATCCTCGCAAAGTCCAATGCGAGTGAGAAAAGATATGTTCAACTGGACATATTTGGCCGACCGCCGGGCGCACCAAGCTCGCCGCCCGGCGGCCGTGGTGGTCCGACCGGGCACTCAGCGAGTCACAACTTCGACCCTGGCCTCGCCGGCGGCAAGCACCTCGCCGATCTGGGCCGCCTGTGCGAACCCGTGCTTCGAGAAGATTTCGAGCACCGGCTCGACGGCGCGCGGCTCACAGCTGACCAGCAGGCCGCCGCTGGTTTGAGGGTCGGTCAGCAGCGCGCGGTCGACATCGGAGAAGCCAGTGGGCAGGCGCACATGGCTGCCGTAGCCAGCCCAATTGCGCCCCGAAGCCCCCGTAACAAACCCAGCCGCCGCCAGTTCGCGCACGCCCGGCAGCGTTGGAACGCGCGGCCAATCGACCCGGATCGGGCAGCCGGACCCGCGCGCGATCTCGAGCAGGTGGCCGGCCAGGCCGAACCCCGTCACATCGGACAACGCGTGCACGCCGTCGATGCCGGCCAGGTCGGTCCCTGGCGTATTCAGACGCGTGGTGGTCGCGATCATGTTCGAATAGCCAGCCGCGTCGAGCCGCTCTTTCTTCAGGGCCGCCGAGTAGATGCCGACGCCGAGGGCCTTGCCCAATATCACGCGGTCGCCGGCGCGGGCATCGCTGTTGCGCTTGACCCGCGAAGGGTGCACCAGGCCGAGCACGACCAGCCCGTAGATCGGTTCGACCGAGTCGATGCTGTGCCCGCCGGCGATCGGAATGCCGGCGGCGGCGCACACGGCTTCCCCGCCCTCGAGGATGCTCCGTATCGTCTGGACCGACAGCACGTTGATCGGCATGCCGACCAGGGCCAGAGCAAGGATCGGCCGGCCGCCCATCGCGTACACGTCGGAGATCGCGTTGGTCGCAGCGATGCGGCCGAAATCGTGCGGATCGTCGACGATTGGCATGAAGAAATCGGTCGTCGCCACCAGCGCCTGCTCGTCGTTGAGCCGATACACGGCCGCATCGTCGGCCGTTTCGATACCAACCAGGAGCTCCGGCGGGACCGGCATCCGAGCACTGCTGCGCAGGATTTCCGACAGAAGCCCGGGCGCAATCTTGCACCCACAGCCCCCGCCATGGGACAGGGATGTCAGCCGCGGCTCGGCGCCTGCCGGGCCTGCCGGCACCGAGACATTCTCAAGTGCGGACATCGTCGGTTCTCCGTTCTGATGGCGATGATTGCGGGCGATGATTGCGCAGCAGGCGTGTGACCAGATGCCTTAACGCCCGCTGCTCCCGATGGGGTTCGAACAGGAATGCGCGGGCGCGGCACTGGCGGCGCAGCGTTGCCAGCAGTGCCGGCTCTGCGCGACAACGCTGCAGCAGTCGCGCCAGCGCGACCGCATCCTGCAAAGGAAAGTAGCCCGCATAGTCGGCGCCCAGCATACCGACGTTGCCCGGGATGTGCGAGGCTAGCACCGGAGTGCCCGAGCGAACCGCCTCCAAGACGGTGTGGGCTCCCCCTTCCATCGAGCTGGAATTGATCACCACATGGGCTCGCTGAATCCTGTGCAGCGTGCTCGCGTGGGGCAAGGCGCCGAGCCATCGGTAGCGCGGACACGATTGCGCGGTGAGCGACGCCTGGCGGGCCAGACCCGGGTCCAATGCACCGCCGATGTGGTCGATCCGGATGTCGGCGCGGCCGTGCAGTATGCGGGCCGCCTCGAACAGCGTCTGCGGGCATTTTTCATCGCGCAGGTGCCCGACCATCACCGCGCGCAGATGGTGGCGCGTCTTGGAAAGCGCTTTTCTGCGGGCGCCGGATTGGTAGATCACGATGGCCTTGTCGCGTACCCCAGCCGGCAGCGACTCGATCGCCTGTTCCTGCAGCACGACCAGCGCATCGGCAACTTGCAGGGACCGCTGCGCATCGGCATCCGCGCGGATGTCGCGATACAGGTCGGTCCCGGTCAGGACAACGACCAGCGGCGGCCGCCTCGTGTCGCCCGCTGCGGCGCGGGCCTTGTCCCACGCCTGGATCGACGCCGCCGAGCGCCGCGCGTGCAACGCCAGCATCAACGAATACGGCTCGCCAGCCCACTGGGTCGTAATGGTCGATCGCGCAACCGGCGCCAGCATTCGGCGCCAGCGCTGCGCGGTGCGCCAGTTGCCGTTGTTGCTTTGCGCCGTCGCCGGGCAGACGATAATCGCGCTGGGTCGCATCATGGGCGGTGAACTGGCGCGCGCTTCGACGTTGTCGACCTCGCCCCTGCCACGCTAAAGTTGACGCAGCCTCCACCATCGATCGTGCGCGCGCCCATCCGTCCCACTCCGATCAAGCGACTCATCGGCCCGCTGGCCCTGGTGGCCGCGGCCGCGTTGAGCGGTTGCGCCACGCTGCCACCCGGCTCGGACTACCCGAAAACCTACTCCACCGCATTCGACCACCCCGCGGAAACCCGGCTCGGTCGTCAATTCGCCGACGCGCGCGCGCAGCACGGAACCGACTCCGGCTTTCGGCTGATCGCCGCCGGCGCCGAGGCATTCCTGATCCGGATGGAGATGATTAACGCCGCCGAACGCAGCCTCGATCTTCAATACTACATTTTCCATGGCGATGAAACGGGTCGCTTGCTGACGGCGGCGGTCCTGCACGCAGCGGACCGCGGCGTGCGGGTACGGATACTGGTCGACGATGCGGAGACTGCGCCGGGCGATGAGCAGATCACGGCGCTTGCGGCCCATCAGACGATCGAGCTTCGCATCTTCAATCCGTTCGCCTATCGCGGTCACTCCGAATTCGTGCGCGGCCTCGAGTTCACCTTCGACGCGCCGAGGCTGGACTACCGGATGCACAACAAGCTGCTGGTGGTCGACGGCGCGCTGGCCCTGGTGGGTGGACGCAATATCGGCGACCAGTACTTCCAGATGGATCCGCAATCTCAGTTCGCCGATGACGACGTCTTTGCGGCCGGTCCGGTGGTCGGACAGCTGTCGGCCACCTTCGATGACTATTGGAACAGCGTGATGTCGATCCCGGTGCAGGCCCTCGCAGGCCGCGAGGTGCTGCATCCGGCGGTGCTTGAGGAGCATCGTGAGGCGCTGAACCAGGAGAGCCAGCAGGCCAAGGCCGCCAATATCGACTATATGAAGCGAGTCACGGAAGGCGAGCCGTTCAACGGACTGCTTTCGGGCCGGCTGCCTCTGGTGTGGGCACGCGCGCAGGTGCTGTGCGACAGCCCGGACAAGAAGAAGGTCGAAAGCGGCACGATGGTCGGCAACCTGATGCGCCGTGAGGTCGTCGATGCGATGAAGCAGGTGCAGTCGGAGCTGCTGATGGTTTCACCCTATTTGGTGCCGGGCGACGACTGGATGCGGCTGCTCACGCAGCTGCGCGGGCGTAATGTGCAGATACGGGCCCTGACGAATTCATTGGAATCGTCGATCGAGTTGATCGCCCATGCGGGCTACATGCACTATCGGATCCCTCTGCTCGAACAAGGGGCGGAGTTGTTCGAGATTCGCTCGCTGCTCGGAAATCCCAGGGGCAGCGGCGAGACGCGCTCAATCGCGCAATACGGAAACTTTGCGTTGCACGCGAAGCTGTTCGTCTTCGATCGCCAGCGCGTTTTCATCGGATCGATGAATTTCGATCAGCGCTCGATGCATCTGAACACCGAGCTTGGCCTGCTGATCGACAGCCCGGCGATCGCCCAGCAGGTGGCGACGCGCTTCGCCGCGATGACGCAGCCTGCCAACGCGTACAAGGTGACGTTGCGCAAGGACAGCATCGATAACCGGCCCAGGCTGGCATGGACCACCCGAGAAAACGGCGCGGACGTGACCTACCAGAGCGAGCCCGCACGCAGCAGCTGGCAGCGCTTCGAAGCCGGCTTCCTCTCCACGCTGCCGGTGGATGACGAGCTGTGAGGCGACTTCTCGCGATGGCCTTGGTGTCCCTGATCGGGATTTCGCTGATGGCGGCACCCGGTGCCGCGCCACTGCCTCCCCAGGTGCAGCAGGAGATCGACTTCCTGCTCGACACCATTGGGACCTCGGGATGCGAGTTCTATCGCAACGGCAGCTGGCATGACGCGAAGGCGGCGCAAGCGCACGTCCGCAGCAAGTACTCGTTCCTGCTGAGGCGCGACCTGATCGCAACGACCGAGGATTTCATCGAACGGGCCGCGACCAGGAGCAGCTTGAGCGGCGAGCCCTACAGGATTCGATGCGCTGGAAGCGAAGAGATTGCGGCCGATCGATGGCTGCGTGACGAGCTGGCCAGGTTTCGATCCCTCAACCCGCCGCCCGGTGCGAACCCGCCGGGTCCGCAGGGGGCGCCCCGGCAAGAGCAGCGAAGCGCCGGGCACTCTTGAAAGCGGATCGTCGACAGGCGCGCATCGGAATCGATGCGCGCCTGCCAAGGCCCATCAGCGGGTTAGTCTTCCTTCTTCACCTGGATCTGACTCTTGACCGAGGTCACCCCTTCCGTCTGACGCGCCAGCAGGATCGCGCGATCGGCATCGCGCTCCGAGTGAACCTGCCCGCTCAAGACCACGGCGCCGTTGGCGTCGGTATCGACCCGGACATTGACCATGGATTTCGGGTCTTCACTGGCCAGCTTGGCCTTGATCTTGGTCGTGATCGCCGAATCCTTGGCGTACGTCATCGGGTGCGAGCGATCGGAATCGCGATCCGAATCCTCCGAGTAGGCCGCGATCGGGGCCAGGAGGGCTGCCAGGGTAAAGCAAGCAGTCGCGGTTGCAAGTTTCATGGTTCATCTCCTCAACGTGAGAAAAACTCGAAAACAGCCTCCACCGGAAAACTCATGCTGCTCGGACGAGGCCATCCCTTGGTGCTTGGTGTTGAGTCAATGGTGCCGATCAATCTGCGATGGTTCAACCATTCCCGCAAAATTCGTATTGACGCAGAGCTATTTCAAATGGATGCCTCGGATGACCCACATGCGCGTGGTTGAGCGCGCAAAACCGGCAGTTCGGACTACCACGGCTTAGCGCCGATGCGCACACAGTGAAAAGGCAAGAGGCAGCCAGCGCTCGCCGGGCCATCGATACATCCCGTCCCTGCCTTCGACCAGGCAATCGAACGCGCGCCACGGCACGCACTCGTGTTCATGCAGCCACTGCAGCGACAAGCCAGAGCGAATCAGCGCCGAGATCGTCTCTCCAAGCGGATGCATCCAGGAGGTGGTCCGTTGGTGTCGCAATCGCTGATCGCCGATTCCGAGAAATCCAATCCGACCACTTCGGCGCCACGCTGCGCCAGGATCCACGTGTCGCGTCCGAAATGACACTGCAGATGCAGCACTCGCTTGCCATCGACCGGGCCGAGCTCGGCCTCCTCGATCGGGTGCAGCTGTCCGTGCCCGGCTTGAGCGCCGACAGGTCGTAGCTTCTGGCGTTCAGATGGATGTCGACGGACTCGTCCCACCGGGCACGATTGGCCGCGAACTGCTTGCGCAGAGTCGGTTCCATGGATTCGATTCCCCGCTCGCTGATGGTCCAGCGTCATACTGTCCTGCGGGCGGCTTGCGGCAGGAGTCCGAGCCCGGCTTCAGAATCGTCGGATGCGGCACAATGTGGTTGCCGCGACGGGGCCGATCCCAGGCATGCCTTGCGCGGCGGAGCACACCGGCGCATGCCGCCCATCGACGATCCGATGCTGATCCGCCGCGCCGATCGCGGCATGCTGAGCGCTGCGCTGATGGACAGCCGTGCCAGCACGCTGCGCACGTTCGCCGTGTACGAGCGCGCGCTGCGCGCGACCGGATTGCAGATCCCCTACTCGACCGAAGTCAACCCTCCATTGTGGGAGCTCGGCCACGTTGGCTGGTTCCAGGAATACTGGATCGGGCGCAATCCGCAACGACGGCTCGGGGTCGCGGCCGATCCAGAGACACCGCGCACCGCTTCGTGCCTGGATAACTCCGACGGGCTGTACGACTCGAGCCGCATCGAGCATACGTCGCGCTGGCAACTGCCGTTGCCCGGCGTGGCCGAAACGCGCGGCTACCTGGGCCGCACGCTCGAGCAGACGCTGCAGCTGCTTTCGCGTGCCAGCGCGGACGGCGCAGGACTGCTGTACTTCGGCTGGCTTGCGCTGATGCACGAGGACATGCACCACGAGGCGGCGCTGTACATGGCCAACGGGCTGGATCTGCCCGTGCCGCTGAATCCGCCCGCGGCACCGGACGACGGCGATACCCAATCACCGAAAGAGCTGACCTTCGACGCGACGCGCTTTGAAGCCGGCATGCAGGCCATTGCATTCGCCTTCGACAACGAGTTGATGCAGAGCTGGGTCGACGTGGATCGATTCCAGATCGACCGCGCACCGGTTGATAACCAGGCCTACGCGGCCTTTGTCGCCGACGGCGGATACGATAACCCCCTGCATTGGAGCGAGGAGGGTTGGGCGTGGCGCCAGCGGATCAGCGCCCGCTGTCCGCGCAACTGGCGGCGCGCCGGCAGCGGATTTGAACAGCGATGGTTCGGCCGGTGGATCGCGCTGGAGGATGCCGCTCCCGTCACGAATCTGACCTGGCACGAGGCGCGGGCGTGGTGCCGCTGGGCAGGCCGACGTCTGCCAACCGAGTTCGAGTGGGAGGTGGCGGCGATGACCGCGCCACAATCCCCGGTGGCGGAGTCGATCCAGTTCGGTCAGGTATGGGAATGGACTGCATCGGTCTTCGCTCCCTACCCCGGATTCAAGCCGCATCCTTATCGCGACTACTCGGTGCCGTGGTTCGGGTCGCGCAAAGTCCTGCGCGGAGGATCGGTCGCGACGCACCCGCGACTGCGCCATCCACGCTATCGGAACTTCTTCGTTCCCGAGCGAAATGATATCTTCGCTGGCTTTCGCACGTGTGCGCTGGCAGCAACCGGGGGAGCAATCCATGAATGAATATCGCCCGCGCTTCGCGCGACGCCTGATCGTTGCCCTCCTCGCCGGCGTTGTCGCAATCGGTGCGACCGGCTTTACGTCACCCGTGGCCCGAGCGGAGCAGCCGTTGCGGGTGACCGCAATTCCCGACGAGGCGCCCACCGAGCTCGCGCGAAAGTTCGCGCCGCTGGGACGATATCTGGAAGCGCGCCTCGGCCGGCCGATCGAATGGACTCCGGTGACCGACTACGCGGCCGCAGTCGAAGCATTGGTCAACGGCAAAGTCGATCTCGCGTGGTTCGGAGGCTTCACCTTCATCCAGGCCAAGATCCGCTCCGGCGGCCAGGTGATCCCGCTGGTGCAGCGCGCCGAAGATCAGGAGTTCCGGTCCGTCTTCATCACCGGAGCGGCGAGCGGCATCCAGTCGCTGGCGGACCTGAAGGGCCATACCTTCAGCTTCGGGTCGCAATCGAGCACCTCCGGGCATCTGATGCCACGCAACGCCCTGCTGCAGGCCGGCATCGATCCGGAGCGTGACCTGGGCCGCATCGCCTATTCCGGTGCCCATGACGCGACGATCGCCGCGGTCGCCGCCGGCAAGGTCGATGCGGGCGCGCTGAACATTTCGGTGTGGGAGGACTTCGTCGCGAAGCGCAAAGTCGATACGGCGCAGGTGAAAGTGTTCTATACGACACGCCCGTTTTACGACTACAACTGGTCGGTCAGCACGACAATGCCGGAGGCGGTGCGCGAAAAGCTGCGCCAGGTATTCCTCGACCTGAGTCCCGGGACGGCGGAAGGCAGGCAGATCCTGAATCTGCAGCGGGCCTCCCGCTTCATTCCGACGCGGGCCGAGAACTACCAGGCCATCGAAGCCGCCGCGCGCAGCGCCGGATTGCTGTGAGCATCGGACGCTCGAACCGTTGAAGGCAACCGGCTCAAGCCTGCAGCTGGAGCAGGTGTCGGTCCGGTACCCGGGTGAGGCGTCGCAGACGCGCCCTGCCCTCGCCGACGTCGAGTTCAAGGTCGATGGCGGCGAGCACGTGGCCCTGGTCGGCCCATCGGGGGCTGGCAAAACGACGCTGCTGCACGTGGCGGCGGCAGCGCTGCGCGCCACTCGCGGGCGGGTTCTGCTCGACGGCCAGGAGCCGTGGGCGCTTGGCTCGCGCAGCCGCCAGCAATTGCGCCGAAGGTTGTTCCTGGCCCCTCAGGTGCCCCCTTTGCCGCCGCGCCAGCGCGTGGTGACGGCGGTCCTTGCCGGGCGCCTGCCTGCGATGAGCCTCGCGAGCAGCCTGCGCTCGCTGCTCTATCCGCTCGACATTGGCGCCGCGCACGAGGCGCTCGAGCCGTTCGATCTGGGCGGCCGGTTGTTCGATCGGGTCGATCGGCTATCGGGTGGAGAGCGCCAGCGGGTCAGCCTGGCGCGTGCGCTGCTCGCTCCGGCCCGGCTGTGGCTGCTCGATGAGCCGCTGTCGGCGTTGGACCCGGTGCGAGCGACCCGCGCTCTGCAGATCGTGCGACAGCGCGCGTCTCAGCGCGGCATCACGCTGGTGGTTTCGATGCACCAGGTTGACATGGCGATGACCCATTTCCCGCGGCTGATCGGCGTGCGCGCCGGCCGGATCCGCTTCGACAGCCCGCCTTCGCAGATCTCGCCCGAGCAGTTGAGGTCGTTGTACGAGCGCGAAGCACCGACGCCGGAGCCGAGCGATGTGGCTGCCGACGTGGAGACGGGCGAAACCGTGGCAGTGCCGATGGTGTGGCGCTAGCTGCGGCGTCATGGAAACGGATCCGGGACTGCTGATGGCTGCGGTGAGATCGCCGTACCAGCGCGATCCGGCCTGGCGAGGGCGCCTTGCGTGGCTGCTGGTCTCGGCCGTGTTGTTGTGGCCGTTGCTGGTGCTGACTGAGTTCCGTCCCTGGCGAATGCTGGATTCGCGCAGCCTGCAGGTGACGGCGCACTTCCTGGCCGGCTTCCTGCCGCCGGCGCTCGACGCGGACTTTCTGCGGGTGGTCGCGCGCGAAACGTGGCGCACCGTCGCCATCGCCACGGCCGGCGTGACCCTGGCGCTGCTGCTGGCGGCACCGCTCGCGTTGGTTGCGACGGCCGCGCTCTCGATCTCCAGCTTGTCCGGGCGAATGGGCGTTGTGCCCTTCGTGACGCGACAGGCCGCGCGTGCCCTGATGGTGGCCCTGCGCACGGTGCCCGAGCTGGTGTGGGCGCTCGTGTTCGTGCGGGTGGTTGGACTCGGCCCGACCTCGGGCGTGCTGGCGATCGGCCTGACGTACGGCGGCATGCTGGGCAAGGTGTTCGCCGAGATCCTGGAAGGCAGCGACGAGCATCCGACCCGCACGCTGCTCGCCAACGGCGGCGGCCGCCTGCAGGCGTTCCTGTATGGCCTGCTGCCGCAGGCGGCGCCCGAGCTGACGTCTTACACGATCTACCGCTGGGAATGCGCGATCCGTTCTTCGGTCGTGCTGGGTTTCGTCGGAGCTGGCGGGCTCGGCCAGCAGATGGACAGCTCGTTGAAGATGCTGGCCGGCAACGAAGTGGCGACGATGCTGCTGGTCTTCATCGGTCTGGTTTGGCTGGCGGACAGCGTCAGCGCGTGGTTGCGCGGACTGCTGCGATGAGCGCGGGCCCTCCGGCTTTCGAGCGCCTGCCGTCGGGGCTGATCACACCGCGCGTCCGGGCCGGCTCGGTTCTGCTGGCGGCGATCGCGCTGGTCGTGGCCAGCTTCTGGAGCCTCGATTTGCAATGGAGCGCGCTCTGGTCGCGCGATTCATTGGCAGCAATGGCTCGCTTCGCCGGCGAGTTCTTTCCTCCCGATACCTCGGCGCTGTTCGTCTCGAAGGTCGTGCAGGCCACCGCCGAGACACTGGCGATGTCGGCGCTCGGAACCTTGGTGGCCGCGCTGTTCGGTCTGCTGCTGGCCCTGCCGGCTGCTCGCACCCACGGGGGCGCGCTGTGGCGCGTTCCGACCCGCCTGCTGCTGAATGCGCTGCGCGCGGTGCCCGAGCTGGTGTGGGCTTCGTTGATGCTGATTACAGCGGGCCTCGGACCGATGGCCGGCACGCTGGCTCTGGCGCTGCACACGACCGGCGTCTTGGGCCGACTGTTTGCCGAGGCCATCGAGAACGCGCCGCCCGCACCGGCGTTCGCGCTGCGCGCGCAAGGCGCGCGTCCGGCGCAGGTGCTGCTGTATGCAACGCTGCCGCAGGTTGCGCCTCAGCTGCTCTCGTATACGTTGTATCGCTGGGAGAACAACATCCGCGCTGCGTCGATCCTCGGCGTGGTCGGCGCGGGGGGGCTGGGTCAGCTCCTCTCGTACCACCTGGGCCTGTTCCAGATGGGGCGTACCGCGACCGTCCTTCTGGCGATGCTCGCGCTGGTACTTGCCGTTGACACG
>Ga0210401_10003325_pt1 | contig 17230 bp, 7 predicted proteins | sample IncBWH32MmetaG_FD_150866 | JGI IMG/M metagenome (GOLD analysis project Ga0210401, IMG submission 150866) | Forest soil microbial communities from Barre Woods Harvard Forest LTER site, Petersham, Massachusetts, United States - Inc-BW-H-32-M | ecosystem: Environmental > Terrestrial > Soil >... | reverse complement strand
TGGTTGGTGCCATGCCCGTTCTGCGAACCGCCGCCGCCGGCCCCGCCGCCGCCGACCACCAGGTACAGGGCGTTGGTCAGCACGATGGTGGACGTGGGCGTGGCCGTGGGGCTCACCGTGTCGGTAAAGGTCGGGGTCGGAGTGTCCGTGGGCGTCGGGCTGTCCGTGGAGGTGGGGCTGTCGGTGAAGCTGGGCGTGGCCGTGGCCGTGGCCGTGGGGGTCGGGGTGGGCGAATCCGTGGGCGAATCCGTGAAGGTCTGGGTCACCGTGCGGCTGCTGGTCGGGGTGGCCAGGTCGGTCGGGGTCGGGGACTGGGTGAAGGTGGGGCTGATGGTGTAGGTGGCCAGAGGCGCCGCCTGCATGGCCTGTAGGACCGTGGCCGTGGTGGTGACGCCGTTGCCGTCCAGCACGTACAGCGTGTAGGTGTAGGAGGCGTTGCCGGCCAGGACCGGGGGAGCGGGGCTGTCCAGATAGGTGGTCTGCTTCCAGGAACCCAGGGAAAGCAGGGTGGTGGCGGGCCCGGTCGGCGCCTGGCGGGTGATGGTGTAGTACAACGGCCACACGGGCGAGCTGGGCGGCTGCCAGGTCAGCTGCACGAGATTTTGGCTGTTCCCTGCCGGCGCGAGCTGGGCCTGGAAATTGACGGGCGCGTTGTCCTGGTTCCACCAGACCAGATCCGCGGGCGACGCGGCCAGGACCAGGCGGCCGTTGGCCGCGGCCAGTCCGGCGCCCTGCTGCACCGCCACAGGGACGGCCAGACGGACTTCCAGGCTGTTGTCCAGGCTGACCGCCACCACGGCGTCGGCCTGGCTGCCGTCCAGCACGTCCACGATCTGGCTTCCCGCGATGATGGGGGCGGTCAGCCAGTTGCGGCCGGCATAGGCCCGGGTCCAGAGGTTCACCAGGCTGAAGTTGTAGGCCCCCAGGACCGAACCCGAGGCATTGGTGGAAGCCACCAAGACCCTGTTGCCGGCCAGGTCCACGGCCAGGCCGCTCACGTCGCCGACGCTGGGCAAGGTGGCCAGGATCTCCCCGCCCACAGGATCAATGGCCAGGACCCGGCCCAGGCTGTCGGCCACGTAAATGCAGACCGGCGTGACCGCGCACCACTGGGTGAAGGCGCCTCCGGCCGGCACGGCGCCGGGGGAGAGGAATTGGAGCTGCCAGCCGCCCGAAGGGAAACTGTAGCCCTGGAAGCCGCCGTTGTAGAAGGGCAGGTAGGCGGTGCCGTTCGAGGCCAGGCTGGCGCCGCCCGGCGCATAGGAAGGCATGCCCGTCACGCTGACCAAGCTCTGCCAGACCGCCTGTCCCGCGCTCAAACTGGCCGCCCAATCCATGCGCCCCAGGTGGCCGTCCGCCAGCACCATGGTCAGCAGCGGCAGGGCCGCGGTGCCGCTCAAAGCCAAGGGGCCCACCGGAGCGGCGGTCAAGTCGATGCGCTTGACCGCCAGTCCCGTGGCTCGGCTGTACACATAAAGGCTGGCGCCCGCGGACACCACCACATTGGGCCCCACCAGGACCGGGGCGCTGTAAATGCCCGCCGGCACCTGCACCTGCCCGCCCGCGACCGCGGGAAGGTTGTCCGGCCAGGCCATCTTGTCCATGCCCAAGGCCACAGCCCTGAACTTGCCCGTGGAGGCGCCCCAGTAGGCATTGTTCTCGTCCACGGACAGGGCGTTCGATTGGTTGACGTCGCTGTTGTCGGCCACGCTGATGGACTGCATCGGCATGCCAGTGGTGATCTGCAGATGGGCTTCGGACTGGGCGGCCAGACGCGCGGAGCTGGCGGCTTGTTGGGGCCAGGAGGAGGCACACAAGGTCGCAGGAGATAAAAATACAAGGGCAGCATATAAGACCAATAGACTTGATCTTATGTGCATCTTTTTATGAATATATCCACTCAGAAGCCGCATAAATTTCTCATTCACTCTCAAGCAAAATCTGCTTTTCAGTTAAGACGATCTTGATGATCTCCAGCTCACTAGGTGTAGATCTGACAGTCCAAAGTTTAACTTTTATTGTGGCCGGCACATTTTTATCAATTCGATCGATTTTCAAGAAGCGACTGAAAAAAATTTGCTTAACCGCGCTTCCATCATGAATATTTCCACCGGTTAAGGTTGCCGAATCATATCCGTCGTTACTCAGATTTATTTCCCAGTCTTTAGGTATTGAAAGAAGGCCAAGAATTCTTCCGTTCTTAATGCGGATATCGAATGATCTTATTCGAGTCGATGCATTTGAAGTAATCCCTTGAAAGGAAACGACTAGCGAGTCCGCGTAGCAAATTCGAGCGGCCGCCAAAAACGCAAACAACGCAAACAACGCAAACATCAAATTCTTCATGGGATTGTCACCCGAACAAACAGAGTTCCGGCATCGAGACTTCCTGCAAGCGCCTTAAACGCTCCAGGACTTAGATCAATCACTCGAGTGGGATTTGGCACCAATGGATCTTGCGGGTGCTTTGTCCCCGGGATCGTGGTCCAAGGACCAGTATCAATAATCCGGACTGTTATTGACTTGCAATGATCAATCCAATCCACTTTGACCCCACCAAGCGGTAAGGTCGGAATCTTTTCTGGTGTCATTGCCCCCACCATATCCGAGTCCTCGAAGTCTTCACCGCTTGCGGTCCCTTCGGGGTCATAAAATGACGCCTCTCCAACATATACTGCGCCATGTTTGCCCGTGTACCTCCACCGACCTCCGGGAACATAGTGTGGGTAAGGATTTGTTGGGGGAGGTAGTGGTACAGGGACTGGCACTGGATCTCGCCCTGAAATATCGGCCAAGTTTATCGGCGAATTGCGAGAATATTCATAAAGATCAGATCCTCCGATCTGTCTCGCTGGATCCTCGGATATCCAACGCCCGGAATTGGGGTCATACCACCGGTTCCAAAAATAGATAAGACCCGTATCGATATCGGTCCGCCCACCAAGCGACCCGACAAAGCAAAATGAATTTACCCTGTCCTTGCCAGCTAAGCCTTCGCCAAACGCCGAATATTCGTAGCTTTGAACTATGCTCCCAGTTCCGCTTAATACTGCAACAATCGAACCCAATCCATCTTTAAGATAAAATAGACTTTTTCCATCGACATCGATCCGACTTTCTAGACCATCGGCGCCCCAACCGTAAAGTGCAGAGCTTTGTCCATTTAGAGTCTCCGCCAATACCTGAGTACCCCCGCCGTACAGGTATGTACGTACCTCGCCAACCTTTGCGCGCACAACCATACGATTCTGGTAGTCGTAGGTGTAGTTGATTGCCGTGCCATCAGGTAATGTCACCTGGCCCAAACGATCCTTTCCATCCCACTGATATAAGGTGCTTCCATTGGTCTTCACGATTCCATCAGCCAGGGTAACGGTTTGGCTGGATCGATTGCCTTCTACGTCGTAGCCAAAATTAAAGTTACCATAGGGACCCGCCATTGCTTTTTCCACGCGATTTAGTACGTTGTCCAAAGTATAGCTTTGAGTTTGGCCTGCGCCCCAAGTCTGAGATTCGCGATTTCCTGCCAAATCATAACTAAATCCTAGGTTAATATAGTGATTGGCGGTGTTTTGATCCACCGTAACCTCATCGCGGGTGTCATATCCATAGCTAGCGCTACTGGCGAGTGTGTTGCGGGCTGTGCGATTGCCGGCCGCATCATAGCTGTAAGTTACCTGGCTCAATATGTGACCAGTGTTGCCTCTTCGATAGGTGACGCTCAAAAGCTGTCCGGCCGCGTCGTACTGATTCACGCTCGTGTAAAGCGGACTGGACTTGCCCGCAGGCAGACATTGCACCTGACGCAGCTGTCCTGCGCTATCGTACCTATACGTGAATAGGTTGCCGGCCCAGTCCGTAAAACTCTTAATGTGATTCAGCGCGTCATAGTCGTATCCGCATTGTCCCAGCGCGCCCCCTGATCCATCCATCAAAGTCAATTGAGTCAAATTCCCGGTGTGGTCGTATTGACGACCCAACTTCCGGTTACTGGATTCGAAAGTGGTTGTATCTAAACGCCCCCTGTGGCTGTAACTAAAATCCGTGCGTCCAGTAGGGTCCTGCACCCACAGCAATTGGTCCGAACCGTCGCCTACCTGACCATAATGAAAATCATGGTTAAGGGTCCCGGACAATCCTGCGAAATCCTCGTGCAAGATCCGACCGGCATTGTCATAACTGGCGTTCCAAATCCGCCCCAGTCGGTCCGTTTTCTTATTTTGACGGCCTTGTGGCGTGTAGCCGTAGCCGATGGAATTTCCTTGGGGCGGATCCTCGGAATAGATTTGGCCGTGGAGATCCAAATCAAAGTGGGTGTTGTGGTTGTTCCCATCCGTCAGGTCACTACGCTCGCCAAATGCGTTGTACCCGTAAATTTCAGTACTGGCGTCCACGCCCGTGCCGAGAGTCCGATGGGTCAGACGGTCATTTCCGTCGTAGATGTCATTTTCATCATGTCCGGGTTGAGCCGACAGAGTTTGATTTCGATTCCCGTCAAGGTCGTAGCCAAAGGTCGTAGTCAGATTTTCGAGGACCGACCCAACTTGGGCCCCATGTATAGTGTCTGTGACCATACGTCCTTGGGCGCTGCAACACCCATTTTGCTCAAAGGTGTAGTCATGGGTGCGGATATAGCTCCCGCCAAGGCCGTCCGGCCCGCTTAGGATTTCGCCCGACAGCTGGTTCTGTGAGGGCTGGTATTGCGGCTGATTCGTGTAAAGACCGCCAGCCCCGGTTTCCAACATCAGGTTATCCCGCCCGTCGGAAGTATAGCTGTAGGATGGACCATTCCCTTTTTCGTCGGCGCTTGCCTTTAACATGCCATCGTCATAATACGAAGCGCTGGTTTGGGTATGCCCGTAGGAATCCGTGTAATCTGTCTGAATCACATTACCGGCGCCGTCATAAGTAAAGGCAGTGGTCAAGCCGCTGGCCTTATTAACGCTAGTCTTCACCCGGCCCCAACCATCGTAGGTGTATTCGGTCACCAGGTTGTCGGTCTGATCCGTGATCCGCAGGACCTGCCCACTGCCATAGAAATCCCTGGTTGTGACGCCGCCGTCGGGATCCTGGCGATAAGTCCATTGACCGAAGCCCTGGGGGTCGTACCTATATGTCGTGACCCTATCCGGCGCCCCGTCCTGGTAGCTTAAGACTTGGCCCAGGTTGTTTACGTTAGACAGATAAATCCTTTTCTTTGCCGGCGCATTCTTGTCATAACTATCCCGCTCAATCACCACACCAAATCCGTAGGGATCGTATTTGTAGGTGGTCACGAGATTGGAGGGGTCTGTGCTGCTCTGCAGTTCACCCCGGTTGGTGGGATAATAAGCCATGGTGGTGACGTTGCCACGGAAATCCCGGTTTAAGGTTGCACCTTGGTTCTGTGCATCCCATTGAACTGCGGTGGCGTTGGACCCCACCTGCCTGCCGGAGCTTCGGCCATAGGCGTCCACCAGCACGCGGGCGGAATAGCCTTCCACGGTGTATTGCATGTCACCGGTCCCGTTCAGGCCATAAACCATGCTCGCCACTACTTCGTTGGTCGCAGAGCGGCTTTCACTGATGGTCCTACCCGCCGCGTCATAGTGGATGTCCAAGTGCTTCAGCCCGGTTGGGTTCTTAGGTTCGTCTTCGTGGATCATCCAGTTGTTGGCGTCGTACTTGTATACGGCGTGGTAGCCGGATCCTGCACCCGGACCGTCCACGCTGGTCAGATCCCCCTGGGTGTAGTTGAACGTCCAAACGTTGCCGTGGCTGGCCTGCGGGTCCGGCGCGGTCATGGTCAGCATATGGACGGCGTCATAGGTGAAGGTGTAGCTACGGCCACCCGTATCCACAACACTCATGATCCGGCCCTGGGAGTCCCGGTTGACCTGGATTTGGTTGCCGAACCGGTCAGTGATCCCGGCCAGCCGCAATTGTGCATCAAATTGGTAGCGGGTTCCCTGTGTATCCACCAAGGCCCAAAGGCTTCCAACAGGCTGGAGCGTATAGAAGAAACCAGGCACGCCCTTGTAGCTGCCGGGATTGGCCGGATCCGGCGCCAAAAGGTGGTACTTGCCGTCTGTGAAAAAGACCCGGAAGTTGCCGCGTCCGTCCGGCTCCAGCCATACCGTCCAATTGGTGGTCCAGCCAAGTCCCAGTCCCAAATCCGACAGGGATCCACTGTTGCGGTTTATCCGGGTGAACGTGAAATCCAAGCCGGCCTTGCCGGGAACGCTCAAGTCCGTGACCGTGAGCGTGCGTTCGCCGCTCAACGGGTTCACCGGGTTGGTGTCATGGATGGGACATTCCTGCGGGGGAGTCAAATAGAGATACAGGTCCTGCTCACCGGGGGAGCTGCACTTGGACACAGTGAAGGTCTTCAGCGTCTGAACCGACGGATCGAACCCTTGCGCTGTGACGCTCAAACCATACGTGGTCGCGGATGCGTCAGGCGAAGGATCGGCGACGTCAAAGGACCCATCGGCCCTGGTGGGGAAAACCCCCACGGTCGCGCCGCCCTTCAACAGCGTGACAGTCGCCCCACAAATGGGATCGCCGTTGGCCAAGGGGCTGGGCGGGGTCTTGCAGTTCATCAGCCCCGTGACCGCGGTGCTGCCATAGCGGACTACCCCGTGGACCGTGAAAGGGGGCTTGGTAAGTGTGAAGCTGGCGCTGTTGTTCTGGCAGGTTAATGCGGTTACAGGCGTCGACGGAAGCGGGGTATAGCAATCCAGGGTCGCCGACATGTTCAAGCTCACCTGCCCCGCCTTCGCGGACTTGAAATTGAACACCGCGCTGCCGTTGGTCAGCGTCTGGGTCATGGAGCCTGGGATGACATTTCCCGCCAGGGTGACGCTGGATCCAGGCGTCCCGTTCACAACCACGGATACCGGGCTATATTCCTGGATCTTGATGTAACTGCTCCAGGGCGACGTGATGGCCGGCCCGCTGTCGATGGTCGGGTAGCTGCGGGCTTTGACCCAAATTTCGTTGCCGCACATGCCCCCCGTGGCGGTCGTCGCGAAGGTGCAGGCATAGGAATTTGAATTGTAAGACAAGGCCGGAGCGGAAACGGTCGAGGTCTGAAGGGTGATCACGAACGCGGGATTATTCGGATCGTGCTCTTCCACCACCCACTGAGTGACGATGGGGACGTTGCAGCGGTTCGGCGCGGAGCTGGCCGCATTTGAAAAAGAAAGGGGGGCGCCGCCATCGACCTCGCTCCCGCTGCTATCCGTGCGGGTGATCACGCTGGTCACGGAATCATCACGGGTGATAGTTTGCGGAGGGGCCGCCACCTGCCAAGTGTTTCCATAGTAATTGGTCAGTCCAGCCACCATCAACATCTGTATAGTGGTCGGAGTCTGGGCCGGCAAGGCGCTGAATTGGGCTGACCCGTTAAAATTCTGGGAGACATTTACATTGGCGCCGCCCGAAGGGTTGGCGGAATAGGTGAACGCCCGGGTTGAGACAAATTGATTTGCCCAATTGCAGAGCGTTCCCGGGTCATTGGCAAGCGAGATGGGATGGGCCGAAGTGTAGACCACCACGTTGTTGCCAGCCGGCATATCGCAAAACGTAGCTGCACAGAAGTAGTCAAAGCAGGTGCCTAAAATTGTGGTTTCTTGGACGCCGCCCTGTCCCTGTCCGGTGCTGCAGTCATAGGCCAACGCCGGCGATGGCAGAAAAAGGAACCAGATCGCCGCGGACACACCAAGGAACCTCCGGCCCAACGCTGGGGCCGGTCTATGGGTGCCCTCGACGCTCTGAAACCCCGATGTCATGGATAGACTACAGCGGTTGGGATTGGATTATTGTCCGGCAGTGTTGCGTTGGGTTTGAGGCAGCCCATACTGAGGGTGACGGGAAAATTCACATCAACACCCGTGCCTCCGCAGCCTAACGGATTGCAAATTCCGGACTCATAGTAGTTGTTCATGCTGCCCGGCGGGCCGCCAAGCGTGACGACACAATATTTTAGGCAAGGGGTTGAGCAAGTGCCGGAGTAAGGCGGATAGAAGTCGTTGCAGGTGATCCCATTCGTCACAGTATAGGACGCGGTCAACTGCAAGTTACAAACTGACTGGCCGCAAGGATCCAAGACATCCCATATGCCGGTGTAACTGCATGTCCCGGAAGGGCAGCAGTAAGGCCCATAACCGGCATTCGACCCGGTTGGAACCCCATTTACACATGCCCCCCACCCATGCGCGGTCATTTGAATGGTGGCGCCAGGCACAGCGGTAAAATAGCCATTCGCGTCTGGGATTGGGCTTGTCTGAGCCAGAAAGACTTGACCGGAAAATTTACCTTTGATCTTCGGGTTCCTGGCCACGAGTTGGAATACCTGGGTCGCGGTGCAGGTGGCACGAAGCCGCACGTGGACCGCCAGGGCAAAAAAAACGGCAATGCCCAAACTAAGGAGAAAATACGAATATCGACGGCGGACCTTTTCAGGTCCAACCGGGTCCGCTTGCCGCTTGATTTTCATGCCCCCACCGCTTGCCTGAAGGATTCCTTATTGAAACGCCGACCGTGGCCCCGCCCCATAGCCAGGCAAGGCAAAAAAACATTCGCAAAGTATCTGAATATTAGAGCTGGAACCCAAGGCAAAAATTCAGATTTTAGTTATTTTGTTAGAAAAAATATGGGAGAGACATGGTCCTGGTAAAAAATTTAACACTTTAAAAGTGCCCATCAATGAAAACTGGAACACTATTCCGTCTTCCCCCCATACGGGCTCTCAATGTCCCCCACCTTCACCGCGCTGTCCTTCGCCACATCCACCACCAATTTCTCCCCCCGCATGAACTCGCGGCAGCTCATCTGGCCCTCCTGCCACGGGATGGCCAGGTACACGTCCGCGTCCACCAGGCGCTGGCCGGCCCGCAGGTCGTGGCGGGCGTAGACGCCGCGGATGAGGGTGTCCAGGTAGGCGGTCTCCTTGGCCGGCGGCATGCGCTTCTGGGTGCCGGGGGCGCCGCAGAGCTCCTGGGCCTTGTGGAAGGCCTTGAACCAGGTGTCCAGCTGCTGGGGCAGGCTGTTGTACTTGCTCAGGGGGTGGTCGCCCGTGTCGATGTCGATGTGCCGCTCAAAGGTGCGGGCGCCCTTGGCGTAGGCGATCATGATGGAGTATTCCCAATTTTGGTACTCGTGGGTGGAGAAGCCGATCACGTTCTCCGGGTAGCGGTCCCTGAGGAAATCCACCTGGTTGATCTCCAGCTCGGCGTCCTCGCTGGGGTAGATGCTCACGCAATGGTTGATGGCCAGGGGGATCTCGCGGCGGTTGAAGAACTTGACCAGGTCGTCGATGTCCTTGAGCGACGAGCCGCCCGTGGACACGATGACCGGCTTGCGGGCCGCGGCGATCTTCTCGATGAGGAACCAGTCGTTGAGGTCGGAGCTGGCTATCTTGAAGATGTCCAGGCCCAGCTTCACGCAGGTGTCCACCGAGGCCTCGTCAAAGGGCGTGGCCATGGGGATGCAGCCGGCCGCCCGGATGGCCTTGACCATCACGGCGTAGTCCTCGGGGCTGAGCTTGGTGTCGAGCGTCTTCTTGATGTAGCGGATGTCGGTCCGGTCGCGGAAGTCCTTGTGGATGAAGTTGTCCACGTCGCGGATCTGGAACTTGATGGCCGCCTTCACCGAGTTGAAGCGCACCACCCGGCTGTAGTCCTCGATGATCTTCAGGCCCCGGTCCAGCTTGCCCCAGTGGTTGTTGGCCAGGTCCAGCACGAACAGTTCGTCGAAGATGGTGTTGCCCTTGGCCATGCGCTCCCCAGTGCTTTAAAAGTGCCCGTTTCAGCGGCCCGGCGGGCCTAGCGGACCACCGCGATCTTCTTGGTGACCAGGATGGAGCCGCTGCGGACCGTGAGGATGTAGCCGCCGTTGGCCACGTTGCGGCCGTTGTCGGTCTGGCCTTCCCAGATGACCAGGTTGAGCCCGGCCTGGGTCTGGCCGGCGCTGAGGTCGCGGTGCCAGACCAGGTCGCCGGTTTCGTTGTAGATCTTCAGCTCCACAGCCGCGGGCGTCATCAGCGGGAAGCGGATGGTGGTGCGGCCGTCGCGGGTGGGGTTGGGGAAGTTGTAGGTGTTGGCCGGGTTGAGCTGGGCCTTGATGCCCACGCGGTAGGTGGCCACATCGCCGGCCTTGCCGTTGGCGTCCACGGCCCGCACGTGCAGGTAGTGGTCGCCCGCGCTGAGGTGGGCCTGGGTGAAGGCCGGCACCGAGAACTGGGCCGCGTCCGTGGCCGGCGAGCCCACCGGGTCCTGGTCCAGGCCGGCCTGCCAGCCGCTGATGCCGTCCAGGTCGGGCGCGGCCGTGAAATTGGCCACCAAGGTGGTCTCGGCGCTCCAGCCGCTGGGGTCCGGGTGGCTGGGGCTGGCGATGGCCGGCGCGGCCGGGCGGGCGCCGGACAACAGGATGACCCGCCCGTCGCGCATGTGGCTGGCGGCCACGTCGCCGTAGCCGTCGCTGTTGAAGTCGGCGATGGCCACGTCCACCGGGCCGTAGGTGCCGGTGTTGCCGGCCGAGTCCAGCACCGTGACCGCGGCGCAGCGGCTCAGGCCCTGTCCGGACCAGTGCAGCACCTCGATCTGGTCGCTGTCGCGGTCGGCCGTGACCAGCGAGGGGGCCCCGCCCAGGCGGCCCAGGGCCAGGCCATTGGGGTAGCGTCCCGCCAGCGTCATGGCCACCGGGGTGACCGCCACGCTGCCGTCGGCCTGGCCCAGGAAGACGGACACGGCGCTGTCGGTGAAACGGGCCACGGCCAGGTCGGGCAGGCCGTCGTTGTTGAGGTCGCCCACGGCCAGCTTGCAGGGCTGGCCCGGCACCGGCATGTCCGCGCTGCCGGCCTGGGTGCCGTCGCTGTTGAGGCTGAGGCGCGTGACCGCGTTGGCGCCGTAGTCGGCGACGAAGAGCACCGGGCTCTTGCCCAGGGGGGAGGGGTAGAACTTGACGTCCGTGGGGTTGGCGCCCACGGCCAGGGTGCTGGCCAAGGTGAGGACCCCCATCTTGACGGCATAGACGCTGACCTTGTTGCTGCCGTAGTCGGCCACGGCCACCAGGCCGCTGCCGTTGCTGACCTGGGCGGCCACGCCCACGGGCTCGATGCCGGTGGGGTAGAGCGTGGGCGTGGCGCTGAAGGTGCCGTCGCCCTTGTTGAGGAACACGGCCAGGTTGCCGTTGCAGTAGAAGGTGGCCAGCAGGTCGGGCTTGCCATCGTTGTTGAGGTCCACCAGGGCCAGGCCGCGGGGGGCGTCGGTGACGGTGATGACCTGGCCGGGCTTCAGGCCCTGGGCCGAGCCGTTGTAGATGCTGATGGCGCCGCCGGTGATGGGGCAGGGCGCGCCGATGAGGGTGCCGCTGCCGAAGTCGGCCACGGCCAGGTCGGCGAAGCCGTCCCCGTTGAGGTCGGCGCTGGCCACCCCCCGGGGGTTGGACCCGGCGCCCAGGTAGACCGGGTCCAGCAGGCGGCTGGCCCCGGCGGCGGCGGACAAGCCGAGGCACGCGGCGGCGATGGCGGCGAATTTCATGGTTCCCTCCCTTGGGCCGGCCCGGACGGGCCGAAACTGCAGACCTTAGTATAGCTGGCTTCCAGCGGCCCGGTCAAATGATGGGACGGAGGCGGGCGCTTGGGATAGGATGGGGCGCCCGGCCAGGACGGCCCGGCGCGGTTGTTGGTTGGAGCCACCTATGTACGCATCTTCGTTGGGGGGACGGGCACAGCGTTGGTCCACGGCCCTGGCCCTGGGGCTGCTGCTGGCCGTGCCCCTCTTCCTGTTCCGCGCGGCCCTGTTCCAAGGCCAGTTCATCGCGGGCTGGGACACCCTGGCCCTGGGCCTGCCCTTCCACGCCGAGGTCCAGCGCAGCCTGGCCGCCCACCAGTGGCCGCTGTGGCTGCCCGGCGTCTTCGGCGGCATGCCGGGCATCGCCAGCAGCAACCTCTACTTCGCCTATCCCACGGCCATGCTGGGCGCCCTGCTGGGCCTGGGCCTGCCCGCCACCCTGGCCTGGGACACGGCCCTGCATGTGGCCCTGGCCGGGGCCGGCATGTTCCTCTTCTTGCGCCGCCTGGACCGCAGCGTGGCCGCGGCCCTGCTGGGCGCGGTCTTTTTCCAGGCCTCGGGCTCGCTGATCAGCCAGCTGAACGGCGGCTACCAGAACTTTGTGGAAGGCATCGCCCTGGTGCCCTGGGCCTTTTGGGCCGCGTGCAAGGCCCGCGACGAGGGCTCCACCACGGCCTGGGCCTTCTGCGGCCTGGCCTTGGGCCTGCAGGTCGAGGCCGCCGCGGCCCAGCTCTTTGTCTACACCCTCTTCGCCCTGGCCCTCTTCGCCCTGGCCCGGCCGGCCAAGCCCGGCCCAGGGGGCCGTCTGTCCCCGCTGCCCACGGGCCTGGCCGTGGCGTTGGGAACGGCCTTTTTCGTCAGCGCGCCCCAGCTCTGGCCCACCCTGCAGTACCTGCCTTTCACCGAGCGGCAGGGCTATTCCCACGCCGCCTTTGTGGACGGCTCCATCGGCCTGCGCGAGGCCCTCACCTGGCTGGTGCCCGGCTTTTTCGGATGGAAGGAGCCCAGCTACGACGGGCCCATGGGCGACTGCTTCACCAGCGAATACCTGGGCCTGCTGCCCTGGGCCCTGGCCACGGCCGCGCTGGCCGCGCTGTGGGCCCGGGAGCGCATGGTGCGCTGGATGGCCAGCCTGGGCCTGGCGGCGCTGTTCCTGGCCCAGCGCGACTGGACCCCTTTTTACGGGTTGTTCCAGCACCTGCCCATCCTGAAGGGCTTCCGCATCTGGAGCCGCATCCTCTTCCTGGCCGCCTTCGCGGCCTGCAGCCTGGCCGCCTATGGCTGGGACGCGCTGCGCGACCCGGCGCTGCGCAAGCGGGCCTGGTCCGGCGCCCTCGCCTTCACCGGCCTGGCCTTGGCCGCGGCGGCCCTGGCCTATGCCTGGGCCGGCCACCGTCCGCTGGCCGACGCGGCGGCCCTGCACGGCCTGGGGGACGGCACCGAGCCCCACCAAATGACCGCACTCATCAGCGCCATGGCCCGGGGCTCGGCCCTGCTCACGCTGGGGGGCCTCCTGCTGCTGCTGCCTGTGCTCTGGGCGGCCACGCGGCCACGGATGGCGGGCCTGGCCCTGGTCCTGGCCCTGGCCTTCCACGCCCAGGACCAGTGGCAGGTGCTGGGCCGCTTCATCCCCTGGGCCAATCCGGACGCGGCCTTGGAACGCCTGAGGACCGTGGGGCCGGCGCCTGACCCGGGCGCCTTGGAGCCCTTCCGCGTCGCCGACGCCATGCCCTGGAAGAACCGCTTGGTGGGGCTGGGCTATGAACAGCTGGCCGGGACCGAGTCCATGCGCCTGGAGTCTTCGGTGCGGATCTCCCGGGCCATGCAGGCGCGCCTGCCCGTGTGGATGGACCTGCTGAACGTCCGCTACGTGATGGTGCCCGCGTCCGCGGGTTCCCAGGACCTGCGCTTCCTGCTCAACCCGGGCGCCTGCCCCAGGGCCTGGCTGCTGGGTCGGGCCCGGGCCGTGGCCGACGACGAGGCCGCCTACCGCCTGCTGGCCGATCCGGCCTTTGACCCCCGGCGCGAGGCCCTGCTGGCCCAGGACCCGGGCCTGCCCGGCGGCGAGCCCCGGGGCAGCGTGGCCTGGCTGGAACGCAGCCCGGAGACGGCCAGCCTGGAGGTGGCCACGGACCGAGACGCGGTGCTGCTGCTGTCCAACGCCTGGTATCCCGGCTGGCGCTGCCGGGTGGACGGGGTGGACGGCCCGGTGCTGGAGGCCGACGGCGGCCTTCAGGCCGTGGCCCTGAAGGCCGGGCGCCACCGCCTGGAGCTGCGCTTCGACCCCTGGCTCTTCAACGCCGCCCTGGCGGCTTCGGCCGCGGCGCTGGCCCTGCTGCTGGGCCTGGGGCTGGCCCGTCCGGGACTTTTGCGTTTTTTTTAGCCCGCCGCGGCGCGTATGATGGGGTGGTCCTTGGCCCGTTTTCTCAGGAATCCCGCTTGAAGAAAAAGCTGATCAGCGTCGTCACGGCCTGCTACAACGAGGAGGAGAACGTCGAGGCCCTATGCCTGGCCGTGCGCAAGATCTTCAAGCGCCTGCCCCGCTACGACTACGAGCACATCTTCATCGACAACTGCTCCGGCGACCGCACGGTGGCCATCCTGAAGGGCCTGGCGCGCCGGGACAGGCGGGTGAAGATCATCGTGAACGCCCGCAACTTCGGCCACATCCGCTCCCCCTTCCACGCCATCATCCAGGCCAAGGGCGACGCCGTGATCTCGCTGGTGGCCGATTTCCAGGACCCGCCCGACCTGATGCTGGAGTTCCTGCGGCGCTGGGAGGCGGGCAGCAAGATCGTGGTGGGCGTGAAGGAGCAGAGCAAGGAATCGGCCCTGTTCTTCCTGCTGCGCCGGGCCTACTACCGCCTGGTGACCACCCTGGCCGACATCGACCTGATCGAGAACTTCACCGGCTTCGGCCTCTACGACCGCCGGGTGATCGACGTGCTGAAGACCCTGGACGACCCCTACCCCTATTTCCGCGGCCTGATCAGCGACATCGGCTTCAAGCCCAGCCTGGTGCCCTACACCCAGCCCCTGCGGCGGGGCGGGGTGACCAAGAACAACCTGTTCACGCTCTACGACCTGGCCATGCTGGGCATCACCAGCCACTCCCGCACCCCCCTGCGCCTGGCCTCCCTGCTGGGCTTCGGCATGGCCGGGCTGAGCCTGCTGGCCGGCCTGGGCTACCTGGCCTACAAGCTGCTCTTTTGGCAGAACTTCCAGGTGGGCGTGGCGCCCATGGTGATCGGCTTTTTCCTCATCTCTTCCGTGCAGCTCATCTTCATCGGCATGCTGGGGGAGTACATGGGCAACATCCAGACCCAGGTGCTGAAGCGGCCCCGGGTGGTGGAAGAGGAGCGGGTGAACTTTTGAGCGCCCGCAAGAAGCTCCTCATCACCGGCGCCAGCGGCTTCGTGGGCCGCAACCTGGCGGCGTCGCCCCTGGCGGAGAGCTACCAACTGCTCTGCCCCAGCCACGCCGAGCTGGACCTGACCGACACCGCGGCCGTGGACGCCTATTTCGCGGCCCAAGGCCCGGACCTGGTGGTCCACTGCGGCGGCAAGCCCGGGCACCGCAACGCCCCGGACCACGAGGGCCTGCTGCGCGACAACACCCGGATGTTCCACAACCTGGCCCGCCACGAGGAGGGCCTGGAGCGCCTGGTGGTGATCGGGTCGGGCGGCGTTTATGGCGCGGCCCACTACCGGCCCAAGATGGCCGAAGGCTATTTCGCCGCGCATGTGCCCGCCGACACCCACGGCCTGACCCAGTACCTTTGCGAGCAGCACGCCGCCCGTTCCCGCAACATCGTCACGCTGCGCCTCTTCGGCCTTTTCGGGCCGGGCGAGGACTACGCCATCCGCTTCATCTCCAACCTGATGTGCAAGGCCGTCAAGGGCCTGCCCCTGACCATGAAGCAGGACCGCCTCTTCGACTACCTGTGGATCGGCGACCTGGCCCCGGTGCTGGGATGGTGCCTGGCCCAGCCGCCCGCGCACAAGGCCTACAACGTGACGCCGGACCGGGCCGTGCCGCTGCGCTGGCTGGCGGAGCAGATCCGGGCGCTGTCGGGCAAGGACCTGCCCATCACGGTCCGCGAAGCCGGCCTGGGGCCGGAGTACTCCGGCGACAACGCCCGCCTGCGCCGGGACTTCCCCGCCTTCAGCCCCACCCCCTTTGAGAAGTCTCTGCCCGAGCTCTACCGCTGGTACTCGGGCCGCGCCGACGCCATCGCCACCGAGGCCCTGCTGCATGACAAGTGAACGGGTGAAGGTCTCCGACTACATCGCCCAGCGCCTGGCGCAGGCGCACGGGGTCAGCCGCGTCTTCATGGTGACCGGCGGCGGGGCCATGCACCTGAACGACGCCTTCGGCAAGACCCCGGGCCTGGCCTACAGCTGCATGCACCACGAGCAGGCCTGCGCCATCGCGGCCGAGGGCTACGCCCGGGTTTCCGGCCGGTTGGGCGTGGTGAACGTGACCACCGGCCCGGGCGGCACCAACACCCTGACCGGGGTGCTGGGCCAGTGGACCGATTCCGTGCCCGTGCTCTACATCTCCGGCCAGATCAAGCAGAGCAACTCCCTCTACCACCAGCCCGGGCTGAAGCTGCGCCAGCTGGGCGACCAGGAATGCGACATCACCCGCGTGGTGGGCCCCATCACCAAGTTCGCCCAGACCCTGCGCGACCCCAAGGACGTGAAGCGCCTGCTGGACCAGGCCGTCCACATCGCCCGCTCCGGCCGGCCCGGGCCGGTGTGGCTGGACGTGCCCATGGACGTGCAGGGCGCCCTGGTGGACCCGGCCGAGCTGGGGGACTACGACCCGGCCGGGGACGACCAGCCCACCGACCCGGACGCGGGGCCCAAGCTGGCCCAGGCCTGGGCCCTGCTGCAGAAGGCGCAGCGCCCGGTGCTGCTGGCCGGGCACGGCATCCGCATCGCCAAGGCCCTGCCCGCCTTCCTGAAGCTGGTGGAAAGGCTGGGCGTGCCCGTGCTGGGCACCTTCAACGGCATGGACCTGCTGCCCACGGACCACCCTTGCTTCATCGGGCGCATCGGCACCCTGGGGAGCCGGGCCGGCAACTTCGCCCTGCAAAACGCGGACCTGCTGGTCTCCATCGGGTCGCGCAACAACACCCGCCAGGTGAGCTACAACCCCGAGCACTTCGCCCGGGCCGCCAAAAAGGTGGTGGTGGACATCGACGGCCAGGAGCTGCTGAAGGACACGGTGAAGCCGGACTTGGGGCTGCAAATGGACGCGGGCGCCTTCATCGGCGGCCTGCTGGCGCTGGCGGGCCAGGCGGCCCCGCCGGACTTCGGCCCCTGGCTGGGCTGGTGCCTGGAGCGCAAGCGGCGCTACCCCATCCTGTCCGCGGCCAGCGCCGCCTCCACCCGCATGGACCCCTATGTGTTCGCCGACCGCCTGACCCGGGCCATGGCCCCGGACGCGGTGCTGGTGGGCGGGGACGGCACGGCCAGCGTGGCGCCCTTCCAGGCGGGCCAGGTCCGCGGCACCCAGCGCTACATCTGGAACTCCGGCTGCGCCAGCATGGGCTACGACCTGCCCGCGGCCATCGGCGCCAGCCTGGGCACGGACGGCGGACCGGTGGTCTGCCTGGCCGGCGACGGCAGCGCCATGATGAACCTGCAGGAGCTGGAGACCATCGCCCA
>Ga0210401_10003321_pt1 | contig 17241 bp, 17 predicted proteins | sample IncBWH32MmetaG_FD_150866 | JGI IMG/M metagenome (GOLD analysis project Ga0210401, IMG submission 150866) | Forest soil microbial communities from Barre Woods Harvard Forest LTER site, Petersham, Massachusetts, United States - Inc-BW-H-32-M | ecosystem: Environmental > Terrestrial > Soil >... | reverse complement strand
CGGCGTCAATCTGCTGGACGCGATGGTGCGCCACGGCGTAGACAAGCTGATTTTTTCCTCCACCGCGGCAACCTACGGGGAGCCGGAGGTGGTGCCCATCCCTGAAGATCACCGGCAGGCGCCGATTAATCCGTATGGAAAAACCAAGCTGAGGTTTGAACAGATCCTAGGCGATTATCGCAGCTATACAGGCCTGAAGTATGTCACCGTGCGCTATTTCAATGCGGCGGGCGCCAGCAAGGAGCGCGGTGAAAATCATCGCGTGGAAACACACCTGATTCCTCGCGTTCTGGATACGGCGCTCGGCAACCTGCCGGAGATGGAGATTTTTGGCTCGGATTATCCGACACCGGACGGAACCTGCGTTCGCGACTTTATTCACGTTCTGGATATCGCGGATTCCCACATGCTCGCGCTGGAACAGATCGACCGTGTTCAGGGCGAGGCTTTCAACGTAGGCACCACCAGCGGCTATTCGAATCTTCAGGTGGTGCAGGTGGCCGAGCACATCACCGGGCGAAAAATCGCGCACAAGCTTTCTCCGCGCCGCCCCGGCGACCCCGCCGTTCTTGTCGCGAGCAACGAGAAGTTGAAGCGCACGCTCGGATGGGAGCCAAAACACTCTTCGCTCGAATCCATCATCCAGTCCGCGTGGGACTGGCGGAAGAAATTTCCCAACGGATATCCGGACTGATCTCGCAGGGAGAAATTGAAGACGAAGGGGTAGGGAACTGCGGATCGTGGTTGGTTCTACTTCTTTTCCCGCGCGGCTTGCTGAACCAACTCGCCTAGCTTCGTGTACTTGAGCCAGACGGTATGTGCCGCCGAACGCGCAATCAGGAATCCCCGGTAGCCGTCCAGAAATCCGGCGCCGAGCACAAAATAACGAAACCAAGCCCAGGGCGTGGCAAACCATTTCCCCGCTCGCCAGTCCCTGCGGCCGCTTTCGAACATGGCCCGCGCGGCTAGCGTGGAATATTCGTCGCTCTTTTGCCGCTGTTCCTCCAGGTTGCGAACCGTGTAATGAAGCAAGTCTCCCTGCAAACGCCCAACCGCACCCTGAAACTGAAGTGATTCGTGAATCGCACCGGAAAATTGCGCCTTCCGGCGATCGTAGAGCCGCCTTTGCCAGTCGGGATACCACCGGGAGTGGCGAATCCACGCCCCAAGAAACCACGCCAGCCGGGCAATCTCGAAAACAGGGAACTGCGGCGGCGACGTCTTCCACCTTAGAAGCGATTCCCGCAATTCGCCGCTAAGCTCTTCGTCGGCGTCCAGCAACAAAATCCAATCTTCGCTGGCCTGCGCGGCGGCATAATTCTTTTGCTCCGCGTAATTTGTCCACGCGCGCGTCAGAACGCGCGCCCCGGCGCCCCGCGCAATCTCCGCCGTGCCATCCGTGCTACCGGAATCCACCACCACAATCTCTTCCGCGATGCCCTCCACGGATTTCAGCAACCGCGGCAGGTCGTGCGCTTCGTTCAGAGTGATGATGCAAATGCTTAGCCGGTTCATTTCTGTTTGGAGAGGCTTCCAGCCCGCGCCAGTATCTCACACGCATTGCGGGCCGCAACGCTGTTGACCGGCGATTGATCGTTCGTGGGAATTTACTTGGGCCGGAAGGTGACGCGGATCAGGCTGCTCCCTATGCGGAAGATCGCACCTTCCATCAACACCGCCGCGCGCGCGCGTTCTCCTTCAAAGAAGGTGCCATTCGTCGAATCGAGATCCTTCAAATTAACGTTTCGCTCTCGCACTTCGACGACGCAGTGGTGCCGGGAAATCTCAGGGTCTTCCAGCGCGATGTCGGCTCCCTTGCGGCCGATCACGGTGCGCGCTTTGCTGAGCGTATAACTCTTGTTGGCTTGCGGGCCGCTTTCCACGGTCAAAATCACATCGAAATTAGCCGGAAGGCGAAGGCCATCATCCACTGCCAGCAGCCGCAGCCGCTGCGTGGAGGCATCCGCCCGCGCGAACGAAGGCATGGGCGAAATCACCACCGTCTGATCCACGCTGCGCTTCACTTCCACAATGGTTGTCAGGCCGCACTTGGTACAGCGAAAGCTCACCTTGGGATGCTTGGCCACGGCATCGTCGTTCAGCAGATGCTGCTGGCCACAATGGATACAACCGGTCTGCATGCTTCAAAATTACCACGGCCCCCGCGGAGGATGTAGCCGACGCCGTCAGGCCTTGCAGCAAGGGTTACCGGCCAAAACGTCCAGCGCTCTTCAGTTATGCTACGATTGAAGTTTCCAAATCAGGCAGGAGAGTGCTTGTGTCCGAACATATTTCGCGTAAAGAACTCAAACACGACCGGGTCCGGGAATCGATTGAACATGGAGCCGAGGCGGTTCTTTCCCACACGCGCATCGCTTCGATCGTGCTGCTTGCCGGGATCGTGCTTTTGTCCGGCTACTACGGCTGGAAAATTTACAGCGATCGCCAGACGGGACAGGCTCAGGCAGCGCTGGACGACGCCATGAAGATCTTTAACGCCCAGATCCTGCTCCCCGGCCAGCCGAGTCTACCGGGTGAAATTTCTTATGTCGACCCGGCGCAGCGTTCGCAGGATGCTGAAGTCAAGCTGGCCGCCGTCGCCGCAAAATATCCCAACACCAAGCCCGGCCAGTATGCACGCTATTATTCGGCGCTCAGCCTGATGGACCTGGACAAACTCAACCAGGCTTCCGAAGAACTTAAGAAACTGCAAAACGGTTCGGATAAGGAAATCGCCGCGCTGGCTAATTTTCAGCAAGCCTTGATCGCCGAGCGCACTGGCAAGAACGATCAGGCCATCCCGATTCTCCGCACGCTTTCGACTTCCGGCTCGATCCTGGTGCCGAAGCCGCTGGTGCTACTGGAACTCGCCGGCATACTCCGGCAGACCAATCCGAAAGAAGCGGTCACGCTCTACGAACAGATCAAAAAAGATTATCCGAACACAAGCGTGGCCGATGAAGCCGACCGCGGACTGGGCGAACTCGCGCCGCAATCCTGATTTGCCAGCGTCCCACCTGACCACCGGAGGTTTCGGCGATCGAAACGCTTCGCACCTACGCTCCCTGGGCAATAGACTCGGCAGCCTCCCGCGGCCGGCGGTTTCCTGAATCCACGCATTCCTACCGCAGCGAATATGCGCGCGATCGCGACCGCATCATCCATTCCCGGGCCTTCCGGCGTCTCGAAGCAAAAACTCAGGTTTTCAGCACGCGTTTCTCCGACCACTTTCGCAATCGGCTGACCCACACGCTCGAAGTCGCGCAGATTGCTCGCACGGTGGCCGCCGCGTTGCGCCTCAACACGGAGCTTGTCGAGGCGCTGGCCCTGGTGCACGATATCGGCCACCCGCCCTTCGGCCATGCCGGTGAACGAAGACTCGACGAGCTGATGCGCGCTCACGGAAGCGGCTTCGATCACAACCTGCACGCGTTGCGGATTGTGGAGCACTTCGAGCACCGCTATATCGAGTTCGACGGCCTCAATCTAACCTTCGAAGTCCGCGAAGGCATCGTGAAGCATTCACGGGATTACTCCGCCACCGCGCATCCGGAGTTGTCTGAGTATCTCCTCGACCTCCGGCCGCCGCTCGAATCGCAGCTCATCGACTGGGTGGATGAAATCGCCTACAACTCCGCCGACCTCGACGACGCCCTGGAAGCAAATCTGCTCGACCTTGATACGGTGCGGGACGAAGTCCCGCTTTTCGGGGATTTCTACGCCAGAATCGAAGCAGCGCATCCCGGCGCCCGTATGCGCCTGAAGTTCAATGAAGCCCTGCGCCACGTCATCGATCATCTCGTCAGCGATCTCATCACCAACACGGAAACGCTCGTAGCACAATCAGGTGCGCGCACCGCGGACGAAATTCGCGGTGTTCCCCAGCGCCTGGCGCGATTCAGCGAAACGGCCCGCTCCCAAAACGCACAATTGAAGGGCTTTCTCTTCGCGCACATCTACAACCATCCGCTCATCACCGAAGATTCCACCCGCTCCGTCGCCTGCCTCGCCGAACTCTTTACCTACTATCTTCAGCAGCGCGACTCGATGCCCGAATCGCAGGAACAAGCCGCGCGAGAGATTCCCCGCCACTTGGTGGTCTGCGATTACATCGCCGGGATGACCGATCAGTTCCTGCTCCGCCAGTATCAGGAACACTTCGGCGCTGCCGCGCGCAGCGTTCCGCCTTCTCTTGCGTCCTCCTAGCGGCTAGAATGAACCGTTTCCACGGAGCCTCGAAAATGTCCGTTCGCCGGCTGCTGCTCGCTGTTGCACTCCTGCTTGCTTTCTCAGCAGCAGCGCTTCCGCAGATCCCCGGTATCTCAACGCCGCAGCCGGCGCCTGTGGTGCAGCCGGCGCCGGCGGTCCCGTCCGATCCGCTGGGCCGTGAAACTCCGCGCGGAACGTTGTTGGGCTTCATCAAAGAGGCGCAGGAGGAGCACTATGCCCGCGCGGTGGAATATTTCCAGCCGCCGCCAAGCCACCGGCGGCATTCCGAACAGGATGACGAAGAACTCGCCGCACAGCTTTTAGCTATCCTTAATCAAAAATTCGCGGGCGCACTGGAACTCACCAGCCGCGATCCGCTGGGCCGTCTGGATGAGGGCCTGCCTCCGGACCAGGAAAGGATAACCGGGGCGCTGGGAACCACCGATAAGTTCCCGGTCCAGTTAATCCGCCTCGAGGACCCGCAGGGCCGCAAGCTATGGTATTTTTCGCGGGCCACGCTGGATCGCGTTCCGGAAATGTTCGAATCGCTCACATTCCCGGAAATCGAGAAGCAAATCCCACAGACATTGGTATCTCACCGTTTGCTTTTCATGCCGCTCTGGCAGTGGATCGCCATTGCCGTATTTCTGCCCATCGCCTTGCTCGGCGGACGCCTGATCACGATGTTGATCGCGTTCCTGGCCAACCGGACGCGCAAGGCCAGAGGCAAGCCGCCGCTCGCACCGCAGAAGTTCTTTGAGGTGGATCCGATAACGCTGACGATCGCGATCGTCTCGCACTACATCTTCGTCGGCTACATCGGCACATCGCTGCTGTACCGCCTCTATTACCGCCACATTGTGTGGATTTTCCTGGCGTTCGATTTCTATTGGATTCTGACTCGCATCACCCGGGCCATTTCCTCTCGCATCGGGGTTAGCCTGACGAAGCGCGGCATGCTGGCCGAGCGCTCCATCGTTTCGCTCATTCGGCGCTTTATTGAGGTTTCCATTTTTCTGTTGGTGTCCCTGCTGGTGCTAAAGAATCTCGGCGTGGATGTTTCCACCGCTCTCGCCGGCGTTGGAATCGGCGGCTTAGCCCTGGGCCTTGGCGCGCAAAAGACCTTTGAAAACCTGTTCGGCGGGGTTTCGGTTCTTTTCGACAAGGTCATTCAGATAGGCGACACCTGCCGGATCAACAACCAGACCGGTGTGGTCGAAGACATCGGCTTGCGTTCCACCCGTTTGCGCACCGCCGAGCGCACCCTGCTTTCGATTCCCAACGGCATCATGGCCTCTGCCGTTGTTGAAAATCTGCGCTTCCGCGACAAATTCCTGTGCCAGCAGACGATTCGCCTGCGCTATGACCTTTCGCCGGATCATGTGCGTTATGTGCTGGGGCAAATCCAGAATCTTTTGATTGAAGACCCGAAAGTCGAAGATCCTTCCGCACGCGTGAGGTTCCTGCGCTTTGCCGAGTATGCGCTGGAGGTGGAGATCTATTGCTACATCCTCGAACCCGAATATACGGCGTATCTGGCGACGCAGGAGCAACTGCTGCTGAAAATCATGGACGCGATCGAGAAGGCGGGCGCGGTGGTTGCGCTTCCAACGCAGACTACGTTTGTCACCCAGGATGCCTGGATTGACCCCCAGAAGGCGAAAGCCGCGGAGGCCGCAGTCGAAAAAGCGCGCGATCCGGGCGTTCCCGGCCGACGCATTCAGCCACCCTCGGACTGATTGCGCCACAACAAATCAATTTTGCGAGAATTTCCTGGCGCTATTGCGTTGCGAACGTGTTACAAGCCGAGATCAATCCGCTATTCAATCCTTTGTTAAACCACTCCATCCGCTGCTGTGAAGTCCCGTGCGTAAAAGTCTCCGGCTGGACTCGTCCTCGCGTCATCTGCTGAATATGATCGTCGCCAACCGCCGCGGCCGCATGCAAGGCGGACTCGACATCCCCCGCTTCCAGCAGCCCGCGTTGCTGCGTCGAGTGTGCCCAGATCCCCGCGAAGCAATCCGCTTGCAATTCCGTCTTCACCGACAAAGGATTCGCCTCCGCCGGGTTGCTTCTCTGCAGTTGCTGCACCTTGCTCTCTATTCCAATGATCTTCTGAACGTGATGGCCGACTTCGTGCGCCAGCACGTAGGCCTGCGCGAATTCGCCCGGCGCTCCGAACCGCTGTTTCAACTCGTCATAAAATCCCAGGTCGATGTACACCCTCTCGTCGGCGGGACAATAGAAAGGCCCCGTGGCCGATTGCGCTCCGCCACACGCGGATTGCGTGTGATTCCTAAACAGCACAAGTCTCGCATGGCGATAGGGAACTCCAGCTTGCTGCGGCAACAACTGCTCCCAGGTTTTCTGCGTGTCGTCCAGAACGAAGGAGACAAACTGCACCAGCGGCTTTTCCGCTTCATCGCGCGCGGGATTCGGGCGGTGTACGGTTGTGGCGACCGGCGCAGTCGTGCCACCGCCCAGCAAGGCGAAAAAGTCTTGCTTGAAGACCAGGCTCAGGATGAACAGCACCACCACGCCGCCCAGGCCGATGTGCATTCCGCCAAAGCCGAATCCTCCCCCGCCTCCGCCTCCATCGTCTTGGTCTCGGCGATCCTCAATGTCGTCGCTTGTGCCGCCAGGTGTCCAGCGCATCGAAAATTCTCCTGTCCGGGTGGATTCTGGATCGCGGTCCTCGTGCGACCGCTTCAAAATCCTACCATTCCGGTCTGCGTGAGGGTTCTCTAAACTTAGCCTGTTCCCACGATCTTGCCGGCAATCGGGGAAGAGTCCCTCAAATCCCAAATTCGCACATTAATTCCTTTTAATCTGGGATTCTTTTTCAGTTGCTTTACCCTCCTCAAAACTGTATACATTTGGTCAATTCGCTTGCAGTGTAGATTCCAAGTCCCCGGTATAGTAAGGTACGAACGTGTTTGCGTTGGTCCGCATGAATGCGGAGCAATCGGGTGGATATGCGCGCTTTCTCGTCTACTGAATCCAATCTGGTACAGGGCCAACCAACGGTTCCATTTTCCATTCGTGACCTCGGCGTTCTGATTCTCGTCTTTTTAGCTTATCTGGTATCCGCTCGGCTTGAGCTGCGTCTGATTCACTCCCAAACTTCCATGGGAGTCATCTGGCTGCCGGCCGGCATTGCATTCGCGGCTGTCCTTTTAAGAGGCCGCCGTGTCCTGCCCGCCATTTTCTTGGCGTCGTTTTGTATCGAGCTTCTGTCTTCCGTGTCCGTGCTGGGGGGGTTGATCATCGCCGCGGGAAACACGCTGGAAGTTTTGCTGGGAGCCTATCTGGTCAAACGTTTTGGCGGGGGCGCCAAAGCGTTTTCACGCCCTGCGAATGTTCTGCGCTTTTCCGTGTTTGCAGGTGTATTGGCAACGCTCGTCAGCGCCACTGTTGGGACGACGATTGAGTTGACCCCTCTTGGTCTCGACCAAACCCAAGTGCTTACCATTTTCGCCGCCTGGTGGGCGGGCCATGCCTTGGGCGTGCTGGTGCTTACGCCTTTCCTAGTCCTTCTATTGGACGGCAAGCACCAACCGCTGCACCTGAGCGAACTCATTGAAGTAAGCGTCCTCCTGGTTGGTCTCAGCGTCGTCAGCGTGATCAGTTTTGGTCCCGCGGGAGTCTTCACGGACAGGGTAGACACGCCGCTCTTCCTTTGTGTGCCTTTTCTGGTCTGGGCCGGGATTCGCTTCTGTCCCCTGGAGGCCGCCGGCGCGTGCATCGTTCTATGCGGTTTCGCCACCTGGGGCTCATTACATGGGTACGGGCCCTTCAATACCACCACAGCGATGCCGCTTTCCCTGGCCGCGTATCTCTGCGTGGCAACCACCATGACGCTCACGGGCGCGGCTACCGTTGCAAACCAGCGCGATGTCTCCGAAAAACTTCTCGAGACTCTCTATCGCCTGGAAAAAACGAAGGACGCGGAGATCACTCGCCTCTCCTCGGAGCTGGATTTTCTGCGCGACGAACTGATCCGGCGCGTGCATGCCAGGTCGCGTTCCGAACGCCAGCGTCAGATTACTGAGCAACCTCGCGAGAGCAATGAAGTGATCTGGTTCCTCGAGGCCGAGACGGAAAACATTCTTTACGTCAGCCCCTCCTACGAGACTGTCTGGGGGCGCTCTCGCGAAGACCTCGGCCGCGACGCGCACGCCTGGCTGGATGCTGTGATTCCCGAGGATCGCGAATATGCGATCCAGTTCGTCGGCCAGGAATTTCCGGGCGACCGTGTGGAAACCACTTACCGCGTGCGGCGGGGCGACGGCTCGATTCGATGGATTTTTGATCGCGGCTTTGTCATTCGCGACCCTGCAGGGCGTCCGGTACGCTACCTAGGGTTGGCCAGCGACATTACAGAGTTGGTGCAGTTGGGCGATTTTGTTCCCGCTCAACTGGAACACCGGTCCCCGAACCCCCCATTCAGGGGGAACATCCGGTAGTCCACTAAGGAGAAAACAGGAATGATTGGAGAACGTTTGCGGGACATCCGCAAAGAAAAGCAACTATCCCAGGGGGATCTGGAAGAGCGCACGGGACTATCCCGGTGCTACCTCTCCCGGATCGAAAATGGCCACACCACGCCTTCCATCGAGACGCTCGAGAAACTTGCGAGCGCGATGGGTGTGCCTCTATACCAGTTGTTTTACCAGGGTACTGGCCCCGCCAAGCCGTTGGTCATTCCCAGGAAAAAAGACTCACCTTCCGAGGAGTGGGGCCTTTCGGGCAAGTGGGGCGGCTTCCTGAATCGAATCCGCGGCCTGCTTGGGCAAATGGAAGAGGGCGATCGCAAGCTGTTGCTGGGCGTCGCCGTCAAACTGGCCCGCAAGAAGTAGCGCTCCGTCCGCTGTCCGAAGGCTGGGTGGTCCGCCGGGAACGGGAACTTCCCGGCGAAGTTCTCGTCCGTGGAATTTGGCGGCCTCGGCATTTGCCAGCTTCAGCGTAGGCGGTTCCGTTTCCGCACCCTTCCGCAGGTCGAGGAGTTTCGCGTACGCTCCTTTCGGCTGGCTCGTTCAGCCGGGCATCTCTTCGGCGTGGACTGAGACTCCCGACGCTTGCGGCGTCGGTGGAGAATTTCTGAAATTCGAAGATCGCGGGCACCACAAGAATTCTGTTACACACTGAGCTGGCCTCGTCTCTTCCTCCGGTCGCCTTTCCTGCTTCGGCCCTCAGCAAACCCGCTCTTGCCGCATGGTTCTCTTTTTGCTCTCTTTTCAGAACCCTTTCCCCAAATACGCTTTTGCAGGTTAGAATCCTTTCAATTATTGCTCCTATGAGTTTGAAGACCGACCGCCGGACGCAACTTCGAAAACGCCCGCTGAGCCTCGTCTATGTCGAACTCCCGCCCTCCAATGGAGGGATGATGCGAGACCTCTCGGAGCATGGCTTCTCTCTCCGCGCCATGATGCCTCTCCGGCAATCCGAAAAGGTTCCCTTCTCCTTTGCGCTGGATGCTGCTGCACGAATTGATGGAGAAGCGATCGTCGTTCGCATCGACGACGGCGGACACGTCGCGGCGCTAGAGTTTGCTGGCCTGCCTTTGCATTCCCGTGACCAGATTCACCGCTGGCTGGACCGGTTCGATGAGCCGATTTCGCTGGAGACTGCCTCCGCCCAACCGATGCCGTCGAAGCACGTTTCCTTGACCGAATTGCGCAGCCAGATTCGCGCGCCTAAAGCGCCTTCGCCAGCTTCCTCGGCCGCGGAAAGCGCGTCACCGCCGCCACCTGCGAAGGAAACCGTCCCACCCAAGCCGGAGCCCGTGGCTATGCCGCCTTCGCCAGTGGCAGAGCTCACAACAGCGCCGCCGAAGGCAGTGGCACCACCAATGCCAGAACCACCGGTCGCGTCAATCACACCCGCAGTGGAAAACTCGCCTCCACCGCCGATGATCACTGCGCCACCAAAACCGGAGCCACCGCTTCCGTCGGTCTCTGAAACCCCACAGTCACCGCCATTGCAGACTGTGATGGTGTTACCGAGGCCATCATCTCCGCCCCCGCAAGAAGCGCCGCCACCGCCTCCGCCGAAATCCTATCCAACGTTTGAACAGCTGGAGACCCCGGCATTACCGCCGCTTCTGAAACTTTCTTCTGTCCGCCCGGGGCCGCTGCCCGCAGAGACTCCTGTGGAACCTGCCGCTCCGGCCGCGATCTCAAAATCAGTTGAGGAGCCGCCGGCAAAAATTCCACTTTCTCTGCCGAAACCAGTGCCCCCAGCTCCGATGGAGACGCGAATCCCTGAGCCTCTTCCCGCTCCGCCAGTTGCTCCCCGGCGCGTGCCGCCGGCCCTCGAGCCACTCTCTTCGCTTGAAGGGGAAACAGATTCGGATTCTCCAGGCTGGATGGATCGCTTCACACTTGGCCGCGCCATCGGGATCATGTTGTTTCTCGCCATGTTTGCCAGCGCGTATGTCTATCACCGCGAAGTCGGCCACGCGCTCATCTGGCTCGGCCATCAGATCGCCGGAGATGATTCTCTCGAAAATTCCAAAGATGTTCGACCCGCCGTTCCCCCTGCTCCACATGCGACTCCCCAACCAACTCCCCCGGCCAGTGCCATTCCTCCCCCTTCGCTGACCGTTCAAGAGTCGCCTGACACAAGTGGACCAAAGAGCGCCAACCTCCCCGCCGCGGCGTCCGATAAGACACCGTCTCCGCAACTGAAGGACGCGACGCAGGGCTCGCTCGTGCCGCTGACTCAAATTACTCGGCCTCCCGCGCCGGCTCCGCCCGCGAACAACTCCGTCGAAGCCGGGCAACAGGAGTACCTCGAAGCGTTGCAAATTCTTCGCTCTCCCAGCAGAGCGTCGGAGGTGCCGGCAGCGATCCAACTGCTGTGGGTGGCTATGGAAAAGGGAAATACCGGGGCGGAAATCGATCTCGCCGAGCTTTTCCGGACCGGCAGGGGAGTGGCGAAAAATTGCGATCAGGCACGGGTTTTGCTCTCCGCCGCGGCTCGCAAAGGCAGCGCCGAAGCTCGAAAACGGCTGGAAGCGTTCCGGCGCGAAGGCTGCAGCAACTGATTTTCAGGCACGGCTTTCTGGCAATAGAAGGTTCTTCAACAAGAACGACTCGTTGAGCTGAATGGAGGACACAGACTGTGTACTGCTCCAAATGCGGTTTAAATCTCGCGGCAGGCGCGGCATTTTGTGGTTCCTGCGGTACGCCAACAGGAACTCCAGCCGCGGTCATTGCTCGCCCATCTGTGCCGCCGTCTTACGTCGGAGGATCCTCTCATGCGGGATACGCTGACCCCGCGGGACTGGTCGTTTCCCGCGGATTTACCTATGCGGGCTTCTGGCTTCGCTTCGTCGCAGCCCTGATCGATGGCGTGATCATGAGCATCGCCGCGGGTGTTCTATTCGTGCCGCTATTTCTTTTGACGGGGCTTGGAGCGCACATCGATGGCTTGACTCAGGGCCACGGCCGGCCAGATCCAGCCCTGCTAGTCGGCTTTGTCGGAATGATCCTCGTCTTTGCCGCCATTTCCATGCTGATTCAGTGGCTCTATCATGCCTATCTCGAAAGCGGCGAGAAGCAGGCGACCTGGGGGAAGCAGGCGCTGGGGCTCTACGTAACCGACCTGATGGGAAACCCCACTACGTTCGGCCGCGCCTCCGGCCGTTTCTTTGCGAAGATCGTCACCGGCATGATTCCCCTCGGCATTGGCTACATCATGGCGGGATTCACGGAGCGCAAGCAGGCGCTGCACGACATGATCGCCAGTTGCCTGGTGCTTCGCCGGTAAAGGATCCCGGCGTCCTAGCCAAATCGGTACTAGTAGCCCCAGTTGACCAAACCGCACTGTTTCCTCGCCTTTTTGCCCCGCTTTCTTGACTTACCCGCCTTCTCCCCAAATAATGGATAGGCATGAGCGTACGCGCCGGAGGCGCTGAAGACATGTTCCTCGACGTCAAGGATCTTGCCGTCCGCAAAGTGCGCATCCGGAAAACTTACGCCCCGGGCAGCATTGATTACGGCATCAGTGAAGTGAAGCAGGCGGGGCCGCTGGAAGTAACCGCTACGGCGGAGCTTCTGGAAGGGCAGATCCGCATCACCGGCGAGCTGGAAACCAAGATCGAAATGGTCTGCGCCCGATGTCTGGAGCCGGTAATCGAGGAAGTGCACAAGGATTTTGACCTCTTCTATCAGCCGCTTCAGAAGGCCACCAAGCCCGAAGAAGAACGGCTGAAAGATGACGACACCGAAATCGGATTTTTTCAAGGAGAAGGCCTGTTCCTCGCCGACGTACTCAAGGAACAGGTGTTGCTGTCACTGCCGATGAAAGTAATCTGCCAGAGCGATTGCCGCGGTTTGTGCCCCACCTGTGGTGCGAATCTAAATCACGAGGAGTGCCGCTGCGAAAGGCACGCCACGGACCCGCGCCTGGCTCCCCTCGCGCGGTTGAAGCAGGACTGGCTCAAGAAACAATAGATTTCCGGGCCGAAAGCCCATAGAATCCGACCTTGTTCGGACTGGCGAAGTGTGTTGCCACGAATGAGGCGAGAACCAGGAGTGATGTAATGCCTAATCCAAAACGTCGACATTCCAAGGCGCGCAAGAACAAGCGTCGCGCTCACGACCACTTGTTCGCGCCCGCTATGGCCAAGTGTCCGAATTGCCACGAGATGAAGCAGCCCCACCGGGCTTGTCCTCATTGCGGTTATTACAAAGGCCGGCCGGTTCACGACGTCAAGTAACGCTTCGAGTTTTTTGTCAGGCTCGGAACGGGCATGACCGCTGGTGTGTCCTGCCGCCTGGAGTTTGCCGGAGTCGCCGGAAGATAATCCCATGATCACAATCGCCGTCGATGCCATGGGGGGAGACAACGCACCCCGTCCGGAGGTGGAGGGGAGTGTTCGCGCCGCGGAAGAATATGGCGTGCGCGTTCTGCTTGTGGGGCAGCCCCAGGTGATCCGGGGAGCTTTGGCGAGTTTCGGAAAGCCTTCTCTGCCGATCGACATTGTTCCCGCCACCGAGGTGATCACCATGGAAGATCACCCGGCCCAGGCCTTCCGCCGCAAGAAAGACAGCTCCGTGCATGTGGCGGCGCGTCTGGTGAAAGAGGGCAAGGCGGATGCTATGGTGAGCGCGGGGAATACCGGCGCGGTGATGACCACGGCGAGATTCATCATGGGGACGCTGAAGTCGGTCGATCGCGTGGCTCTGGCCGCGCCGTTTCCGAATGCCAAGGGCGGCGTTTCCGTGCTGCTGGACGTCGGCGCGAATGTGGACTCGAAGCCCGAGCACCTTTTGCAATTCGGCGTGATGGGCGAGATTTATTACCGCCTCACCTTCGGCAGCCGCAAGCCGCGCGTCGGTTTGTTGTCCGTCGGCGAGGAAGAGATCAAGGGCAACGAGCTGACACGCGCCGTTTACGAAAGCTTGAAGGCTCTGCCCGTGCATTTCGTCGGCAACGTGGAAGGCGGCGATCTTTTCTCCGGCAAGGTGGACGTGATCGTCTGCGACGGATTCGTCGGCAACATCGCCCTGAAGATTTGCGAGGGCCTGGCGATGGAGATCATCAAGTATTTGCGGAAGACTTACAAAAGCTCTTTCGCCTCGCAGGTGGGTTATCTGTTTTCGAAAGGCGCGCTGAAGGGCATCAAGCGCACCATGGACTACGCGGAGTACGGCGGGGCGCCGCTTCTCGGAGTCCGCGGCGTTTGCGTGATCGGCCACGGCCGGTCCAACGCCAACGCCATCAAGAACGCCATTCGCGTCGCCGCGGGACTTGCCCGCGCGCGGGTGAACGAGAAAATTGAACAAGAGCTCTCCCTGACCCACGCCCAGGTGTGACGTCCGGAGAGAGGAGCAATTATGGGTAAAGTCGCATTCATATTCCCGGGCCAGGCTTCGCAATATTCCGGCATGGGCAAGGAACTTGCCGAGAAGTATCCCGCGGCCCGCGCCATTTTCGATGAAGCGGATAAGGCGCTGGGCTTTTCCATCTCCAAAATATGTTTTGAGGGCACGGAAGAAGAGCTGAAGTCCACCGCGTTAACGCAGCCCGCCATCCTTACCGTATCTGTCGCTGCGATGTGGGTGCTTTCCGAAAAACGTATCGGGGCGGACTTTGTCGCCGGCCATAGCCTGGGGGAATATTCCGCTCTTGTTGCCGCTGGTTCGCTGAATTTTTCTGATGCGGTGCGGCTGGTTCACAAGCGCGGCACGTACATGCAGGAAGCCGTGCCTGCGGGGAAGGGTGCGATGGCCGCGATTCTTGGAGTGTCGCCCGCTGTCGTTGCCGATGCCTGCAAGCGCGCTGCGGAAGGCGGAGTTTGCACCGCCGCCAATCTCAATTCACCCGATCAGACCGTTATTTCGGGAGACGCCGCAGCCGTCAAGCGCGCCATCGAGATTGCTTCGCAGTCGGGAGCGAAGCGGGCCGTCCTGCTTCCCGTTTCCGCGCCGTTTCATTCCTCGCTGATGATGCCCGCGCAGGAAAGGCTCGAAAAGGATTTGCGCGCCACGGCGTTTGCCGATCCGCATGTTCCGGTTGTTACCAACGTGGACGCCGACACGATCAAAAAAGGCGACGAAGCCCGTGAAGCGCTGATTCGCCAGGTCACCATGCCGGTGCGCTGGGAAGAGTCCATGCGGATGCTGCTCGACGAAGGTGTGAACACCTTCATCGAAGTCGGCCCGGGGCGCGTGCTTACCGGCATCATGCGCCAGATCGAGCGCTCGGTCACCACGTTGAACGTCGAAGACGAAAAAAGTTTGCAAGCCACGGTGGAACGCATCACCGCGGCCAAATCCGACGCCGCCTGAGGATAAACGCGAATGTTTAATTTGAGGGATAAAGTAGCTGTCGTCACGGGTGCGTCGCAGGGGATCGGCCGCGACACGGCGCACGCGCTTGCCGAAGCCGGCGCCAAAGTGGCGGTTGCCGCGCGCAACGAAGAAAAACTTTCGGAACTCGTCCAGGAAATCACTGCCAAGGGCGGCGAAGCCTTCGCGGTCAAAATGGACGTCGCCGAGATCGATCAAATCAAGTCCGGCTTCAAATCCATCCTCGAAAAATTCGGCAAGATTGACATCCTCGTCAACAACGCCGCCATCACCCGCGACGGCCTGGCTATGCGCATGAAGCCCGACGACTGGGAAGCCGTGATCCGCACCAATCTCACTGGTGCGCATCTCTGCATCCAGCAGGTGCTGCCGCCGATGATGAAGGCCCGCGCCGGCCGCATCATCAACATCTCTTCCGTCGTCGCGGAAAGCGGCAACGCCGGCCAGGCCAACTACGTCGCCTCAAAAGCCGGCCTCATCGGCCTCACCAAAGCCATCGCCATCGAAATCGCCTCACGCAATATCACCGTCAACGCCGTTGCTCCGGGTTTCGTCGAGTCGCCCATGACTGCCGTCCTTCCCGACAAAGTGAAAGAAGAATTGAAAGTACGGATTCCGCTCGGCCGCATGGGAACAGGCAAGGACGTTGCCGCCTCCATCGTGTTCCTTGCGAGCGACGAAGCCGCCTATATCACCGGCCACGTCCTCGACGTCAACGGCGGCATGTACTTGGCCTAGTAAAGCTGTGGTAGTTATGGGCATCGAATAGACCTTGCCCGAGATGGACCAAGCTAAGTTCTGAGGTGCTGCATGAACACGAAGGTGCCCCTCCGACTTGAACCAGATTGGCCTCGTATCCGGCAATTGGCGGCCAAAAAGCTGCGCTGCACCGAAGAGCAAGTGCAAGAAATGAAGGATCGAGGTGACTCTCTCGATCAAGTCGAATTGTTCATGATAATCGAGGAAATCCTCGATGATTTGAAGTCATGAAAAAGTGTGTTGCAACAAAAGGCCATTGGCTAAGGGCTGTCGGCTAATGGGTAAAATGCATCCGCGAAGTTGACCTTGCTGCGCAGGGTAAGTAGACTGACAAGGTTACCTCGGGCAGCCTAAACGGTATGTACGACGGCCTCACGGCCGGAGAACGATGCAGAGTAGTACGAACTACGTCAGAGCGACATCAGGTCGCGGAGGAATGGGAATGGCCAGCGTGGAAGAACGCGTAAAGCAGATTATCGTCGAGCAGCTTGGTGTGGATGAAGCCGAAGTAACGCCCACCGCGTCCTTCGTGGACGATCTTGGCGCGGACTCGCTCGACCAGGTCGAATTGGTCATGGCTTTCGAAGAAGCCTTCGGCATCGAAGTGCCCGACGAGGACGCCGAAAAAATGACCACGGTCAAGGACGCTATCGAGTACATCGAGAAGCATTCGAAGGGCAAGTAGGTCGCATATTAAACCCCGATTGAAGGAGCAAGAGAGTTGACCCGCCGGGTTGTCGTTACGGGAGTTGGATTGGTCTGCGCGCTGGGTATCGGCACGGAGGAAAGCTGGAAAAACCTCGTCGCCGGCAAGAGCGGCATCGGCCTCATCACGCATTTTGATACCACGGATTTCGACTGCAAGATTGCCGGCGAAGTCAAAAACTTCGATCCCTTCCAGTGGATCGAGAAAAAAGAACTCAAGAAAATGGGGCGTTTCATCCAGGTGGCCCTGGCCGGGGCGGATTACGCCGTCAAGATGGCCAACTGGAAGCCGGAAGACTCCGACCTCGATGAAGTCGGCGTGTACGTCGCCTCCGGCATCGGCGGGTTCGATATCATCGAGCGCGAGCACATCAAATTGATGCAGGGCGGCCCGGGAAAAATTTCTCCGTTCTTCATTCCTTCCGCCATCGTCAATCTTGCTTCGGGACATATTTCGATTCGTTACGGCGCGCGCGGACCGAACTCCGCGACCGCCACGGCTTGTTCCGCATCCGCCCACGCCATTGGCGATTCTTTCAAAATCATCGAGCGCGGCGCGGCTGAAGTGATGATCTGCGGCGGCACCGAAGCCACCATCACTCCCATGGGCATCGGTGGATTTGCTTCCATGCGCGCTCTTTCCACGCGCAACGACGCGCCGGAAAAAGCCAGCCGCCCGTTTGACGCGGATCGCGACGGCTTCGTTGTCGGCGAAGGCGCGGGCATTGTGATCCTCGAATCGCTGGAA
>Ga0210401_10003318_pt1 | contig 17251 bp, 32 predicted proteins | sample IncBWH32MmetaG_FD_150866 | JGI IMG/M metagenome (GOLD analysis project Ga0210401, IMG submission 150866) | Forest soil microbial communities from Barre Woods Harvard Forest LTER site, Petersham, Massachusetts, United States - Inc-BW-H-32-M | ecosystem: Environmental > Terrestrial > Soil >... | reverse complement strand
CCGGCATCATAAAGTCGCCGGAACGTGGCAAGGAATATTCGATTTAAGAATTCCTGATTACGTAACTATTTTAACTCATCAACCATGACCACCCCATCTAAAGAATCGAAGGAGATACCTATACCAGAAGAGTTTTTGAAGTGGATGAACCAGCATTTGCCTATTAATAATAGCGAGTATATGATACAATATCAGGACGGCTATGCTGATGGGTTCAATAATGCATCCGTCTTGGCATTCCGTCACCTCCATAGCCAATCAGTAGAAAGAATGTGGTGGGTGAAGGCGAGTGAACGTCTCCCGAATAAAGATGAGGTTGGCGAAATTGTGCACATCAAGCCCATAAAGAAGAGATTTGAATTCTATATGTTCATTAAGTATGTCAGGGATTGGGACATAAGGGATATGCCGACTTTTCGGTGGAATCTTTGGGATGGGTATCATGGATGGACGCTGAAAATAACGCCAGAACTATTATCCCAAATTGAATGGCTTGAAGAAATTAACTCTTAAAATAAAAAGTCATGGAATTTTCCCCGCCAATTAGCGAACTTTTGAGGCCGACAAAGCCAGAACCGAATATCTACTGCATTCGGGATTACCCCGGTAATCTATTCGGCGTCCGGGTCCGCATCGACCTTATCTGGGATCACACCTTCAGGGAGTGGAAATACGAGGACTGTTCTCATACTATGTTGGCAAGCTGGTTTGAGAAATATCCACACCTTTTCATTTTCACTAATTCAATTCTGCCGCCATCCGACGAATCCCCTTCCCCCTCTGAAACAGGAGGAGGTTTTAGGCTTTCTGATGTCGATGTAAAAAAATTATTAGATGCTGGATTAAAGCCAGAAGAAATTGGCGGGAATGCGGAAATTCAGCAGCGCCGAATTCGGGAGCTCGTACGATGGTTCGTTCGATTCGCCGACAAGAGCGCCAACCCGAAGTGGGCCATATCTCACGCTTTTGAATTAGCATATTATATCGCAACCAACTCTGGGAATCGGTTCATTGATCTGCACGAAATAGAGCAAAGAGCTTTTCTTGAAGGCGTTAATCTTCTGCCGGAGCAGCGGGCAATAATTCAAAAATTCAATCCTTCCGCAACCGGGTCAGGAGTAGAAAAGAAGGAGGAAGAAAAGCTCCCGCCAGAAGGTTACATTTCAACCGGGACAGAATTGCCGGGAACACATTACCCGAATGGATCAGGGGCAGAACTCGTTTTTAACGATCGGGCACCCATAGAGGAAAAGGAAGAAAAGAGTGGTTGCACAAAACCAAATTGCGACTGCATAGAACAATATGAGGAAAAGCACGGTGAACCTCCGAAATATGGCTATCCGTGTCTCCATCCCGATCCGCGCTTCAAAGAGCAATTGGAGGCCAAAAAGATGCAACCCAAATCCACCCCTACACCAGGAGAGCAGGAAGTACCAACCGAGGTACTGGAATGGCTTCGCCTCGAAAGTTTGGGCTATACTCACAGAAATGCGTCAAATAGCACGGGAATGTCTGCGCATGACTTTCGTGTCGGAGCAATAGCCATGTATCATAAACTGCAAAGTGCATTATCCCATCAATTATCCCTGAAAGAAAGCTGCCTCCAAACAATTGAAGACCAAAGAAAAAAACGAGAGAAATTGGAAGCCCAACTCTCCGAAGCCAATGCTAAGATCAAAAATCTGGAAGATTGGATTCGTTCACATTGAAAATTAACAAACTATGAACAGACTCATTATCTTATTGATCGTCTTGGTTTGTTTTGCATGTAAGGATAAACCGAAACCAATCGGGCCGCGTCATGCTATTAGTGGTATAGTACTTGATTCATTTATTAGAATGAAAACTGGGCTACGTGATAGGTGGACGGATGATAGTGCAATGTTGCATGGAATAAACGAAGGGGGCGAAGACGGAGTTATAGATTCGGCCTATAATGCGGCCATATCGGGCGATGTTATTCGCGACACTATTTATCTTGAATCGCATGGGCAGCCAAATTTAAATTTCAATCTTTCTCCTGCGGCAAGCGATACGACAACAAATCCAAAAATCCTTATCTGGCATTGGGATTATGTTCTCGATACCATCGGAAGATTAGTTCGAGGTAAAACCGGTAAATGGGTATCTGATTCTGCGTATAAGATATGGCAACAGGGAGAAGCGCCAAGTGAAGCAGTACGATGGTACATCCATCGCAGAGATAGCGCAATGAGACGCAACGGCCTTATTCCTCCTGACGACACAGTGTTTAAGGGTTATAGAAAAAGTTGGGATAGTCTAAAGGATAATTTTCGGAAGCAATCGCTACAAATATTAGGCGATTCAACGGAGATACCGCCTCATCGGTGGCCTCATACAATATTTGATAAGGAAATGGAAGACGGAACAACGCGAGGACGACCAATGACCGCAATAGAAGCTGCCGCCTTTCATAAAGAGTTGCGCATCCTACGGATAGAAGACTCTATTGCAAAACACAAAAATTAAAACCGATATGCAATGACCGAAGAAAAGAAAAAAATAAAGGATAGTTGGCTATTAGTCTCAATGATTTTATCTGCTGATTTTTTAATGATTTACGCGCTTATCACTTTAGTTGCACATTCGACGCATTTTAATCCATGGGGAAATTGGAATCCATTTGCGTTTTGTGCTATGTTGTTATCCGGGATGGTACTTTTTATAATCTGTCTATATATTTTGGAAAAGAAATGAGGATCATCGATACAATATTATCTCGCGTTCCTTATCTGCGGTATGCTTACTGGTATCGGCAAAACTGCAATTACAGGCCGGGGCATTTTTATTCACCGGTCGTGGATCGAGGAAATTTGTTTAAAAGGAATGAACAGATTTGGAGGAAACGGGAATTGGTTGGCATCGATATGAACGAAATGATGCAGGAGAAATTTATGAAGTCGCTTAAATCAGTAATGCCATTCCCGGATCAAAAAAGACAAGTTTTTAGATTTTATTTCGATAACAAAACATATGGGTATGCCGATAGCCTTGTTCTTTTTTCAATGATGCTATATGCGAGGCCGAAAAGGATAATAGAGGTTGGATGCGGCTTTTCATCTGCACTAATGATAGATACAAGTATGCGTTTTTTTGATGATAAAATATGGTTTACGCTTATAGAACCGCATCCTGAAATCTCTTTGAGTAAATTACTAAGAACCGAAGATTGGTTATATGTCATTCAAAACATTGTTCAGAAAGTAGACAAGGAAATATTCAGTACCTTGCAGGAGGATGATATTTTATTCATTGATTGTTCGCATGTATCAAAGACCGGAAGCGATGTAAATTATTTGCTAACAGAAGTGCTGCCATCATTGAATAAAGGGGTTCTAGTCCATATCCATGACATCTTTTACCCCTTTGAATATCCGCCAGAATGGGTACTTGATTTGCGACTTAACTGGAATGAAATCTATTCCGTACATAATTTCCTGTTGTTCAATGACGCTTTTGAAATAGTATTTTTTTCGGATTACATGCAGCAGAAGTACAAAGACGGCCCGGCGCTATTTTACAAAGATCGTCCCGGAAGTTTATGGTTACGAAAAACCAGATAAATATTTACCATGAAATACAAAACGCTTTTAACCCTGATTGTCTTGCTCTGTTTTGCGTGTAGAAGTAAGCAGAAGCATTGTTGTTGCCCGGTTAATGTAGCTGGTCCTTTACCGAAGGGGGATACTATATATGTCGATAATATGGGAAACGACTATGCCTCGTATTGTTGCGACGAAAAAGGCAATCTCATTGTTACCAACGCCACGAAATACAAAGGGCCTTATGATACATTTCCAAGTTGGAGGTATAAAAAAGGTCGTAATGGAGTCGATACTATAAAGTATCCAGTTACCGATTATGATCAGGGGGTAATTGATGATAGCCCGGTGCATGGTTCACCTCCGATAATTTTCGACAAGGAGATGGTAGACGGGACAACGCAAGGACGACCGATGACTAAAGAAGAAGTAATCCGCTTCCATGAAGAGATGGATAGGATCAGGTACGACGACAGTATAAACGGGCGCATCACCTACACCAGAAAATAAATCCTCATGTCAACCACCGCTCCCATAATACTCGGCCCCTCCGCAACCGGCGACGACCAGACCCAGCTGCAGGCGGCCATCAATTACGCGATAGCCAACCACACCGGAGGCTTCCAGATACCCGCGGGGGCATATACGATCAAAAGCCCGCTGATCGTTGCGGATAATAGTGGTGGCGTCTATCATCAGGTTTCCATGGACATCAGCGGAGCCCGCAGCGCGAAGAATGCCCCTACGTTCAACACGACGACGATCAATTGCGACTGCCCACAGGGATTTGCCATAGGAATTCAATTCGGAAAGGGATGTTCTATTAGGGATATCAACTTCACCGGGGCGTATAAGTTGGCGGCATCGTTGACCGGATTACAAGTGGACACGCTGCCCTTTGCCGGATGGGACGACGGTATCTGCCGAACAAATGTTACTTCGCCTAATTGTTGCTTATGTACCGATCCATTTTCGCCAGAAGGTCTTTATACCGGCGCTGCCGAGATGTATCCGGGTTTCGAAAGTTGGTGTTTGCCCGGCATGGACGCCCAAGGATCCACCCAGATCGACATCAGCGGCTGCAGCATGGAAAACTTCGTCGTCGGCGTCATGCTCACCCCTGGTTTCCAATTGAACGGGGAATTGATCAAGGTGAAGGATTGTTCTATCAATCTCTGCCGTTCGGCCTATGCCTGTACGCAAGCCCAAGCAAAGATGAATACTATCGAAGATTGCATGTTCTGGGGCAACATCCATACGGTTATCGACGCAGATACATATGGGGCGCATCGCGGGGATGGTGTGACGCTACCGTTGGTCAACAACCTCAGCCTAGCCGGGTACATCCATCAGTTGGTAAACTGCACAACCAGTGCTTTCCCGGTGTCGTTCAATAACGTCTACGCCGAAGAGCTGTTTAAGATCGGCAAATGTTTGGCGCAGGCAGGTATTCATTTCAGTAATTTTCAGATCGATTTTCAGGTATCAGAAGCTAACATGCCATCACCCGACTATTATTACCTCGGCGCGGCCACGCATTGGATGGATTGCATGCTCCGCAGTTATGGCCGCAGCGATCGGCTGATCTTCAACTCCCCGAACAATTATTTCGATCACGGATTGATGAGCGCCGCGCCGGTCTGCCGGAATACCACACAGTACAGCGATATGAAGATGAACTTCCCGACTACCTTCAATAACGTCGGAAATATGTACGCCGGGGGGAGGATAACGGGCATTACGGACACGCTGGACGCGTTCTTGCCGGTTGGCGATAACATACCGATCAGCGTGAATAAGGCGGATAATACAGGACATTTTACCTGTGCGAATGCTGCGGGGCTGGCCGCCGGGGACCTGCTCGTCTGCTTTCATTACTACGGCGATGACGCGCCGACAAACGCGAGCACGGAGTATCCGTTGGGGTATATCACATCGATAGTAGGCAATACCGTCAACCTCCGCAACGTCGGCAAAGACATCCAGGACGGGGAAATGATCCGGCAAATAGAGGCGGCAAAACTTAGTCACCAATAAAACAAATATATATGTCAGATGATCAGAACGCAAGGCCAATCACTATTGGCGAATCAAGAGTAAGAATAAACTTCAACGTATCAGCCTCCGATGTTGTTTCGCAGATCAAACAGAAGTCAGCCGAACTTATCGACCTTTGCGAAACGTTGAAAGCAAAAGACGGTCGCCTTGCGTCCCTAGCGCAAACTTCCTATGAGGAAGCTGCCATGTGGGCCGTTAAAGCAGCAACGGCATAACCAGTTTCCGTACCCTTAACTTTCAAAAATTATCAATCATGACAGAATACAACCAAATGCTAGAAACCGCCGATATGGGCAACGGCGAGAAGACGCGGACGTACGGCGAGCTACTGAACTTGATCCCCAATCCCTACGGGCAGGAGATACAGACAGCAGCAAAGAAAGGCTATACGCTGGTAATGATGGAGTGGATAGCGAGGTATGGGGAGTGGAAAGTAGCTAATATTGGCAAATAGCGTTCTATGGATATGATACTATTTTGGGAAGGTGATAGGCTTATTTTCACACAAGTCTTTGAGAAGAATTTCAGAGACCTGAATTATTACCTATTGAAAAGATGGAGATGGGTGCCAACGGCGGTAAGAGAAGAAATAGCAGCCGACAGTTTCTACAAATTGTTCAAGAATAGCCGTAAGATGAAAAGCGAGAGCCATATTAGGGCAACCTTATTTGTTATTGCCAATCGAGAAATGATTAGTTGGGTAAGGCGAAATAAATATTCGCCAGAGGTCCCACTCTTTGAAGAAGCATGCGAAGTGTCAGATGAATTGAGCGATGGGTGGATCGATTATAACGAAATTTTGCAACGAGGGATTGAATCTCTTCCAACTAGAATGAGGGAAACTATTATGCTTTACTTTTATGAGAAGAAACAAGTGCATGAGATAGCTAATATAATGGGAGCAACCCGCCAAACAATTCTTAACTTACGAAATAAAGCCATTGACAAGTTGCTTCGGTTAGAAAACGCCACTAAGCATCCTAAAAAATACTTTTATATCTAACGTATATGCCCAATGGAACCACTACTTACAATAATCATTGTCTTAGCTGCTATATTAGTTATAGGAACATGTCTTGACTATTGGATGATGACAGGGCATAAGTCGAAACGTAAAAAATAAAACAAACAATATGTCTACAAAAAAAGTAACTCCAAAAACTCAGGAGCCGAAAGCCAAATACAACATAGGCCAGCATGTTTTTACAATATCCTATCATAAATCTAAGCCTGAAGAATTGGTAGAGGTAGAAATTGTCGAAAGAATAAAAAGGGAATATCCGGAAAAGGACTTCATTGGTAAGAAAATCGGCACCAGAATCTCATACGAATACTTTGTAAAAAGCCCGGTTGTCATCCCCTTCATCCCAAACAATCTCAAAGAGTACGAACTTTACCCATCATTTTTTGAAGCAGCCAAGGTATTCGCTAAGAGCTTTCTGGTTACACTGAAATAAAAAAGCCCCGGTTTAAGGCCGGGGATTAAAGATCGATCTTTGAAAGGCTTACTGAGCAACGGGCGTTCCAAGGGAAACGACCAACTGGACAGTTTCGGCAGTGACAACGGCTGTGATTGTTACAGGCGTAACGAGGGTCAAAGGCGCGGTTACTGGCTGCTGAGTGTTGGAATCCGTGTAGGTTGCGGAGGTGGATGTAGTCAGGTTAGCGGTGCCAGCGGCGACGCCAACGAGGTTTCCGGAAGCGTCTACAGTCGCAATCGCTGTATTATCAATGGTATTTGTCGTACCAGAGAAGGTCGCGGTTACGGGCAGAAGCGTTTTCCCATCCACCAATCCTACGATAATAGGAGCCTTTTGATTTGAAGGAAGAGTAAGAGACATTGCAATGTAATTTTTATTGTTAAAGGATTGAAAAATGACTAGCCGAACTTGTTGTCCGCTCTGCTCTTGGGTTAATCGATTGATAGTTTGAGCCTGTAAATTGACCGTGTCGATCAGTGATTTTTCAGAAGCGCTATCCCCGAAAAGTCCCATAATGGCGTGTTTAAGTGGTAAAGATAACAAATTTAGGCCCAATCCAGAGATTAATTGATTGTGATGTCGGCGTGAGCGGTGATGTTTGTGGTTCCGACCTTGGAAGGGGTAAAAATGTACTCATTTGGGGTTCCTGAAGCCGTAATTTCCCCAATCGAATTATCCTGGTTCCATTGGGACGTTAGAAATTACAGCGCCGGGAATAGACTGCCCTGTGGCCTTAGAAACGACCGTCAGGATCAACGGAATAGTCTGAGAAAGGGCTATGGTTGCCGAGGTATTCATTGCTTTTTTTGTAAATTTAAGTAGAAATTCATTAACTTCCAGACTACTCGCTGTAACTAAAAAGGGCTGGCTATATTAGGCTGGCCCTCTTTTTTAATGGATATTAAAATACGCTCTATAAGTTCCCGGAAGACAAACTACGAAAGGATCTGCGTCCGGCGGATCGCTTTGAATTTTCTTCAATAGCTTTTTCATATCTTCGATTAAGTCATGATATTCGGTGAGTGCCATAAGTTTATCATTTACGATGTTCAGTAAGCCATTTTAGTCGATCTACCTTACCCATTTCATTCCAATTAGAGGGGTAGGATTGTTCTTCTGGCCTTTTAGCGATGATGGTTCCCGGTTTTGATAATTGGATTTCGACAACCTCGCCATCCATCGGGGATTGAGGTAAGGCAATAGTCATATGCGATTGATGGGCCGTTATTTCAATAGCAACCTTTCTTGGTCTACCTCGTTTACGCTTTTCTTCTGTCATAAATTATTGTATTTCAAATGATTTTGCTTTATTTTCGGCCATTTTGATTAATTTTTCTCGTTCATCTCTCCTAAGAAACAAATCTGCCTCCATCAACAATCCTATTGAATTAATTTCAAATGCAGTCGTCGCCAGTTTGATTTTCTGCTCGTAAGCCTCGAAAGCGATCTTTGGTTGATCAGCCGCGACATAAGGTAACGATTGAGCCACCTCTTTCATAGCGGGTGCTAAAACGAGTTTTTGGTTCCACCAGTAAGCATCCAATAAAAAATCAACAACTTTTTGAGCGCTGGTTAACTTTTCCTTTCGCTTTATTAATTCCAGTTTCTCTGGATCAAATCGGATGCTGGCTGGCTTCGTTCTCCCCATAAATACCTTTTTGTAGTCCAAAGGTATTTTTTTTGTATTTTATTTCCAAATGTTTCTTATCTTCGACCCCAAAACAAGCATTTATGAAGCAATTATTAACACTTCTCTTTGTGATAGTGGTAGCCCTTTTTACTTCCTGCGGGAGCAAGCCAAAGGTCAAAGTAAGTCAATCAATCAAGACCGATACGATAGCGGTGGCTTATGTAATGCCCGATGGGTATCATTTAGACAGAGCATTGAGAACCATCGCTATAGGGCCTAAGATAACAGACTGTGTAAATAGGAAATGGGATTTTTTGCCGGACACCTCTTATATGATAGAACAGATTGTAACTCCGATAGATACGCTACGAGATAGCCTTCGCCGGCCCAAGACCGACGCCAAAACGGGGCAGGTATTGCTGCGAAAAGCATTTAGCCTTCCTGTTCATTCGCCGTACCCATCTCTTTTCTGGCCTTTGATACCTCATTGATATTCATGTGTTTACTTGGTCACGGCGAGGGTCATCACTGGCCCTCTTTTATTTCAGTAGAGCGTAGCATCGTTCCTTGAATACCTCTTCTCCTCCAATCCTATTCATTTCGTTATCAGATATATACACGATTACTGGTTTCTTTTTATCCAAAGGATCAATTGGTTTCCTCCCAGACTCTTTCTTTTTAACCGGCTTCTTTATCGTATTCATAAAACTATTTTTTTGGTTATCCTCTACTGATTCAAATCCACAAATATACAACACCAATAAGCTAATTCCAAACATTTAATCATATATTTTATATCCTACTCAATAATTCATGGTAAACCACTAAAGCCAGCTCCTACACTCCTCAGTGTAAAGGCTATGTACAAGCCCTATTCCCGCCCTCCCCAGTCCTGCGCCCATTCCTCCCCCAATCCCCCAGATCATCCCAGCCAATAGCCCGCAATGCCCCCACAGACCCCAACACAATACATAAGACAGCCTTCGCCCCATCCCCTGACCAATTCCCCGCCCGCTCAGTCCCTCAAAGTCAAACCGAATGATCCGCCGGCCATCCCCCAACCAGGGCAAAGCATTCTTTCAAAATAGAAGGTTACCTGCTAGAGAATTTCCGTGAAGGCAAAAACAGTTTCAAAAACCCAGGCCGCGCGATCCTGCCGAAAAAGCCCCGGAGACAGCCGAGCCCCAGTTATGAGGGGTTAACCGGATGGATTAGGATAGAGGGGGTGGCCTGCATAGAGGGCGACTGGGGGTTGAAGTGCCTTCCGGGTGATTTTCCCGTTAGATTTTTGTACCTTAGCGATACGGCGGTCACTTATTTCTGGTTCGATTCCAGCGCCCGCAAGGGAAAGTTTCCTGGGGAAGGTAACCCAAGGTAAGGGCCGCACATTAGCTACTGGTGTTTAACTGGTAGCTTTTTTATGATTGGTTGTTTTTGAAGGAGGGGATTTTGTACCTTGGTGGTATGGCTACATGGAAATCTTTTAAGGGATGGAATATTCGGGTGAGGTCGGCGCTGCGGTGCCTTCGGTATAAGTATTTCGTTCTTGTTGCATGGTCACGGTGCCCAGATGGGGACCTCAACTTTCAAATCACCCATAAGGGAGTAGAGCTTCCAGAAGCTGTTCACCGCTGTCGAGTCGATGCGGCTGAAATCCTACAAGACGCCTGCGACCAAGAATCCGCCATCATCTCGGTCAGCGGTATTCTTGGATAATATAATTAGAATGAATGTATCTTAGAGAGTTATGGAAAATATTCAATCATTGACGTTCATGTTTTCGGAACCCGGATATTTAATATTCCAACTGTCCCCCAACGAGTATATGTCTTGCCCACTTCTGCGAGTTTATTCTTATTAGGCGAGTCAAGCGCCGGGAGCCTCCTGTAATTGGGGAGGCTTTTTTATTTGCTACTAATTATAATCGTTTTAGTAGATAATAGTAGGAGGAAGTGGTAAATTCTGGGAATTTTAAAATAAATTTGTTTGGTAAAGTATAAAATGTATATTTGTTGGGTAATGAATGTAATAATTGAAAAAAACAAGCCGATTCCAGAAACAAAGACTAAGCAGGGCAAGTATCCGTGGTCTGATATGGCAATAGGAGATAGCTTTTTGGCAGGTAGTCGGCATTTAGCTTTCGGGTCGTTAGCCAACTACAATTCCAGAATGAAGCGACTAAAGCAACGGCAAATCAAAATAGAGACCCACATGGAAGGCGATAAATGCCGCGTTTGGAGAATCAAATAACCTTAAAATAAATATTTATGGGAGAGATAGCTGACTCCTTGATCAATGGAGACTTCGATTTTTACACCGGTGAATATCTTGGCAGAGGCGGCGGATTTCCAAGAACGCACGACCGATCATTGCCTTGGGAGAGACGCCACTCAAATCCACACACAAACAGCGCCATGCGGTATCTTATGAAAAAAGGTGTACCGCAGCATGAAGTAGAAAAGATACTTCGAAAGTTCGCAGAGTTTAAAGGATGGGAGATTGTCGGCAAACATTTCATTCGCAAATGCTCCGCCAAAATTCAAGACTGGAATGAGTTCTGCAATTGGTTCCACAAAAACAAACAGTCAACCCCCAACCAATAAACCTATTATAATGAAACAGAAGTGGGAATATCACAGACTATTTATTGATGCCCTTAATGATGATGTGGTTGATAAGTTAAATGATGTAGGGGAAAGAGGTTGGGAAATGGTTAATATAATCTCGTTGATCAACACTAATTTTGTCTGGTTCATTTTCAAACGGCCATCCACACCCTCCGAATTTATGATGCCGCCAGAAACCCAATCCAAAACCATTGAATTACCCTAAACAATAATAACCATGAGGATAACTTATAACGAAGGCAAGTGGAGGTTGAATATTATGCTGCATCCAGAGACCGCCGAAGAAATGGCAGAGCTTTGTCGGGTAGCCTTAAATGCCAAAGCAGTTAAGCCTCACGTATGGCTAACCTTTAGAGATGAAAAACCATACTTGAATATCGACATCGAAAAGATAAAAGATTCGGTTCAGGTAAATTCCATTCATCCCCCACATCAGTAAACGCTTCATCAACAAGGATTAAATACAGAGTATATGAATATAGATAGGGATATAGCAGCGTTGGCAAATAAATGGGCGATGAACCGGTACAAGCTACCAAATAGCCACACTGACGGAATGGACAGCAAGGAATTTTTCGAATTTCTGAAAGACGACATTGCGAAATTAGTCAAAGATCAGTCTATAGCATTTTCCGAATATGTCGGAATGTATGGATGGGAAGTGTTAAGCGAACCGCATCCGGAAGCTGGTAAGTGGGTCAGCCCAATGAACGTTCAATATGGAATCAAAGCTACCGAAGAACTTTATGCGCAATTTCTTCAACAACAATCACAATGATAGTAACCGCTCATATAAAGTTCTCCCTGCACACTACTTTCTTGGATGAAATGATTCAAGCTGAAGACGAACGTTTGCCGGGAGAATCAATCGAAGACGGGGTAATCCGTGTACAGGAAGCCCTTTGGAGAGCCGCCGAACGGATCAAGCAGAAGGCATACCCCAACGGAAGGGAGGAATGGATTCCGGGTTTCGAATTTCCGCCGCACATGAAAACGCAGATCACCTTCGAGCAACCAACCATCCCCGTTATATCAAAAGACACCGAACGCCTTGAAATTCAAATAGACAATGCTACTACCCTGGAAGACCTAGCAAAACTGAAGGAACAGGCTGGAAAACAAGGACTTATCCATCCATATATGCAGAAAATGAACGAATTATTAAACGCCCCTAAAGAATTTACGAATGGACTGGAGTAAATGGAAATGCCGATGCTCCGCCATAGGCCAGATGATGAGTAATAGCCGGGAAAATCCACCGCTCACCGAAAAACAGAAGGCAAGATTGATCGAATTATCCGAAAAGGGGAACACAAATGGTACTTTACCGCCCGGACAAGTCCTAGAATTGGCTACTTTGGTAGATAAGGCTGATAAATCAAAGGAGGTAGTCCTTTCGGATAGTTGTATTGCTTACCTCGTCGAAGCCTATGCTTGGGAAACCGAACGGATGTGTAGCATAACGAAGGAAATGGACGTTGAATACTTCGAGCGGGGCCGAAAAACGGAGCCTGAGAGCATAGAATTGTTGTCTTTTGTCGATGATACCCCATACGTTAAGAATGAGGAGCGATTTGAGAATGCTTTTTTGAGCGGCATCCCGGATATTTTAAATATCGGCGGAAGGAATAGAGTAGATGATTCAGGCGGGACCGAAATCTATTGGGTAAAAAAAATCTGTGACATAAAATCCTGCAAAGACTACCCAACATTCCTGTATAAGATACACAAAGGGGTCGATCCGGGCAATAGGGAGCAGCTTCAGGGCTACGGCGATATATTGGAGTGCGGAGATTTGGGCGTCGCTTTCACGCTCCCTACGATGCCACAGAGCCTACGGGAGGGCTACAAAATGAAACTAGCCTACAAAATGAACGCCGCCATTGACCAGGACAAAGAATTTGAAAAGGCATGGGCCAATCTAGAACGATCCATGATTTTCGACCACATCCCAGCCCCAAGACGCGTCTATAAAATCCCTGTCGAACCTTTCACCCAAGAAGAAAGGCAAGTCGTATACGATCGGGTAAAGGTATGCAGGGGGTGGCTGGCTAATTTTCACGAAATGTATCAGCGGCTAAATAAGTAACATGGCTAATTATTTGTCGGTTGAAAAACGCAAAAGGATTTTCCATCTTCTTTGCGAGGGGAATTGTCTGCGGAGCGTGACAAGGATAATAGGTTGCTCCACTAACACGGTTACGCAACTTCAAAAAAAGTATTCGTGTATTGTAGATTATTTAAACAGGTCAATGATTTCAGAACTTGAGGTTAACGAAATAGAGGTGGACGAGATCGCTACCTACGTAGCCAGAAAGAACAACCCAAGGTGGGTTTTCATAGCCTTAGACCGGAAGACAAGGTTTATTATACATTTTCACATTGGGAACCGGGATGAAAAAGACGCAAAAATATTTCTCCAAGAATTATCTTTTAAATTAAACTCTACATCAAAAGTTGCAACTGACATGCTTCGCTCTTATGTTGCGGCAGTTGCAAGAAATGACTACGGGAGGTATGAGGCGGCAACATCCAATGTGTACGTACTGAGGGGACACGAAGGCGGCGAATATCTTGAGCGGTCAATAACGAACCACGTCGAAAGGCACAACGGCACCGTCAGGCAACACGTAGCTAGATTAATAAGGGCCGGAAGATGCTTTTCTAAAAAGGAGGAAGGGTTAAGAACTCACCTTATGTTATTCTTTTTTTATTACAACTTCATCAAGACCTGCAAGGCTGTAAAATGTCCTCCCGCTATGGCTATCGGACTTACCGATGAAGCAAATTGGATGGAAAAGATTTTGGAGTACGACATGATTTTTTCTGAGAATATGAAAGCGGTTGACCCGAAAAAGTACGGTGTTTATCACAAAAAGCCGGAAATTAAATCCATAGGTCAAGCAGAACAAAATCAATTCCTAGAACAAATTGCCGGTGTGGTTCAATTCGTCAGGAAAGATAAGAAGCAGGCGAAAATTATTTCTTTATAAACATATAAAATAAAAAGTAAAATGACGCATGCGTTAAAGACGACCCCGGAATCTTTTGCCGACATTAAAAAAGGAGAAAAAGGTTTCGACGTTAGAAAAAATGATCGCTCGTTCAAGGTTGGCGACAAGGTCTTGCTTCAAGAGCATCACCCAGAGAAAGGCTATACCGGAGAAGAATGGGAAGGAACCATAACCTACATTATGGACGATGCGGAACTTTGTAAGAAAGGTTTTGTAATCTTCGCCCTCAAAGAACGCGAGAACTAAATGTGGTATCAGATCAACTCATATCCGTTTGCAAAAGCCCATGTCGTGTATAAGATTCACTACGGCGGCAAGTACGTAATAGTGGCCGGGAAAACTATTCAGCGATCCATACAGAATATAAATACCGGCCTCTTTTACTTCTTTAAAGGAACGCCAAAGGGCCAGCAAACGGATGATCTTTACCACAATTTCTATCAGCATGTCTCCGCCAACCCGTTCAAGCAATTCGAAGTAGAATTGTTTTTTGACACCGACAGCCCCTTTCAAATGCTCCGGCATGAACATAACCTACTCCAATTCGGCAAGATCGATCCCCGGTGCCTGAATCAAAAATTCGAAGTCTATATCCCTCAGTTCACCCAAGTCAACGGGAAAAAGTCATGGATTAACCGGGGCGACTACCTGAATTTCAAGAACTGGCTAAAGCGCCAACCTAAAAATGATATACATGAATAACCCACCCTTGTCCCAAATAGTTCCTAATATTTTACGACGTTACACAGTGCACCCCATTGTATCCCATCGTAATGCAAAGTATCACATTGTAAAGCATTTCTCATGGCTATGGTAACAGTTAATGCCCCAATCGAAGTAGACATTACTCAGGTCAATAAGACATGGTTCACGCTCAAAAAAAAGAAAGATCGCGGCCCGGCTCCTCAATTTGCCATCGGGTTTTATCAGCGGATTAAGGATAGCGACAACTGCCGATTGACAAAACTTCCTGCAAAAACTCCATCCATGATTGCAAAATTAGTTCAGGAGCATGTTCAACCGGGGGCGACATTGTACTGCGAAAAGGGGATGTTGCCGGATTCCCTGCGGGAAATATACGTCATCGAAGAATTGAACGACGGGGAGCATGTTCGCGGCGACATTCACATCAACAACATAAAAAATGCGTGGAAAGACCTGAAACGCAACATCAAGCGAGAGTACATCTCCGTCAGTTCATGGCATCTGGAATTATACCTTGGTGAAGTAGAATGGCATGTAAACCACCGGAATATGTCCGCATCTGAGCGCTTTGAAACGCTGATAAAAGCATCCGTCCGAACGGTCAAACACATGACTTACGACGACTTGACGGACAAGAACCAGAATTCGAAGAAAAAAAAGTCAGCCGAAGTATCTCATCAAAAACTTGCATCCGAGGTTTCCCCCTAGAATTATTTCGAAAAACTTGTTCGTTCACGTACATCTGGACAAACTTAGCCGTGATTTTAACATGCTCTTTTCGAAGATTCCTTTTGATCCGGCCCCAAAAATTTTCAATCGTATTCGTGTGAACATCTCCCCGGACGAACTCCCGGCTCGAATGATCCACTGAAGCATGCTTATAGTACTGTCCCAAGGCAAGATAGCCGCGCCAGCCGTCCGTATAGATAGTTGTCCCTTCTAAAACATTGTCTTTCACTAACCTGTAAATCGTGGATGCCTTCCGGTCGTTAACAAGGAACACCCGGACCTCTTTGGTTTCCCGGCATATCATCCCAATAATGGGTTGCTTCCTGGTGCTAATAGAGCCCCAATTCCAGACTTTCGACCCTTTACCAAGGAAAACCTCGTCAATTTCAATAGACCCGCTCATTTTGGCTAAAACTGGCCTTACAAGCAATTTTCTGATGAGCATTGTAAGCCGATGGACGGTTTTGCGGGAAATTCCGGTTTCTCGCTCTAGCCCGATATGCGAAGCGCTGCTTGTTGGGTGTGAAAGCGAGTAAACCAGTCTAAAAATGTCGCTCATTGACGCATTCGACCCCCTAAAGATAGTGTCCGATAACGGAGAAATATCGGTTTTGCAACTCCTGCACCTAAATTTACGCTCTTGCGTTGGTTTGTAGTTGTCAACTACGGACCGACCGCACTTACTGCATGAGTGACCTTCAAATTTTAGCCGAAAATACAGGTTCAGGCATTCCGTTTCGTCGCCGAAAAGCCTCAGAAATTCAAACAGGGAAACATTCTTTTTAAGCAAAGAGGGGTATTGTTCGAAAAGATTCATTTAGGAAGTAGGAGTACTGTTGAGTGTGTTCTTTTGAATGATTGGTTGACAATATTTTGCGAGTTCTTGACCGCTTTGGCATTTGCACCCCACAATCAGCAATACCATCCAGGTGTTGAGTATTCCCCGACCCCGTGTTGTGTTGTTCGTTTCCATTTTGCATTAGTTGAAAGTTTTAAACTATGAATAAAAATACTGTGTTACACTGATGAAAGTAATCGTCTCCCGCACTTCGTCTTTGTAGTTTCCAGCCTCCGCATGAACCTGCTTCATTACTTGCCAACTGTCATTCAAAACTATTCCAGAGGATACCAGGATATCGTTGATCGTGTCCAGCTTGTTCGTTAGGTCCCGCTCCATCTCATCCCGCCAATAGAAGTACACATTCACGCTCACATCCGACAAGGGGAACCTCACCCCATGCTTTTGAAACCGATCCAGCCAGTATTGCGCCTGCTGCTGCAAAACAGGGGTCTGCTGCTCCACCCATTCCGTGTACCTCTTCGAGTTTTGGGTGTAAACCTTCAGTCCTTTATCGCTAAAGAGGAAGTCAACCGCCTCCCTGCCTGTTCTAAGCGCATTTAGCTTGTCTTTCAAGAAGTATAGGTTACTGGCCGCCCACGCAAG
>Ga0210401_10003316_pt1 | contig 17251 bp, 17 predicted proteins | sample IncBWH32MmetaG_FD_150866 | JGI IMG/M metagenome (GOLD analysis project Ga0210401, IMG submission 150866) | Forest soil microbial communities from Barre Woods Harvard Forest LTER site, Petersham, Massachusetts, United States - Inc-BW-H-32-M | ecosystem: Environmental > Terrestrial > Soil >... | reverse complement strand
CGTTTTTTGCGGCCTTTTAGGCCTTCATCGCCGCCTTTACCGCCTCTGCCGTGATCGGCAGCGAGCGGACACGGGCGCCGGAGGCGTTGAAGATCGCGTTCGCAACCGCTGGCGCGACCACCGTCACCGCAGGCTCGCCGACGCCAGTGGCGTGTTCGCCATTGGCGATGATGTTGACGGCGACTTCCGGCATCTGGCTCATCCGCAGCGGAGTGTAGGTATCGAAGTTGGTTTGCTCGATACCCCCATCCTTCAGCGTCGCCTTCTCGTACAGCGCAAGCGAGAGACCCCACAACGCCGCGCCTTCGACCTGGGCGCGTATGTTGTCGGGATGCACCGCCGTGCCGACGTCGGTAGCCACGGTCAGTTTCTTGACCTTGACCTCGCCGCTTGGCGCAACGGCAACATGGGCCACGCACGCGGTCCAGCTTGCGGTTGCCCTCTCCTGCGACGAAACGCAGGAAACGCCCATGCCTTCGCCCTTCGGCAGTTGCTTGGTGCCGTAGCCGGCCAAGCCCATCGCCGCGAGCAGAGTGTTGCGCAGGCGTTGCGCGCCACCATTGTTGGCGCCCTTGCCGTCAAGCAGGTCGATCCGGAACTGCGCGGGATCCTTGCCGGCGGCATTGGCGAGCTCGTCGATCATGCTTTCGACCGCCCAGAAGGTCCAGCCCGGTGCGACCGACCGCAGCTGACCCGACGGGGTGGCGTTGTGCGCCATCTCGTTGAGGATAGCGCGGACGTTGTGGTTGGGTACGGAATAGAAGAAGTCCGCACCGTTCACCGTGAACGCGTCGAGCGCCCCCTTCTTGTCGACCGAAGGCGACAGGAAGTCGGGAATGCCCCAGCGTTTGGTCGGCCAGGCGCTGACCACGTCGTGGTTCATCGCGACCAGCTTGCCGTTGCCATCAAGACCGGCCTTGATCTTTTGGAACGTCAACGGACGCGAGAAGTCCATGGTCATGTCGTTTTCGCGCGTATAGATGACCTTGACCGGTTTGCCGACGGCCTTCGCCGCCTGCACCGCCGGTACCAGCATGTCGCCTTCGAGACGTCGGCCAAAGCCGCCGCCAAGCCACATCTGATGCATCACGGCGTATTTGGGATCCACCCCGGCCGCGCCAGCTCCGATCGCGCCGGAGCGCGTCGCAAACTGGTTACCGGTGTAGAAGTGCCAGATTTCGCCTTGCTGCTGCGCCGTCGCCGTCATCGGCTCCATCGGCGCATGGATGTTGATGTTGGTGGTGTATTCAGCCTCCAGCACCTTGGCCGCCGAGCCGAGAGCTGCAGCGGTATCGCCGTCCTTGACGAAGAACAGGCCCGAATCGTCCAGCCCCTGAAGCCGCTTGGCTTCGTTGAGCAGGGATTGGCTCGACAGCTTGGCGTTCGGACCGCCGTCATAGGCGATCTTGAGCGCGTCAGCCGCCTTGCGGGCGCTGGCATAGTTGTTGGCCACGGCCACGACCCAACCGGTCGTCGTCATGGTCTTGTCGTCCAGCGTAACGGCCTTGATGAAGCCCGGCACCTTCTTCGCCGCGCTGTCGTCGACCGATTTCACGGTGGCGCCATAGCGCACCGGTGGTGTCACGACCGCGCCGTACACCATGCCCGGCAGCATGACGTCGATGCCGTATTTCGCAGTTCCGTTGGTCTTCGACGGAATGTCGAGCTGCGGTACCGATACGCCGATAAGGGTGTACTGGTCGGCGGTCTTCAGCTTGATCGCCTTGAGTTCGTCAGGCGTAAAGGTCTTGGTGGCCTTGCCGCTCTTGACGACGTCGGCAAACGTCATCGACTTCTTCGACCGCGGATGCGTAATCGTGGACTCTCTCACGACCAGTTCGCCGGCGGGGACACCCCCCATCGCGACCGCAGCGGCTTCCGTCAACGCGATACGCCCTGCGGCACCCGCACGGCTCATCGCGTCGAAGTTCATCATGGTGCTCCAGCTGCCGCCGGTAACCTGCGCGCCGAGCACGGGGTCGTTGAACTTCGGATCGTTGGAAGCGAGTTGAACCCGCATGTCCTTCCAGCTCGCGCCGAGTTCTTCGCAAATGATTTGCGACATCGTCGATGCAATGTGCTGGCCCATGTCGGCCTTGCCGCATGTCACGGTGACAATGCCGTCGGGAGCGATCGAATACCAGACACTCGGATCGAAGCTACCGGTTGCGGCGAGTGCGTCATCGGCGCCAAGTAGCCCTGGGACCGCGGAATAGCCGAGCGCAAGACCGGCGGCCGCGGAGCCAACGAGGAACGAGCGGCGGCTTAGATCGGCCGGCTCGCCTTTGGTGATTTTCACGTGGCTATTCATGTTGCCCTCCGCTCGGTTCCGGCGGAAGCGGTGCGCATTTCGGAAGCCGCACGCATGATCGCCTTTTGAATACGTGAATAGGTCATGCAACGGCAGAGATTGCCGTCCATGTGCGCCACCACTTCTTCCTTGGTCGGGTTGGAATTCTTTGCCAGCAGCGAAGCCGCCTGCATGATCTGCCCGGATTGGCAGTAGCCACATTGCGGGACCTGCTCTGCGATCCATGCCTTCTGCAGCGGATGGTCGCCCTTGGCGCTGAGGCCCTCAATGGTAGTGATCTTCTTGCCGACAGCATCACTGACCTGTGTCTGGCAGGATCGTACGGCTTCACCGTTGATGTGAACGGTGCAGGCGCCACATAGTCCGGCACCGCAACCGAATTTCGTTCCGGTCATCTGCAATTGCTCGCGGATGACCCATAGCAGCGGCGTATCATTCGCCGCCTCGACGGACATATTCCGCCCGTTGATGTTCAGATTAGGCATGGTCTCTTCCCCTCCGGTGCATGAAGCCGCTTACGGCGGTAACTCATTTTTCTTATTGGGGTGGCACCCACCGGGACGGTGCCAATGGCGCGCAGAATGATAGCGATCCATCCGGGAGGCAATGCAATTTAGAATTGGCCGAAAAAATTTTTCCGGGAATTCGCATTGTGCATTGCGGTAATGTTGTTGTCATATCTCCGCAGGCGTCGTCCCATATGGGGAAAGCACCATCCCTTTCGTGGGGCGCAGCAATGAAGCCACGATCAAAAATAGATCGCGGAAAAAAGCATTTTCAAAGGAAATTGCGATGCCGAGATTCGGCGGCGGCAGGGTCGAGATTGACGACGAAATCTTCGGCCGCGGCTAACCTGCCGCCGCCGGACTCAAGCCGAGGCCTCGACATCGGCAACGGCGGACAGGCAGACATCACAAACTTGTGTTGTGGGAACCAGGCGGCCGTGGCCCGTCCGCCTCCTCGCGTCATGGCGTCGCTGCTACCGATCGGCCACAGGCTTTTCATCGATGCCAGGATGCGTTTTCCCGAAGACCTCGACGCAAAGCCGGGACAGACTACCGCAAACAACTTCGTGCAACTCCAAAAAGTAAATGGATGACCCGTGGGACACGACATCAAGCTGACAGCTTCCGACAAATTTCAACTGGGTGGCTACCGCGCCGATCCCACCACTGCGCCCCAGGCGGCCGTGGTCGTGATCCAGGAAATCTTTGGCGTCAACCACCACATTCGCGCGGTTTGTGATCGCCTCGCGGGCGAGGGCTATGTTGCGATCGCGCCTTCGATCTTCGACCGCGTCGAGCGTAACTTCCAGTCCGGCTATTCACCCGACGAGGTTGCAATTGCGCGCAAGTTCGTCGCCAATCCCGATTGGGCGGCGATGCTGCGCGACGCACAGGCCGCCATCGATGCCGTCAAGAGTGTCGGCCCGGTCGGCATCATCGGCTTTTGTCTTGGCGGCAGCGTCGCCTATGCCGCGGCCACCAAGCTGTCCGGCCTCTCGACGGCGATCGGCTATTACGGCGGCGCCATCGTTCGCTTCGCCGATGACAAACCAGCGGTACCGACCCAATTGCATTTCGGCGAGAAGGACGCCGGCATCCCGCTTTCCGATGTGGATATCATCCATGCCAAGCGGCCCGAGGTCGAGATCCACATCTATCCGGGTGCGCAGCACGGCTTTCACTGCGACGAACGGGCAAGCTACGATAAAGCGAGCGCGGATATTGCCTGGCCGCGCAGCATGAACTTCCTTGCCAAGCATTTGAGGAAGTGACGGGAGAACCGCGCTCGTTTTCTACGTCATTCCGGGATGGTCCCAACGGGTCCGCGCGAAGCGCGGCCCGATGACAGGCTCCGGACCAGACCTCAGATGCGCAATTGCGCATCGGGGAATCTCGAGATCCCGGGTTCGCTTTCGCTTTAGAACCAGCGTTCGCCGACGAGGATGGTATCGCCGGGGCTGAGCGGGGTGCCGAGCGGCACCACGACGCGGTGTGAGCCGGAATTGTCGGTGTGGGTCAGCGTCACCTGGTCGCGTTTGGCGCGGAGCGAGAAGCCGCCGGCGATCGCCACTGCGCTTTCGACGCTCATATTGGGCACGTAGGGATATTGGCCGGGGGCGGCGACTTCGCCGAGGATGAAGAACGGCCGGTAGGTTTCGACCTCCACCGCCACGGAAGGGTCGCGGATATAGCCGTTGCGCAGTTTGGCCGAGATCTCCGCGGCAAGGCCCGCCGGCGTTCGTCCGCGCGCGCCGACCGCGCCGATCAACGGCATGGTGATGGCGCCGCCGGCATCGATGGCATAGGTGTTGGTGAGGCCCTCCTGGCCGTAGACCACGACCCGCAGCTTGTCGCCGGCGTCCAACCGGTAGGCATTATCATGGGCCGCCGGCATCGGCGCGGCGGCATAGGCGGCAGGTGTTGCGGCATAAGCGTTTCGCGGCGCGGCGGCCAAGCCAGCGCGCAGCGCGCTGATGGCGCCGCCGGAATCGGCCACTTCTGGCGCGGGAGCCGAACGATAGGGTTGGCCGTAGGCCATGTAGTCGAGGTCGCTTCGCGGCGCGCTCGCAACCGGCGCAGCCGTCTGCATGCAGCCCGACAACACGAGCCCCGCGAATAGACAGACTATTTCGGCGCGCACGCCTCGCATCGGACAACCCACGGGCATTTATTGATTCCGATTAAGGACTTTCATGGTTAACAAAACATGACTGACGCGAATGGGAACCCTGCAAAGCATCGAGAAACCCGCCGAATTAACCGCGCCGCAACCTTAATGGAGTGTAATCACGGCGGGTTCGGTAGAGTCGTGGCGTCCGCGGGGAGTGTGCGATGCGTTTAGCGTTCTGGCGTTCGAGCAAGGATGGGACGGGGGGTCAAGGAACCGTCTCCAAGCCTACGCCGGTCGTCCACAAGCCGATCGTTGCTTTCGAGTCCGGCGACCTGGATTTGCGGACGATTGGCGGGGCGCTTGCGCGCAAGCGGAGCTGGATCGTCATCCCGACCGTCTTGGCCGCCGTGCTCTCGGTCACCGCCGTCAACATGGTCACCCCGCGATATAAATCGGAAGCGCGCATCCTGATCGACGGGCGAGAAAACGTCTTCCTGCGGCCCAACGGAGAGCGCAACGAAGATCGCAACGCGCTCGATCCCGAAGCGGTGACGAGCCAAGTACAACTGCTGCTGTCGCGCGATCTTGCACGGGAAATCATCAAGAAGAACAAGCTTGCGGAGTTGCCGGAATTCGATCCGGTTCTGCGGGGCCTGTCGCCTCTCAAGTCGTTGCTCGCTCTGGTCGGGATCGGTCGCGATCCGGTTTCGCTGACGCCCGAAGAGCGGGTGCTCGACGCCTATTACGACCGTTTCACCGCCTATGCCGTCGACAAATCCCGCGTCGTCGTGATCGAATTCCAGTCGCGCGACCCGGAGCTCGCGGCTCGCGTCGCCAATTCGATCGCCGACGGTTATCTGGTGCTGCAGCAAGGCGCGCGGCGCGACCAAGCCAAATCGGCGGGCCAGTGGCTGTCAGGCGAAATCGACAATCTGCGCAAGCGGGTTAGCGATGCGGAATCCCGCGTGGAGGATTTCCGGTCGAAGTCCAGCCTGTTTGTCGGCACCAACAACACCACGCTGTCCAACCAGCAAATGGGTGAACTCAACACGCAATTGAACAACGCCCTGGCCTTGAAGTCGGACGCGGAATCGAAAGCGCGGCTGATCCGCGAGATGCTTCAGAGTGGCAAGCCGATCGAGGCTTCCGAAGTGCTCAATTCCGAATTGATCCGCCGGCTCAGCGAACAGCGCGTAACGCTGCGCGCCCAGCTCGCCGAGCAGTCGTCAACCTTGCTTGACGGTCATCCGCGCATCAAGGAGCTGAAGGCGCAGCTTGCCGATCTCGACCGGCAGCTTCGCGAGGAGGCGAGCAAGATTTCGCGCTCACTGGACAATGACGCACGTATCGCCAGTGGCAGGGTCGACTCGCTGGTCGTGAGCCTCGATCAATTGAAGAAGCAGGCGAGCTCGACCAACGGCCAGGATGTCCAGCTTCGAGCGCTGGAGCGTGAAGCCAAGGCGCAGCGCGACCTCCTGGAGTCCTATCTTGCGAAGTACCGCGAGGCCAATACCCGCGAGAACATCGAGGCGGCGCCGGCGGATGGCCGGATCATTTCCCGCGCCAGCGTTTCCAACAGCCCGGCCTATCCGAAGAAGCTGCCGATCGTGTTGATTGCAACGTTGGCAACCCTGATGCTCTCTACCGGCATAATCGTGACCGGCGAATTGTTGCGCATGACCGCGCCTCGCGCGATGGCAGCCTTTGCCTCAATGCCGGCACCGGCACGCCCAACCGCGGCTGCCGGGTACGTCAGCGTGGCTGAGCCCGCGTCCGAACCTCTCCAAAATATGCCTGCTCCGGATATTACGCCCGACTTCACCGAAATCGAGCGCCTTGCCGCCAATTTGCGCGATGCGGGTGTGGCCGCTCGCAAGATCACCGTGCTCGGCACTGCCTCGGGCGAGAGCATTACCTTGACGGCTTTGACGATTGCTCGCCTGATCGCGCGCAGCGCGAAGGTCGTCGTCGTCGATTTAGCGGCGATGTCGCCCACCATCTCGGCGATATCGGTAGATCCGAACGCGCCGGGCTTGGCGGAATTGATGCTGGGGGAAGCCTCGTTCTCGCAGGTCATCACCCGCGACCGGCTTTCGCGGGTTCACCTCGTCAACGCAGGCCGGCCCGGCTCGGACCGCGCCTTGCTGCAGTCGCCGCGGCTGGGACTTGCGATCGACGCACTGCTGCGGGTCTACGACCATGTGCTGCTTGATGCCGGCACTGCCTCCGATCTGCCGGCGGAGCTGTTGACCGGACAGGCCCGTGCGGTGGTGGTGCCTGACGCATCGATGGCCGCGGATGCCCGCAACCTCATGTGCGATCAGCTGAGGGCGGTTGGCTTCAATGAGGTAACGATGCTGAGCAAGCCGGCGCTTCCCTCCGATGCGGTCGATCCCGGCCCACGCGTCGTGGCCGCCTGATCCAGCCAATAAATACGGTCGGAGAAGTTCGCCTCAGCGCAGTACGCGGCGCAACCCTTCCGCGAAGTTTAGAAGCGCCGGACTGTGCTTTACCAGATACTTGGCGCGATTGAAGGCGGACATGGCGGCGGCCACGATAGCGCCGCGCGGGCTGAGCGGGATGAAGCAATCGAAGATAGCCTCATTGCTCTTGCAGAAAAGCAGCTTGTAGCCATCCGATCCAACCCCGAGATCGAGGGCGTGATATCCTTGCTCGGCGTAATGGTCGATAATGTCGCGTATCAGGATCAGCCCGGGACTGTGACGAGAGTTTCCCGATATCGTGTAGGTATTGAACATCATTGAAAAGCGCCGACCATCGGCGACGCCGGCAAAGACCGCGATGACTTCATCGTCGCATTCCAGTGCATGGATGTCGATGATGCGGCCGCCATTTGCCAGCCGTTTCATGCAGGCGGCGCGAATGAAATCTTCGACACCGGGCTCGGCAAATACGTTCGGCAGCTTTTGCTCCGCCATCCGCTGCGGTTTGATCCGGAAGAAGGCGTCTAGCAGCCGCCGAATGTCGGCGTCTTCAGTTGCCACGTGATATCGATAACCCTGCAGCATCTTCAGCTTGCGCTCTTTGGCCTTGAAGCGGCGGCGCAAGGAATGACTGACCCATGCCGAGGGAGAGGCATTCGGCGCGATAGTCATCAGGGGGCAGTCGTTGGCGGAGGCTTGACGCGGCAGCAGCGCCATCGGGTTCGGCAGGTCGTGCCACCTTAGCGGCTGCTGGCTGAACGCCAACACGTCGGCGTTGGCGCGCTCGCGTATCGCCGATATCAGCGCGTCGAGGTCGGCTCGGGTCGCCTCAACCGCAAAATCGCGGTCCCAAAGCGCCATGTTGAAGGTGGCATGCTTGCCGCCCATGAAATGTGCAGCGCGAATCCCGTGGGACTTGCCGAGCGCGAGCGGAAGCAGAACCAGTGGCCGGCACTCGCGGTCATACGCTATGACGATGAAAGGCCTAAGGCCCTCGCGCGTTCCCACCTGCTGTTGCCAGGGACGCAGGAAATCGAACCTCTGATAGGGCGTGGAGAGGTGTTGTTGGTTTTCGAGGCTGCGCCAGATTGTCTCGGCCTGGCCAAGGTCGTGGAGAAAATCCACTTTGGCGATACGGCTTGTCTTTGACCACGCTGGCACAGCGGCCGTCCGGCTTTCGATCGCGGCAGCCATGGTCATCGCCAGGTCCGTCTACAGGAAATTATTTACACTTTTCAGCTTCGGCGACTTTTGCAAAGAAGTGTCAACAAAGAGTAATGACGGTGAGGTCGTGTATCCACCGCTGCAGGGCGCCATCCCGGGCAACGGAATCGCGCCCGGGCAAAGAAAAGCTCCTGACTTACAAGTTGTGCGTGTTAGTTATAAAGCCGCGTGCAGCTTTGTGGAAAAACACGCTGAGAGGCGAGACGTTGTCATCTGACACCAGATTCCTGGCGAGCCTGAAACTGGAACTCGCTTATTTCAATGGCCGTACGTGGTTGAAGCGGCACGGCGCCGGCGTCATCCTGAGGTTTGAGCGCGTTCGCCCGCGTCGCGCGGCGCGATTTCAACCGCTGAAATCTCATGAAATCACGCCCATATTTCTCGATCGGACGATCCGCGCGTTGAAGCGGTGGAAATACGATATCGTTTCAATGGACGAAGTCTGCCGGAGGGCGCTCGCACCGGACTCGCGGCGGCGGTTTGTGTGTCTGACGTTCGATGGCGGCTACAAGGACGTAGTGAATGCGGCCTACCCCGTGCTGTCGCGACATGGCGTTCCCTTCACCTTGTACGTGCCGACGGCTTTCCCGGACGGAATCGGTGAGGCCTGGTGGCTTGCGCTCGAAAAGGTGATCGCCGGTGAGGGTCGCGTGAGTCTTGTGATGGGCCGCGAGGAAAAGCATTTCGATATCCCGGGCACCGCTGAAAAATATCAGCTTTATGAGTTGCTGTTTCGGTGGATGCGCTCGCTCGCACCGCCGGATCTTTCGGCCGCCATCAAGGATCTCTGTTCGCGCTACGCTGTCGACCTTGCGGCGCTGTCGCGCGAGGCGTCACTGGATTGGAGCGATCTCACGACGCTCGCGGCCGACCCGTTGGTGACGCTTGGCAGCGCAACGGTGAACTATCCCGTTCTGTGGAACTTGAAGGACGCAACCGCGTTGCGCGAGATGACGATGGGCAGGGCGGTCACCGAGGCAGCGTTCCGGCGCGAGGTCAGGCACTTCGCCTATCCTTTTGGCGATCGCGCCTCGTGGCGGCGGAAACATTCCGTGATGGCCGAAGAGGCCGGTTTCATCAGTGCCGTGTCTTCTATCCCCGGGGTTGTGGAAGCGGAAGGCCGGACCAGTCCGTACGCGCTTCCGCGCATCGCCTGGGATGGCCGGCAGCGCTCGCTTCGTGCCATGCGCGTGATACTTTCCGGCAGCACATTCGCCGAGACATGAAGCCCGGGCGAAGCCGGCCGACTTTAGGCGTCCGGCCGCGACATCCAGCTGATGATCGGCATTGCCGGCAACACCCAGCCGATGCCGGCCACAACATAGAATATGGCTTGCGCCAACCTTGAATTCGCAAGCCACGGTGTCTGCGCGACCGTCATTCCCATCAGCGACCACACCACGACCAGCAGCAATAGCGCGACGGCGCCGAAGAATTTTCGGGTGCGTATCTTCATGATCGAAATATGCAACTCGCTCTCGGATGCGCACCTTGCGCGCGGGAAGGGGCGGACTATAAGGGGCGCGCGAATTCAATCAAGCGCAGCATTGATGAGCGGTACAATGGCCAATCAAGTTTCACGCGACCGGCTCGTTCGCGGGTGGCTGATCTCGATCGCCGCATTGATCGCGATCATGGTGCTGGTTGGCGGCGCCACGCGGCTGACTGAATCGGGGCTTTCGATCGTGGAATGGAAGCCGGTCACCGGCGCGTTGCCGCCGCTTGACGGGGAACAATGGAGGCGGGCCTTCGACGCCTACAAGACCATCCCGCAATACCAACTCAATGCCGGGATGAGTCTCGACGAGTTTAAGACAATCTTCTGGTGGGAATGGAGCCACAGGCTGCTTGGGCGCGTGATCGGCGTGGCCTATCTGTTGCCATTTCTCTACTTCCTTTGGCGCGGGTTTTTCGGGGGTGAACTGCTGCGGCGGTTATGGCTGATCTTCGGCCTCGGCGCGCTCCAGGGCGCGGTCGGCTGGTGGATGGTGGCGTCGGGACTTTCGCAGCGGGTCGAGGTTTCCCAATATCGCCTCGCCACCCATCTGGTGCTGGCACTCCTGATTTTTGCAAGCATCGTCTGGACGCTGAGCCGGTTGGGAGAGCGGCCGCCATCGACCGCGTCGCCTCGGCTGAAAATCACGGCCATCGCACTGCTGGTGTTGACGTTCGTCCAGCTCTATCTCGGCGCGCTGGTTGCGGGCCTGCGCGCGGGCAAAATCTATAACACCTGGCCGGACATTGATGGCGGATTGGTTCCGAGCGCCGGCCGGCTCTTCTTTGAAGTGCCATGGTGGCGTAACCTGTTCGAGAATACGCTGACGGTTCAGTTCGACCATCGCATGGTCGCCTACGCACTGTTTGTGACCGCGGCTCTGCATGCTGCCGATGCGATTATTTCGCGTGCCGGCAGGTCGGCGGTCGCCGGAGCCTTGTGGCTTGCCGGCGCGGTCACCTTGCAGGCAACGCTAGGCATTCTCACGCTACTTCAGCAGGTTCCGCCGGACCTTGCGCTCACCCATCAAGCCGTTGCCATTGCGGTGCTGACGCTGGCGGTTCTTCAGGTGGAACGATTGGCTGGCCGGCCACAGGAACAAGCGCCCCAAAATATGATCCGGCCGGCTGCGCAAACCGGCTGAACTGACTGCTCCGCACCAACCTTATCCTCTAGCAATAGCCGTAGATCCCGCAGGCATAGGGCAGGCGATACCAGTAGCTGAGATTGGGGCCGCCGTAATAGGGGTGATGCTCGTAGGAAAAGTTCGTTCCGTAATAGCCGGGAAGTGCCGAAGATCCGGGAAGCAAGGGAGTGCGGGGCGGAATGCGGAGATAGGGAATGCTCTCGTCAGACGGTGTGAAGAGGAGGTCAGATTCCTGTTCGAGACGCGCTTGGCGGCCGTGAACCGGCGGCGCTTTCCCATAAACCTGCGTTCCGGACTGTGGCAGGTCAGCGGCGGCGGCGGACCCGACCGCAAAAGTCACCGCTGCAAATGGCATCATCCAGCGCAACATGGTTCCGCTCCGATCCGAATCATCCGACGTGATTCAATGCCACTTTATGCCGTAACGAGTGTTAACGAGAGCTTGGAGGCTGCCGAAGGGTGCGCGTTCTATGCGCTCAACGCCTGATCAAGATCCGCAATCAAATCTTCCTTGTCTTCGATCCCGATCGACAACCGTACCACGTCGGGGGCGGCGCCCGATTTGATCTTGGCGGCATCGTCGAGCTGGCTATGGGTGGTCGATGCCGGGTGAATGACCAGCGAGCGGGTATCGCCGACATTGGCCAGATGAGAGAACAGTTTCAGATTTGAAACCAGATTGACGCCCGCGTCGTAGCCGCCTTTGAGGCTGAAGGTGAACACCGCGCCGGCGCCCTTCGGGGCATATTTGCGCGCCAGATTGTTGTATTTATCGCCCATCAATCCGGCGTAGTTGACGGAACTGACCGCCGGATGCGCCGAGAGCCATTCGGCGATCGCCTTGGCGTTTTCGCAATGCTTTTGCATGCGCAATGGCAGCGTTTCGATGCCGGTCAGGATGAGAAATGCGTTGAACGGCGAGATCGCAGGACCGAGGTCACGCAGGCCGAGCACGCGGCAGGCGATCGCAAACGCGAAATTGCCGAACGTTTCCTGGATCTTGATGCCGTGATATTCGGGCCTCGGCTCGCTCAGCATCGGATATTTGTTGTCCTTCGACCAGTCGAAGGTCCCGGCATCGACAATGATTCCACCGATCGAATTGCCGTGGCCGCCCAGGAATTTTGTCAACGAGTGCACGACGATGTCGGCGCCGTGGTCGATCGGGCGGATCAGATAGGGCGTCGCTAGCGTGTTGTCGACTATCAGGGGTACACCGGCCTTGCGCGCCACGGCTGCGATCGCTTCGATATCGGTGATGCTGCCGCCCGGGTTCGCAATCGACTCGATGAAGATCGCTTTGGTGTGCGGGGTGATCGCGCGCTCGAAGCTGCCGATGTCATCTGGGTCGGCCCACATCACGTTCCAGCCAAAGCTCTTGAAGGCGTGGGTGAACTGGTTGATCGAGCCGCCGTAGAGTTTGCGCGCCGCGACGAATTCGTCGCCGGGATTTAGCAGCATCTGGAACACCACGACCTGCGCGGCATGGCCGGAAGCCGTCGCGAGCGCCGCCGTTCCGCCCTCGAGGGCAGCGACGCGCTCTTCCAGCACGGCCTGGGTAGGATTGCCGATCCGGGTGTAGATATTCCCGAACGCCTGCAGTCCGAACAGCGAGGCGGCGTGGTCGGCGTCGTTGAACACGAAGGATGTGGTTTGGTAGATCGGTGTTGCGCGTGCGCCGGTAGTGGGATCGGGCTGCGCGCCAGCGTGCACGGCGAGGGTGGAAAAGCCGGGGGGACGATCGGTCATGCTTGCTTCCTGTTCTGCCTTATTTTGCGGACCCATTGCCGCCATGCTGATGTCGACGGCGTTCGCCGTCAAGGCGGCTTCGGGCTCCCATATTTTTTTGAAACGATTGTGCTTTGCCCGGCAGCGCTTCTGAAACGAGGGCTTCGCATCTGCGTCAGGCGAGATCGTTCCTGTTTTTGGCGGCGCGATCGGACGCAACCGTTTCGCCGCCGCCCACGCTCGTTCGGCCCAGGGAAAGCTGCATGCCCTGAGTTGGCATCGGCGCGCGCTTTGAGCTCAGTGTGCGCGAATTGACGCCCATCCAGGAGATTTCAGAGGACAGCCTTCCATATTCGATTTTCGGGCAGCGGTTCATGACCACTTTGATGCCGGCCGCTTCCGCCTTTTCGGCTGCGGCATCGTCGCGCGCGCCGAGTTGCATCCAGATGACCTTCGGCGGAGGCGTCATTTTCAACGCCTCATCGACCACCGGCATGATGTGGCTCGAATTGCGGAAGATATCGATCATGTCGACCGTGCGGCCGATGTCGAGCAGCGATGCGAAGAAGGGTTTTCCCAGCAGGTTTTTGCCGACATGGCCGGGATTGACCGGGATCATGTCATAGCCGCGCTGCGCGAGATATTTGAAGGCGAAGTAACTCGGGCGCACATTCACCAGCGAGGCGCCGACCATCGCAATGGACTTAACGCCATTGAGGATCGCGCGGATGTAACCGTCATCGTAGGCGTCATGGTTCATTGCAAAAAGTCCTGGCTGCTCGTTGTGAGCAGGCGCGCTTTGCGGTTTCATCCTCGCGGCGCGCGAACGGCGCGCTCCTCGAAGGATGAGGCGACATCTACTCGTCCCGCCATTTCGGCTCGCGTTTTTCGATAAAGGCACCGATGCCTTCTTCGGCGTCGCGCGCCATCATATTCTCGGTCATTACCTCTGCGGCATAGCGATAGGCCCCTGCTAAGCTCATCTCGGCTTGACGGTAGAAAGCGGCCTTGCCGATTTTGATCGTATAAGCGGATTTGAGCGCGACCTTTTGCGCCAGCGCGATCGCTGCATCGCGTTCGGTGCCGGCCGCCACGACGTGGTTGACGAGCCCGATATCACGCGCGGTCGCCGCCGAGATCGGCTCGCCCGTGAGCAGCATTTCCATCGCCTGCTTGCGCGGTACGTTGCGCGACAAGGCGACCATCGGCGTCGAACAAAACAGTCCGATATCGACGCCGGGCGTGGCGAAAGTTGCCGTTTCGGAGACGACCGCCAAATCGCAGCTTGCCACCAACTGGCATCCAGCCGCGGTAGCAACCCCGTTGACTGCCGCTACAACGGGCTTAGGCAAGTGCACGATCGCCTGCATCATCGTACTGCAGGCCGTCATGATCTCGGCAAAATAGGCGCGGCCGCGATCGGCGTCGGAGCGCCGGGCGGTGAGCTCCTTCATGTCATGGCCGGCGGAGAACGCGGGGCCGTTGGCCGCGATGACGACCGCGCGTATAGCGGTTTCGTCCTGAATTTCCCTGAGCGCGGCATCTAGCTGCGCGATCAAGCCCTCGGACAGGCTGTTGCGGGCTTCCGGCCGATTGAGCGTAAGCACGGCGACGCTGCCAAGCAGTTCGCGCAGGAGGATGGGGGATTGCGGCGCAGAGGTGCGCGCGGTTTGGCTCGTCATCGGCACATCCACTTGATATCAACTTGGACGGATAAGTCAGCTTAATGTAGCAAACGCTGCGAGGCGAGGGCAGGCGAGGAACATGTCGATTGCAAGAATGAGCGTGCCTGAGCTGGCGGAGTTCCTGCATGCCGAATTTCCCCAGGCGTTCCGTAACGGCGAGATCGAGATCGAAAGTGCCGACGGCACCTCATGCCGGCTGCGGCAGCGCTACAGCGAGCAGATGCTGCGTCCGGGCGGGACGATCTCGGGGCCAACGCTGATGGCTCTGGCTGATTTCGCCGTGTATGTGGTGCTGCTGTCGGCAATCGGTCCGGTAGGGCTTGCGGTCACGACAAATCTCAACATCAACTTCCTCCGCAAGGGCGCGCCGGGGCACGACGTGCTGGCAGCGGCGAAACTATTAAAACTGGGCAAGCGGCTTGCCGTGGGCGAGGTCAATTTGCTTTCGAGCAAGTCACCCCATCCCATCGCCCATGTGACCGCGACCTATTCCATTCCAAAGACTTGATGTTTTTAATGGTAATATAAAACCATATTTGTAAGCGGTTGTTTTTATTAATAAAACTAACGAGAGGAAGCATTGACGATCGCGCGGGACCTCTCTAGAACCCGCGCAGTTCGGCGCTGACATGCGCCTTTCCTTTTTTCACGGATACCTCTCATGAAAACGTTTTCGGCCAAGCCAGCCGAGGTGACGAAGAAGTGGGTGCTGATCGACGCCAAAGGTTTGGTGGTCGGCCGGCTCGCCTCACTGGTCGCGATGCGCCTTCGCGGCAAGCACCTTCCGACCTATACGCCCCATGTCGATTGCGGCGACCATGTGATCATCATCAACGCGGCGCATGCGGTGCTGACCGGACGCAAGCGCGACAACAAGGTCTATTACAACCACACCGGCTTTATCGGCGGCATCAAGGAGCGCACGGCAAAGTCCATCCTCGAAGGGCGCTTTCCCGAGCGCGTGGTCGAGAAGGCCATCGAGCGCATGATCCCGCGGGGACCGTTGGGCCGTGTGCAGCTCGGTAATTTGCGCGTTTACCCCGGGCCGGAGCATCCACACGAAGCCCAGCAACCTGAAACCCTGGACGTTGCTTCGATGAATCGCAAGAACATGAGGGCCGCATAAGATGTCCGATACCATGCAGTCGCTCGACCAATTGTCGCAGCTCAAGCCGGCCGCTCCGGAAGCGCCGAAATACGTCAAGAAGGTCGACAAATACGGCCGTGCCTATGCCACCGGCAAGCGCAAGGACGCCGTCGCCCGCGTCTGGATCAAGCCCGGCGCCGGCAAGGTGACCGTCAATACAAGGGAAGTCGAAGTCTATTTCGCTCGTCCTGTGTTGCGGATGATGATCCAGCAGCCGCTGATCGCGGCTGCGCGCGCCGGCCAGTATGACGTGATCTGCACGGTGACCGGCGGCGGTCTGTCGGGCCAGGCCGGCGCCGTGCGTCACGGCATTTCGAAGGCGCTGACCTATTTCGAGCCGGATCTTCGCAGCATTCTCAAGAAGGGCGGCTTTCTCACACGCGACTCGCGCGTGGTCGAGCGCAAGAAGTACGGCCGCGCCAAGGCGCGCAGGTCGTTCCAGTTCTCGAAGCGCTAATTGCTTCATTAGAATTTGCCGCGACCGCGCCATATTCTAGAAAGTGAAAGCGTCCGCTTGCGGACGCTTTTTCCTTGCGCATTTTAATAATGAGTTGACGCAGTTTTTGCCGAAAACTTGCAACCCAAAGCAAACGGATTGCCAACGCGGCGGTTCTAGCGTGCGAAGTGGCGAGGGCACTTGCTTGCTTCAACCGCGCCGGGAATTCGGCATCACAACCGTCTGGTGACACCATGTCGCTCGATACTTCCACGCTCTACACAGTTGCCACCATGATCGCAGCCTTGCTGGGATCCATGTTGCTGTTCTTTGGATATCAGGAAAAGATTTCGGCATTGAAATGGTGGGGAAGCGCCTACCTGCTGGGTGCCGCATCGGTGGCGCTCTGGACGCTGGCGAGCTCCATGCTCGGCGACATGCTGTCGCTGGCGCTCAACGCAGTGGGGTTTTTGACCTGCGGCATGGTTTGGAACGCATCGCGTCTGTTCCACGGCCGCAAGCCCATTTTGCCGGGGCTGGTTCTTGGCGCCTTGGCCTGGGTCGCCGCCGTCATGACGCTGCCAGCTGAGGCGTCGGCGATGCGCCTGACAATCGGCGCCGGCATTGTTGCGGTCTATGCGGCACTGACGGCCACCGAGCTGTGGTCAGAGCGGCGCCGGACTCTGCAAAGGCGATGGCCGGCGGTCGCCGTGCCAGTGCTGCACGGTTTTGTGCTGATGCTGCCGATCCTGCTCGGCGACCTCCTGCACCCGCATGATCGTCCATTCGACGGCAGTATCTGGGTTACGATGTTTGCGGTCGAGCTTGTTCTCTACGCGGTCGGCACCGTGTTCCTGATCTTCATGATGGTGTCGGAACGCGCCGTTACCGTGCACAAGAACGCGGCCTCGGTCGATCCGCTGACGGGCATGTTCAATCGCCGTGGCTTTGCGGAAGCCTGCGCGCGGGTCATCGAGCGCGAGGCCCATGCGGGGCGCCCGGTAACGGCATTGATCTT
>Ga0210401_10003315_pt1 | contig 17254 bp, 8 predicted proteins | sample IncBWH32MmetaG_FD_150866 | JGI IMG/M metagenome (GOLD analysis project Ga0210401, IMG submission 150866) | Forest soil microbial communities from Barre Woods Harvard Forest LTER site, Petersham, Massachusetts, United States - Inc-BW-H-32-M | ecosystem: Environmental > Terrestrial > Soil >... | reverse complement strand
CTCATCCGGAACTCGCCTGGGACGAGGCGGTCCTGGCTCAGCTCCGCACCGGCAACCTCAAGTCGCTGATCGGCTGGGACGAAGCCGCGCTCGACGAGGCGGGCAATGTCGAATTGCGCTGCTGGGCGGCCGCCGCCGGTGCGCTGGACGAACGCAAGCCCGACATCGCCGCGCTGGAGCCGAGCTGGCACCACAATTACGCGTCGCTCGGATTTTTCACGCCACCGCCTGAGGCCACCGATCCGCATTATCCCGCAATCAAGCCGGAGCTGGTCGAGCTGACGGCCGCTTTGCACGGATTGGCGCACGATGAACATGGGCGCGCCGAGTATCTCGCCGACGCCGCGGCATACGCCGGCCGTTTTCGGCTGACGCCTTCACAGCGGACTGCTTTGCTCGGGCTCGACACCCAAGCGCTGGTGAAGCTGGGCGTCCATCCATTGGTCGCATTCCTCGCCAACATGCAGGTCGAGCGGCAACGCACAAGCTGACGCCAGGCCTTACCGGCTCGATACCAGCCCGCTGACGTTGAGCACTGCGATCGGGCGGCTGAGGCCCTTGAACGCAATGTCGCCGAGTTGCTGCAGCTCGGCTATTTTGTCGATCGCCGCTGCCACCCGCTGGGTCACCAGGATTTGGCCGTCCTTGGCCTCGGCGCAGAGCCGGGCCGCCACATTGGTTACAGTGCCGATCGCGGTGTAGTCGAAGCGCCCCTCGAAACCGATCCGGCCCAATGTGGCGTAACCTTGGGCGATCCCGACGCCAAAGCCGATTTCGTGACCACGAGCCATCCATGAGCGAGCGAGCGAGACTGCCGCGTCGCGCATTTCGACCGCAAGCCGAACCGCGCGGAGGGCGGGGTCAGGGCAGGGCACTGGGTCGTTGAAGACCACAAGCATACCGTCGCCGGTGAAGCGATCGAGCGTTCCCTCGTAACGGTGGACCAGCGGTCCGAGCGCGTCGTGATACTCGCGCAAGACAGCCATCACGTCTTCCGGTTCGGCGGTCTCCGAAAACGCAGTAAAGCCGCGCATATCGCAAAACAGCACGACGATATCGCGCCGGTGGCTCTCGAGGATCGCCTCACCGCCGGAAGACACAATCCTCTGCGCGATCTGCGGCGCGAGGAACCACTTCAACCGACCAATCCGTTCAATTTCACTGACCTGCGCCACAACCCGTTCTTCAAGGGTTTTGCTCCATGCAGCGAGCTCAGCTGACTGTTCCTCGAGCCGGCGTGCCTGCGCCTGCACGGTGTCGTGCAGGGCCTTGATGCGCAGCATCGCGCGCACCCGCGCTGACAGCGCAGCATGATCGACCGGCTTTGTCAGGTAATCGTCACCGCCGCTTTCCAGCCCGGCGACGACGTCTGCGCCATCCGCTTTGGCGGTGACCAGTATCACCGGGATGAAGGGCAGCGAGGCGTCGGCCTTTAGCCGCTTGACGGTCTCGATGCCATCCATCTTCGGCATCATGATGTCGAGCAATATGAGGTCCGGCCGCAGCTCGCGGGTTTTTTCCAGCGCCTCGACTCCGTCCCCCGCAGTCACAACCTCATAGCCCTGGCTTTCCAGGCGCATCTGCAGAATCTCGACATTGTCAGGAACATCGTCGACGACGAGGATCAGCGGCGGCTCACGCATCGCTCCTCCAAGAGAACACTTCACCGCAGTTGACGCAGAGGATACGCAGTGGACGCGGACATCAGCGGTTCTGACGATCCCCTCGCGCATATGCGTTTACTCGTCACCCCCGCGAAAGCGGGGGTCCAGAGCCTGCCCCTGGCTGGAACAGGGGACGACCGCCGAGACCCCGGCAATCCTGGATTCCCGCTTTTGCGGGAATGACGGTGTGCTGTCATCCCAGCGTCCTCTGCGAATCCTCCGCGTCCTTTGCGGTAAAGCTTTTTTTACTCCGGGAGGAATTCGCGCACTTTGGCGAGGAGCTGGCGCGGGCTGAAGGGTTTGGCGATATAGCCGTCGCAACCGGCTTCCCGGGTCTTGGCCTCGTCTCCGGAGAGGGCGTAGGAAGTGACCGCGATGATCGGTACCCGGGCCAGCTCCGGGATCGCGCGGATCTGGCGGGTCGCCTCGTAGCCGTCGACCACCGGGAGCTGGATGTCCATCAGGATCAGGTCGGGCCGGTGGGTTTGCGCCATCGCCACTCCCTCGGCGCCGTCCACCGCCTCGAGGAGTTCATAGTCAAAGCTGGTCAGCAGGTCGCGGATGATCTGCCGATTGTCCTCGGTGTCCTCGACGACCAGGATGCGCTTGCTCATGCAGCCTCCATCATTTCGTCGACATGGACGGGCAGCACGACCCGAAACGTTGAGCCCTGGCCCAATACCGAGTCGACCGAGATCGTCCCGCCCTGCATCTCGACCATGCGCTTCGAGATCGCAAGGCCGAGGCCAGTGCCGCCTTTCTTGCGCGTATTGGAATTGTCGATCTGCTGAAACTCGCCAAAGATCCGTTCCTGATCGGCGTCGGCAATGCCCGGCCCCGTGTCGCGCACGGTCAGCACGAATTGGCCTTTGTCTATAATACCGCGGATCTCGACCTCACCCTTATCGGTGAATTTGATGGCATTCCCGACCAGGTTAAGGAGCACTTGCGAGACGCGGCGCGCGTCGCCATGCGCCATCGGCAACTCATCCTGCACTGCGGCAGTGAATTTGAGCCCCTTCGATGTGGCGAGCGGCTCGGTTGCGGTGACGACCGATTGCACGACTTCCGGCAGGCTGTAATCCTCGAGGGCGAGGGTCAGCTGGCCCGCCTCGATCTTCGCGAGGTCGAGCACGTCGTTGATCAGAGCCAATAGATGCTTGCCATTGTTCTGGATGCGATCGAGCACACCGCGCGGCCGCTCCGGCAACACCCCATAGATGCCGTCGACGAGCAACTCTGCATAACCGAGGATCGCGTTCAACGGGGTCCTGAGCTCGTGGCTCATATTGGCGAGGAACTGCGATTTGTGCTGGCTGGCGAGCGCCAGTTGCTCGCTCTTGTCGGCGATCTCGCGGAAGAGCCGCGCATTCTGGATCGCCAATACCGATTGGCTGGCGAGAGTCTGCATCAGCCGCACCGTCTCGGCCGGGAATTCGCCTGCCTCTTGCCGCATCAGAAGGATCGCCCCGAGGATGCGCTCGGCACCGACCAGCGGCACGATCAGCGCCGAGTGAAAACCGGCGGCGAGGCTCGCGTCCCGCAACGGAGCACTCGGCCGCTCCGCGAGTTCGGCGAGTTGGATCGGCGTGCGCCGTGCCGCCGCCTCACCCATCGCGGTCTCGGCTTCCGCAACACGCAGATCACGCACCGAGCGCAGGAGCGGCTCGTCCCATCCCACCGCCTCGACCAGCCGGAATGCACGCTCTGCCCGGCTATAGCGAAAGATCGCCCCGGCATTCGCCCAGGTCACGCCGAGCGAGGCGTTTAGAATTGTCGACAGCACCGCTCTGAGATCGAGCGTCGAGCTTACCGCCTGCCCGACCTCGCTCAGCATCTTCAGCTCTGCGACCGAGCTCCCGAGCTCGTTGGTGCGGGCCCGCAATTCGTTGAACAACCGGGCGTTCTCGATCGCGATCACCGCCTGGTCGGCAAAGGTCCGGACCAATTCGATCTGCTTGTCGGAAAATGGCTCGACCCTTTGGCGCGCCAGCACGATGACGCCGACCGGCACCCCCTCGCGCAACAGCGGCACCCCGAGCATTGTAGGCGTCTTGGCGACGCGGATGAATTCGCCCCAGGTGTACTCCGGATCCGACCTCGCGTCCGGAATGTGGACGACATTGGCGGTCAATGCAGTGCGGCCCGCGACCGTGCCGCGGCCTGGCGAGATCGGGTTGGCTTCGACGAGAGCTTTGGTTTCAGGCGAGAAGCCGACCGATGCCGCGACGCGATAAAGCTCGCCCTCGCGGCGGAAGATAAACGCCATCTCGGCTTCGCACAGGCGCGACGCGGTTCCCGCCAGCGTCTCCAGCACCGGTTGCAGGTCGAAAGTCGACTGGCTGATGACCTTGAGCACATCGCTCGTAGCGGTCTGGTATTCGAGTGACTCCTGAAGATCGTCGGTGCGCTCGCGCAACTCGCCGAGCAGCCGGGCATTCTCGATCGCGATCACCGCCTGGTCGGCGAAGGTCGTGACCAGCGCGATCTGCTTCTCGGTGAAGGGTTCGACCCGCGACCGGGATAAAGTGATGACGCCGGTGACCATATCCTCGCGGAGGAGCGGCACCCCCAGCATCGTGTGCATTTGGCCGAGTTGCTGCGATTTCGTCGCGGTATACTCAGGATCGGTCGCCGCGTCCTCGATGTGTACGACCCGGCGTTCAATCGCTACCCGACCGGCTACCGTGCCACGCCCGGGCCCAGTCGGATGACGCGCGTGAAACTCTACGAACTCCGGCGAGAACCCGACCGAAGCGGCGATATCGTAACGATCATCTCGCAGCCGGAAGATAATGGCATTGTCAGCCTCGCAAATTCGCCCGGCCGTCTCGACGAGCGTCTCAAGCACGGGTTGGAGCTCCGCACCCGACTGGCTGATGACCTTGAGCACGTCGCTGCTCGCGGTCTGATATTCTAGCGACTCCTGCAGATCGCGCGTGCGCTGGCGCAGCTCGGTGATCAGCCGCGCGTTCTCGATCGCGATCACCGCCTGGTCGGCGAAGGTTGTGACGAGCTGAATTTCGCGTTCCGAAAACGCCTCGACCCTGCGGCGGGCCAAGCCGATGACACCGATCGGCGCGCCCTCGCGCAGCAGCGGCACACCGATCATTGTGTGCACACCGCCAACCCGCGCGTCGTCCTTTGCCTCGTAGAGCGGGTCGGTCCAGGCATCGAGGATCTGAACCGTAGCGCCTTCCAGCGCGGCGCGGCCTACCACAGTGCCTGTGCCGGGCTGGATCCTGACGTTGCGCTCGATCTCTTCGTATTCAGGCGACAGCATGTGACCGGCCGCCCACCGGTATTCGCCGTCGTCGTTCCGGTAGATGACGGCGGAATCGGCGCGGCATAGCCTGATCGCGGTGGCCACCACCGTGTGCAATACAGTGTCGAGATCAAAGGCCGAACGGCTGACGACCCTGAGCACCTCGCCGGTCGCGGTCTGATATTCGAGCGCCTCGCGCAACTCGGTAATCAGCCGGACATTCTCCATTGCAATCACCGCCTGCGCGGCGAAGTTCTGTAATAGCGCGATCTGCTTTTCCGTGAACGGCCGGACCTCCTGGCGGTAGACTGCGATCGTGCCGAGCAGGTCGCTGTCCTTGCGCAATGCCACGATCAGGTGGCTTCGGGCACCCCCGAGGTCGACAAGCGCGCGACGGCTCGGGTCGCCACTCTGGTAAGCCTCCGAGGCCATCAGATCGACCGTGTGGACCAGGTCTTCCCCAGCGATCATGCGAGCCGGCGCTGTACCCGGCCCGAATACCAGGGGGTTGCGCTCTCGCCATTCGACGAGGGCGGCGGGCACCCGGTGCGCCGCCCCGGCCCTAAAGCGCTCGCCGTCATAGGTGTGCATAATCCCAAAGGTGGCCTCGCACAACCGCGTCGCCTTGTCGAGCATCGTGTCGAAGATCGGCGCAAGGTCGCCGGGCGAGCTGTTGATGACCTGGAGCACCTCGGCGGTCGCGGTCTGCTGCTCCAACGCCTCGCGCGTCTCGGTGATCAGCCGCGCATTCTCCATGGCGATCACCGCCTGTGCAGCGAAGTTTTCCAACAGAGCGATTTCTTTCTCGGAGAACAGGCGTACCTCACGGCGAGCCGATGCAATCATCCCAAGAAGCGTATCGTCTCGCCGCAACGGCACGAACAGCACCGTGCGGATCCCATCAACCTCCGCGGCGGTGCGGAACGCGACGTGATCGATCTCCGACGCATTGGCGATCTGTGCGAAACGCCCGCCCTCAAGCAAGGCTCGACCCGCCGGCGAGTCGGTACCCCGATAGCCCTGCCGCAGCGTTTCGGCGAATCTGTCCGATGCCCCGTGGACCGCGACCGCGTGGAAACGCTCGCCGTCATAGAGCTCAAGGGCGGCATGGTCGACGCCGCAAACGCGTTGCGCCTTGTCGAGGATTGCGTCGAATACCGGCGCCAGATCGCCGGGCGAGCTGTTGATGACCTGCAATACCTCGGCGGTCGCGGTTTGCTGCTCAAGAGCCTCGCGGGTTTCGGTGATCAGCCGCGCGTTCTCCATCGCGATCACCGCCTGCGCCGCGAAGGTACGGATTAGCTCAATCTGCTTTAGCGTAAATAGTCGGACTTCTTGGCGGTAGATGACGAAGGCTCCGACCAGCGTGTCATCTTTCCGCAGGGCAACCCAGAGCGCCGAACGCGCGCCGCCCAAATCGGCGAGAGCGCGCCGGATAGGGTTGCCAGTCCGGTAGGCGTCATCCTCGACGACGTCCTCGATCTGCACGAGATCCTCACCGTGAGCGAGCCGATGGAGCGCCAGCCCCGGCGTGGGTAGTCTGGGCTCGCGCCACGACTCCATGAAGGCCGAAGGGAGGCCGCGCAGCGCGAGAGCGTGGAACCGCTCACCGTCAAACTTCGTCAATAGACCAAAAGCGGCCTCGCATAGGCGCATCGCCCTCTCGAGCATCGCGTCGAACACCGGGGCGAGATCGCCGGGCGAGCTGTTGATGACCCCCAGTACCTCCGCCGTCGCGGTCTGCTGCTCCAAGGCCTCGCGCGTTTCGGTGATCAGCCGCGCGTTCTCCATCGCGATCACCGCCTGCGCGGCGAAATTCTGTAATAGTGCGATCTCTTTTTCGCTGAATGGCCGCACCTCAAGGCGGGCCGCGGAGATCAGGCCTAGGAATGCGCCGTCTTTGCGCAGCGGCACAAACAGCACCGTGTGGATGCCCGCAAACTCGGCCGCGCTGCGAAAAACCGGGTGGTCGATTTCAGCGCAATCGGCTATGTGGGCGAAGGGCTTACCCTCGATCAGGGCCTGGCTCGCCGGTGAGTCGGCAGCACGATACCCGTGCCGCAGAATATCCGCGAATATGTCCGACACGGCGTGCGTCGCGACGGCATGCAAATTCTCGCCGTCGTAGAGCTGCAGGCTCCCATGAGCGGCGCCGCAAAGGGTGTGTGCCTTTTCCAGCATCGCGTCGAAAACCGGCGCGAGGTCGCCGGGCGAGGAATTGATGACCTGCAATACCTCGGCGGTTGCGGTCTGCTGTTCCAATGCTTCGCGCGTTTCAGTGATCAGCCGTGCGTTCTCCATCGCGATGACGGCCTGGGCGGCGAAATTTTCGACGAGCGCGATTTCTTTTTCGGAAAACGGCCGCACTTCGTGGCGGGCGGCGACGATCTGCCCGAGCAAGACATCATCCTTGCGCAGCGCCACGTAAAGGATCGTGCGGACGCCGCCAAGTTTGACGCCGCCTTCGCGCGCCACTGGACTGTCGATCTCAGCGAGATCGACGCAGTGGACGACGCGCTCTCCCTCGACGAGCCGCTGGCATGGCATGTCGGACGGGCTGTAGCCGGCGCGCAGCGCCTCCACCATTGCCTCGGAGAAGCCGCGCATCGCTACGCCGCGGAACTTCTCGCCGTCCCAGAGCTGCAGGCTGCCACAGGCGGCGCCGCATAGCGTGTGCGCCTTTTCTACGATCGACTGGAACACCGGGGCGAGGTCCCCCGGTGAACTGTTGATGACCTGCAATACCTCGGCGGTCGCGGTCTGCTGCTCCAAGGCCTCGCGCGTTTCGGTGATTAGCCGTGCGTTCTCCATTGCGATCACCGCCTGCGCGGCAAAGCTCTGCAGCAGAGCGATCTGCTTGTCGGAAAACGGACGGACTTCCTGGCGGTAAATGACAAAAATGCCGAGGACTGCGTCATCTTTAACAAGAGGAACGGCGAGGCCAGTTCGTGCCCCGCCGAGGTCAACAGTGGCGCGACGCAACGGGCTTCCGCTGTGGGACTCAGCCGCTGCCAGATCTGCGACGTGCACGAACCTGTGGCCGCGGGCAATATCGCCTAGCGCGGCTGAATCCGCGAGTTCGATCGAGACGCTGAGATATTTGGCAAACGCGGCAGGCACACCGTGCAACGCCGCCGCATGGAAGCACTCACCGTCATATGTCCACAAGATGCCAAAACCGGCTCCGCAAAGGCGCGTTGCCTTTTCGAGCATCGCGTCGAAAATCGGCGCGAGGTCGCCGGGTGAGCTGTTAATAACCCCGAGCACCTCGGACGTCGCGGTCTGTTGGTCGAGTGCCTCTTTGAGTTCGGCGGTGCGGTCCTCGACCTTTTTTTCGAGGTCGGCGTAGGACTTCTGGAGGTCCGCCGCCATTCGGTTGAAGTCGCCGGCGAGGTCTTCGAGTTCGTCGCCGGTATGGACATCGATGTGGCGGTCGAGTTCGCCGGCGCCGATCCGCGCGGCGCCCGCCTGCAACTCCCGGATCGGCACGGTCATGCGGCGGGCGAGGAGCAGCGCGGCCAATGTCGCCAGAACAAGGGCGAGGGCGAGCAATGCGGCGGTACGGAGCATCGAGCCGTAAAGCGAAGCCAGGGCTTCGTTCAGCGGCAATTCGACAAACACGGTCCAGCCGAGCGGCGCGATTGCGGCGTGCGCGGTCAGCACCGAGTTGCCGTTGATGCCCTTTGGGACCATCGCGCCCGAGGACGCAGCCTTCTCCCCCGAGGCTTCGGCATGCGCCGCCGCGACCTGCGGCAGGGCGGCGAGGTCGGTATTGCGCAGCACGAGGCTGATGTCGGGGTGGGCGATCAGCCGGCCGCCGTGGTCGACGACGTAAGCGTAGCCGCCCTGCCCGATCTTCAGCCCGGTGATCACATCCCAGATCAGCTTCAGGTTGACCTCGGCGACGGTGACGCCGGCATTGCGTCCGGTGCGGGCCAGCGCCACGGTCATATACGGCTCGGATTCCTTGCGGAAGTAGACCGGGCTGAACCACACCCGGTGCTGGCGTGCCTCGATAAAGCTCGGCGACCCCGAGTAGTCCTTCTCGCTGCCGACCACATCCATCGCCAGCCGCGACACCTTGAGCTGCTCCTTGCCGGCATCGTCGAGCTGGATCAGCTCGGTGATCGCCGGCACTTGGCGCAACAGGCGCACATAATCGAAACGGCGCTGCTCGAGCGGGCTGGCGGCCCATTGCGGCGCCGTGGTCCAGCCGAGCTGTCGTTCGATCTCGTCGACGAACTGCTCGATGCGGCGCGCCGCCGACCCGGCCTTCTCCTGCTGAATGCGGAACAGCGCCGCCTTGTTCTCTTCGTAGCCGAACCAGAAATCGAGCGCGCTGTTGAGCAGCAGCACGAGGCTGACCAGCCCGACGATCAGCAGCACATATTTGCGGAAGAGCCGTCCGCGCGGGCCGATCGCCGCCATCTCATCCGTGTGCGCGGTTCGCCGGAACCGCTTAAGCGGAAACCGGGCTGCCAGCGAGGAACTGCGCACGGTATCGCTCATCGAATTACTGCATGGGCAGGGGCGTACAGCATCGGGGCGAAAATCAGGCCAAATCTCGTGCGAGAATACTCCACTCGCAGAGCGATCGATAGGCTTGCGCTACGCAACCGCCGTTCGACCCGGCGTTCGCCTCATTCGATGACCTCGTCGGCGCGGACGAGAATCGATTGCGGTACGGTGAGCCCGAGGGCATTGGCCGTTTTAAGATTTATGGCCAGTTCGAATGTCGTCGGTTGCTGGACCGGCAGATCGGCCGGCTTGGCGCCTCTCAGGATTCTTCCGGCGTAAATGCCGGCCTGGCGAAGGACAGCTGCGTCGTCAATTCCATAGCTGATCAGGCCGCCGGCCGCGATGAATTGGCGGTGCGCATAGATCGCCGGAACGGCATGGCGCGATGCCAGCGCCACGAGTTGCCCGCTGCGGCTTATAAACAACGCGTCGGGGTCGACGACGAGCGCGCCGGCTTGCAGTTGGACGAGGGAGGCGAAGGCAGCGTCGATCTCGTCGTCGGTACGGGCCTGCAGGACAGCGAGCTTTACCCCCTTCGCTCGCGCCGCTTCCTGCACGTCCCGGATTATGGGCTCGGCAATCGGATTGTTCGGGTTCACCAGCAGAGCGATCATCTCGGCCTGGGGAACCATCTCGCAGACCAGCTCGAGCAGCTTGGGCGTCAGCCCGGCGGCGATGTTGCTGAATCCCGTGACGTTGCCGCCCGGCCGGGCAAGACTGGCGACGAGGCCGATCCCGACCGGGTCGCTGACAAAGGTGAAGACGATCGGGATCGTCGAGGTTGCGCTTTTCGCCGATAGTGCCGTAGGGGTGCCGCCGTTTGTCACGATCACGTCGACCTTGCGGCTGACGAGGTCGGCGGCCAACGCGGGCAGCCGATCATAATGGTCCTCGGCCCACCGGTATTCGAACGCCACGTTTTGGCCATAGACGTAGCCGGTTTCGCTAAGTCCCTGGGCGACCGGGCCGCGGCCCAGTGGGTTCGGACCACGCGAAAAGCTGCTGAGAATGCCGATTGCCGGCATCGCCCTCTGCTGCGTGCGAGCGGCACCGGGCCAAGCGATTACGACGCCGCCGAGAAGGGCCAAGAGCTCGCGCCGCCTCATTCGATGACCTCGTCGGCGCGGGCGAGGAGCGTGGGCGGGATCGTCAGGCCGAGCCCGCCGGCGGTTTTGAGGTTGATGGTCAGATCAAATTTGCGCGGCGGCTCGACCGGCAGGCCGGCCGGCGTTGCTCCCTTGAGGATCTTGTCGACAAAGCCGGCGGCGCGGCGGAACAAATCGCGGTAATCGGCGCCGAACGACATCAACCCGCCATCGACCGGAAAGACGCGGAAAGAATAGATCGCGGGCAGCCGTGAATCCGCGGCGAGCGCGATGAGCTGGGCGCGCTTGGCGGGGCCCAGCGGGCCGGAAGCCACGTAGACGGCCTCGCAGCGCTCGCTGCGCAACCGCGCGAAGGCGAGTTCGAGGGCCGTCCCGGTCCCCGCCTGGAGCATCAACGGCTCGATCCTCATCTGCGTGGCATCGGCGCGGATGTCCTGCAGTTTTTGCTCGATGCCGGGATCGCCTCTGACGATGACCGCAACCCGGCGCAGCCCGGAGACGAGTTCCTGCAGCAGCTGAAACCGCTTTGCGATCACCTCGGATGAAGACAGGGACAGGCCGGTTACGTTACCGCGGGGCTGCGCCAGGCTCGCGACGACGCCGAGGGCTACCGGATCGTCGACACCGACCAGGACGATCGGGATCGTGGCGCTCGCGCGCTTCGCGGCGAGCGTGGCCGGCGTCCCGGCGGTGACCAGGATGGCGACTCCGGAGCGGATCAGCTCCTCGACGATGCCAGGCAACCGCTCGGCGCGCTCCTCGGCCCAGCGGTCGAGAACCGCGATATTGCTCCCGTCGGTCCAGCCGAGCGCGGCGAGATTCTCGAGGAATGCGTCGAGATGGCCCTGGTTGTCCTGCCGCAACCCCACCTGGACAAAGCCGATGCGCGGAGTGTTGCTCTCGGCCAAGGCCGGGTTCCGGGTCATCGCCGCGCCGGCGGCGAGCAACAGCAAGTCGCGCCGTCTCATTCGATGACCTCACCGGTGCGACCGGGTTGTTGTGGCCGCGCCACCCACACGGCGATCATCGCGCCGCGGGGCAGGATCAAATCTCCGCGTCTCACTCGAGGCCTCGTCGGCGATGCGTTGAACGCATAAAGCGAAAATGACCGAGACTTCGCAGGATAACACGACCGGTGCCCGGCGTCCTGGATCAGCCGGTTGAGTCCTGGTGTCGGCGTGCTATAGGCAAGAGGGCCGTCGGGCCCTTTTGTTTGTGAGAACGATCCAATGGCAGATTTCGACCCCTCGACGGATGCGATCGTCGCCGAGATTGCCGCCGCGCCATCGCCCGAGGCGCTGGAGGAGATCCGCGTCAGGGTGCTCGGGCGGCGCGGCTCATTGACCCTGGCGATGCGCGAATTGGGCGGGCTCGAGCCGGAAGAGCGCCGGCGCGCCGGCGCGGAATTGAACGCGGCCAAGGACTGCATCACTGCGGCGCTCGGTGAGGCCGCCGCGCGGCTCGGACGCGCTGCGCTCGAACAGCGCCTCGCCGCCGAGCGCGCCGATCCGACCTTGCCGGTTCCCTTCGCTACGGCCGGGCGGCTCCATCCGATCAGCCAAACGGTCGACGAGATCGTGGCGATATTCGGCGAGATGGGCTTCGTCGTCGCCGAGGGCCCGCACATCGAGGAGGATTTCTACAATTTCACCGCACTCAACATCCCGCCCGAGCACCCGGCGCGGCAGGAGCACGACACCTTTTATTTGCCGGAGCGGCCGGACGGCACCCGGCTCGTGCTGCGCACCCACACCTCGCCGGTGCAGATCCGCACGATGCTGGCGCAAAAACCGCCGATCCGCATCATCGTCCCCGGCCGCACTTTCCGCATGGACCACGATGCGACGCACTCGCCGATGTTTCATCAGGTCGAGGGGCTGGTGATCGACCGGACCGCCCATATGGGCCATCTGAAGGGCTGCCTGATCGAGTTCCTTCGCGCCTACTTCGCGCTCGACGACCTGCCGGTACGCTTTCGCCCGAGCTATTTCCCATTCACCGAACCCTCCGCCGAGGTGGACATCGGTTGCTCGCGCCAGGGCGGCGAGCTCAGGATCGGGGCCGGAGGCGATTGGCTCGAGATCCTCGGGAGCGGCATGGTCCACCCGCAGGTGCTGAAAAACTGCGGTATCAACCCCTCCGAGTTTCAGGGCTTTGCCTTTGGCATGGGAATCGAGCGGGTGGCGATGCTGAAATACGGGATCCCCGACGTGCGGGCCTTCTATGATTCGGATCTGCGCTGGCTCCGTTACTACGGCTTCCTGCCGCTCGATGTACCCTCGCTCGTTCGCGGGCCGCTACCGGGTGGGGGCGCGGCATGAAGATGACGCTCGCCTGGCTGAAAGAGCATCTCGAAACCGCTGAGCCGCTCGCCGTCATCGCCGAGCGGCTCACTATGATCGGCCATGAGCTGGAAAGTGCGGAGAACCGCGCGGCTGGTCTCGAACCTTTTACCGTAGCCTCGGTTGTGTCGGCGGAACGGCACCCGAATGCTGACCGGCTGAAAGTCTGCGTGGTCGATACCGGGAGAGGGCAGGTCCAGGTGGTCTGCGGCGCGCCGAATGCTCATACCGGGATGAAGGGAGTCTTTGCCCCGGCCGGCACCGTCATCCCGCGCACCGGCGCATTGTTGAAGGAAACGGTGATCCGCGGCGTTGCCTCGCGCGGCATGCTGTGCTCGGCCTACGAGCTCGGCCTCGGCGAGGATCACGAGGGGATCATCGAATTGCCGCAGGATTCGCCGGTCGGGGTGCCCTATGCGAGCGTCGCGGGCCGCGACGACACCGTCCTCGACATCAAGGTGACGCCGAACCGGGCCGACTGCCTCGGCGTGCGCGGTATCGCCCGCGATCTCGCCGCGGCCGGGCTCGGCCATCTGAAGCCGCTCGACACGACCCCGGTTGCCGGGCATTTCCGCTCGCCGATCGGCATCGATATCGAGGACCGCACGGCTTGCCCGCTGTTTCTCGGGCGGCACATCCGCGGCGTCCATAACGGGCCGAGCCCGGCATGGCTGCAAAACAAGCTCGAAGCGATCGGGCTGCGGCCGATCTCGGCGCTCGTCGACATCACCAATTTCCTGACCTTTGACTTCGACCGGCCGCTTCATGTGTTTGATCCCGGCCGGCTCGCCGGCGATCTGACGGTGCGTTTGGCGAGGCCGGGCGAAACCTTGCTCGCGCTCAACGGCCAGGAATACGTGCTCGATCCGGAAATGACGGTCATTGCCGATCCGGCCGGCGTGCAGAGTCTCGGCGGGGTGATCGGTGGTGAGGCGACCGCATGCACCGAAGCGACCACCGAGGTGCTCATCGAGGCGGCGCTCTTCGACCCGGTGCGCACCGCAGCGACCGGCCGTAAGCTCAACATTGCGAGCGACGCCCGCTATCGCTTCGAGCGCGGCCTCGATCCCGCTTTTGTCAGGGATGGGCTGGAGATCGCGACGCGGTTGATGCTGGAGCTTTGCGGCGGCGAGGCGTCCGAGGTCATCACGGCCGGCGCTGTGCCGGATTGGCGGCGCCGATATGTGCTGCGCGCCGAGCGGCCGGCGAGCCTCGGCGGGCTCCACGTGCCGCATGAGGAGAGCGCCGAGATCCTCACCGCGCTCGGCTGCGCGGTCGAGAGCCTGGCGGGCGGAGATCTCTCGGTCGAGCCGCCTTCATGGCGCGGCGACATCGTCGGCGAGGCCGACCTCGTCGAGGAGGTATTGCGGATCAAGGGCTACGACCAGATCCCGGCGGTCCCGCTCGAACGAGCGACGCCGCTGTCGCGGCCGGCATTGGCGCCGCAACAGCGCCGCGCCGAGCTGGTCCGCCGCACCCTCGCCGAGCGCGGGCTGACCGAAGGGGTGACGTTCTCGTTCGTTTCGACGCGCGAGGCGGAGTTGTTCGGTGGCGCCAAGCCGGAATTGCGTCTCGTCAATCCGATCAGCGCCGACCTCGATGCGATGCGGCCGTCGCTATTGCCGGGGCTCGTTGCGGCCGCCCGCCGCAACGCCGATCGCGGCTATCCCGATACGGCATTGTTCGAGCTGGGACCGCTCTATCGCGACGACACGCCGGAAGGCCAGGTGCTTGCCGCCGGCGGCGTGCGCAGCGAGCGCACCGGCCCAAAGCACTGGAGTGCGCCGGCCCGCGAGGTCGATCTCTATGACGTCAAAGCCGATGCGCTCGCCGCTCTCGCCGCGATGGGCGCCCCGGCAGAGAACATCCAGGTCACGGCCGACCCGCCCTCGTGGTACCACCCGGGCCGCGCCGGCACATTACGGCTCGGGCCGACGGTGCTCGGCGCCTTTGGCGAGCTGCATCCGGCGGTGCTCGACGGGCTCGATGCGCGCCCGCCAATCGCAGGGTTCGAGGTATTTCTCGACCCGGTGCCCCAACCGCGCGCCGGGCGTGCAAAACCGCCCTTGCGCCTCTCGGTATTCCAGCCGATCGAGCGCGATTTCGCCTTTGTCGTCGACCGCGACCTGCCGGCCGAGAGCTTGCTTCGCGCCGCCCGCGGCGTCGACCGCAAGCTCGTCTCCGAGATCCGTCTGTTCGACGTCTATGAAGGGACGGGTCTGCCGGAAGGCAAAAAATCGCTGGCGATCACGGTGCTGCTGCAACCGCAGGAGCGAACCCTGACCGAGGCCGAAATCGAGGGCTTCTCCAAGCGCCTGATCGCGCAAGTCGAAAAGGCGACCGGCGGCAAGTTGCGAGCGTGACGAAACCGTCGCGGTCGATGGTCGCCCAGACACTCGGGTTTATCCTGCTGGTTGCGGTCGTCTTGTTCGGAGCTGCCGGCCGGATCGACATTCCGCTATTTTGGGCTTACCTCGGGGTCCTCGCCGCGGTCTCGATAGCAGGCCTCTTCTTGATCGACGAGGACCTCGCCCGGGAACGGATGCGGCCGGCCGGCCATCCGCCAGGGCTGAGGCTCTACTTCATCTTCTTGCTGTGTGTTGCGCATTGGACCATTGCCGGCCTCGATCGCCGGTTCCACTGGTCCGATACGGTTCCGCTGTCGTTGCGGATCGCAGCGCTCGTGGTCTTCGCCGCCGGGTTGGCTCTCTTCATCTGGGCGATGCACGTCAACCGGTTCTTCTCCTCGGTCGTCCGGATCCAACAGGAGCGCGGCCACCAGGTCGTCACCGCCGGCCCATATCGTTGGGTACGCCATCCCGGGTATGCCGGCGCGATCCCCGCAATTGTGGCGAGCGGCATGGCCCTCTGCTCATGGCTCGCCACGGCGCTGGGCGCCCTCGGCGTGCCGCTCCTCCTGTGGCGCACCATCATCGAGGACCGCACATTGCGCGCCGAATTGCCCGGCTACTCCGAATATGCCCAACAGGTGCGCTGGCGATTGCTCCCCGGCGTTTGGTGAATGCCGCCGGAAATCCGCCTTACCCGGCCCCGTTGCGCTCCGCAGCCGGGCCGATTGACCAGAACCGGCGAGCTGCCCTGGTCCACGCGGGGGCCGCGTCGCCAGCAGAACGTCGACCCCGGCGTACCTGCGACCCGCCGATCGTCATTCGATCGAACCGCAGCGAGGCGGCAAGGCGTCGAACTGATCCGCCCCAATCGGGCATGGCGTAGAGGTCAGCTTGGCGGCTGATCAGGCCGCTGATGTCCTCGGGGACGTCGAAGCTACCGCTCTCGCGCACTCAGAGACCGAGGAAGCAGAGCCGAATTCGGCGTCGCACAGATCAACCAGATCGCGCCCGCGTCCGACAGTCCGATGAGCCGCCGAGTGCTTCAAGAGCGGCGCCACCCCCTTGAAGATGCAGCTTCGATCCGCGGAGTTGCAAAAATTACGATTTATGCAAAGGAGGTCTTAAGACCTGTGCATTGGCGACCAGTTCGCGCAGGGGCAACTCCGTCGCGGTGCCGAAGCGGGCGATCAGATCGTCCCAGACCGCAATCGCCTCCTCGATGCGGCCGAGCACACGGAACGTGCCCGCCTTGTTGAAGAGGGCATTGGCGACCGGTTCGCGCAGCGGCAACTCCGTCGCGGTGCCGAAGCGGGCGAGCAGATCGTCGTAGGCCCCAATCGCCTCTTCGTTGCGGCCGAGCGCGCCAAGCCTGAACCCCTTGCTCAAGAGCGCCTTGGCCACCGGTTCGCGCAGCGGCAACTCCGTCGCGGTGCCGAAGCGGGCGACCAGATCGTCGTAGGCCGCAATCTCCTCCACACTGCGGCCGAGCGCGCCGAGCGTGGCCCCCTTGTTGAAGAGCGCTTGGGCGACCGGTTCGCGCAGCGGCAACTCCGTCGCGGTGCCGAAGCGGGCGAGCAGATCGTCGTAGATCCCAATCTCCTCCACGCTGCGGCCGCGCGCGCCGAGCGTGGCCCCCTTGTTGAAGAGCGCTTGGGCGACGGGTTTGCGCAACGGCAGCTCTGTCGCGGCGCCGAAGCGGGCGAGCAGATCGTCGTAAATCGCAATCGCCTCTTCGTTGCGGCCGAGCGCTCGGAACGTGCCCGCCTTGTTGAAAAGCGCATTGGCGACCTGTTCGCGCAGCGGTAACTCCGTCGCGGTGCCGAAGCGGGCGAGCAGATCGTCGTAGACCGCAATCGCATCCTCGATGCGACCGAGCGCCCCAAGCCTGAACCCCTTGCTGAAGAGCGCCTTGGCGACCTGTTCGCGCAGCGGCGACTCCATCAGGGTGCCGAAGCGGGCGAGCAGATCGTCGTAGACCGCAATCTCCTCCACGCTGCGGCAGAGCGCG
>Ga0210401_10003312_pt1 | contig 17259 bp, 18 predicted proteins | sample IncBWH32MmetaG_FD_150866 | JGI IMG/M metagenome (GOLD analysis project Ga0210401, IMG submission 150866) | Forest soil microbial communities from Barre Woods Harvard Forest LTER site, Petersham, Massachusetts, United States - Inc-BW-H-32-M | ecosystem: Environmental > Terrestrial > Soil >... | reverse complement strand
CTCGCGAAGTCATCGCCAGCACCGCCAGGCCAGCCCCCAACTCCGCGGCCGTAAGCGAGCACAGAATGTTCAGCTCGTCGCGAGAGAGAACACCGATGTGGTCGGCCACGCACGCGCGCTCCACGACCTCTCCACCTGGATTGATGTGAAAACGGAAGCTGTGACCGATTGCGCGGAACTCGGCTACCAGCCCGTCGTCGCGGACGCGTGTCGCGATGCTCGTGCCGTGAAGGTGAGTCGCGAGAGATGCGAGCGTGGCTCGCTGGCTCTCTGTGTCTTTTGCCATTCCTGTCTCCTTGTGTGTGGATGGATGCTGAAACGACGAAGGCCCGCCCCCGAAATTGGCTTGGGGACGGGCCTCCGCGTGGGTCAGGCGCCACTGGCGCCAGCCGGCTTCATTGGCTACATGAGGTTCTTCTTGCGTGCCGCCCCTTCTGCGGCGGCAAGGTGCTTCGCGGGATCACCACCGGCTTGCACGCATGTCTCGAACGCCTCGCCCGAGCGTTCGTTCAGGCTGGCGACGCACGCGAGCAGCTTCGCGGCACCCATCGCCGCGTAGTTGCGCATCCACGGTTTGTCCGTCCCCACGTGTTCGCGGCGCTCGCTGCTACTGGTGGCCGGCGCCGGGATCGGCGTCGCTGCCTTGTCGCGTTTGGAGCGCAGCCGCCGAGCCTGCGGAAATCGCAGCGCGCCGCTGTCCTGCACTCCCCAATGGACGAGCTCAACGACACAGCCGTGGAAGTCGCCGGGGCGCTCCCACAGTTCTCGCCGCAGCTGGTCGTCCATGCCGGCGGCGCGACCCTCGCACACCCGGCCGTCCTCGTGACGCACACGGAACCGAACGCCGCCCGCCGCCCACGGCCGCGGCGTGCCTTCGACCAGCGGCGCGTACTTGCTGGCGGGCTCGGGCTCGTAGATCCCAATGAACTCCGCGTCGAGGGTTTCTGTCGGCTTGACCTTCACCCATCCGCCATTGCGGGCTCCGCAGCGGTAGATGCTGTCCCGACGCTTGCAGACGACCCCCCTCGAATCCGAGGTCAACAAGCGCCTGCATCCCCTCATCGGAGGGTTCCTGTATCGGGATCAGCGTCACCGGCCCGCCGTTGATCCCGGCGCACAGATCCTCGAGGATCGCCCGCCGGTCACTCAGCGGCCGGCCCCGCACGTCGGTTTCGCGCGCTTGGAGAACGTCGAACAGGACGTAGGTGAGCGCCGGGTCACGCTCGCTCGGCTGGTGCCGGTAATTCCCGGTCGTTTTCGAGAGGATTGATTGTGTGCGGTTCCACTGTCTGGAAGTGGCGAGATCGACTATCTCCCCGTCGAGGATCGTTCCGTGGGGGAAGCAGTCCAGCAGCATCTCTTCGATGTAGGGAACCTGGGTGACGCGGTTTCCGGTGCGGGTGCACATCACTACCCCGTCGAGGATTCCGCTGAGAATCCGCCACCCGTCGTACTTGGGCTCCATCCACCATTGCGCGCCGGCGGGGACGCGGGCGGCTGGCTTGGCCAACATGGGTGCTGGTAGCACTTTGCGTTGCTCCTTCCTATAGGGGCCGCCCGCCGCGCGGCGTCCTGTTGGATCGCCGCGCAGCGTTAGCCCTCGGGGGTTGGCTAGTTGGCGGCCGCGAGCTCGTGCTCGTTCGCGGCCGGGTCCGAGGTCGCCTCGACGGCGGCGCGAAGGACGGACATCAGCTCCGGTTCTTCCTCGGCCGGCTTGGCCGGCGCCTGGGTTGGGATCGGCTTGCCCGCGCGGGCGGCTTCGATCGCCTGCTGGCGTACCGCGACCGCCCTATCCGCGACGCTGTCAAAGTCGAACTCTTCCGGGAGGCGCCCCAGAAGCTGTATGGCGAGGTCGACTTCCTCCGGCGCGACGTCGGTTTCGGGGTCCATCTGGAATGGGGTGTGGTCCCTGACCTCCGAGTCGTAGAGCACGACGCTCGCGACGAGGCGGCCCTGCAGCGGCCGGATGACGATGAGCATTTCCCGGCCCTTTGGCGCCCACCTGGCGACCGCGATCTTCCCTGGCTTGGCGAGCGCCTCGTAAAGCAGCCGGACTGGCTTCTTCGAGCCCTTCACCTTTTTGTTGTGGGTGATGTAGTAGAAGCCCGAGAGCCGCTCCAGCGGGATCTCATCGGGGTTCAGAATCGCGGCGATCGTGATGGTGTCGCAGCTACCAGCGTTTTCGATCGCCTGTAGCTGTTCCTCGGAGAGGACGGTGTAGTCGCCGTCATCTCCGTTGGGGACGCCCTTGACCACGGTCGTTGTGCCGTCCGTTTCGCCGGCCTTCTCCATCTCCTGCGTGAGGCGTGTGAAGCCCTCCACGCAGACGGTCTTGCGCTGAAACGGCCTTTGGTGACAGGAGCAGAGCTCTGTCAGTGCTTCCTTGCCGCGGTAGCTCTCCGTGCCCTTGGTGAGCGACACGTGAGCCTGGAGCGGCCCGTTGATCTGAAGCGCTCCGCTCCAGGTTGGTCGAGGGGCCATGCGGCCCTCCTTTCCCTTATCGAGCGGCCCCTTTCGGCCGCTGGTGGTGTTCAGGCGGCCAGCGCCCTGTATGGGCGCGGGCGGCTCTCCCGCGCGCCGGGCTGTGCGCCCAGCGCGCGACTGCCGGGCGCCTTTCGCCCGGCGGTCTGTCCGCGGCCCGAAGGCCCGCGGCCAAGTTCGCTGCCGCGCGTGTTGACGCGCAGCGGCTACCGTGCGCCCCCGGCTACCCCGTGAGGTCGGCCAGGCTTACCCGCTGGCGCCACGGCAGCGCATCGTCAAGCGCACGCTGCCAATGCGACCAGTCGTCGGGCCACATGCGGCCGGGCTGGTTCCATTCGCGTACGGCGTCGCGGCAAGCGAGGACGATCCGCTCCGGGTCGCCGCTGTTGACGGCGCGAGTCAGCCTGGCGCGCTGAGCTCGCACCATCCTGTTGAACGCCTGGTAGTCAACGCGCGGTGTCGCCGCTGCCCGCCGCTCGGAGCGCCTGCGCGCCCGAGCGAGGACTTCCGGCGCTTCGCTGGGCAGCAAGCCGAGCTGCCCCGAGTCGCTGATATTCACTGTTCTCCCTTCATCCCAGCCGCCCGGCACTGGCCGCGGCGGCTGTTGACTTGATGCCTACATCCCCTGGGCGAGGAGCGCTCTGTCGAGTAGTTCGGCCTCCACGCCGGGGGTGAGGCTGTTGCCGGCGAGTCGTACCCTGTCGCGCTTGGTGCCGGTGAGGGTGTAGGGGATCACCTCGAAGGAGCCGTCGTGGTGTGGCAGGAGGCGCTGGTGAATGCCCATCACCCGTGCGCACTCCTCGGGGGTGATCATCCGAAACTCGGCGTCGCCGATGTCGTATGGCAGCTCGCCGTTTGGGCGTAGCGCACCGTAGTTCTCGGCCGGCATCCTTGTTGGCGCCGGGTGCTGGTGGGCGGGCACGTAGTCGGCTTGCCGTGTTCCGCCGGCGCGTACGAGTGCCGCGTCGGGCGGCTCGACCACGCAGTGGCGGTCAACGCTGGTCTGCGTTCTGAACGGGTCGCGGGCGCTGTCGGCCGTGACGATCGACCCGCCGTAGTAGCTGGCGATGATGGCCTCCCTGGGGACTCTGAGGACCGCTTGTTGGCTGATGCCGTACCTGCCTCCGCCGGTGATCGTGCCCATCGGCTGGCCGGTCACGTCGCGGACGTGCCCGCCGCGTTCTGTGCCGAAGTTCGCGACCGCGAACGCCTCGCCCGGGATTGGTGTGTCCGGGTCGAGGACGAGCGCCTTGTCCAGCGTGCCGCTGACGACGGGCGCCGGGTTGCCCAGGTGCCACGCCCGCGCGTAGCCCTCCCGCTCGAAGGTGTGCCCGGCGGTCTGCACGAGCATCCCCGACCGGGCCGGGCCGCTCAGCATCCCGAGGTGGTTCCCTGAGCCGCAGACCGTTTGCCACGGGTCTGTGATCGGCGCGGTGTCCGCGTGGCGGCGGAGCGTTACCTGCATCGCACCCTCGGGTGGCGCCACGAGCGCCATGTCCTGCCGGGCGGTCTGTGTCGGCCACGGCAGCCACAGCGGCGCGGAGTGATCGCGGCCTGGGTCGTTCAGCCGCGAGAGGCGCGCGAGGTGCTCTTCGTGTCGGCGCCGCAGCCCAACTTCGATACGGCGCATCGTCGCGGGCGCCAGCGGCTCCTCACGGTCAGCGATCCGGGTTCCGCGCAGCCCCCAATCGACGGCGGCTGCCGCCGGGATGATGTACGGGGAGCACGCCGACTTGGCGGCTGGCGCTTGGCAGAGCGGGCAGCGGTAGTAGTACTGGCCGGTGCGGGGACCGTACCGGCCGACTGGCCCCGCGGGGGTCGCCCGTTTGATCGTCTTTGCCTTCCACGTCTGAATTCCGAACACGTCCGTTTCACAGCGCACGCAGTGACACAGCGGCCGGAAATCGGTGTCGGGTGCCGGCACGCTCTTTCGCGTCACGAGCAGATACAGCCGGTCACGTGACTGCGGCGCCGCTCCCCAAATGGCTGAATTTGCACAGATCGCTTGGACGCGCCATCCGAGGTTGTCCCATTCGTGGACGTAGCGCGCGAAGTCGCGTGCTTGGCGCACCATGTCAACGACCTGCTCCATGATGATCGTCGTGAGGTTCGGCAGCGCCGAGGCGAAACGCATGGGGCAGTACACAGTCGCCCGCGAGCGCCCGATTCCCTGCTTGGGGTCGAAGGGACCGAGGCGGCTCACCTCCTCCTGGTAGTTGCGCGAAAGGCTCCAGCCGTCGCACTCGGGGGAGGCGCAGAGCACGGGCACGTCGCGGATCTCCGCGCCGAGCCTGCGTGGGTTGGCGATCGCGAGATCGCCAACCAGGTGTTCGATGTCGGGGTAGTTCGCTGCGCTGTTCTCGATGGCGCACGTCCAGTGGTTGGCGGCGAGCACCCCGTAGCCGCCGATCATCTCGACGGCCTGGAGGTCTCCTCCGCCACCCGAGAACAGGTGAATCGACCTGAATCGGGCCATGTTGCTACTCCCTTCTGTTGTCGGGTCGCCGCGGGTGGCGGCCGCTCAGATGAGCGCGAGCTGCATGCCGGCGCTGCGCGCGGCATCCAGGTGAGAGCGGCGTCGCCGCGCGAGCACGCTGGCGATCTCCGTTGAGCGGCTGCTGGTGTCGGCGAGCGCGGCTTGCCAGCCGGTGTCGCTCATCATCTGCCGGTGCTGGCTGCTGGCCGGGTCGAGCATCGCGTCCTGGGCAAGCTGCGCGCTGATCGCGTCCGCTATCCCTGTTGTGGTGGCCGTCATGTGCTCGAGCACCGAGGCGGCGAACGTCTCGGGCGCTTCGAGGTAGGCGCCGTCGACGGTGCCATCCCACAGTCCTGCCCGCCAAGCCCGCAGCGCGTGGCCGCACGGCAGGCGCCGCTCGACGGCGACCGTGACGATCGCGTTGAACAGGGTTCGGGGACGCCGCACGGCCGGGTTGCCGTGCGGCGTGCGTGACGGGTCCGCCGGCCGGGAGCCGGAGGTAGTGGTGTATGTGGCGGGCTCCGTGGAGTCCCGGTGCAGGGGGCGGCTCAGCGGGTGAGCTGGCCGTGGAGACGGGAGTTCCAGACGCGCACGGGACGCGAGTGGTTCTCCCGGCGGACGGAGGGGCGATGCTCCTCGGTCTTTTCGATGACGCCTGCGCGTTGGGCGCGGGCGAGCGCGTTGCCGATCATCCGGCTTTGTCGGGGTGGCATGGTGATGGCGGCCCACACGTCGTCGCTGGTGAGCGTCGCCTGCTGCTGTGAGAGCTGCCGGATCGCCTCGAGGGCGCACGACATCCACGCCTCGTCGCGTTCGTGGCGTGCCGCTGCTTGCGCGGCGGCTGGCACCCGCGGGCGCGCTTTGACGGCTGGAACCTCAAGGGCGGTGCAGGGCAGCCCGTCAGGGGTCAGCCAGCATCCCTGGTGCAGTTCGGCCAGGACGGTCCCGTCGGGGTTGCGCAGCGTCGGCCCGTCCAGCTCCACGAGCATCGTGGGATGCTCGCTGGCGTGGTGGGTGTCGATGTTCAGAGCGCTCTGCATGGGAGCCACGCGGCAACGCGGCGCGGGTCCAGGTCGTAGAGCGCAACGAGCTCCAGCAGCACCCCGGACCGCTCGTGCTCGGGGACACCCGCGGGGCCGTGTCGGCGCTCCAGGTACTCCAGCCGCTCGAGTGGGTCGGTGATGCCATCGGGGTCCGTCTGCGCCATCTCCTCGAGGTCGCGGATCGTGAACCCGGCCCGCTCGAGCTCTTGGTCGGTGCAGTGGTACTCCTCCTGCAGGACGGGCTCGTCGGCGTCGTCATGGTCGTGGTTGCTCATGGTGCTCCTTTCCTGTGTGTTTGCGGGGGTTGGCCGGGTCGACGGGTCTCACCGCTCGCTGGCCGGGTGCTGTGAGTGGCTCAGCGGCTGCCGTCGGCGCTTGGGAGCGCGTGCGTGCACGTCTCGCGGACGTGCTCGCTGGCGGTGCGGAACCACTCTTTGGACGCGACGAGCGCGTCACGGGTGGGGCCTCCCTTCATCAGGGAGGCGAGGTCGTATATCGTTCCGCCGGCCTGGCAGGCGTGGCAGAACCAGACGTACTCGCTGACGCTGCACGACGCTTCGCGATCCTCGTGCGTCGGCGAGGGGCAGCGGATCTTCCCGAGGTGCGGCAAATCCTCCCCGGTGAGCAGCGGGAAGTAGACGGTGGTCGGGATCAGCCTGTAGGCGTCGTATTTACGGGCGCGTAGGTCCCGTTTGCGGACAGGCTGGCTGCGGGGCGGGTCTGGTAGCCCGCCGACCAGCGCTTGCGGCGAGTAGGGCGCCAGGCTCAGGTCGATTCGCACGATCCGCGCGTAACGCCCGGTCTTGCCGTTGATCGTGCCCGCGAGGCGAAGCACACGCGCGCGCTCCTGGCAGAGCTTGTCGGCGATCGTGACGCGCTCGCCGTCTCGGAGGGTGTATCCGAGACGGTGGATGAGGCGCATGTTCCACCGCTCGATCCACTCGACGGTACGGGCGTTGGTGATCACCCTGCCGGTCTGTAGGTCGCGGTAGCCGACGAGCTTGAAGCGACCCTTGGGGCCCTGGGGCTGGCGGACCTCACGCGCGTTGAGGTACTCGCGGCCGTGCCGGTCGGTGACGGTCCGCGCGGGAACGGCTCGGTCCAGCAGCCACACCAGGTGGCGGTGGCGGTGCTCGGGCGCCTCAGAGGCGCCGCCGGCGGACTCGATCTCAAGGTGCGCCGGGAATCGGGCGAGCAGATCGTCCACCTGCTGCTGGTGGCCTGGCAGGTCGATGTCCATCCATAGGCAGCGGGTCCAGTGGACCTCCTCCTTGCCTGCCCGCCGCGCGATCCGGGGTGCCATGCCGAGGAACACCTCATCGCCGCGGTCGTGATGCTCGGCGGCGAGCTCAAGCAGCGGCGCTCGCCAGCTGGCATCGGTGAGTCCGCCGGGCAGGAAGTGGTTTGGGTGTTGGCGGGTGTAGATCCGCAGCTTCCCTTTGGCCGAGCGTTTGCCGGCCGCGAGCTCGACGTACCCCCTGGTGTGGCGGTGCAGCATCCCGAGGTGAATGTCGCGGTGGCGTGCCGCTGAGCGCTCGGTGTGGACTTCCTGGCCGTCCTGCCGGCGGATGGTGATTGGCAGCATCGCGGCGTCGAGGTCCGGCTCGCGGGCGAGGGCCTGCGGCCGGCGGGCTGTAGCGGTTGCTGGCATGGGTCTCTCCGGTGCTCACGCCGCGACCGGTGCGCCGGTGCGGCTGGGTTGGCGTCGGTGGACGGGCCGCGCGCCCGCGGGTGGCGAGACCTCGGCGCAGCGTGCGTCGGCGGCCACGCGGCGGGTGGCCGCTCGGGCGTGCCGCGCGATGACCGCGTGGGGTACGCGCGTCGCTCGCGGCAGCGGGTTCGGGTTGGGGAGCTCGTCCCGGCGGCCGGCCGCGAAGGCGCTCTGGCAGGCGGCGTAGTCGACGGCGAGCGCGTGCGCCTCGCTCGCCTTCTCCTGGTCCCCCAGGAGCCGATCGACGAGCAGGCCGCGCCTGGCTCCCTCGCCGCCGGACGCGACGTCGTACACGACCCATACCCCGTTGCCATCGACGCCGAGGAGAACGCGGTGGACGCCCCCTCTGCGACTCTGGTAGGTGATGGGTTGCTCGGCGGGTGCCAGCGCGGCGCTGGGGGCTGGGTGCGTGTTGAGTGTGGCCATGTGTTCCTCCAAGGGGCTTCGTCAGTGATTTGTCGAGCGGCAGGGCCGCGTGCCCCCGGACGAGTTCGTCCGAGAGCCGGCGGCCGCCCCAGCTCTGTGGGCCAGGGGTGCGCGTGTTGGTGGGTCGCAGGCGGCGTGGCGGCGCGCATTTACGGCGCGGCGCGTTTCCGCGGCTGACGCCGCGGTAGCCGTTGCGCGAGGCGACCCGCGAGCACCCGCAGCCGCGCGGCGGCGGTGCGCGCCCATCCGGGGAACCGTCCGTCGCGGTGGCGGCGCCACAGAAGCCAGCTGGCGAGGATCAGCGCGAACGGGGACAGCGCGACCGCGCAGACCAGCCCCAGCGCGAACGGGTACAACATCAGAGCGAGCACGAACGAGAGCAGCCGCACGAGCGGGTCGTGGTCCTGCTGAGCGACGGCGCTGAGCAGCGCCAAGCCGATGAGGATGCGTGTGAGTCTGCGCATCGGTGCGTCCTTTCTCCCGCCGCGGACACAGCCGGCAGGGGGTCTGTGGGTTCTGCCGGGTGTGCCGGCCGGGAGGGGTTCCAGCGGCGAGCTGCGCCCCAGCGCCGGGGGCTGGGGCGCAGCGCATTGCCGCCGCCGCGCGGCGGGCCTAGAGCATCAGGCCGCGGCTATCGAGAAGGCTGCGTGGCGCTGCCGCCCGCTCGGCGCGGCGCTGCTCGTTCTCGCGCTCCACGCGCTCCTGGTCTCGACGCGCGAGTTCATCCCAGACTTCGCGGAACAGATCATGCACTTCTTCTCTGACAGGGCTCATCGCGTGTGGCTCCTTGGGTCGTTAAATGGCAAGAACCCCCAGACGGAGGCTCCCGGGTACTGCTGCGTGTGGCTCGGCGAGCTACCCGAGCACGGCGAGCGTGGCGGTGGTCTGCCCGATCTGGACGCGGCCGCCGCGCGCATTGACGATGCGAGAACGATTTGCTGGGTTCACGGGCGCGACCGCGAAGCGACCGATGGCGTTCAGGGCATCAGCCGGGCTGCAGAACACGCCGTGAAAAATTGGCACACAACCGCCGAGGCGGTCGATCGTCTCGACTTCGAGCGAGGTGGTTGGTCCGGTCGCTGCGGTGCTCATGGTCAGTCCTTTCTGTTGGTGGGCTGGACGCCTCCGCCGGGGTTCGGCAGGGGCCTACGCCGCCGGCCGCCGATGGCGGGCCGACGTGAAGCTGTTGTTGCGCGGCGTGCCGAACTCCGACGGCGGGCGCACGAGGCGCGCTGCCGAGGCCGGGACCGCGGGTCAGACGGGGCGGGGAGCCTCGGCTGAGCTGTAGTCGAGAAACAGGCCCCTCAGCGGCCTGGTCTTCGGCGGCGGTGAGCTCGCGTGGCCAGCAGGCCGCACGGCGATGATGAGCTCCCTCACGTCGCTGAACCGACCGAGGTAGTCGATCGCCTCACCGACAGCGGGCCGCCGGGCCAGAACCTTCCCGGCGACCTGAGCGAGCGCCCACGGATGAAGCCGCGCAGCGAGCGCGTCGAGCAGAGCTGCATCGAACACGCCCGTCGCACTGGACTCCCGCTGCCAGGTCACTGCACCCCCCGGCTCGTCGTAGCGGCGGGTCGTGACCGTCACCACGACGGCCGAGTCAGCCACGATCGGATCGGGCATCTGGAACCTCCTCTCAGTGATCGCGTGTTGGTATTCGTTGCACCGCGCGTGCGTACCGCTGGATGAGCGAAGGGGTCAATGCACGAGGGGCCGGGGGGCTCGTCTTGCCGTGTGCTGTGGATGGGCAAGGCGAGGCCGGGCGTGCGGAGAGATAACTGCACGAGGGGGCAGCGCACGCTCAGGACACCATGGTCGCTCAAGGGGCCGCAGCGATGGCGCCGGATGGTGCACGAACGAGCGGCTATGGACAACGGGTGAGGCAGGCCCCGTCACGCGGGGAGGGTCAGGACAGAGGTCGAGACCGGATGGAGAAGGCCGCAAGCTAACACGCGGATGTAGGCCCACCACGGGGTACCCCCTGGGCGCCAAGCCCACGCCGACAACGGCACACAGGGAAACCCCCGGGTGTCAGGCCGCACACACGCGCGCCGAACCGGAGGTCGAAGCGACTGGGAGAGGACTGGCAGGACTACACGCCGGCAGCCCCACGGACCGGCCAGCCAGACCGAGGAGGAACCAACTCCGGTCCCGACCTATGTCTCGTCACCGTGCCCTACTCCGCCGCGAATCGGCCCCAACACCCCGCCGTTGCTGGTCTTTTGCCCGCGCGGCGCCCCTCCCGGCGAGTGCATTCACGGCGGAGTAGGCGCCTCCCGCCACTACTCCGCCGCGAATCCCACTACAGCGCTCAACCAAGCCATTCTCCCCGCGTCGCCAGCCCCGATTCGCGGCGGAGTAACAGGCATTCACGGCGGAGTAAACGGCATCTACGGCGACAGGCTGACTTGTCGGTCCAACACACCTGGTAGACGACCTTCGGCATGAAGCGATGTCGCTCAGCGGCGCGTACGCCTACCCGGTTGGGTGCGACCGGCACGCACCGATGCCGCCTTCGCTCGCGTGTCGAGGGCTGCTTGGACGGCGGCGACGGCGCTCGCCCCGACGATCTTCAGCGGCTCGACGGTGCGCATCGCGCGGCAGAAGATGAACGCCCCCTCCAGCAGCGAGAGCATCGAGAATGCCAGCTCGCGCGCTTGCGGGTGGGGGATGCCGGCCGCCGTGAAGTATTCGGTCGCGCCGGCGATCCAGCTCTCGAACACCTCGGCGGTTGCTTCGCGCAGCGGCTCGCTGGTGCTGGCGACCTCCAGCGCGACCGTCGCGATCGGGCAGGCGTCGGCGTAGTCGGTTTCCACGAGCGTCTCGGCGGCGCCGTTGAAGAACTCGCCGACGGCGGTGGTTACGTCCGGGGCCTGGGCGGCGATCGTGGCAAACAGTTGGATGTAGAGATGGCCGGAGGAGCGGATCGTCTCGGCGCCGAGTTGCTCCTTGCCGCCGGGGAAGAAGTGGTAGAGCGACGCGAACGGCGCGTTGGCCGCCGCGACGATCTGCTTGACGCCGGTGCCGGTGTAGCCCTGGCGGCGGAACAGCTCGGCGCTTGAGTCAATGATCCGGTCCTTGGTGGTGCTCGCCATGCTCGGCCCCCTCGCTCGCTCGTCGTGCGGACGATGATAGGCTCCGCGTCACTAGAGCGATCTATCTAACGATGGGGGGCGTGACATGCCCGAGGTGGAGCTGTCGGCCGGGACGATCGAGTACCAGGACACGGGCGGCACCGGCCCTACGATCGTGTTCCTGCACGGGCTGGCAATGGACGGACGGCTGTGGCGCCACGTCCTGCCGGGGCTGCGCGAGGAGTACCGCTGCGTGCTGCCCACCCTGCCGCTCGGCGCGCACCGCCAGCCGATGCACCCCGACGCCGACCTCTCGCTGACGGGACACGCGAGGATCATCGCCGAGTTCCTGGAGCGCCTGAACCTCACGGCGGCGACGCTCTGCTTCATCGACTGGGGCGGCGCGCAGCCGATGATCGCCGCCGGGCTCACCGACCGCGTCGCACGGCTGGTGCTATGCGCGTGCGAGGCGTTCGAGAACTACCCGCCCGGCATCCCCGGACGCATGGCCGCACTATCGGCCAAACTTCCCGGTGGGCTGAGGATCATGCGCCGCACGCTGCTGATCCGTCCCCTGCGGCAGCTGCCGTTCACGTTCGGCACGATGTCAAAGCGCGGCGTTCCCGACAAGCTGATGCGCGAATGGTTGGCGCCGCTCGCGCGGCCGGAGATCCGCCGCGACCTCGCCAAGTACGCCGGCCACGCCCGCCAGGCCCGCGCCGCCAGTCTCGCCGCGACCGAGAAGCTCCCCTCCTTCGAGGGGCCCGTGCTCGTGGTCTGGGCCGTCGAGGACCGTCTCATGCCACGCGAGCACGGACGCCGCCTCGCTGACATCTTCCCGCAGGGGCGGCTGGTGGAGATCGCCGACAGCTACACGCTCATCACCGAGGATCAGCCCGCCGAGCTCACCCGGCACATCCGCGAGTTCCTCGCCGCGACGTAACCAACAGAGCGGCGCCTTCCACTGTTGGACGCCGCACCCTTCGTTCGACTTGTGTGATTGGCCTCATGCCCAGGGCGGGGTGTACGGTCGCTGCACGATGAGCGACCAGGCCGTCGCGGATCGCGGTGTCGAGCCGATCCCGGTAGATCGGCTGCCGCGTCGTGTCCCGTTGCCGGCGGTGGCGCAGACCTTGTGGTCGGTGTTCGGGATGGACTCCTTCGTGCGGTTCTGCCTCGTGCGCTACCCGGAGGAGAGGATGCTCTCTTTTCGGATCGTCGGCGTCGGGGATGTGGTGAGCGTGCTCGACCCGCAGCTCATCCGCGAGGTATTCAGCGGTGACGGCGAGGTGCTCCGTGCAGGCGAGGCCAACGCGCAGGCACTCGGGATGCTCGGCCCCAACAGCCTGCTCGTGCTCGACGGCGAGCCGCACCTCCGTGCCCGGCGGCTGCTGCTGCCCCCCTTTCACGGCGAGGCGATAGCCCACCACGCGCGGCTGGTCGAGCAGATCACCGCCGCGGAGATCGAACGCTGGCCGACCGGGGAGGAGTTCGCTCTGTGGCCGCGGATGCGCGCGATCACGCTGAAGGTGATCCTGCGCGCGGTGATCGGCGTGCGGGACGACCAGCGACGCGCCCTGCTCGAACGGTTGTTGCCCGCGTTCGCGCACGGCGGCGTGTTCGGGGCGCTCACCGAGACGCGACTGCCGTGGCTCACAAGGGGCATGATCGGGAGCCGCCTGCCGTGGATCAGAGCGCGGGCACACGCAGAGCGCTTGTTGCGTGAGGAGATCGCCGAGCACCGAGCGTCCCCGGAGGGTCGCGATGACATTCTGGCCCTGCTCGTTGCCGCTCGCGATGGGGACGGCCGCGAGCTGAGCGACCAGGAGTTGCTCGACCATGTGCTCACCCTGCTGGGCGCCGGGCACGACACGACCGCGGCGGCGCTCGCGTGGTGCTTTGAGCGGGTGCTGCGCCACCCCGATGTGCTCGCGCGCTGCCGCGAGGCGAGCAAGGAGAACGACGATGAGTACCTGGCCGCTGTCGTGAACGAGACCCTGCGGGTGCGGTCCGTGGTGGACTCTGTGTCGCGCAAGCTGAGCGCGCCGCTGCAGCTGGGCGGGTGTCTTCTGCCGGCCGGCACGTTCCTCGCGGTCTCGATCCGCGGCGTGCAGCTCTCGCCCAAGTTCTACCCGGACCCGGAGCGCTTCCGGCCGGAGCGGTTCCTGGAGCGCCCGGCGCCCTACACGTTCATCCCCTTCGGCGGCGGCGAACGGCGCTGCATCGGCGCGAGCTTCGCCACGATGGAGCTCAAGACCATCCTGCGCACAGTCCTCCAGCGCGTCGAGCTACGCGCCGCCGGCCGGCGTGACGAGCGCGCGAGCCGCACCCGCAGCATCGCGATCGTCCCCGCGCGGGGAGCACGAGCGGTCGCCTCAGCGCGCGCGTAGACCCCTTACATCGAACGAGCCGGGTTGTGGCAGTGGTGACGCCGGCCGGATCAGCGGTCGGCAGAGCCCGCCGGGAGTAGGCTGCGGGCGGCATGACGAACGTCAATCGAGGTCCCTTCGATGAGCCGCTACGACCAGATCGGCGCCGGGTACGCCACGACGCGCCGCGAAGACCCGCGCATCGCCGCGCGTATCCACGCGGCGCTCGGCGAGGCGCGGACGGTCGTAAACGTGGGGGCCGACGCGGGCTCCTACGAGCCACGCGACCGGCAGGTGATCGCAGTCGAGCCGAGCGAGCGGCCCGGTTGGTAGGGGTCTTCCGTCGCATCGGCTGGAAGACAGGCGCATGGCGCGACGTCGGCTGGTGGCCAGCGGAGCTGTCGTCCCCCCGGTACCCCGGTCGAGCCGGTGCCGCCAGCGGACTGGAGGATGTGGGGTGAGGGCCTTCCGCCTATGGGCCGTTAGTCGCGGGGTCGTTGCCCGTCGCGAATGACTCGCTCGGGGAACAGGAGAACCCTGGATAGGGAGACGGTGCGTGTGCCGTCGAGCGCCTCGCGGATCTCCGGCGGGAGGGCCGGCAGGGCTAGCACGGTGAGGTCGCCGTTGTGGATGTCGCTCTCGCTGGCGAACCATACGTTTTGGCGTCCGGGGTAGTAGCGGTTGTGCGCGGGGCTGCCTGTGATTCCGATGCTGCCGTGCATTGTCTCGTCTGCTGTGCGTGCGTAGGTGAGCGCGGTCTCCGGTGTTGTGCAGACGAACACCACGCCGGGGCGTGTGCCGAGTTGTTGGTAGCGGCGCATCTCGTTCCACCAGGCGGTGAGGAAGGTGTCGTAGCGGCGGAACTTCTCGAGGTTGTAGGAGGCGCGGTCGGTGAGGTCGTGCTCGATCAGGAGGTCGAATGTGAGGCGGTCTTGGAGGAGCTTGATCTCGCAGATGGCGTCCGGTTCGATTCGTGCGATGTCTTTGCTGTCGAGGTCGAAGATCCCGATGTGCTTGGGTCGTTTGACGTCCTTGAGGGTGATCGCGCGGCGGCCGCGGCCGCTGCCGGTTTGGGGTACGGCGCAGACGCCGGCGGGCCAGCGTGGGGTGCGCCACTTGTCGGTTGCTTGCTCGCCGAGGAGGCGGTGCAGCTCGATCACCCAGGAGAGGGTGTGCAGGTCGTGGCGGATGCGTGAGTTCTTCTCGACCTCGAGTTGGCGGAACTCGCGGGTTGGTGGGATCGCGGGTGGCTGGCGTGCCTGGGCGACCTCCATTCCGTAGCGGGTCGGCGAGTACAGGTAGGGCAGTGAGCCGCGTGGCGGGTCGCGGAGCACGATCGGCCAGCGGACGAGGAGGCCGTTGCGGTAGAGCTTGTTCACGCGGTCCCTGATTGTTCGCTCGGCGGCGTGGGGTGCGACCGCCCGGCGGAGCATTCCGGGGAGCGCGAGGCCGACCCTGTCGAGCAGGGCGAGGATCGCATAGTCCTCTGTGTACAGGCGCGGCAGGCGGGTGGCGGGTTCTTGCTGCTCGGCGTTGCGGATGCCGAGCAGGGGATCGACGTAGGCGGCGAGTTCTCGCAGGCCCTCGGGTCCGTTGTCCGCGGCGAACAGCGTCCTCGGGCCGTCCGGTGCGGGGGTTGAGCCCAGCATTTCGCGGACGGGGCCGACGGTGACCTCCGGAACCTCTGCGGCCTCGCGGACCAGCGGGGTGACCCCGACACGAGCGCGCTCCTTCGGCGTCGCGTTCGGCGAGGCCGCGCCGGCCACCTCGCTGGCTGGTCGTGTCCGCTCTTTGTCCGCGTTTTTGGGCTGTGTCGCCGGCGCGGCAAGGGGCCGCGGCGCCGCTGCCGGGGGCGGTGTGGGGCGGCGTGTCGTCTTCCTGGGCGCCGGTGCCGGTTGGCGTGGGGGTGTGGGCGTCGCGCGGCGATCTGAGGTGGTGGTTGTGTCTGCGGCTGCTGAGGGTCCGGTGCGGCGGTAGGTCTTGGGGAGCTCCTCGGGGTAGGGTCCGCACTGCTCCTCCAGCCGGGCGAGGTGGTGTTGTGCCCAGGCGCCGTTGCGGAGCTTGACGAAGGGGTAAGTTTGGCCGTAGAAGCGTGCGGCGCGGGCGCCGCACGCGATCCATGACGCCAGGCAGAAGTGGACGGGTAGGTAGAGCGCCTGCTCAGGGGTGACTCCCATCAGCTCGCGGGAGTCGATGTCTGAGCGGATCATTGTTTGAAATACGGACATCGCGACGCGGGTCGCTGTCTGTGCGTCTTCGGGGTCCCCGAGGCGGAATAGGAAGAGGGACTGCAGGAGGTTGGTGATGCCCTTGCGGATCGCCTCGGTTACGGCGGAGGATTCGGCCTTGGCGCCAAGCTGGGAGAGGTACTGGATGCCCATGACGACCTCCAGGCCTGCCTCGCGGTGCGTAGCGGCCTGCTTGACGGTGTTCATCGACGCGATGTAGCCGCCCTCGTCCCAGATCGTCGGGACTCGTGGGCGCTCCTCGGGCGGGAGGTGGATGAGCTGCTGCATCAGGGCGTGCAGGCCCTGGAAGAGGAAGTGCATCGCGACCTGGGAGTTCTCCTCCCCGAGGGCCGCCATGTTCGCGTCGACGATGAGGATGTCCCTGGCGGTCACGATGTCGCCGAGGCGGATATCGACGGGGTGGTTGAAGAACCGGCGCAGTGCGGGGGAGGCGAGGATCGTCTCGATCTTGTTGCGTGGTGGGTCCAGGCGCTGGTAGGTGTTAGCGCGGTTGTTTTCGAGCTCTTCGGGGAGCACGCGCGCGAAGAACTCGGTGGTGTGGTCGAGGTCGGCGTACCCTTGGCAGGCGTTCACGGCCTGCTCGCGGAGATCGTCGCGGCCTGGTAGCAGCAGCGCGAAGACGTCCTCGAACATCGCCAGGCCGCCGTGGCGGTGAGCGAGCGCCAACGCGCCGATCACGGCGTGATAGAGATACCGGCGGCTGCTCTGGAAGACCTGTCCTTCGGCGGTGTCGCTGATCGCTTGCACGATGTTGTCGGCGATCGCGGAGGCCTGCTCGGGCAGGCTGCGGGCGGGGTCAAGGCGCAGCGGTGAGATGCCGAACATCGGCCGGCCGAGGTCCAGGTACCAGACCTGCTTGCCGCAGTCCGGTGGCGTCATCTCAAGGCACAGCCGCGCGAGCTCGCTCTTGGGGTCAACCACGATCGGTGCCGCGTTCTGATCGCGAATGTCCGATAGGTACATTCGCAGCATCGCTGAGGTCTTGCCGGACCCCTGGCCGCCGACGAGCAGCGCCCCATACTTGCGGTCGTCAGGGTGGATGTAGACGGGGCCATTGGAGGCCCGCAGCACCGGGAGCATCTGGTAGGGCACGGCACGCAACGCGCGGCGGCCCTCAGCTTGCGATCGTGTGCTTCGGCTCATCTGTCCTCCGTCGTGGTGGCAGGCTGGGGTGGGAGTTTGGGTGTGGGGTTCTTGGGTGCCATCCCGATCTCTGGTGGTGCTGGTATGCGTGGGAGGGCGAGGCGGCGGACGGGGACGTTCTTCATCCGCGCGCCGGGTAGCGCGATCAGCTGCGCGACCTCGCCGGTGGTTGCGAGGGTCCGCAGGGTCAGCGCGGGCAGCAGCGGCGGGTAGGCGGAGGGGAACCGTTGCCGGTAGAGGTCTTGGCGGAGGATCATCCACCTGCGCTGCAGCCGGTTGCTGGCGCG
>Ga0210401_10003311_pt1 | contig 17266 bp, 14 predicted proteins | sample IncBWH32MmetaG_FD_150866 | JGI IMG/M metagenome (GOLD analysis project Ga0210401, IMG submission 150866) | Forest soil microbial communities from Barre Woods Harvard Forest LTER site, Petersham, Massachusetts, United States - Inc-BW-H-32-M | ecosystem: Environmental > Terrestrial > Soil >... | reverse complement strand
GTTGCGGCAAGTTTTGGCGCGATTCGAAACCTCACCGATCACTGGCATTCATCTCTGGTTCGATCGCCAGATCACCGACCTTGATCACGCCGTTTTATTGGACCGGACCATTCAGTGGATGTTCCACAAATCGAAGCTGCTGTCTGAAAGGGAAGGGCACGACTTGAGTCGTGCCAACAATCTACCCACTCCGAAAGGAGCTTCAGGCCCTGAGGTCAACGGCAGCTACGTGGAACTGGTCGTTAGCTCGTCCAAGACTTTGGTGGAAAAGTCACGCGCGGAAATCACAAAGTTAGCACTTGCCGAACTGCGCGAATTTTTCCCCGGCGCGCGAGATGCGAACCTGGTGAAATCGACGGTGATCAAGGAAGTTCACGCAACCTATTCGCCGCGGCCTGGAGTGGATTTCTACCGTCCCCGCCCGGAGACCGTCTGGCCACGAGTATTGCTGGCGGGAGACTGGACCGCGACCGGATGGCCCGCCACCATGGAAGGCGCGGTCCGCAGCGGATACCTAGCGGCAGAATCCGTGGCCCGGGTCGCGGGCATACGAGATGCCTCGTACCTCGTGCCGGATCTGCCCGCGAGAGGATTCATGCGGTTGTTCGGATAATGGTTCACAGTTTTATCGCGCATTCACTCAGGCAGTTGCGCGAAGATCGGACGGACGAGGCGTCCGTCGCCAGGTTATTTTAGCGACACCAACTTCTCTACCAGTTCCGAGTAGTCCTTCTTTTCGAGGCCGTGGACCGCTTTGTTGTACTCATCCACTTTGCTGGAATAATTCATCGAGCAGAATTTGGGACCGCACATCGAGCAGAATGCGGCTTCTTTGTAGTAGTCATCGGGGAGAGTTTCATCGTGCATGGAGCGAGCCGTCTCCGGATCGAGTGACAGCGCGAACTGCTTTTCCCAGTCGAATTTGTAGCGGGCATAACTGAGGGCGTCGTCGCGGTCCTGAGCGCCCGGACGATGGCGCGCCAAATCCGCCGCGTGCGCCGCGATCTTATAGGCGATGATTCCGTCCTTCACGTCTTTCTCATTTGGGAGCCCGAGATGCTCTTTTGGGGTGACGTAGCAAAGCATCGCGGCACCGTGCCAGCCGATCATGGCCGCGCCGATTGCCGACGTGATGTGGTCGTATCCCGGCGCGATATCGGTGACTAACGGTCCCAACGTGTAGAACGGTGCTTCGTAGCAGAGTTCCTTTTCTTTGTCGACCTGCTCCTTGATCTTATCCAGAGGCACATGTCCCGGCCCTTCGATCATCACCTGCACATCGTGTTCCCAAGACTTCTTGGTCAGTTCGCCCAGCATTTTCAATTCAGCGAACTGTGCTTCATCGCTGGCGTCGGCGATACAGCCGGGACGCAGGCCATCGCCAAGCGAAAACGACACGTCGTGCTTGGCGAAAATCTTGCAGATATCGTCGAAACGCTCGTACAGAAAATTCTGCTTGTGATGGTGGGCCATCCATTGCGCCAGAATTGCGCCGCCGCGGCTTACGATCCCGGTGATGCGCTTGGAAACCATCGGAAGATACTGAATTAGGACCCCGGCATGAATAGTCATGTAATCCACGCCCTGCTCGGCCTGTTCTTCGATCACTTCGAGCATCACTTCGGCATTCAAGTCTTCGATGCGTTTCACCCGCGAGATCGCTTCATAGATCGGAACCGTTCCGATAGGCACGGGCGAGTGACGCAGAATCGCTTCACGAATCTCGTGAATGTTGCCCCCAGTCGAAAGATCCATGACGGTGTCAGCGCCGTAGTGAACGGAGGTATGCAGCTTCTTGAGTTCTTCGTCGATGTTCGACGTGACGGCAGAATTGCCAATGTTCGAGTTAATCTTGCAGAGCGAAGCCACGCCGATACACATTGGCTCGAGTTCCGGATGATTGATGTTGGCGGGAACAATCATGCGACCGGACGCAATTTCGTCGCGAACCAGTTCTAGGGAAAGCCTTTCCCGATTCGCCACATAGGTCATTTCCTCCGTGATCAGGCCTTTGCGCGCGTAATGCATCTGGGAGAAATTGCCGTCGTCGTTCTCCTCTTTGCGACGGGCGATCCATTCGGAGCGCGGCTGGGGGACGCTATGGCCATTGTTTTCGGAGCCATGATTGGCCTGACTGCTGTTGCCGTTCGCTGCATTACCGTTCGTCCGAGCCATGACTTATCACCTGGGTTGGATTCGTCAAAAAACGATTATACGCCGGGGATGAGATCGAACCGAACTCCGTAGCGCTTGGCAGCTACCCGATTCCTCGCTTGTCCGTCCAAACCCCGAGGGCTTAGAATTTCTGCTTCGACTCAACGAGGTACCATGGGCTTATTCCGTCTCCTGCTTGTATTTCTGCTGCTCGCAGCCCTAGCTACGTTTGCTCAAACTGATTCCACCACGAAGCCGGCGCCAGGTTTCAGCATCGACCACATCGACAAGACACTGGATCCTTGCGTCGATTTCTACCAGTACGCCTGTGGTAACTGGCTCAAGAAAGCCGAGATTCCAGCGGACCAGAGCGCGTGGGTCAGCTTTGTCGAACTGGACGAGCGGAACCTGGTAACCTTGCGAGAGATCCTGGAAAAGGCTTCCGCCAATGATTCCGGCAGAAGTCCTATCGAGCAGAAGGTCGGCGATTTCTATAGCTCCTGCATGGACGAGAAGACTGTGGATGCGAAAGGCCTGGACTCGCTCAAGCCGGAACTCGACCGCATATCGACGGTGAGCGACAAGGCTACGCTGATTGACGCGGTCGCGCGGGTGCATCTTGCCGGTCCCAACCCGTTGTTTAATTTCTATTCCAACTCTGACCTGCACAATGCGGATCAGGTCATCGCTTACATTGACCAAGGTGGATTGTCGCTGCCCGATCGCGATTACTACATCAAAGACGATGCCCGGATGACGGAAATGCGCAAGCATCTGGGGGAAGAAGTGACTCAAATGTTTACTCTTGCCGGGCAATCCCCGAGGCAGGCAGCGGAGTCGGCGCAAACCGTTTTGCGCATCGAGACCGCACTGGCTAAGGACTCCATGGACCGCACCCTCCGCCGCGACCCCAAGACGCGAGACCACAAGATGACGCGGGAAGCGGCCGTTGCGCTCGCCCCGAATTTTTATCTCGATCGCTATTTCGCGGCTATGGGTGCGCCCAGTTTTTCAGAGTTGAACGTCAGCAATCCGGAGTTCTTTAAACAGGTGAATGGTGTGCTGGAATCCGAATCACTGGACAACCTGAAGATCTACGTGAGCTGGCACCTTCTGCGAGGCTCCGCTCCCTGGCTCTCTCAGCCTTTTGTGGACGCGAGCTTCAAAATGCGCCAAGCCTTGACTGGCCAGAAGGAAATCCAGGCCAGATGGAAGCGCTGCGTGGAGCTCACCGACAACTCCCTGGGGGAAGCGCTCGGCCAGAAATACGTCGAGGTCACTTTCGGGCCCGACGGAAAACAGCGCATGTTGAAGATGGTTGATGCACTCGAACAATCGCTGGACACGGATATCCAAGGGCTGTCCTGGATGACCGACGAAACCAAAAAGCAGGCAAAGATCAAGCTGCAAGCCATTCGCAACAAGATTGGCTATCCCGACGCGTGGCGCGACTACAGTTCACTCACCGTGGTGCGGGGCGACCTGCTGGGAAATTTTCTGCGCGCCAACGAGTTTGAATCCAAGCGCGAAATCGCCAAGATTGGCAAGCCGCTTGACCGTAAGGAATGGGGCATGACGCCGCCCACGGTCAACGCTTATTACAGCTCCTCGTACAACGAAATCGTGTTTCCGGCGGGCATTTTGCAACCGCCGTTCTTTGACAAGAAGATGGATGATGCCGTGAACTTCGGTGGAATCGGACTCGTGATCGGACACGAATTGACCCACGGCTTCGACGACCAGGGTCGCAAGTTCGATCCGCAGGGCAATTTGCATGACTGGTGGACGCCCGAGGACGGCAAGGAATTTGAAAAGCGAGTCAGCTGCGTTGCCGATGAGTACAGCGGCTTCGTCGCGGTCGATGATCTTAAGCTCAATGGCCGGCTCACGCTCGGCGAAAACACCGCCGACAACGGTGGTGCACGCATCGCGCTGATGGCGCTCGAGCGCATGATCGCGGAAGACAAAACCGGAAAAGAGGGCGAGAAGATTGATGGCTACACTCCGGAGCAGCGCTTCTTCCTGGGCTTTGCGCGAGTCTGGTGCGAGAAACGGCGTCCCGAGTCGGCGCGCATGCAGGTGACCACGAATCCGCACTCTCCGGGAAAATGGCGGGTGAACGGGGTGGTCCAGAACATGCCCGAGTTCCAGCAGGCTTGGGGCTGCAAGGCGGGGCAACCCATGGTGAGCGCGAACGCCTGCCACGTGTGGTGACGGCGATAAACGCCTACTTGATAAATCCTTTGCGCCGTTGCTCACTGTAACGGCGTAAGGCGTCGTTGATGATCGGGTACGCCTCGCCCGCGGGCCGAATCTCGTCCACCTCCACCTCTTTCCCTTCGAGCTGTTTGTAATCCTGGAAGAATCTTCGCAGCATGATCAGCCGGTGCGGAGGCATTTCAGAAGCTTCGCGGTAGGTGTTGAATTCGGGATCTTCCGTGGCGATGGCAATAATTTTGTGATCTTTTTTCCCGGCGTCAATCATGGTCATTAGGCCAATTGTTCGCGCGTGAATGATGGTCAAGGGAACTACGCTTTCCTGGCAGAGCACCAGAACGTCAAGCGGATCGTCATCTTCGGCCAAGCTCTGCGGAACGAAGCCATAGTTAGCCGGGTAATAAACCGCGGAGTAGAGCACACGATCAAGTTTGATCAACCCGCTGGCTTTGTCCAATTCGTACTTCACGCTCGAACCAAAGGGAATTTCAATCACTGTGTTGAACTCTTCGGGCAACCGCTCGCCGGGGGTTACGTCATGCCAAGCGTGGATCATCGGCAGTTATCTCAACCAGAAAATTGACTGACATCGGAATTGTACTGCCTGATGTCTTTTCGGTTCTGTCTCTTCGGTTCTTGACCCGCGTCGCCAACGAGGAATAGAGTTCTTATAGGCGAGGGTGTTTTATATGTCGAAGGAGACCAGCCGATACCTGAAATTCGGCGGTGCGACGGTACTCATCCTGCTGGCGCTCGGATATCTTGCCTATACCGGCGTCCAGGAAAGCAAGAGTTACTACGTCACCATCAAGGAACTGCGCGGTATGGGAGACTCTGCCCACACCAAGCGCCTGCGTGTTGCGGGCAATGTTCAACCCGGTTCGATCAAGCGGAGCGGTACGAAAGTTGAGTTCGTCCTGATCGAGAACGATCAAACTCTACAGGTTTCGTACAGCGGCACCGAGCCTCCGCCCGATACGTTCAAGGACAATTCCCAGGCGCTGGCCGACGGCAGTTTCGGACGCGATGGCGTCTTCCATGCCAAACAACTGCAGGCGAAGTGCGCCTCGAAGTACGCGCCGCAACAGCCGGGCGCGCCCGCCAGCGGCAGTTCTCCGAATGCGCCCGCGAAGAGTATGACTCAAGTCAAGACCGACGGCTCTAGCGCGATGTCGAACTAGAACCGTCCAGGCTATTTCATATCGCCGCTCTACGGGTTAGGAAATAGCTGGTTTAAGCCTCTTTACCGCCACCGCCGCATCGATTCCTCCAGCGACCGGTAGACATCCAATTCATGGTCTTCAAGCGTATCCCCGAAGTCCTAAAGAGCGGAGACTAACGCTTCTCGTTTTGTGGCGCCCGACCCTGCCAACGAGCTTAAGCATCCGGGAAATCAGTCGCTCTTCGCGCGGTTCAAGGAAGATTCGCGAGCTGCCGCCCCAGGCAAAAATCCCCCCTGGGCGATTGGGTACGAAGCCCGCGCCCGTTCCGACCCGATCGCATCAGCGACCGCGAGATCAGAAATGGTTCCGCTTATGGTAGGCCGGTGATGGCCAATCGCCAAGGACTCGTCTTTGCGTATGCACAAGGAACGCACTCCATTTTTCTCAAACTGCGGGGAGACATGTATGCTGCAGCTCGACAAGACGGCGGAAGGTACGAGCCAACTTACGGGAAGGATTGGATTGAATTTCGCGTTGGCGGGCGAGTTGGAGGTTCCGCCGATTGGCGCGAATCGATGGAGCGTTGGGCTAGAATCAGCTACCGAGATACCGTGAGCATCGAATAACGCATAGACGCAGAACTCGCCGGGCGCTGCTCTAGAGCTGCGGCGCTTCGCGCCGCGGACGAGGGCGTCCGCCCCGACGTGGTGCTACCCTCGACTTCGCGGGGCGCTTCAGCTATCTTCGGTTCCGATGCCTCCCGCCGTCGTTGTTACCGATCTCGTGAAGCAATTTGGACGCTTCGCCGCCTTGCGTGGCGTGAGCGCGGAGTTTTCCGGCGGAAAGCTCTACGCCATTCTGGGCGACAACGGGGCAGGGAAGACAACTCTCTTGCGCGCGCTGGCGGGGTTAACGCCGCCCACGCGGGGCATCATTTCAATGTTGGGGACAACCGATCTCCGGTCCGTCTGCGGCCAAATGGGCTACATGGCCCATCCTTCTTTGCTTTACGACGAAATGAGCGGAATGGAGAACCTGGGCTACTTCGCGGGCCTGTACGATGTCCACAATACAGACCAGCGCTGCACCGAGGTGATCCGTGCCGTGCAACTTGATCCATCGCTGACGCGGCCCGTGGGCCAGTATTCGCAAGGCATGCGGCAGCGAATGTCGCTGGCGCGGGCGCTGCTGAACGATCCTAAAATCCTTCTTCTCGACGAGCCCTTCTCCAACGTCGACCTGCGTTCTGCCCGGGAAATGGTGAGCTTGCTGACTGGCTTGCGCGATGCCGGCAAAACTATCTTTGTGGTCACGCACCAAGCTTCGCTCCTCGAAGGTGCTGCCGATGAGTTCGTATGGATGGAAGCCGGACAAATCGCTAGTCGCACCTCGGATCTGGCGGCAAGATCGGAGACGCCATGAGTACCGTCTCCCGGCTCGCGCGAGCGACTCTGGCCAAAGACCTTCGCCTGGAGTGGCGATCGAAAGACGCCATCAACTCCATGTTGTTTTTCTCCTTGCTGGTGGTCGTGATCTTCAGTTTCTCGTTCGATCCGACTGCCGAAGAATCGCGACGAATTGCCGGCGGACTGGTTTGGGTCGCTTTTTTGTTCGCCGCAGTGGTGGCTTTGAACCAGACCTGGGCACGGGAAATGCGCAATCAGGTGCTCGATGCCTACCGGGTTTCTCCGGCCCCTCCCAACGCTCTGTTCCTGGCGAAAGTCATGGGAAATTTCATTTTTGTTACCGTGCTACAGGCGTTAATGACGCCGCTCTTTATCGTGTTTTACAACCTGCGCGCACTCGGACCCGCATACCAGTTGCCCATCGTCGCGGCGCTTGGGACCTGGGCCTTGGTGGTGAATGGAACGTTTTTCGCGGCTATGTCTTTGCGCACACGCAGCCGCGAGATCATGCTCCCACTATTGCTGTTTCCTATCTCGATCCCGGCTTTGCTTGCCATGGTCGAAGCTACGGGCGCCATCCTAACCGGAGAATTTTCCGCCAAGTTCTGGATCGTCTTGCTTGCCGCCTATGATGTGGTGTTTACTATCGCTAGCCTCTTCTTATTTGGATTCGTGTTGCAGGCGGAATGAAGCGCGTTTTTCCCATCCTCGCTGTTCTCACGGCTGCGCTCCTTAGCTACGCCTTGTATGAGGCTCTGCTTGTTGCCCCGACCGAGCAGACCATGGGCGACGTGCAGCGGATCTTCTACTACCACGTGCCTTCCGCGTGGACAGCTTTCATCTTGTTTTCCATTAATTTCGTCGCTTCCATCGTGTACCTCATTCGCCGTTCTAACAAAGCGGACATTGTTGCCCTGGTGACGGCGGAGGTGGGCGTCGTATTCTGCACTGTGGTGCTGGTCACCGGGCCGATCTGGGCGCGTCCGGTGTGGGGAATCTGGTGGACCTGGGATTTGCGCCTGACCCTGACGCTGGTGCTATGGCTGATCTACGTGAGCTACCTGGCGCTACGCAGATTTTCCAGCAGCGGTCAGACTCCACTGCTGGCAGCGGTGCTGGCCATTTTTGGAGCCCTCGATGTTCCGCTGGTCTATTTTTCCATCTGGTTTTTCCGCACCCAGCACCCTCAACCCGTGATCGGCGGAGGCGGTTCCATTGATCCCCGGATGCTGCACGTTCTGCTGATCAACTGGCTAGCCTTCTCCTGCTTCGCTGCATTAGTTTGCTGGTCCCGTTACCGCCTGGAAGTGCTGCAACGGGAGGTGGACGAAACCCTGGCGCTCGAGGCTTTGCTCGAACCGAGGGGTTCGCAAACCCGAACGTCGCAGACGTGGAGAGCAGGATGAGTTATCTTTACGCCGCGTACATCGCTACCTGGGCTATTCATGTCGCGTATCTGGGCACCCTACTGCGCCGTTACATCCGCCTGAGAAACGAGATCGCAGAATTCAACAGAAGAGAAGAAAGGCAGTAGCGAATCAGTCAAGCTGGTGGGTCACGAGGATGCGGTCGGGAACCACGGTTTCTGCTAGTATGTCGATGGTCTTGCCGGGGGTTACTTCATGCGCCGAATCATGGTTGTGGCTGTGCTGTTGGTAGTTTCCACTGGCTTCATTTCCTTCGCGGGCAACGCCAAAGCGAAGGCGCCCCAGACTGCTGAAACCGACGCTCGTTTAAAGCACGCCTTCCGCCGGCCCGAGAACAACGGTTGGATATTCGTGCACCTCGAAGGTTCCCCGTCCGAAATCGGCTTCCAGCACGGCTACCTGCTCGCACCGGAGATCGAAGACGCGCTGAAAGTCACCATCCTCGAACAGACCCACGAGAATGGGAAGGATTGGCAATTCTTCCGCGATGCAGCCAAGAACATGATGTGGCCGCACATCGAATCTGAGTACCGGGAAGAAATGCAGGGCATCGCCGATGGTGCCAATGCACACGGCGTGAAGCTTGATTTGTGGGACGTGGTCGCATTGAATGGCGCCATGGAGTGGAGCTATTACGTTAAGGAATACGATAAAGCGCATGGCATCAAATCCGCAGCATCCGTCGGCGTCCCCGAGCATTGCAGCGCCTTCGTGGCTACCGGGAGCTACACCAAAGACGGCAAGATTGTCATCGCCCACAACAACTGGACCAACTATCTTGATGGCGAGCGCTGGACCATTATGTTCGACATCGTTCCCGCCAAGGGCTACCGCTTCATCATGGACGGTTTCCCGGGATTCATTCACAGCGGAGATGACTTTGGCATCAACTCGGCCGGAATCATCATTACCGAGACGACTATCGGCGGATTCTTCGGTTACGATCCCGCCGGCGTCCCGGAGTTTGTTCGTGCCCGCAAGGCCATGCAGTATTCCGCGGCAATTGACGACGCCGCGCGCATCTTCAAAAAGGGCAACAACGGTGGGTATGCCAACGACTGGCTGTTGGCCGATATCAAGAACAACGAAATTGCCAGCCTCGAATTAGGTCTGAAGAATGTTACCCTGATGCGGAAGAAGGATGGATATTTTGTCGGGTCCAATTTTCCCATCGACCAAAAGCTTGCCCGTGAGGAGACCAATTTCGACGTGCATGACCTGAGTTTGAGCGCCAACGCCCGCCACGTACGCTGGGAGCAGCTCATGGCCAAGTACAAGGGAACGATCGACCTGGCAGCCGCGCAGCGCTTCGAAGCGGATCATTACGACACATTCACCAAGAAGGAAGAACCCAGCGAGCGGACGCTCTGTGGTCACGTCGATCTTTCCCCTCGCGGTGACGGTCCCTGGCAGCCGCCTTACGGCATCGCTGGGGCGGTGCAGAACAAAGCCACCGACGCCGCTATGGCTGCAGAGCTGAAACTTGCAGCTTCAGCCGGTCATTCGTGCGGCATCAACTTCAACGCCGCTGCTCATCTGCAGGCACATCCGGAGTTCTCGTGGCAGAAGGATCTTCTGCTCGATATGCCGTCCCATCCCTGGACGACTTTCGCCGCGGCGAAGTAATTGTTCCGTTCTTGTTGTTCTGTGCGGGAGCCGAAATACTTCAACTACCCGAGGCAGCCGACCCCAGGAATTCGTACTCCTCGATGACGGCCGCGATGCCGACGCGGGAGGCCGGCAATGGCACTTCGGCTCGCAGCACGCGAGCGGTGAATCGGACGCGCAGCGGTTCGGTCAAGGTGACGTGCGGCGGAAAAGTCAAAGTCACCTGAATCCGGGAGCCGGCGGCGAGTGACCGGTCGAGGTAGAGAAAAACTCCGCGAGCACTCACGTTTTGTGTCTCTGTCAACAACTCGTCAACGCTGGCGTCCGCCACTTTGACGATCGCGGGCAGGCGCATATCAAAACGCCGCATCGCGCGCCGCTCCTCTGACATTTCCGCCGGCGAGTCTTCCGTTTTTTCGAGCATTCGATGTTCCCTTCCAACGAACAAAGTCACTCCGCAACTCAATCCGCAACCTGCGAAGAGAATGCAACTGAGTTATGCTCTTAGGCCAAAGATACTTACTTATCAGGAGTTTGCAAGACTAAAGAGATTGAGGGAATTGACTCGGTTACTGCCCTTGCCGCGCTGACAAAGATGGACCACGAACGGGTAAGCCGGGGAGAGCGGGGAAGGGATGCGCGCGCTCGAAGCAGCAATCGTACTGCCACAAAAATGGTGCATCTTCCCTGCGCGCTCGCATGCGAATGAGAGACTTGTGGCCCTTAGCCCGCTGCGATGACGCGCAGCATGAAACGATTTGCAGAAGATCTGCGTCTTCGCGACATTTAGTGGGCGCTGAGCCCAATCACGAGCTGCCGCACTTTTCCATGGCCAGACGGCATCTCCGGCCAGCCTGCTGCGCATCTGACGATTCTTAAGGCATAGAATAGGGGCACGCATCTTGACAGGCTATCCGTCAGATGTTTAAGTAGTTACTTATCTTTTGCTCTTATTTTTTGGTGACAAGTACGCAAGCCGCTTCGCGGGCGCGACTCGGGGTGCTGTTTGTACGCCGTTTCTTCTTCCTCTCCCTGAAATCGGGAAAAGACATCGCGGAAATCGGAGGAGTTCAGTGAGATTGAATCGCCGTCGGTCGGGAAAGACTTGTTCGCCAAGCCGCATCCTCGTGGCCATGACCCTGTTGATGCTGCTCGCAGCCGTTGCCTTGACCATGAACTCCAGTATGGCGAAGCTCCGGGCTGCCTCCGCCTCCGATCGAACTCCCACGGCGTTTGTTGCATCCGCTCATGCATCGTCCCAAAGCCCGAAGCAAATTCTGGCCACGTATAGCCATCTGCCGCTGATGTTTGAGCCGAACCAGGGACAGATCGATGCCAGCGTGAAATTCGCCGCCCGAGGCAGCGGTTACGGGTTGTATCTCAGGGCGCAAGAAGCCGTCCTGGTACTGGAGCATGCGGCATCCTACGCCCAGCATCCGGGCGCTCGAACTTCCGCAGTGAGCATGCAGCTGGTAGGAGCAAATTCCAGCGCTGAGCCGGTTGGTGATGTTCAACTTCCCGGAAGAAGCAATTACTTCATCGGGAACAATCCCACAAAATGGCACCGCGACATTCCGCAGTTCGCGCGGGTGCGATACCGCAACGTGTATCCCGGAGTTGACCTGGTGTACTACGGCAATCGAGGGCAACTGGAATATGACTTCGAAGTTGCGCCTGGTAGTGATCCCGGGCAGGTGGCGCTGCGATTCCGGAATCTCGCGGATCACAGCCCGAAGAATCCAAGAATTGTCGCGGGTGGGGATCTCGTTCTGGATGTGGCCGGGAGTGACGTGCGATTACGAGCTCCGCACGTGTATCAGAAGTTCGGAGCCGAGGAACGAACCGTGGCAGGCCGCTTTGAATTGCGAGGCCAAAGGAAAGACGAAGTCGGTTTCGAACTGGGCGGCTACGATCGCAGCCAGACGTTAATCATCGATCCGGTTCTTGCCTACTCGACGTATCTCGGGGGCACCGGAGCTGAGAGTTGTTCCGCGATTACTGGCCTTCCTTTCACGCCGGGTTGTCCTGCGATTGCCGTGGATGCGGCCTCCAATGCGTACGTCGCGGGATCGACCGAGTCAACCAACTTCCCCCAGACCACCGGAGAATTCCAGCCCGACCTCGCGGCGGGAGCGACCGCCAACGTTTTCATCGCCAAATTCAATCCCACCGGGACACTCCTCTTCGCCACGTATCTGGGCGGAAACGGCACCGATTATGCCGCCGGGGTCGCGACGGATACCGGTTTTGATGTGATCGTTGCGGGTACGGCGAGTTCAGGCAATTTCCCCACCACGGACGGGCCCAACAATACCGCCTTTCAGACCACGCCGGTTAGCGGCGGCAAGCACGTATTTGTGAGCAAACTCGATCCTACGGGAAGGATCCTGCTGTATTCCACTTATCTTTCCGGCCACGGCATCGACATTGCCTCAGGCCTGGCGGTTGACCAGGGGGGCAGCAACGCGTACGTAACCGGGACAACCACCTCCGCCGACGTGGGGACAGGATTTCCGTCCACGATTGGGGCCTATCAAACGCAGCCGAAGATAGCAAACTTGAATCAATTCTTCTTCACCAAGGTGGATCCGAATGCGAGCGGCTCTGCCAGCGTACTCTATTCCACTTACTTCGGCGGGAGCAGTCCCAGTACCGGCACGGTCGTGGGCGGCGGAATCGCGGTAGATACCAACTCGAATGCCTACTTTACAGGGGGTACGAATTTCATCGACATGCCCGTGCTCAACGCGTTTCAAGCGACGAACAAGGGCGGATATGACGTCATCGTGGCCAAGTTCAATCCCTCGGGCGTGACCGGAACGCAACTGTTGTATTCGACTTATCTCGGTGGCTCCGGCGACGATATCGGCTACGGCATCGCTGTCGATACCAGCCCGAACGCTTACGTCACCGGTTCGACAACTTCTTCGGATTTCAACGCCGGCGACACCGGGGCCACGGCATTGCAGTCGTCAAACGGCGGCGGAACGGACGCATTCGTCGCGAAACTCGGAGTGCTCTGCACCGGCACGGCCTGCACTACGCCGCTTCCCCTGAATTACTTCAGCTATCTCGGCGGCGCTGGAACGGACGTCGGTACGGCGATCGGTGTGGACAACAATGCGGCCGCACGCATTACCGGCTGGACCAATTCTCCAAACTTTCCGATTGTCGGAAACCCGCTGCAGAAGACTTACGGCGGGGGCCTCAGCGACGCGTTCTATGCCAGCATCGACACGCTTGCCACCTGCAGTCCGATCACAACTCCTACTTGCGCCCCAACCAGTACCTCGAGCTACTTCGGAGGAAACCTCGCGGATATGGGCACCAGCATCGCGCTGGATCAGCAAGGCTCCAGCTACTTAACGGGAGAAACATGGTCAACCAATTTCCCTGTGTTTAATTCTGCGCAGGGAAATCTCGGCGGACCGAATGACGCATATGTAGCCAAGCTTGCACCTGTCCTGAACTTGACCATGCCAACGCCCGCTGCCACTCCGCTGGTCGTTGGTGTGGGTAGCCAGGTCAGCTTTGCCTACACGATTACGAACAGCGGGGAGTTTACCAATGGCGTGACTTTCGTCGACAACTTGCCGGCGGCAGGCGCGAGCTTCGTCTCCGCGACTGCGAGCCCGGGGACTTGCGGCAACGCCGTCAACCAGACCGTGCTGTGCAACATCGGTACGCTCAATGCCGCGGCCACTGCAACCATCACCGTGATTCTGACCCCGGCCGCGCCCACCATACCCGGCGGTACGGTAAGTCTGGGGAACAGCGGTGCGGCATTTGTCGGGCAGTCCCAGTTAGCCACGGCCAGCGCGAGCATCATCGTAAATGATTTCAAAGTCACGGTGGCCCCGGCTACTCTCACCGTCCCCGCAGGCGTGCCCGCAGTCTACACAGCCACGGTTACACCCAGTGCGAATAGCGGATTTCCCGATAGCGTCTCAATCGCCTGCGGCAGCGGTCTGCCCACCGGGTCAACTTGTTTGCCCGGCAACAACAACCCAATTCCCAATCTCAACACGGGCGCGCAGAGTTCGCAGTTGATCATCAACACTACCGCCCGCGTGACGACCACTACCGAGTTGCGGCATCGAAGCGGCCCAGGGATGCCGCTCTGCGCGACCTTGCTTCCCGTGTCAGGACTGGCGCTGCTCGGCGTGGGACTGGGCGGCAAGATCTCTCGGCGGCGGCGGTTGCTGATGGGGTTGCTACTGGGCGGGTTGTTCGCGCTCATTATGTTCCTACCCGCTTGCGGTTCAGGCACGACCACGACGACCACCACGGGCACTCCTGCGGGAACATATGCTGTAACGGTCAATGCGACATCAGGCAATGCGACCCGGACCACCGTGGTTACCCTAGTCGTTCAATAACTGATGTTTCAGCCCATACCCGCGCAGCGCGGTCCGCGCGATGCAAAAGGAAATCCGCCCAGACGTTGGGCCGCCTGTATTTTTTATTCCCGACGGCGAAAGTATCACCTCGTTACCCGGAACGCCAGGTTGCTCTTAAGCGTGCTCTTGGTCGTCATCCGACCGTGCCGGTGGTCGCCTGACGGTACGTTGGTCTCGATTTCCGATTTGGATATGACCTTAAACTTCGCCGCATTGACCCGGTCGGCCAATATTCAGTTAGCACCGTGATGTGTCTCCCTGTGGTTAGCAGGGTGTGAGACCGTGCCCTTAAACCCAGCCAAAGTTTGGAAGACGTGCTATCAGCGAGAGCGGTTTTTGAGTGTTTCCGGTGTTGCGACCGGTCAGATAGCTGTACAATCGCCATCGCTTTGCTTTTTGGAATTCTGCGGAGAATCCCCGATTCATTATCATGTACGGAGGAAAACCAAGTGAGAACCAGGAACAATTTTGCCCTGATGCTGGGATTCGTCCTGGTATTCATGATTGCCGCGAATGCAGCCAGCGCGCCAACATTGACCTTCACGTTCACCACCGTCAACGTGCCGGGGGCGCTTGCCACCGCTCTCGGGGGAATTAACAAGGCCGGCGTGATCGTCGGGCAGTACGAAGATCAGAAAGGCGTCTTGCACTGCTTTATGCTAGTCGGCAGTAAGGTGACCACGATTAATCACCCGAACTCTGTTTCGGACGGTTGCACTCATATCAATTCGGCTGGTGCGATTGTGGGATCCGCGAAGAATTCTGCCGGCATTCCGACGGGGTTTTTGTATCAAAATGGCAAGTTTACCGATATCCTCGGCCCCCGTGGTGCAACGTCTTCGGTCGCCTACGGAATCAACGATAGCGGACTGATTGTCGGCGTTTACGGTGACTCCACCGGTAAGGACCACGGATTCCTCTTACGGGGTAAGACGTACACTACCCTGGATCCGCCCGGCGCCGTTTCCACGATTGCCACCGCTATCAATAATGCGGGCAATATCGTTATGTATTACGGAATGGGGACGCGCATCGAGGCTGCTCTGTACAACGGCAAGACGTATAAGACGATTAACGTGCCCCACGCAGCAAACTCGTTCGCCAGGGACATCAACACCGCTGGCGATATTGTGTATGAAACGCTGAATTCCAGCTTCGCACATGCCCAGGGTGCGCTGTTCCATGCCGGCAAGTACTATACGTTTGACTATCCAAACAGCGTGGCCACCATCGGCCTCGGAATCAACGACCATAGCCTGCTGGTGGGCTTATATCAAGCCAAGACGGGTGGTCCCGACCAGGGTTTCAAGGCGACCTACTAAGCGCCAAACCAATTAGCAGGCCTCCGACAATGGAAGTCTGGCAAGACGTGGGTAGGAACTCTTCCTCGCGACTTGCTCCTACCAAATCTCTGCCTGCTAGTGAAGGTACGCCCCTCACAGGAGCGGGGTTCCCTAACTCACTGTCAGCCGGGTTCGAGCGATAATTGTCGCTCCATCGACTTCGGGCTTCCCCACATAGCGGACAGGTCGGCTCCTGCATTATCCGTTTCGTGGCCTGCTCAGCGTTCCCTTACGTTACGACCTACAGACTCGCCAAGTCGCCTTACGCGACCCTCTACACCGGAGGCTGCGCTCCGATTGCTACCGGGTGGAGCGATCCAGTTCCCGGGCAGGCCTTTCATCCCGCTGTGGACCAGCGCTTTTCACGGCGCACCGCTATGGCCTGATTGCGACAGTTGGGAGGGATGATCGTTCCTGGCCCACCCGAGGTGAGATGCAAGCTTGATTCGCATCCGGGGCGGACTCCAGCGACGACACATCGGAGGTTTATGCGGGGTCGAGTGGTCCCTCAGGATGATTCAGCACGCTCACATAACCGCTGGATGGTATGGCCAACAGACCGGAGCTTCTCCAAGGACAACTTCATCGCACGGCGTTCTTCTTCCGCGTCGAAGCGTGCGTCCTGTTGTTCCAAAATTCCCAGAGTACGGATCGCATCTTCGATTGCTTGTCGCTCTTCCGGATGTAAGCCGGGCATGGTGCTGAGCTTCTGTAGGCGATCGACAATTGCGTCTTGAGCGGATGTAATGCGGCCCAGCATTTTGGCTTGCTCAAGCTCGGTGAGAGCTGAGTGGTAGAGCGAGACCCAATCTTCTTTTTGGTAGTCTTCCATGAATGCGATGATTACAAATGCTGTGTCAGGGTCGGTGACACCTTTCGCAGTAAACCACTCTAGTAGGCAGTCGGGCAATGGCCCGTGAGTAACAACGGGTAACTACGGAATCTAGCCAATTTCACAAACGTGTGGGAGACTGTGGCCCATGGCTAAAGAGCTTGTCTGGCTTGAAAACAGCAGCTTTGCGGCTTGGGGATGCACGATGTGCGATTGGATGCCGGCCCGACGACTTCGGGCAGACCTCCCGCCACGGTGAAGGACGCCTTCGATCGGCACGAGTGTAATGAGTTCCCTCGCCAAGCCGCCCGACAGGAGCGCGTCAAGAGGCGATCACAGTGAGGGGTACCGAATGGTGACGAACGAGGATTGCTCAACGGCGGTAGAGACTCGACTTCAACCCCGGGTTCCCAACAAGTCTCAAGTCCAGCCACGAATCGTGTCAATCTAGTAGGCCCCGATATTTTCCAAAACTGTGCAACTTTGAACAGTCGGCCCATTTTGGGCAAAGTATGATACGGCATGTTCGACCGGGCAGTCATGGGTTAGTGCCGATTGGCAATATCGACGTTCAGACCCTTACGACTGCTCTTTTCTGCACTCAACCCCCAATTTCTCAGTTGCGGGGCAGGCGACGAGGTTGAATCCTGGACGCGCACTTGTCAGCAGTCAACCCCCACAGGTAATCCGAAATGCATCTCCTAATTATAAGACTG
>Ga0210401_10003310_pt1 | contig 17266 bp, 16 predicted proteins | sample IncBWH32MmetaG_FD_150866 | JGI IMG/M metagenome (GOLD analysis project Ga0210401, IMG submission 150866) | Forest soil microbial communities from Barre Woods Harvard Forest LTER site, Petersham, Massachusetts, United States - Inc-BW-H-32-M | ecosystem: Environmental > Terrestrial > Soil >... | reverse complement strand
GGCCGGAGCGGGTTCATGATCGCCTCGGCCGCCAACGGCTTCATGAACACCAGCATCACCGACTGCAGCGGGACGCCGTTCAACTTCCAGCCCGAGTACAACAGCGCCCGGGCGCAGAACCTCATCCCCTGGGGCTTCGGGCCTTACATGATCAACAGCCAGTTCGAGATCGGCCACTTCGAGCCGTGCACCTCGCTGCAGAACCCGGTGACCACGACCGGCGACACCTTCTACACGAACTGCTCGGGCCCGTACGACACCGCCGCGGAGAACTCCGCCCTCGAGCCGGACGACGCGCCGTGCTACCCGTTCGGCGACACCCACGGCGGCACCGCGGCACCGAACCTGGTCACCGGCTGCGACGTGTTCAACGACGCGATCGGCGACCTGGACTACGACGGCACGCCGTACTACCCGGACTGGCCGGACTCGGTCCTGCCCGACCGGTTCCCGTCGACGTTCCTGCAGTTCCAGCCGTTCACCGGGTTTGGCCAGCGCTATCCGCGGATCCAGTTCGTCACCGACAACAGCGCAACCCAGTTCGTCACCGGCTGCGACCCGCAGTCGGGTCAGAACTGCGTGCTTCCGGCGCCGGGACCGGGGAACTTCTACCCGTACTTCACCCAGGCCCGGGTCGGCGGAGTGTGCGTGTGGGAGTTCGGGAACGTGCGCAACGGCAACACCTTCGGCGGTGACAAGCAGTACGGCTCGGTCGGCCCGAGCACGCTCGGCGCCTTCGCCAGCGCCGTCCGCCCCAACCCGAACTGCTAGGGACGCTTGAAATCAGGCGACCTGACGCTCAGCCTGGACCGGCTGGACGCACGGCCGGAACGTGGAGCGGATGCTCGACATCTTGTGGAAGCAGGGTGACATCATGGTCGCGGGCCGGAACGGCCTGCGACGGCTGTGGGGCCTGGCCGACTTTCCCGCCGCCGAGGAACTGCCCGATGCCGAGGCAGTGACCCGCGCGGCCGAGCACTCGCTGCGCGCGCTCGGCGTGGCTCGGGCCCGTGATGTCGAGCGACACTTCACCATGGGCCGGCACCCGGGCCTCGACCTGGAGCGCGCGGGCTGGGCCCGCCCGGTGCGGGTCGAGGGCGGAACCGAGCAGTGGTGGGTCCACCGGGACATGCTCGCCCGGCTCGACGAGGACTGCGTGCCGCGCACCACGCTGCTGTCGCCCTTCGACAACCTCATCTGCGACCGGGACCGGACCGAACGCCTGTGGAGCTTCGCCTACCGCAACGAGATGTACGTTTCCACGGCCACACGGCAGTACGGTACTACGTGATGCCGGTACTGGCGGGGGAGCGGCTGATCGGCCGGGTCGCCATGCGGGCGGATCGCAAGAGCGGGGTACTCGTCGTGGAGGGGATGTACGCCGAGCCCGGGGCGCCGTCCGATCCAGCGCTGTCGGCGGCGCTAGAGTCCCTCTCGTCGTTCGCGGGCGTCGCCTCGGTCAGCTACGCGGGCCCGGTGGTCTTCGGCGTATCCTGAGCGTGGGTGAGTCGGCCGGGCGGTCGCGCCGGGCGCAAGCCCGGTGAGGAAGGTCCGGGCTCCACAGGGCAGGGTGGTCGGTAACGCCGACCCGGGGTGACCCGCGGGACAGTGCCACAGAAAACAGACCGCCCCGCGTCAGGTGCGCGGGGTAAGGGTGAAACGGCGGTGTAAGAGACCACCAGCGCCGCAGGTGACTGCGGCGGCTTGGTAAACCCCACCCGGAGCAAGGTCAAGAGGGGAACCAGCGGGTTCCCTGCGCGAGCGATCGAGGGCGGCCCGCCCGATGCTCGCGGGTAGACCGCACGAGGCTGTCGGCAACGGCAGTCCCAGATGGATGACCGTCGCCCCGCGCGAGCGGGAGCACAGAACCCGGCCTACAGGCCGACTCACCCCCTTCTATCTTCTTCACGCTCACCCTGAACTCATTTAAAGACGGCTAGAAGACTGCCGACTGGGTCGCCAACGACCGGCGTAGGCCGGGGTCTTTACCCTCACAGCCATCAGGAAGTAATGACGTGGTATCCGGGCGAGCTCTGGCCGGCGGCATAGGTAAGACTCATCGCGTCCTCGGTCGCTAACCGGGTATGACTGACACGACACTGCTGCAGCCAGGGGACTCGTTCCCGGAGCTCACCGTAGCCCTACCCGGCGGCCGGAGCCTTCAGCTGCCCGGTGCCCTGGCCGGCCACTTCGGGGTCGTCCTGTTCTACCGGGGATCCTGGTGCCCTTACTGCAACGCGCAGCTCAGCGCGTTCCAGCGCGCCCACGACGGCCTGGCCGCCCTCGGCGTCTCGGTCGTCGCACTGTCTGTCGACGACGAAGCCACCACGCAGAACCTGATCAGCAAGCACGGCCTGCAGTTCCCGGTCGGCCACAGCGCCGACGCCGACGCCGTTGCCGCCATAACCGGGGCCTTCGTCAACCCCGACCCGTGGTACCTGCAGTCGACTGGCTTCGTGCTCGACCCCGGCGGCCGGGTCGTCCTCAGCGTGTACTCCAGCGGCGCCATCGGCCGGCTCGTCCCCCAGGATGTAATCGGTCTGGTCCGGTACCTTCGCGAGCACTCCCCGGCCGGCCAGTGAGTCGCGCGTCCGCCAGTCAGCCCCCGTCGTCGCGCACCGCGGCCAGCAGCGCCTCGAAATCCTCACCACACGGGCCGCACGCGCGCAGGTGCGCCGCGATGCCCGGGTAACGCTGCTCCGCCGGTTCGCCGGCGGCGACCAGGTCGATGTAGACATGCAGCATCTCCATCGCCTCGGCGCAGCCGACATCGCGCGGATCGGTCCGCAGGAAGCGGTCCAGCGCCGGCCAGCCGTTCATGACCGCCACGAATCGTCATCGTCCAGATACCCGTTAGCGGCAAGAGCGGCCCGCAGCTTACGCCGGGCGTCGAACATCATCTTGTAGAGCGCGTTGCGGTTGGAGCCAAGCCTGACGGCCAGCGCGTCCAGCGGAACACCGTTCACCACGATCGCGACGAACACCTCGCGCTGCCGCGCAGTCAGCTCGGTGTCCACGGCACGGCGCAACGCGGCCAGCAGATCCCGCCACTCCGATTCCCGCGCGGGCTCGAAACCGAACCGGCCCGGCAGCCGGTCCCAATCCTCCGCCTCCAGCCGCATGTCCGGGCGACGCCAGAAGTGCCGCCCGAGCTTAGCCGACACCTCGAGAATGACGAACCTGTAGGCCCATGTCGTGAACCGGCTCTCCCCGCGGAACTGGCTGAGCTTAGCGGTGATAGCCATCAGCGCGTCCGCCGCCGCCTGGTAGGCCAGGTCCTCCAGCTCAGGACCGGCGATCAGCATCCGCGGACCGCGCCGCCGGGTCTCCCGCTGTGCGATACGCAGCAGCATCCCGTGCAGCCGGGCCAGCGCCGCCTCCCGCCGCGGGCCGGCGCCGCCGAGCACTCGCAGCCACTCAGCTGACTCCGGGTCGAGCCGGCCGGGGATCTCATCAACGACGCGATTCACTGGAATCATGGTATTAAGCGCGGCGCCCCGCGCCTGCGGCCCGGGCGCTCAGGTGCTGAGAGGACCGGTCCGGGCATCGGCACTTACCTGACATATCAGGGATTCGGAGCGACGCCCATCCCGGATTGGCCCGGTAGCGCGTTGGTAAACGCGAGGCCGCGGTACCTGAGGCCGGATCGGCCTCCCGCGACGTTCCGGTCCCGGGAAGCCGATCCGGCCGCGCGGTAAGACCGGCGCCTGCCCGGGCGCTAACACAGCGTAGGAACTTGGCTGGTGCCGAGGCCCGCGCCCGGTCGGTCTGTTACTTGACGGCCAGGACGTCGACCAGCCGGATGTCTGGTGCACTAGCCAGCAGATCGGCCGACACGTCGGCGAGTGCTGCCGGGATCTGCCCGTTGAGGTGCGCGGTCCGGCCGTCGTCGGTGGCAAAGGTGTCGAAGATGCCGTAGCTGGTGTCGCTGATCTGGAACGCGTACCAGGTGACGGTGCCTCCCTCGGCGACGGCCAGTTCGCGGCCGGCCTTGAGGAATGCCGCCAGCTCGCCGCCCTTACCAGGTCTGGCTTCCAGCAGCGCGAGTATGCCTAGCGTCACGGTCATAGGGAAAGGTGTCCTTCCAGAGGAAATGTCATCGCGGGCCGTCCGGCCTGTCTAGCAGTTAGCGCCGCCACCCGCCCGGTTCCTTACCTCTCGGACGTCGGCGAAACGGACGCGGTGGCGCCCTCCGGAGTTCCAGCGTGCGGCACCGAAGCGAAGGCCGGGCCCGCAGGCGCGATTACCGCGGCCCGTTTGCCGCTTCCCCGGCACTCATAATGACGTTCGGGCGAAGTGCAGATGAATAGGGCCAGCGATAAGGCTTCCGACGAGATCGGCGGCTCGGCGCGCGGTTATCAAGAGGCCGAACACGACCCAGGCCACCTCGGGTCCCCCGGTGCCGTGGCACTGCCAGCAGGCCATTCGGCACCCCGACCCGCTGCCTAGCGTGCTTCACGTGGTGAGCTGGCGGGTAGCAATGAGGCGGACCTATCGCTGACTGACTCGCCCCGATGTGCCGGGCGATGTGCGGTCATGCCACCTCCTCGGGCTCGCCGGCCAATCACGGTCGCGGGGAGCCAGCGGCCTCCGGAGCCACGGGCGCCGCTGGCCCCGGACACGCAAGGTCACGTCGGCGAGATTCGCCGCGAGGCCCCGAGAAGTCTTCGTCGGTAACGATCCGCAGCAGGCTGTCCAGGCTGCCGCGAAGCATGCCGCTGCGGTCAACGTCGACCTCACCGGTTACCCGGATCACGGCTCGGCCTTCGCAGCTGGTCATCGCCCAGATGGCGCTGTGCACCCTCCGCGGTATCTTCATCGCGGACCGGGGCGGGCTTGTCCGTACGGTGGCATGCAATGGGTACGTCGACACTATTAACACCGCAACAGGCAAGCCAGCACGCGCAGGGCCCTTCCGGACCTATACGGCGTCTTCGTTTTCCTCGGTCTGCTCGGTACGTCGCGATTCCCGGATGCTGTATGCCATGGTCACTAGCACGGTCAGGCCGCCGATGGCAACGCCCAGGCCGGTTCCGACGCCGGAAAATGGCAGGAGGTCCGCGCAAATCAGCACAGCGCCGAGGCCGAGGGCCCCAATGCCGAAGAGGACCGTGCACGTCGTGGCAACGCGGCTGGCTGCCGCTTTGAGGGCCGCCGAGCGGGCGCGTGCCTGAATGGCCGCGAGATAGCGTCTGGCCCATCGGTACTCGAGGGCGAACACGGACAAGGCCAGCGCAATTACCAGCAAGCCCGGCCCGGGCGCTACCAGGAGTACCGCCCCGACGGCGAAGATCACTATGCCCGCGATGGTGACAGCAATCCGGCGGAGCAGCCTTACCAGGTCCTTCACTTCTCCAAGCATGCCAGCGCACGGATGACCATCTGGCCTTCGGGGTAGACGGCGGCAAGCTTGTGATCAGCCCGACCGAACAGTGAATCACAGCGTACGACGCCCTGGCGCAGGATAGGGCCCCGAAACGGGACGATGGCGGTGAGCAGGCTGGCTGAAGAACCCGGGCCAACGAGGCAACACAATCCGCGGTCTTGAGGCAGAGGCGTGGCGGCGGGGCTGCCCACCGGAATGGCGGTGCGCGCAGCCGTCGATTGTGTACGGTGTCGGGCGGCACCTACAGCATCGACAAGTCCGCTCTCGCGTGGCCTCTGCCGTGCGTATCGCCAGGTCCACTCAAGGGATCAGATCCCTGGATGCTCCGCTCGATGGTCTGTTCGAGTGATCGAACACGTCGCGATCTGGCTATCGCCCGGGAGCCAAGACGGGAGCCATTCGGCGGAGAGCCGCCGGGAGTCTGGGGGCGTCTGGACGGTCATTTGCCCTGGGAAACGGCACTTCGCGAACCTTCTAGACTCGTACAGACCAGCTCGAGGCCTACTTCACACCGAGGAGGTCACTGGTTCGATCCCAGTATCGCCCACCCAGCTCGACGGCCGGTTCCGGACCATGGACCGGCCGTTTTCGATCTTCCGGAAGCAGCAAAGTGCGAGGAAAGGGACACGACCTCCACACGACCTCCACAGAATCTCAATCTGACCTCCACGCTGCCTATTCAGGCTCCGGGTACGTCTTCAGTCCCCTTCACCTTGTAGCCGGGAGCGGCTCTTTCGCCCTGGGCACAGTCTGGAGTGTGGGGACTGGCGGCGGCCGAATAAACGGGCTGGGGGGAGCGGTCGCATGCCGAAACTGACGGGAATCGCCGTAGCACTGGGTGTTGAATACCCTCCGAACGACACTGAATATCCGCTGCACATCGTGGCGTCCTCGCCCGCTGCGGGAACGGGGGCGGCGACCGTTTGGCACACATGGCAGCTTGCATCTGGCGGCGAATGGAACGGCTGGCAGCCGTTCGGCGAACCTGGCCCCGGCGACCCTGGCCCACCCACCATGTATCAAGATGGCGGCACCGGCCAGCTCGGGGTGCTGCTGGTCGGTTTCGGCGGCCAGGCGGTGTGGCACCGTCGCCAGACCGGCCGCGAACCGGATAAGTGGTCGGACTGGGAATCACTCGGCCAGCCGGGCGGACACCCGATTCAGGGGCCCGTGGCTACTGTGCTGCTCAGGAACGGGCAGATTATGGCTGTCGTAGTCGCGGCCGGGGCTGTGTGGCAGACCACCGCGACGGAAGACCCGTACGAGCAGTGGTCGGCGTGGTCGTCGTTCGGCCAACCAGACGGCGCGATCGTGCTGGCCGTCAGCATCGCCACGTCCATTGACGGTCAGTGCGAACTGGTCGCGCTGGTGGAATGGCCCGACCACGGCGATACCACATCCCCCGGCGATAGGAGCGTCCTGTGGCGCCGGCTGAACATCCATGGCGGCTGGTCGGACTGGGAGCCGCTTCGCCAGCCAGCCGGGGACTCTGTCCCTGTCGGCACGCCAGTGCTGTGGTGGAACTCATACCGAACCGGGAATCTGGAGCTTTTCACGCGGACGAGCGACGGAGCGGTGTGGCGCGCAGTGCAGCAGGCCGACAATACCGGTGCGCGGGGACCGTGGGAGATGCTCGTCCGGCCTGGCTACAGCTTTGGAGACCTGGCCGTTGCAACGGATAGCGAGGGTCGGATGCTGCTGGTCGCCCCGACCTCCGCGGGTAACCATCTGTGGTACGCCCTCCAGTCCGCTGCCGACTGGGCCACCTGGTCACCGCTGTCGCCATTGTCCGTAGTGCCCGAAGCATCAACGCAGGATGCAGACGCGCTGACATGCCCGGTCCTGGCGATAGACGGTAAAAACTGCATGCAGCTGTACGTCGTGGGACCGGCGACCGGGGACATTTACGGGTTCACGGCCGACGGGCCCGGCCAGCTGCCAACTAATCCCCTGTCCTTTACGCATCCATAACGCCCAGGCCTGCTCCGGTCCTGCTAGTGCTACCACCACGTCGACGGCCGGTTCTGATCACGGACCGATCGTTCTGTTCTTCCAGCAGCAGCAAAATGGCCGGGCACTTTCGGGGCACATCGCCGCGAGATCTGCCCGCAACCAACGAGAAGTACCGAGAGCTCAACCCCAGGTCAGCGCTGGTGCCGCCGACATCAGCCAGGGTCAGCCTGCCTACGGCACAAGGCCCGGCTTACAGGCCGGCTCACCCCTTGTCGATCGCGTTGCGCGAGGCTCGTCGCGATAGGCGTTGCAGTACAGACTGCACTCCTGCCGTACTCGACGTATGGGAAAAAGGCTATCTGAGCTGCCCGCTCGGGAGTTAAGTTGGTCTGGGATCCCGCCGCGCAGCGGGGAGAGGACATGGATGATTCGGCCGTTCCTGCGCTGCGATTCGGCGTCTTGGGGCCGCTTCGGGTCTGGCGGCAAGGGACCGTGGTTGATCTCGGGCCGGTTCAGCAGCGGGTAGTCCTGGCGGTGCTGGCTTTGCAGGCGGGTCGACCAGTCGGCCGCCAGCAGATGATCGACGCCGTGTGGGGCGAGACACAGCCCAGGAACGCAGTGAACCTTGTGCAGCGGCACGTTTCCGGGCTGCGGCGGGCGCTAGAGCCTGACCGGCCCGGCCGGACTCCGTCGGACCTATTGACGTGGACCGATGCCGGCTACTTGCTGACGCTGCCGCCTGGTGCCTTGGACCTGGAGCTGTTTGTGCGGGAATTGGCCCGTGCGCGCACTGCGCGGGCTGCCGGCCAGCTTCAGGAGGCCGCAGCGGCGCTGCATTCGGCGCTAGAACTCTGGCGCGGCCCGGTCTGCGACGGTTTGTCCAGCCCGTTCCTGGACGCGCAAGCCGACCGGCTGGCCGAATCATGCGTGAGCGCGCTCGAGGACCGCATCGAGCTTGACCTGGTAATCGGCGATCATGGCGACCTGATCGCGGAGTTGCGGGATCTCGTCGCCGAGCACCCGCTGCGAGAGCGGCTGCGCGGCCTGCTCATGCTGGCCCTGTACCGGGCCGGCCGTCAGGCCGACGCGCTGACCGCCTTCCGGGACGCGCGCCGCGAGCTGCACGATGAACTCGGCGTTGAGCCCTCGGCACCGCTCCAGCAACTCCACCAGCAGATCCTGACCGCAGACCCGGCATTGGCTCCAGGGGGTCCAGCCCAGGCCGGGTCCGACGTAGGCGCCAAGACCAGTCGACGTCGAGTTGTGCCGGCCCAGCTACCGCACAACATTCCGGACTTCACCGGCCGCGACGCCGAGCTCGGCCGACTGGACGCGCTGCTGGACCAGGACGGCAGTGGCATACGGAACGCCGTGGTGATCACCGTCATCACGGGAACCGCCGGAGTCGGTAAGTCCGCGCTAGCCCTGTACTGGGCCCACCGGGTTCGTGACCTCTTCCCAGATGGGCAGCTGTACGTGAACCTACGGGGTTTCGGCCCGGCTGGATCGGCAATGGAACCGGCTGAGGTGATCCATGGGTTCCTGGATGCCTTCGCTGTGCCGTCGGATCGAATGCCGGTGGACCTTGACGACCGGGCCGCGCTCTACCGAACCATACTGGCCGACTTGCGAGTGCTGGTCGTCTTGGACAACGCTCGCGACGTCGACCAGGTACGTTCCCTGCTTCCCGGTTCTCCTGGCTGCGTAGTGCTGGTAACCAGCAGAAACGGGCTAACAAGCCTGGTTGCTGCCGATGGCGCTCGTCCGGTGGAGCTTGATCTGCTTCCTGACGCGGAAGCACGGCGCCTGCTCAGCTCCAGGCTGGGCCAAGACCGGGTCGCCAGCGAGCCCGCGTCAGTTGACGAGATCGTCAAGGCCTGCGCGGGGCTGCCGCTGGCCTTGGTCGTCGCGGCATCCAACGCCGTCGCGAACTCGCGGTTGCCGCTTTCGGCCCTGGCCGGTGAGCTGCAGAAGACCGAGGGTCGTCTCGACGCGCTAGGCGCGGGCGACCAATATACCGATGTCCGAGCGGTCTTCTCCTGGTCGTATCGAGCGCTCAGCACGCCAGCGGCGCGGCAGTTCCGGCTGCTCGGGCTGCATGCCGGACCGGACATTGCCACGTCCGCCGCGGCCAGCCTGGCTGGGGTGCCGGTGGCGCAGGCCCGCCGGGAACTGGCTGACCTTGTCCGTGCTCATCTGGTCACCGAGTGGGCTCCCGGCCGGTTCGTGATGCACGACCTGCTCCGCGAGTACGCCAACGAACTTTCGATGATCGACGACAGCGCAGCCGACCGGCGCCTGGCGGTCCATCGAATACTCGACCACTACCTGCACACTGCGTATGTCGCAGACCAGTTGCTCCATCCACGGCGCGACGACCCGATCGCGCTGGCGCCTCTACCGCTACTCGTGGCCACCGAGACCCTGGCAGATTACCGGGACGCGGTCGCCTGGCTGGCCACCGAGCGTCAGGTCCTGCTCGCGGCCCTCCGGCAGGCGGTGAGCTATGGCTTCGATACCCACGCGTGGCAACTTGCCTGGGCGGTCACGTCATATTTCGACCGCCACGGTCATTGGTACGATGCGGCTTCTTCGCACCAGGAGGGCCTAAAGGCCGCCCAGCGACTCGGTGACCTGCAGGCACAGGCGATCATCTGTTGCTGTCTGGCCCGCGCCTACTGCCGCCTCGACCGTCATGACGCGGCCCGTGAGCAGTTGCGGCGGGCCATCGAGTTTTACCAGGTCCTCGGCGACCAGGCGGGCCAGGGACATGCTCATCGGATCCTGGCCTGGGTGCTCGAGCGTCAGGGCCGCTACGGAGAAGCGCTCACGCACGCTGAACTGGCCGTTGACCTGTTCCGGAGTGCCGGACGCCCGGCCGGGCAAGCCCACGCGCTGAACGCGGCCGGCTGGTTTCACATCTTGCTCGGCGGTCCAGGAGAAGGACTCCGCCTTTGCCAGCAGGCGCTGGACATGCAAAGGGAAATCGAGGACCGGTTGGGCCAGGGCGAAACGCTGGACAGCATCGCGCGTGCGTATACATCCCTGGCTCGTTACGACGAGGCCACCGCCTACTACCGGCAAGCGCTCCAGCTTTACCGGGAATCCGGCGATCGGTACAACGAAGCTCAATTTCTCGTTCACCTCGGCGACACGAGCCTCGCGGCCGGCGACCCTAAGTCCGCCGTTGCTGCGTGGCGAGATGCCGTAACGATATTCGACGACCTCGATCTTCCCGAAGCGGCCAACTTGCGGGCAAAGCTGAGCAACCTAGCCGCGCAGACGGGCGGCGTGGTCGCTGCTGACCGCAATCAGGTGGCATCTGCCACTTGACTAACGTGGACCGACAGGCCAAGTTTGAGTTAGTTGTACGGCCGAACGCTACTTTCGACCGACATAACGGGTTGCGTGCGAGCTCGAAACCGTTCCCTTCGTGATAAGCAACCTTATCCCTGGAGGCCCGACATGACTGACGGCAAGTCCGAGACAAAAAGTTTTCCGGTTACCAACAGCGACGTCGAGGGGCTTATCGATGCCCTCAGTAAAATGGCGCGCAAGCTTCCCCCGGAACAATGGGGTCTCTTGCTTTCTATCCTCGCGGCTGCGGGCGGGACCGTTGAGGTCGGTGCGCGTAAAACGAGGGGTAAGTTTTCCGGGATAAAAGTCGAAGGCGGAGTGATTACTGACCCCACAGATAGAAAGGTTATAGAACTGCGCAATCAGCTTCGGAAAGCCCACATGCCGGGCACGTCGGCGGGCGCCCCGCTTGGCGACATGATTATACCCCCCAAGCCCTCCACGCCCCCCAAGAAATCTGGAGGCTAATCGATAACCCGGGGATCTGTGACGTTGCCGCGGGGATAGGATGCGGGATAGATTTCGGCATGAGCTCCGGGGACAGGTGACATGCAGGACGAGGAAACATTGGAGCGGCATTCCACCTGGCCTGTCGTTCTCGTGTCGATGCCGTTCATGGATCCCTACCGTCCATCGATCCAGCTTGGACTCCTCAAGGCGCTGACGGCACGGTGCGGTTTCCCGGTCCGGACCTGCCACGCCTATCTGGACTTCGCGGCAGCGATCGGCGTTGATTACTACAAGAGGCTGTGCGATCATCGCGGCACGCATATCGGGGACTGGCTGTTTTCGTTGGCCGCCTTCGGTGACGCGGCGCCGGACCGCGATGCGCATATGCTCGACGAACTGGCTGGTGCCCTATCATACCTGGGGACGTCACCTGACGATATGAGGGAAAAGCTTCTCCAGATACGTAACCGTAATGTCCCGGCTTATCTCGATTCGCTGGTCGACGGCTTCTCCTGGCCAGATGTGGCGGTCGTGGGATTTACTTCGACGTTCCAGCAGAACACCGCGTCGTTCGCGCTGGCCAGGCGCCTGAAGGAGCGTCATCCAGAAATCATTACCGTCTTTGGCGGCGCCAACTTCGAAGGTGAGATGGGCCTGGAGTTGGTCCGCACGGTCGACGTCATCGACATGGCCGTCATCGGCGAAGGGGATGAAGCGTTCCCCCGCCTACTCGGGGTCCTAGCCGCGGGTGGCAATCTGGATGAGGTCCCTGGTCTGGCCCGCCGCCGGGATGGAGTGGTCGCGGTAACGGCCCCCGCGCCGGCCATGGACCAGCTGGACGACCTGCCCGCGCCGGACTACGACGAGTATTTCCAGCGTGCCGAGGACCTGGGCGTGCTGCCCCGGGTGGGACTGCGCGACGTCTGGCTTCCCATCGAGACGGGCCGAGGGTGCTGGTGGGGCGCGAAACATCACTGCACGTTCTGCGGGCTCAACGGGGAAACGATGCGATACCGCTCCAAGTCCGGAGAACGCGTCCTTAACGAACTCGCCGAGCAGGCCAGGAGATACCGCAGCTTCCGCTTCGAGGCGGTCGACAATATCCTCGACATGGCCTACTTCACGAAGTTGTTTCCCGTGCTAGCCGACCATGAGACGGGCTACGAGATCTTCTACGAGGTGAAGGCGAACCTGAGCCGAGAACAGCTGAAGCTCATGGCCCAGGCCGGTGTTACTCATATCCAGCCCGGCATCGAGTCCCTGAGTTCCAACGTCCTGCGTCTCATGCGCAAGGGCGTCCGAGCCATCCAGAACATAAACCTCCTGCGCTGGGCTCAGTATTACGGTATCGAGGTCAAGTGGAACCTGCTCTGGGGCTTTCCGGGCGAGACCGAGCAGGATTACGCAGGCCAGGTAGAGGTTATGCCGCACCTGTGGCATTTGCCGCCACCAGAGAATTCTGCGCGTATCTGGCTAGAGAGGTTCAGCCCCATATTCATGGAGCGGGACACGTTCCGGTTCCGTCACCGGTCGCCGGAACGCAGCTACCGGTATATCTATCCTGAGACTGTCGACCTCGAACTCGTTGCCTACTTTTTTGATTACGAATTTGAGGGCGGACTGCCTGACTCCGCCTACGCGGATATATACGGCGCGGCGGACGAGTGGCTTAGTGCGTGGCAGGACGGCAGCCCGCCGGTCTTGAAGTACTGGTCCGCACCTCATTTCGTCCAGATCTACGACGAGAGGCGAAGGGGTCGAGGAGGAAGTTACACCCTCGAGGATACGCTTGCTGATTTGTACCTGGCATGTGTCAACCGGCCTACTACTGCTGCCGCCGTTCGTGCATCGCTCGGCCTGGACCTGCCGGCGGAAGGTATCCAGGAGATTTTTGAAGAGTTCCAGAGGCTGGGGTTGATGTTTCTTGACGAGCAGTTCGTCCTCGCTCTGGCCGTACCCGCCGTCGCTGGGCGGTGAGACCTCGGACACGGCGGTGGTGACTGGGCTTCGAGGGTAGCAGGTTGTCTGTGGGACGACAGGAAAGAGATGAGAACCACTGTGCATATTGTGGTGGCGGGAGCTCTGCCGATCTGTTCGCCTCTCCAAGATTTCGGTGCAGAGATCGCCGCTGGCGACCTTTACTTGAATCGTTTATTCACGGCTGCCATAGAAGCTTGCCGCCGCGGGCCATGAGGTGCAGCGCGCGGTGCAGCGGACACTGCAGGAGCGGCCGCGACGATGAGTCTCGTCAGTACCGAGAAGCGCTGCTCAGCAGCGATCTCCTTCTCGGCGCCGAGACGACAGGAATACGGTGAACGAAATGCCGCACGCATCATCGGGTGGCCATGACGACGGGGATGCCCGCCCGGCACGCGATCACTCGGCGGTCGCCGATCTGGTGGCCGGCGCCAGAAACGGCGATAGGCAGGCTTGGGACGCCCTCGTCGAGCGATACGCCTCGCTGGTCTGGTCCATCTGCCGTCGGTACGGGATCAGCGGCCCCACTGCCGAGGACGTCTCCCAGCACGTCTGGCTGCACCTGGTGGAGAGCCTGAACAACCTTCGTGATCCCGCTGCGCTCCCAGGCTGGATAGCCACCACTGCCCGGCGGGAATGCTGCCGGATCCGTAGCGCTCCCCGCCCGGTACCCGGCGACACGCAGATACTGGAGAACCTGCCCGACCGGCAAGCCAAGACGGTTGAGCACGAGCTGCTCATGGCCGAGCGCCACGCCACGCTGCGCGAGGCGTTCGTGCGGCTGCCGCTGCCCTCCCAGCGACTGCTGGCTCTGCTCGTCGCCGATCCACCCGTACCCTATGCCGAGATCAGCGCCCGGCTCGGCATCCCGGTCGGGAGCATCGGCCCGAACCGAAGCCGCTCGCTGGCCCGGCTGCGGCGGGACCCGGCCATCATCGGCCTGATCAACAGCGAGGCAACGAGCGGGTCCCGATGACTGCCGTCACGTGCGGCAACCTGCGGGTCGAGATCGTCAGCAACGCGGGCATCCGTCATGCGCGGGCGAGGCAGGCGGCGGCAGCCAAGCGCAGTCCGCCCGCGCTAGCCTGGTGCGTGCAGTGAGGCTGAGTTTCACTCGGGTTGGGATAGCAACTGCGCAATCCTGGTTCCCGTCGGCGTGCCCCAGCCGCTAACCGCGTCATAGCCATCCCCGGCCGCGTAGCCCTGCGGGACGCCAGGTGAGCGGTTGTTGCCCAGCTTGATGTCCATACATCCCACACCGCCGACCGGCTGGCCGCCTGGTGCGGCACCGTACAGCAGGGGTGTGAGGAAGCGCCGCTGCTGCGGATTGGGAAGCCCGGCCGAGATGCGGGCCAGCAAAGCCGCCCACAGCGGTGTCGACGCGCTTGTGCCACCAGATGGCCTGTCCTGGCCTCGGAAGATCAGATCGTAGAAGGGCTCGCCAGCGAGGGCGGCGACGTCTGGGACGACACGGCCGTCAATGCTTCCCGTGTTCAGCGATTCGACGTTGACCGTCTGCCACGCCGGACGCGGGAACACGGTGCTGACGCCGCCACCGGTTGACCCGCCGCCGGGTTGGCTTCGGTCGCCGGGCGCGTCCCACCATACGATTTCCACTGGCGGTGTCCCGGTCAGCATGGTTCCGCCGACGCTGAGCACGAATGGGCTGGTGGCGGGGAAGTTCACATGCGCCCGGTCGTCGTTCATCTGGTCGCCAGCGCCGTCATCGCCAGCGGCAGCGCATACCGTTACCCCGAGCATCGCCACCGACTGCAGCCGCTGATCGATCTCCACGACGGCCGAAGCTGACCAATCCGGCGAGTCCTCGGCCCGTCCCCAGCTTATGGACAACGCCGCCGGAGGCAGTGGCTTGGTCTTCACGACCGCATCTAGCAGATCGATCCACCCCTTCTCATTGAACGACGCGAAATAAACCGAGATGGCCGCCGCCGGGCACAAGGCAGCGATTATCTCGACATCCATCATCACCTCGCCGCTAAAGTCAAGGAGTTGTTTTTGATCCGGCTTCGGCAGTTGCAGGATCTGCTCGAGGCTCAGCAGCGGATAGCCGACTGAGATCGGCGTAATTTGTGGTACCGCTCGAGCATATTTCTGGCAGAAAGCCCGCACGTCGGAAGCGAAATAGGCTCCGCCGAACTCGGCGATCGCGACAGCCTGTCCGGCTGCGTCGCCCGGCGGGAACTGGTACCGAGATTCGAGGTCAGCCGGAGTGAGAGCGGCCGCGGACGCCTGTGGAGGGGCATTCTTACGTTGTGCCATGCGGCGGTCGTCCAGGCCGAAGACGCCGGTGACTATTCCATTCAGCGGAGCTGGGATGCTGATGCTGCCCTCGCGGCCCCGGAACTGGCCCTGGTCAGCGCTCTGGTAGGTGCCGAGTGTGATCTGGAACGCCGTGTTAAGCTGCTGAACCGTGCCGCGAACGTGCATGCTCCTGGTGACCAGCGACACGTCATAGACGTGCAGCCCGAGCTTCTCCAACTCGTCTTTGACTTTCGCGGCATCATCCGCGTCCGCGCTATAGCGGGCCCCGAATGTCGCAAGACCCATCGCCGGGCCCGTGACGTCGTCAGCGTCAGGCAGCTGCGGCCCGCGAAGGGTAATGGTCACTTCGACTTCATCGCTCAGGCTGGCGTCCCCGACTCGCCGGGCTCCAGCCGCAGGCGGGCGGTACGAGTGGGGAAGTTCAACCCGTCCCTCAACCATGACTGCCTTCTCTCCTCGCGGAGCTTAGCGAAGCTTTATCCAGAATGGCGCCCCAGGATCGCGCCTCCAGCCCCGCACGATGCAAGCTTGCATGTATGACGGGGGGCAGCGCCGCGGCAATAATACAGAATTCCGTAAATCTGCTGGCCGCCGACGGGTCAGTGCCCTTCCTCGCCGGGAGGGCGAAGCTCCACCCGGGCGGCACCAGCGCCGTGGGCGCGCGTCCGCTGTAGCGCCCCGAATGCCCTGTCGATCGGGCGGCCGTGCGCGGCCGGGGCGGGCGGGTAAGGTGCGGCCCATGGCCGATCAGCAGGTGGTGGTTCTTGACTACGACCCGGAGTGGCCTGCCCGGTTCGCTGATCAGCGGCCGCCGGTGGAGGAACTGCTCGGGCCGTGGCTGGCTGGCCCGGTGGAGCATATCGGCTCGACCGCAGTCCCAGGGCTGCGTGCCAAGCCGGTCATTGACATGCTTGCCCCAGTGAGCTCGCTGGTCGATGCGCAGGCTGTGGTCCCGGTCCTGGCCGATGCGGGCTGGCTATTCTGGCCAGATGATCCATGCCGTCATTACCGTCTGTGGTTCTTGCGGCCGTCGCCTGAAGCCCGTACGCATCACCTGCATGTGATCGAGGGCAGGCATGCGCATGCTGTGGCGCTGGTGGCATTCCGGGATCTGCTGCGCGCCGATGAAGGGCTGCGCCGCGAGTACGCCGGTCTGAAGGACCGGCTCGCCCGGCAGCATATGGGCAACCGCAATGCCTATAGCAACGCCAAAGGCAGCTTCGTCGCTCAGGCGCTGCGGCGGGCGGGCATCGAGGCTCCGCCGCGGGACCTATTGCCTGAATAGGCGCAGGCGTCCTGGTGCGGTCTGGGCACGGCCGTCGGCCAGACTTGTCGATCAGCGTGGGTCGGGGCGGTCGACGTTGAAGTGCCTGCCCGTTGTCGTCAGCCACTTGTCGCCCGCGCGCCGCAGCGCGAACAGGCTGATCACTCGCTGGCCGCCTTCCCAGTCGCCGTAGAGGATGCTAAGCATCATCGGGTCGCCGCCCTCGACTGCGCCGGCGACGGCCCTGAACTGGGCTGTAGCCGGATCGCGCAACGCTCCCTGCCAGAATCCGACGTCGCCAGGTGCCACGTAAATATCGCGAGTCTGGGTGGTGAAATCCTCGAGTGGCGGATGGGTCTGCTGTGGCTGCCCGGTCACCTCGACGTGCCAGCCGTGCATGACGGCGAGCCCGGTGCCGACGTTCCGGACCGAGATCACCATATACACCACGCCGTCGGCGACCTCGAGATTTGCGGCGCCGCCGTCGACTGGCAAGAACTTGCCTTCCAGGAACTGGACCTTCTGCTTCGGGTCCTGCAACCGCGAACTCATCAGCAGCGGGCGCTCCGCCGCCATCAGTGAACGCTCGGCGATGC
>Ga0210401_10003309_pt1 | contig 17267 bp, 19 predicted proteins | sample IncBWH32MmetaG_FD_150866 | JGI IMG/M metagenome (GOLD analysis project Ga0210401, IMG submission 150866) | Forest soil microbial communities from Barre Woods Harvard Forest LTER site, Petersham, Massachusetts, United States - Inc-BW-H-32-M | ecosystem: Environmental > Terrestrial > Soil >... | reverse complement strand
GCTGGATCGCGCTATTATTGGCGCGCGAGATTGCAAAACATGGGGCCGGCGATGCCCCGCTGGCCGGCCTGGTACTGATCGCGCCGGCGCCGGATTTCACCGAAGAGCTGATGTGGAAAGGCTTTTCGCCCGAAATTCGCGAGGAGATCGAAACCAAAGGCGTCTGGCTGCGGCCCTCGCCATACGGCGACCGCACCCCCTATCCGATCACGCGTGCCCTGATCGAGGAGGGCCGCAACCATCTGCTGCTCGGCAACTCCATCGATGTCGGTTGCCCGGTTCGCATCCTGCAGGGCGCCCGGGATCCGGATGTACCCTGGAAGCACGCACTTGCGCTGGCGCATCGGCTGCCGGCCGACGACGTGGTGCTGACCATGATCCAGGACGGCGATCATCGCCTGTCGCGGCCGCAGGATATCGCGCGCCTCATTGCCGCGGTCGCGGAGATCGGGTGAAATGCCTTTCTTGAGGGAGGAGCGCCATGAACATTACAGCCATGCTTCGAACGTTCTGCGACGCGGTCGAGCGGCGTGACGGCAAGGCCTTCGCCGACCTGTTCACCGAAGACGGTGTCTATCATGACGTTTTCTATGGTGCGTTCAAAGGCCGCATCGGGATCGCCGAGTTGATCGACGACTGGTTCTACCGCACGGCGACCGATTTCCGCTGGGATATGCACGCGCCGGTGAGCGACGGCGAGACGCTCTATGCGCGCTATACCTTCAGCTATCGCTCGACGCTGCCCGAAGCCAACGGGGCACGCGCGATGTTCGAGGGCGTCGCCATCATGAAACTCAGTGACGGCAAGATTCTCGAATACCACGAGGTTGCGAACACCGCGCCGGGCTTCGTCGGCATGAACTTCGCGCCGGAGCGTATCGCCAAGATCGCGGCCAGGCAGGGCGCGGCGTTAAAGGCGCGGCCTGAGATGGCGCGGCATCTCAAAGACTGACGTCGTCATTGCGAGGAGCGCAGCGACGAAGCAATCCAGTCTTTGCTCGGCTCTGGATTGCTTCGCGGAGCCCGTCATCTCTACGCGAGCGCTATTGCGCTCGCCGGGGGGGCGCATTCGCGCGACCCGTTGGCTCGCAATGACGGTTGCGGCGCTACGGCGGTGGTTGTGTCATCGGCTTGCGCTGCGCCAGCGCCGCGACCGTCGAGGTCCCGATCGCGCCCTCTTCATCATAGAGCCAGCATTCGCCGATCGCGACGCCAGAGGTGGCGTGGTGGTTCACCACCTCGAAACCGATCCATTGCGTCACCGGCAACCTGTGCAGGTAAAGCGTGACGTCGCTGTTGATGAAGCCGAGCCCCCGATCGCCGGCATTGGCGAAGGGGCTCGCAAAATCCGCCGCCAGCGCGACGCGCACGAACGGCGTCGGCGGCACATTTTCCACGAGATTGCGCACCTCGCTCATCCATAGCCGCCGCGGGCCGAGCGAGCCCATCGTGCCCGCGATCTGGCGCGTCGCCCATTTGTCGTGCATGCCAAGTTTCGGATCGGGCGGCGCGGCAATGCTTGCAGGGGCAGGCACGTCCCAGTTTGCGGGCGACCAGACATTGCCTTGCGGATTCTCGGTCTTGCGCAGCAACTGACAGGACGCCCGCGCCATCGCGACGCCGCCGCTGTGGAAATCGGCCTCGACCACCTTGATGCGCAGGCCGTCGCGAATGAGCCTGGTCTTCACCTCGATCGGCGCAAATCCCGGCAGACGAAACATATCGACGGTCAGCCGCGCCGGGACAAAATCGTCGCCGCCGTGGCGTTGTTCGATGACGGAAGCGAGCAGCCCGATGATGACCCGGCCGTGCAGCGATTTGGCGTCCCACGGGCCGTTTGCGACCGAGGTCGGAATGAAGGCGCCGTTGTCCTGGGTGAAGAAAGGCTGATTTGTCATGGCGAGCGAACAAGAATGAGATTGCGCGATGAAATCAAGGCAGGACCGCCGAGCAAAACTGTCCGACAAGGAGAGAGAGGGAAGAGCGTCAGTTCTGGGACCCTGGAAACTAGCCCGGCGGGGTCATGTAATTGGTGAAGTCGATCTTGAACATGCTGGGATCGATCTTCTTCGACGAATCCAGATTGTAGACCGCAATCGTGGTGTCATAGCCTTGCGGATCGGTCACGGTCCATTGCTTGAGCTGGCCGTCCTTGGCGCCAATCATCAGCATCAGGCGGCTGGTGCCGATCAGCGCCTGCTTCTCCTCGATGGTGACACTGATGAAGAGGTCATCCGCCGTCACGTTGACGACATTGGTATCCTTGAGAAGATCGATGCGGTCCGAGAGCAGGAACCGCAGCGGTGTCTGCGACAGCGGATAGATGTCCTGGGTCGAGAGCTTGCGGTCGCGCACGGCGAGCGACGAGCCGTCGGCGATGATGTCGATCGGGCTTGGCGCCTCATATTCGAAGCGCACCTTGCCCGGCTTCTGGATGTAGAAATCGCCCTTGGTCTTGCTGCCGTCAGGCCCGACCTGGACGAAATTCCCGACCAGGGTCTGCAGCGACGACAGATAAGAGCTCACCTTGGCGGCTTGCGCCTTCTGATTGGCATCGAAGGTCGCGAAAATATTGGCCGGAAGGTTGCGATGCGGATCGGGAATCACGGGATCGGGCGGCGCTGCCGCCGTTGCTCCGGTTGTGATCGGGCCTTTCTGCGCGTCCGACGCGCTCAGCTGCACGCCGTCGCGCGCCTTCGGCGCCGGCTTTGGAACCGGCACGGTCTGCGCGCCCGACGGCGCAGCGACGCCCGCGATCAAGGAAGCGGTGATGAACGCAGCCGCAATTCGTGCGCCGTGGATCGCGGACGGCCCACTGATTCGGAATTTCTGATTTATATTCAACGCGTCGTCCTGTTTTAGTTCGCGGCCATTTTATCTTGGTTTGGCTCAAAGGAGATATCGTTTTTCCGTGAAAATATGATGCCGGTTCTCAGAAACGGCCTTCTTCCTCCTCCTCGACCAGAATCTCGCGTTTGCCGGCGTGATTGGCCTGTCCGACAATACCCTCAAGTTCCATGCGCTCCATCAGCGAAGCGGCGCGATTATAGCCGATTTGCAGACGCCGCTGGATGTAACTGGTGGAAGCCTTGCGGTCGCGCTTGACGATCGCAACCGCCTGCGCAAACAAATCGCCGCCGCCATCGCTGCCGATGCCGGTTGAATCGAATACCGCGCCGTCTTCCTCGGTCGGATCTTCCGCGGTGACCGCGTCGAGATATTCGGGAGTGCCTTGCGCCTTCAGATGGCGCACCACCTTTTCGACTTCTTCGTCCGAAACGAAAGGTCCGTGCACGCGGCTAATGCGCCCGCCTCCCGCCATGTAGAGCATGTCACCCTGGCCGAGCAATTGCTCGGCGCCCATCTCGCCCAGGATGGTGCGGCTGTCGATCTTCGAGGTGACCTGGAACGAGATGCGGGTCGGGAAATTCGCCTTGATGGTGCCGGTGATGACGTCGACGGATGGCCGCTGGGTCGCGAGAATCACGTGCAGGCCGGCGGCGCGCGCCATCTGCGCCAGGCGCTGTACCGCGCCTTCGATGTCCTTGCCGGCGACCATCATCAGGTCGGCCATTTCGTCGACGATGATGACGATCTGGGGCAGCGGTTCGAGATCGAGCTTCTCGTTTTCGTAGATCGCCTTGCCGGTCTCCTTGTCGAAACCGGTATGCACCGTGCGCGTCAGCTCCTCGCCCTTGGATTTTGCTTCCGCCAGCCGCGCGTTGTAGCCGTCGACGTTGCGCACGCCGAGCTTGGACATGTTCTTGTAGCGCTCTTCCATCTCGCGCACGGCCCATTTCAGCGCGACCACCGCTTTCTTCGGATCGGTCACGACCGGCGTCAAGAGATGCGGAATTCCGTCATAGACGGAGAGCTCGAGCATCTTGGGATCGACCATGATCAGGCGGCATTGATCGGGACGCAGCCGGTAGACCAGGCTCAGGATCATGGTGTTGATGGCAACCGATTTGCCGGAGCCGGTGGTGCCCGCGATCAGAAGATGCGGCATCCGCGCCAGATCGACGATGATGCATTCGCCGCCGATGTTCTTGCCGAGGCAGAGCGGGAGCTTGGCGACCGAGTCGATGCTCTCCCTCGCGGTCAAAAGTTCGCGCAAATAGACCTTCTCGCGATGCGCGTTCGGCAATTCGATGCCGATGGCGTTGCGGCCGGGAACCACGGCGACGCGCGCCGAGAGCGCGCTCATCGAACGCGCGATATCGTCGGCAAGACCGATCACCCGCGACGATTTGATGCCGGGCGCGGGTTCGAGTTCGTACAGCGTCACGACGGGCCCCGGATGGGCCTTGACGATTTCGCCGCGGACGCCGAAATCGCCCAACACGCCTTCCAGCGCCCGCGAATTCGATTCCAGCTCGCTCTTGGTGAGAGGCTGCCGGTCGGTGGCGCGGGGCGCCGTCAGCATCGATACGGCGGGCAGTTCGAACTTTTCAGACGACTTGCGCGATGGGCGGGGTGCGGCCTTCTTGCGCGGCGCGCGTGCCGCGGCGGCTTCCTCGTCCTCTTCGTCCTCGAAATCCTCGTCCTCGGGCGGCGCCAGCGACGGACCGCCGCGGCCCCCAAGGCTCCGCTCAAGGCTCGGCTCCTGGCGCTCGAATGAAAGGGCGCGAGGTTGCGGTCCGCTAGAAACCAGCGATCGATAGGCCGTCGACAACAGCCATGCGATCCGGGCCTTGGTGCTCATGACGGCGTGGAACGCCCAACCGAGCGAGACCGAGCCGCCCTCGTCTTCCTCGACGAATGGGGCGTCGTCATCCGCAATCGGCGTCAATTCCTCGTCGTCGCGCGCGCGCGAGCCGACGCCGCTCGCGATCAGGAATGTCGCGATCAAGGCGGCAAGCAGAATTACCCCGAGCACGAGGCGATAGACGAAGCCGGGCGGCCCGAACACCACCGCGGGCGCCCGCACCAGCGCATCACCGACGACGCCGCCGAGGCCGGTCGGCAGCGGCCAGGCGCCGCCATGCGGCCAGCAGCTGGCAAAGCCCGCCGCGATCACCGTGCAGAGGATCCAGCATGCGAGCCGCAGCGCCTGGCGGTCGAAGGGGCGGTGGGCCAGCGTGCGCCAGCCCCACACCGCGATCGGCAGGATCAGCATGATCGCCCCCAAGCCGAGAATCTGCATCAGGAGATCAGCGACGATCGCGCCTGGATATCCGACGATGTTGCGGATTGCGCGCGAGGTCGCGTGGCTGAGGCTTGGATCCTGCACCGACCAGGTCATCAGCGCCGCCGACGCTACGCCGGACAACACGATCAAGCCGAGGCCAAAGAGCTCGCGCAAGCGCCGCTCCAGCGCTTCGCGTATCGAGACCGGCAATTGACCGACCAGGGGAATGACACGTTCGATCGCTGGCATGCTCATGGGCGCTCGCGATTAATCCAAGGTTTCGACCAGCCGGTGCAACGCCTCGGCCGTTGATTCACTGTCCGATACCAGCGCAAGGCGGATATAACCGGCGCCGGGATTGAAACCGTCTGCTTGTTGCCGCGCCAGATAGCTGCCCGGGATCACGCGCACGCCGGCATCGCGATAAAGCCTCACGGCCACCGCTTCTTCGCCGCCGCGCGCGGACACATCGAGCCAGACGCAGAAGCCGCCGGCAGGCCGGCGATAGCCATAGCGATTGCCGAGAATCTGGTCGGCGAGATCGAACTTGATCCGGTAAAGCCGGCGGTTCTCTTCGACATGGGCTTCGTCGCCATAGGCCGCGACCGCGACCTGCTGCAGCGGCACCGGCACTTGGGGTGCGGCGACATTGCGCAGCTCGTGAAACAGGCTAAGGAATTTTCTGTCGCCGGCGGCGAAACCGACGCGCATGCCGGGCAGGTTCGAGCGTTTTGAAAGCGACTGAAACGCAACTACGTTGGCGAAATCGGGACCGGCGCATTCGAGCGCGCTGCCCGGCGCGTCCTTGGTGTAGATTTCCGAGTAGCACTCGTCGCTCAGGATCATGAAGCCGAAGCGCTCGGCGAGCCTTTTCAAGCGGCTGAAATATTGGCGGCTGGCGACGGCGCCTTGCGGGTTCGCCGGTGAGGCGATGTAGATCGCGACCGTTCGCGCCAGCGTCGCATCATCAAGCGTGTCGAGATCGGGAAGAAATCCGTTGGCAAGCGTCGTCGGCAGGTAAATCTGCTCGCAACCCGCGGCGCGGGCGCCCGCGCCATAGGCCGGATAAAACGGATTGGGCATCAGGATCGCAGGCTTCCCCCGCCGCTCGCCGACATGACGGGCGGCGGTCAGGGCTGCGAAAAACAGGCCCTCGCGGCTGCCGTTTAGGACCAGAATTTCGCTCTCGGGATCGATTCCGCGGGGCAAGCCGAATCGGCTGGAAAGCCAGCTCGCCGCCGCCCGCCGGAACGGCTCGATCCCCCTGGCCAGCGGGTAGCGGCCGAAATCGGCGATATGCTTTGCCAGCACCGGTCCGACAAAGTCCGGCACCGGGTGCTGCGGCTCGCCCAATGACAGCGTTATCAATGGCTTGGAGGGCCTATAGGGGGCCAACAGCTCGGTCGTTCGCGCAAACGGCGACCGTTCGCTTTCCCGATGTCCGGCACTCTCAGGCGCGAGGGATGAAGCAGTCATGGCCATACGTTGAAGCGCCAGCACGTTCGAAAGCCGCCGATCGCCCGTCTTGGGCGCGGGTCGGGATGCGGATCAAACCACCATAGATACGGCGAGGTTAAGACGCGATTAACCATCGGCGCGAGTGGACAATTTGCTCGGTATTACCATATTATTTTATAGTATTACTTTTGGAGGCCCGCGATGGCGACAACGGTCACGAGCAAAGGTCAGGTAACGATTCCGAAGCCGGTTCGCGATCATCTGGGGATCGTTCCAGGTAGCCAGATCGCCTTTCGGCGCGCCGCCGATGGCAGCATTGTCATCGAGAAGGCGGACGGGACGCGGCAGCCAAGCCGTTTCGCCAAAGTGATCGGCAGCGCTGGTCCTGGTCCTTCCACCGACGAAATCATGGCGCTGCTTCGCGGGGATGACCCGTGACGCTGGTGGATACGAATGTCCTGCTGGATGTTTTCACCAAAGATCCAAAGTGGCTGGGTTGGTCGCTGACGCAGTTAGAGGAGGCCTCTTTTAGCGGGCCTTTGTTGATCAATGACGTGATCTACGCGGAAGCTTCGACTCGCTATTCTACAATCGAGGATTTCGAATCTGCGCTGGTCGGCGCCGGCGTGACGGTCGTGCCGACACCTCGGATGGTTCTGTTTCTCGCGGGCAAGGCTTTCATGCAATATCGCGGCGCTGGCGGTGTTCGCACCGGCGTACTGGCGGATTTTTTTATAGGCGCCCATGCGGCGGTCGAACGGTTGCCGCTATTGACGCGCGATGCGCGGCGTTATCGAAATTGTTTTCCGACCGTGGTGTTGATTACGCCGGATGGAGATTGAAAAAGCTGGCGCAACTGCGACGGAGCGAAATCCGCGCTCCTGATCGCGCGCCCTATGGCCTCAGTGGATGATGCATAGTCGGACAAAAAGATGGGTTGTGGGATACCCGCCAAATCAACGTGGGGCCAAACAGGCGGCTGCGGCCCCGTCTTCCGTTGGCCCTCCCGCCACAAAAAAGAAAGGGCTCCAACTTGCGCTGGAGCCCCTCAACGGTCCGGGCATTGCCGGGTATGTGCCCAAACCGTAGTTCTGGGCGCGGTCTGACAGGACCGCGCCCCGGGAGGATCACATGTTGTAGGCGCGCTCGGTGTGCTCGGTGATATCGAGGCCCTCGCGTTCGGTCTCGACATTGGCGCGCAGGCCGACGATGACATCGACGACCTTGTAGAGGATCGCGGAACCTACGCCCGACCACACCAGCGTGGTGCCGACGCCCCAGGCCTGCGACGTCATCTGCGCGACGAAGTCGTAATCGGCGATCTTGCCGACGGTGTAGTCCATGATTCCGGTGCCGCCGAGCGCCGGGTTCACCAGGATTCCGGTACCGAGCGCGCCGATGATGCCGCCGATGCAGTGCACGCCGAACACGTCCAGCGCGTCGTCATAGCCGAGCGAGTTCTTCACCACGGTCACGAAGAACAGGCAGACCACGCCGACCACAAGGCCGAGTACGATCGCGCCCATCGGGCCGGAGTAACCGGCCGCGGGCGTGACCGCGACCAGGCCGGCGACCGCGCCCGACAACGCGCCGAGCACGGAAGGGTGACCCTTGATGATCCATTCCGCGAACATCCAGGACAGCGCCGCCGCCGCCGTCGCGACGAAGGAGTTGGTCATGGCGAGCGCGGCGCCGCCGGTGGCTTCGAGGTTCGATCCGGCGTTGAAGCCGAACCAGCCGACCCAGAGCAGCGAGGCGCCGATCATGGTCATGGTCAGCGAATGCGGGGCCATCAGGTCCTTGCCGTAGCCGACGCGCTTGCCGACCAGCAGGGCTCCGACCAGGCCGGCGATGCCCGAGTTGATGTGCACCACGGTGCCGCCTGCGAAGTCGATCGCGCCCTTCTTGAAGATCCAGCCGGCATCGGCATTGACCTCGTCAAGCTTGGCCTGAGCCGCCGTCTTTGCGGCAGCGTCTCCTGCAGCCGCGAGCGCCTTGACCGCATCCGAGATCGCGTCCGGTCCAGCCCAGTACCAGACCATGTGCGCGATCGGGAAATAGATCACGGTCACCCAGAGCGGAATGAACAGCGCCACCGCCGAGAACTTCATGCGCTCGGCGAACGAGCCGACGATCAGGCACGGGGTGATCGCCGCGAACGTCATCTGGAAGCAGACGTAGACGAGCTCGGAGATGTTGGCGTCGACGCTGAAGGTCGCCGCCTTGGAGTCCGGCGTCACGCCCATCAGGAAGGCCTTCGAGAAGCCGCCGATGAAGTCGGAGCCGCCGGTGAAGGCGAGGCTGTAGCCGTAGAGCGCCCAGATGATCGTGACGATGCAGACAGTGTAGAACACCTGCATCAACACCGAGAGCATATTCTTGGAACGAACGAGACCGCCGTAGAACAGCGCAAGGCCGGGGATCGTCATCAACAGCACCAGCACCGTCGACGTCAGCATCCAGGCGTTGTCGCCCTTGTTGACGGTGGGCTCCGCGTAGGCCGCGGTTGCGGCGAACAGGCCGACTGCGAGGGCGGCCAATCCCGCGCTAAAGGGACGTTTGAACGTCATTTTCATCTACTCCTAAAGTGGTGAGGTTGAGCGCGAAATCAGAGGGCCGCGGCATCGGCCTCACCGGTGCGGATGCGAACCGCATGGTCGAGGTTGATGACGAAAATCTTGCCGTCGCCGATTTGACCGGTTTTTGCCGCCGAGGTGATGGCCTCGATGGTCTTGTCGACTTGATCGGAGGCGATCGCCACCTCGATCTTGATCTTGGGCAGGAAGCTCACCGCATATTCGGCGCCACGATAAATTTCCGTATGGCCCTTCTGCCGGCCATATCCCTTGACTTCCGTCACCGTGAGACCGTGAACGCCAATGGCGGTCAAAGGCATCAGGACTTCCTCGAGTTTGAATGGCTTGATGATCGCCATAACAATTTTCATCGGTCCTATCCCCGCTTGGGCCGGTCGAGGGGCGACCGGCCGTTCTCGACTGAGGTTCACCACGCGGAGAAAGTTCACTACGCGGGCACAGCCGAACCCGTTAGAATCAAATGCCGTGCCAGATCGGCGGCATTGCCTAACGGATTATGAACGCGGACCTTTTTGTGCTTTGCGGGAAATGGCCAAAGGCGCCCCATTAGGTCGCGTCTAAAATCTAATCAGTCCTGCCTAAATCATAGGCGCGACAAGCTGCCGACACAATTCTGCTCGTCCGCGAAGCAGAGAAAAGGTATCAGGATGAGGTTGCCGGCGTGAACGATCCCTCACTTCGGGTAAAATCAGAGGACTCGTCCCGAAAGCGTCTAGAGCGCGTCGCTGTCGGTCTCGCCGGTGCGGATGCGCAAGGCGCTGTCGATCGGGGTCACGAAGATCTTGCCGTCGCCGATCTGCCCGGTGCGGGCGTTCGAGGTGATGACTGCAACCGCCTCGTCCGCAAGGTCGGACGCGACCGCGATTTCGATCCGCAGCTTGGGCAGAAAATTCACGACATATTCGGCGCCGCGATAGATTTCGGTGTGGCCTTTCTGGCGGCCATAGCCCTTCACTTCCGTGACCGTCATGCCGTGCACGCCGATGGCCGTCAGCGCCTGGCGCACCTCGTCAAGTTTGAAGGGTTTGATGATCGCAACGACGAGTTTCATGGTCGGGCCTTCGTTTCCTCGATTTTCTGAACACCGGTCGCGCTTGATCTGCGCCCGTCCAAGTCTGGCATCTTTCCGGGCAAATGGCACAAAAAGTTGCAGCCAAAAACGAAAAACAATTGCTGTGTCGCGTTCCCTCTCGCTAGGCTCGCCGAGGAGCAGGAGATTATCCAGGAAATCCTTTTTCGCCGGCGGTCCTTCTAAGTCCGCCGGCCGCAACAACGCTTTGAGGAAACAAAATGGTCGACCGGTCCTGGTTTTATGCGTCGCAAGGTCAGCAACAAGGCCCTTATCCGGAAATCCAGCTTCGCGATCTGATCGCCCGGGGGGCTGTCAGGCCGGACACGCTGGTTTGGTGCGAGGGCATGGCGGGCTGGCAAAAGGCCGGCGAAATTCCGGAGCTGATGTCAGGCAGCTCCATGCCTCCCGCCTTTCCGGAACAGGGCGCGGTGATGAGCGCCGGCGGACAGAGCGGAAACGAGCTGTCGCTCGATGTCGACGTATGGTCCTTGCTTGGACGAGGCCTGCTGTTCATCATCGGCTCGCTGCTGGTGATCCCCGCGCCCTGGACGGCGACCAACTTCTATCGCTGGATGGCGACGCGCATCCGGGTGCCCCGGCGGCCGAACCTCGGCTTCGACGGGCAGCCGCTGGATATCTGGTACGTCTTCGTTATCCTCGGCCTTTGTGCCTATGCCGGATTGAGCGGCTACCGGTATGTCCAATTCATCCTGCTCCCGGTTGAGGCGTTCTTGGCCTGGATGGTGGTACGATGGATCGCGGCCAATCTCTCATCGAACGGCCAGCCGCTTCCGATCGAATTCAAGGGCGGTGCGCTGGGTTATATCGGCTGGTATCTGCTGCTCTATATATCCGCCATCACCATCATCGGCTGGGCCTGGGTCGTTACTGCCTGGATGCGGTGGATTTGCCGCAACGTCAGCGGCACGCGCCGCGAGATCACCTTCAATGCGAAGGGGTGGGAAATGCTGTGGCGAACCATTGCGTTCGCCTTCGGCTGCGTCTTTATCATTCCGATCCCGTGGTTGCTGCGCTGGTACGCACAGTGGTACGTGTCGCGATTCGCGCTGGTCGAGAGAGACGCCTACGCCAACGCGTGAGCGCGATTACTTGCGCTCGCGCACCGAGCCTTCCTGCGCAACGGACGCCACCAGCGTGCCGTCGGGCTTGAAGATCAGGCCTCGCGTGAGCCCGCGGCCGCCTTGCGCGCTTGGCGAATCCTGCGCGTAAAGCAGCCACTCGTCGGCGCGGAACGGGCGATGAAACCACATCGCATGATCGAGGCTCGCCGGCATCATGCGCCTGTCGAACAGGGTGCGGCCGTAGCGCGCCATCACGGCGTCGAGCAGCGAGAAATCCGACGCATAGGCGAGCGCGCACATGTGCAACGCCGGATCGTCGGGCAGCTTTGCGGCGGTGCGGATCCAGACATGGATGCGGCCGTCGTCGATCCTCTCTCCGAAATAGCGGCCGAGCTCCACCGGGCGCAATTCGATCGGACGATCCGATTCATAGTAGCGGCGGATGAAGTCCGGCATCTCGCGGAACATCGGCTGCTTGGCGATTTCCTCGGCGGTCAATTTCTCCGGAAGCGGCACGTCGGGCATCTTGTCCTGATGGTTGAAGGCGCCTTCCTCCTCGGCATGAAACGACACCATGATCGAAAAGATCGCATTGCCATGCTGGATCGCGGTGACGCGGCGGGTCGAATAGCTCCTGCCGTCGCGCAGCCGCTCGACTTCGTAGATGATCGGAATCTGGGGATCGCCGGGAAGAATAAAATAGCAATGCAGCGAATGCGGCAGCCGTCCTTCGACGGTGCGGCACGCCGCCACCATCGCCTGTCCGATCACCTGTCCGCCGAATACCCGTTGCCAGCTCGTCTTCGGGCTGTTGCCGCGAAACAAATTCACCTCGATCGGCTCCAGATCGAGGATGGAAATCAGGTCAATCAGGCCTTTGGACATGGTAGCGCTTTCGGCTTTCGTCATTCCGGGGCGCGTCGCAAGACGCGAACCCGGAATCTCGAGCAATAATCTCTGGATTCCGGGTTCGCTCGCTCCGCCCGCGCCACGGAAATGACGATCGGGGGGACGCGACCTCTTGCTTCGCGTATCTGTTTCGCCCAGCTATACTCCAGTAGCAAGCGTATGAGTGAGCAGGTTCCATGTCAGCACAGCGAAGCATCGTCATTTGCGGGGGCGCGTTTGCAGGTCTGGCCCTGGCGGTGGCGCTGCGCCAGGGCCTTGGCGCCGATATCCCGATCATTGTGGCCGATCCGGCCCTGGCGATGCGGCCGAGCCGCGACCCGCGGGCAACCGCCATCGTCGCGGCCTGCCGGCGGCTGTTCGAAACGCTTGGGGCCTGGGAGGCCGTTGCGGAGAAGGCGCAGCCGATCCTCGACATGGTCGTCACCGATTCCAGGCTGGAAGACGCGACCCGTCCGGTGTTTTTGACCTTCGCCGGCGACGTCGAGCCGGGGGAGCCGTTCGCGCATATGGTCGAAAACCGCCATCTGATCGACGCGCTGGTTGCGCGCGCCGAGGCGGAACGAATCGACCTTCGGGCAACGGCCGTGACTTCATACGATGCGCGGTCCGGCGGTATTGATGTGACGCTGGCCGACGGCAGCCTCATCGAGGCGAGCCTCCTGGTCGCCGCCGACGGCGCGCGCTCAAAACTGCGCGAACGCGCCGGCATCGCCACCCATGGCTGGGATTACAATCAATCCGGCATCGTCGTCACCGTCGGCCATGAACGCGATCATGGTGGCAGAGCCGAAGAACATTTCTTGCCCGCTGGCCCCTTCGCAATCCTGCCGCTGAGCGGCAAACGCTCCTCGCTGGTATGGACCGAGAAGCGAGCTGAGGCCGCGCGCATCGTTAGTTTAGGCGAAGGCGAATTCCACGGCGAGCTCGAGCGGCGCTTCGGCCTGCGTCTCGGCGAGATCAAGGCGCTCGACACGCCGCGCGCGTTTCCGCTTTCCTATTTCGTCGCGCGCTCCTTCATCGCCGAACGCATGGCGCTGGTCGGCGACGCCGCCCACGTGATCCACCCGATCGCGGGGCAGGGCCTCAACATGGGGCTGAAGGACGTCGCGGCGCTGGCCGAAGTGGTGGTCGATGCGGCACGGCTCGGCATCGACCTTGGGCAGCAAGATGTGCTCGAGCGCTATCAGCGCTGGCGGCGGTTCGACACCATGGCGATGGGACTTGCCACCAACTCGCTGAACTTCCTGTTCTCGAACCAATCGACGCTGTTGCGCACGATGCGCGATATCGGGCTTGGCCTCGTCGATCGCGCGCCGCCGCTGAAGAGCCTGTTCATCCGCCAGGCGGCCGGCCTTGCCGGCGAAGTGCCGCGGTTGTTGAAAGGCGAAGCGCTGTAGGAGCTTATTTCGCTGCGCCATTTGCGAGAATGAAAGTCGCGAGAGAATCGATCATGGTCGGATCCAGCGGACGGTCGGCCTCATTGTAGGTCTTCAGATCGTCCGTCTCGTCGGCGACGTCGACCAAGACGTGATTCATTTCCGGAAGCCAAAGCGTCTTGGCCGCGAACGATGCCGCCGACAGCGCCAGGAAATCGAGCCTCGCCACCCGATGGTCGCGGCCACCGGCAACAATCAGGGTCGGCACTTCGACCTTTTTCAAGGGGTCGATTGGGTCTTCGGCAAAGGCCGAGGCGATGCCAGGTTGCAGCGAGGGCGGAATCGAGAGTCCTGGCGGCAGCGGGTCGACAACCTGCCCGGCCATGATGCTATCGATGGCTTTTGCGATCGGTGCGAGCATCTCCGGCGAAAGCTGCTTTTCGAGTTGCGCCTTGAGCAGGTCGCCTTGCCGCCTAGCTGCGGTGGCGAGCAAAACCAGACGGTCGACGGGCACCCGCCGCGCGGCAAGAATCGCGACCAAGCCGCCTTCGCTGTGTCCGACGAGAACGACCGCGGAGAATTTGCCGCTGCTGCGCAGGTAACCGACGAGCGCCACGGCATCGTCGACATAGTCCTTGAAGCGAAAATCTTCCGGTCGGCCGAATTCCGGCTTCCACCCGCCCGCGCCGCGCTTGTCATAACGAAGCGTTGCGATGTTGCGCGCGGCGAGTTGTTCCGAAAGTTTCTTCAGCGTCGCAGGTTTGATCTGCGGTCCATTGCCGTCATGATCGGTCGATCCAGAGCCTGCCACCAGCAGTGCGACCGGCGGCCGATCGACTTCCCGCGGGGTCGTCAGGAAAGCGTCGATCGTGCCGACCCGGATTTGGGCTTCTTCGGCCGAAGCGTTCACGGCAAACGCGCAGGCAATGGCGAGCGCGCTGAGCGTCCAAAGGATGATCCGGGAGTGCATTGGCTAGTCGATCTTGCGCGCCTCTTCCGGCAACATGATGGGGATGCCGTCGCGGATCGGATAGGCGAGTTTGGCCGAGCGCGAGATCAGCTCCTGTTTTGCCGCGTCGAATTCAAGCGGACCCTTGGTGATCGGACAGACCAGGATCTCCAGCAATTTGGGATCGACGGTGTTTTCCGGGCGTTCGGACGAAGCATTCATGCGCAGTCTCCGGCGTCATTTCGGTTCCTTTAGCACATTCGAATGGGGCTTGTCGCCGCGACCTATTTTGAAGCAAACCGCAATAGCTCGTCGAGCACCGCGTGCTGTTTCGCCGGCGGCAAAGCTTGGTCCGACAGCGCAAAGCCGACAAAGGCCCAATAGATGATCTGCGCCCGGGCCCGCGCCGCGCCCGGTGCAAACCCGGCCGCCCTGAACAGGCCCTCGACATAGTCGAGCCGGCGCCGGTCGGTGGCTTGCACCGCCATGCGCGCTGCCGGATCGAATGCGGCCCAGCTCCGCACCGCCTTCTCCAGTGCCAGCCGTCCACCGAACGTCCGGCGCAACAACATCGGCAGCGGGCTGGTATTCTGGGCCGCCTCGAGGTCGGCGATGACCTGTTCGGCCGCGACCTCGCGCCAGTGCTTGAGGATCGCCGCGTGGAACGCGCCGAGCGAGGCAAAATGCCAGTAGAAGCTGCCGCGCGAAACCCCCATCGCCTTGGCGAGCGGTTCGGCCTTCAGCGCGGTGAAGCCGCTCTTGGCCAGCGTTTTGAGGCCCTGGTCGAGCCAGTCCTTTGCGGAGAGTTGGTCGATCATGCCGGTGCCCTGCGACAATCTACCATACACCACTGTATTGACAGGTGCCAGCGCCCGGCCTACCTCCATACAGTACTGTATGGAGGTACCCGATGCGTGATCTCCTGCTGCAATGTTCCGGGCTGGCCGCGATCGTGGTTGCCATCATCCACGGCGTGCTCGGTGAAACCAAGGTATTCGCTCGCGCCATTATCGAGCCGGCGCGGCTGCGCACCCTGATCCGCCTGGTCTGGCAGGCCGGCACCGTGGCCTGGATCGGCGGCGGCGTGCTCCTCATCGCGGCTCCCTGGATGGCGTCGGAGCCGGCGCGGCACTGGATCATCGTGACGCTCGCCTGCGTTTACGCGTTCGCCGCATTCGCCAATGCCTGGGCCAGCCGCGGCCGGCATTTCGGCTGGATGATGCTCAGCGCGGTGGTCGCGCTGGCGCTGGCGGGATATTAGGGCGTTCGCGCGACAAAGCGCGTCTGCCCGACCGCAAATTGCTTAGAACGTCTCCAGTTTAGAGGGAGTCTTTTTGCCTGCCGGGCAGCAAGCGGCTAGCTGATCTCAAGAGCTCAAAAATGGCGGATGCAGGAACAAATGCGGCCGCAAATTCTATCTCGGTTTCACTCGATCGCACTCTGCGCGATTGCCGGTATTTCCGGTTACGGCGGCGCTGCGCGCGCCGAGGACGCAAGCTCCTGGCGCGACATCGAAACCAAGTACATTTTTGGATTTACCACTGGCTCCGGCATCGGCCTCGAGGGTGAAAAGGAATTCACCGTCGACAGCATCGGCCGGTTCGGCAAGCGCGACGGCAACTACGCCGCGACCGAGACCAAATACGAGTTCGAATTCACCCCCTCCCAGTTCATCCAGATCGAATTCGGCGCGCTTGGATCGACCCACAATATCGGCGGCGTGACCGACCTCGATGACCGCAACCAGGTCGCGCTGGCCGGCGGTTTCGCGGAATTCCGTTATCTCGCGCTCGAGCGCACCTCGAACAATCCGCTCGCGGTCACGCTCGCGGTCGAGCCGACGGTGCGCCGGATTGACGAGACCAGCGGCGAGCGGGTGCGCAATTTCGAATTCGAAACCACCGTCAACGCCGATCTCGAATTGATGCGAAATCGGCTGTATGCGGGGTTCAACCTGTTGTACGAGCCCGAGGTCACGCAGATGCTGACCGGCGAGACCCAGCGCGAAGCCACGTTTGGCGGCTCGGCGGCGCTGTCGCTCCGGCTCGCATCCAATGTCGTGCTAGGTGGCGAGGTTTGGTATCTCAGGCATTACGACGCCGCAAATCTGACGTCGTTCACCGGGGATGCGGTCATGCTGGGACCGACGCTCTATCTTCGCTTCACGCCGAAAATGTTCATGACTGCGGCCTGGAACGCCCAGGTCTGGGGTCGCGAGATCGGCAATCCGGTCTCGCTCAACCTGGCGGAGTTTCAGCGCCATCGCGCCAAACTAAAGTTCGCCTGGGAATTTTGATCTTGCTCAAGCTTGAAGAAGGCCAACAGGTGTCCAAGGTGACCGACATGACGAGAAGACTGGCTTTAGCCGCGCTTTGCGCAACAGCGACACTTGGGGTATCGCCGTCCCAGGCACAGCAGGCGACCGAATTACGGCTGACCTATTCCAACGGCCAGTTCCAGCCTAATCAGGTCAGCGCGCCGGCCGACAAACCCGTGACTTTCCGCATCAAGAACCTCGACGCCAAAGCCATGGAGTTCGAGAGCACCTCGCTGCGGGTCGAAAAGGTGGTCGCTGCCAACAGCGAGGGTGTGATCAATGTGCGCGCGTTGAAGCCCGGACGCTACGAATTCTACGACGACTTCAATGACAAGGCGCGCGGCACCTTGACCGTGCAATAGGCGGGCGGGCGGTG
>Ga0210401_10003308_pt1 | contig 17275 bp, 15 predicted proteins | sample IncBWH32MmetaG_FD_150866 | JGI IMG/M metagenome (GOLD analysis project Ga0210401, IMG submission 150866) | Forest soil microbial communities from Barre Woods Harvard Forest LTER site, Petersham, Massachusetts, United States - Inc-BW-H-32-M | ecosystem: Environmental > Terrestrial > Soil >... | reverse complement strand
GCTCTTCGGAGTCCTTGACGCCTCAACTGCTGCGGGACCAGAACGCCTCAGCCGGGCGAGGCAATGCCAAACCGAGATACGCCCGGTTGACGCGAAACCCGTCTGGCGCAAAGGACGCGACCCCGATCGCGAGACAACGCTACGGCGTAATTCCCTTCTTGCCTACCCCCTGCAAAGTCACCACGGTTGGGCCATTTTGTGCATTGCTGATCAGTTCCAGGATTTCAGTGACCGTGCCCGGCGCGCGGGGCGTAAAGGATATGGGAACTGAAACCGGCGCATTGACGCCGACGGTATAGTCTCCTGCGGCCCAATGAAACGATCCTTCAGGCGATGGCGAAGGAAAGGTGACCACCGCTTTAAAGGTTGCGGAGATGACCAACTCCCCGGTCTCTGTGTCCCCGACGCCAATTGAGCCGGGAAAGCTGGGAGCAGTGACCTCAATTGTCATGGTCAGTGGCACATACGCTATTTTGATCAGCGTCGGCGTCTCGACCGTAGTGGTCGCGACGATGGCGTTGCTCGCGCCCAGGTTGAGCACCGTATCGGTACCGGCGTTGACGACAAGATCGAGACCGCCGCCACCCAGGGCCGAGTCGAAGTAGATCTCGCCGAAGTTTGGCAATTGTGGGTTCGCCCCGGAGTAGCCCGGAAGTTCCATGATCCATTCGACCTGATCTTCGTCGTCCGACGCCATTCCGGACGGCGCGGAGAAATCGAACGACACGCTGAGACCCGTGGTCACGTTTACGAGATTCGCCGATGCCTCGGTCGCGGACTGCAGGCAAATCAAGCCGTTCACGGTGTCTCCGAAGTTGACCGGAAAGTTGCCGATCGGCGTCCAGTTGTTTGGCCACCATTCAAAGGCGGCATAGCACCCTGTGCTGACGTTGCCTTGCTTATCTGTCGATACGTACTGCACCGTACCGATCTGGGCGATGTTTGATTTCCCGATACCGATCCAGGCGAAAGAATACCAGAGGCCTTGGCCTTTGGCGGGTGGCTGGACATCCGGGACGTTCCACACGCCGTGAACCCACGTGAACTTCTGGTTGGCCGCGGCGTGCACCACGCAACCCGACCAGTTAAGGGTCGTGAAGGTCGACAATGCCGGGTCGAAATGGCCACGGGGCTGAACACCGGGCAGCAACTCCCCGATGGGCTGGAAAGTGGGCGTGATGTAGGTGAGCTTGCGCGAGAAAACTCTGTCCCAGAGGGATGCGAGTTCCGGGTGTTGGGAGGCATCGGGTCGCTGTGGGAGGCCATAGCGGCGCAATTCCAGCGGCGATACGGTGCGCGCGTCGAATCCGGCCGGCGGCAAGGGATAAGTCCTGACGCGAGCGAAAGCGCTCTCCGGGTTAGCGGTGGACATGAAAGACACTATACCTCCGATCCGAGGACCGCCGCGCTGTTCGAGGGCTCAAGAGTCCTCCGGCGAGTCTGCCTGCAAAGCAGCTACTTTCGCCAAAGGAGGCTCCGCCTTTCTTGGGACCCCTCCGTTAAACACATCTGCGATCAACGATTTCTAGTTTCCGAGTGGCAGTGATGGGGGCCATCGTCCAGGGGTGCGGTGCCGCCGTAGATCCACAGCCGCGCGGAAGACGGTGCTCACCGGACGCTTACGTTGAGAGTCGTTCTGGACGATTGAGCCCGCCCGTCGGCCCGACCTCGTATGAGCAATTTTGACCAGACTGCTCAGTGGCCTGTCCCTTACTCTATACAGTATTAACGCGGGACTGGTTACTTGGTTTTGCATTTATGGCGACGCAGGCGCAAGAACAGCAAGCTGCCGCTAGCATTAGGCACATACAACCCGACGGGCACATACAACGCGACACGATTTTGGTGGTCGACGATGACCAAGAGATTCGCTTTCTCTTAAAAGTGTTCTTAGAAAAAGCGGGATACATCGTGGCCACCGCCGCCGATGGAGAAGAAGCGTTCAGCTTTTTCAGGCAGCACCAATCACGCATTGCGATGCTGTTGACTGACGTTAGGATGCCGAACATGAATGGCATCGACCTGGCGGACCGCGTCCTGGAACTTGACTCGCAAGTGCCGGTTCTCTTCATGTCCGGTGAAACCTGGAATTTTGGCCACGGTCTAGGCTGCATCGTGAAGCCCTTCAACTCTGTTGAGCTGGTCACACGAGTGAATCAGGTAGTTGGTGCGCCAGACAAACCGCCGGAAAAACAGCCAGAGCCGTAAATCCGCTCCCGACCTGAACCGATACGATACCGGTATTTCGAGGCTCCTGCTGAAGTGGGCGCTGGCGAAAATGCTCCGCTATGAAATGCGAATGACATCTGATCGTTACCGCGGTGGCCGAACAGATTCTGGGGAATCGGTTGTTGGGGCATAGGAGGCATTGAGGTGGCGATCGGCAATCTGGCTCCCTTCTTTTTGACCTTATTACGTCAATTGGCAGCCGGTGGTCGCTGCAACATCCGGGGGACCGGAGACCAACAGTCATGATCTTAATCACATAGCGCAATTCCGCCTGGAACTTGCCTTGCGTTTAGGAAGGTTTCGCAGAATGTGTTTTTGAGGTGACCGACATGGCAGCCACAACCCTGGACGGCTTTCGAGCTTTGATCGAGAACAGCTCCGACGCGATCTTTCTGGTAAATGCAAAAACCGAAATTATGTACGCCAGCCCCTCTACAGCCAAGGTCCTCGGATACCAGCCCGAAGAGCTGGTGGGCCGCAACGGCTTGGAGCTAATTCACCCCCAGGATCGTGAACAGTCAACCCAGGCACTGAAAGAAGTGATCGCCAAGCCGCAAAGTCCACTACAAATCCACACGCGCGTCCGGCGGAAAGACGGGGAGTGGTGCTGGGTGGAGAGCACAGCTTCAAACTTATTGAATGAACCTCACGTCCAAGCCATCGTCCTGAACGCGCGAGAAATCAGCGCCAGGAGAGCCGCGGAAGAGGAACGGCAGCGCCACAGCGAGGAACTGGCCCGCTCCAACGCGGAACTACAGTCCTTCGCTCAGAACGTAGCGCATGATTTGAAAGAGCCTCTCAGGACGATTTCGGCATTCACGCAGCTTCTTCTCCGGAAGGCGCCATTGGACCCGATTAACAGGCAATTCGCCGACTTCATAGTCGATGGAGTGAGCCGCATGACCACATTGCTGGAGGAGTTGCTCGCCTCGGCGACCTACGGGTTTAAGGGTGCGCTCGAGCGTGTTGAAATGGGAATAGCCGCGCGCCAGGCCATGCAGAATCTGACCGAGGCAATCGCTTCCAATGCGGCCATTATAACGATCGGTACGCTTCCGGCCGTGCAGGCGAACGAATGCGACGTGATACGCCTTTTTCAGAACTTGATCAGTAATGCGGTGAAGTATCGAAGTGCAACACCGGTAGAAATTCGCATTACCGCCGAACGGTCCGAACTGGACTGGATCATAAAAGTCCGCGACAACGGCATCGGAATCTCAAAAGAACACCAGCAGCGTGTGTTCGGTCTATTCACGCGACTGCATACCCTGGACGTTCCGGGCGCGGGCATCGGCCTGGCGGTCTGCAAGAAGATTGTCGAAGAACGAGGCGGCACCATCTGGGTGGAATCCGAACCCGGGGCAGGATCAACGTTTTGTTTCAGTTGGCACTCAGACTAAATGAGCCGCGTTGGGCGGCGGAGATCGACCCGAACCGGCCGGCGTAGGCCCGGGTGAATTCAGCGCCGAAAAACAGAACCTGAGCCGAGTAATAAACCCACACCAGCAAAACTACAAGTGAGCCCGCCGCGCCGTAGGTGTCCGCAAAGCCCGCCCGTCCGAGGTACACGCCCAAGAGAGACTTTCCAGCTGTGAATAAAAGCGAGGTGATTACCGCGCCGATAATTACATCGCTCCATTTCAGGGACACGCTCGGCAGGACCTTGAAGATGAAGGCGAACAGGACTGTAATCACAACCATGAAGATTACCCAATCGATGGTTTGTAGGACAGCCCTGGGCGGCGCGATTGGTTTGACGTACTCTCCCAGCGTGGAAATCCCTGCGTTCACAAACAGCGAAGTTAGTAAAAACAGCCCGGCGCCCAGTACGACCGCAAATGAGAGAAACCGCGCTTTCACGACATTGAAGACGCCTCGAGCCGCGCTGCAAGTCTTGTCGCCGGGGACCTGCCAGATGGTATTCAGGGCATCCTTCAGCTCACTGACGGCAGCCGAGGAGCCGATAAAAAGCGGCACCAGCCCGAGCAAGATGGTCGCGACGCCGCTTCTAGGCCGATGCACGCCCTCGATCATGGCCTGGATGATTTTGGCGCCTTCTGGTCCTACCAGGCCCTGAACCTCCAGGATCAACCGGCCCTCAGAGGCTTTGGCGCTGAACACCAAGCCGGCGATAGCGAGCAGGATCACCAGAGTCGGCGCCAACGAGAGCGCAATGTAAAAGGCTAGGGCTGCTCCGAGGCGCGGCACTTTATCGTCGATCCAGTTCCGGACTGTCACCCGGATGAGCGGACCGATCTCTTTAATGGGAATGGCGGTCATTTCCGTCGTGAAAGAACCCGCCTGCGGACTTAGATTACCGGCGGGCTGATTTTAGCTTGCGCAGCCATACTTGCGTAACCATATGAGACCAGGGGCGCCGATCAGGAACAGCAATGAGGCAGTCGAGGGCTCGGGTACGGGGCTGCCGGCCGATGTTTCGCAACCAACCGAGTTAATGGAAACGTCATTCGTATCCATCGTGACAGCGCCATTCCGTGCCAGGGCTCGGCCGCAACCAATGTTGGCGCCGGTGTCCAGCGAGATGCTCGTGAGCGCGAGAATGTTCCCCGCGAACGTCGTAGTAGTGCCGAGGGCGGCCGAGCTGCCGACCTGCCAGAAGACATTATCGCCTTCACCGCCGTTGCTAAAGAGAACAGACGACGCGCTGGCGGTAGTCAGCGTGCTCCCGATCTGGAAAACGAAGACTGCATTCGGGTTGCCCTGGGAGTTGAGAGTGAGTGCTCCGGTCAACTGCGCCGACGACATAAAGCAGTACACACCTGGCGTGAGAGTGAGTCCCCCAAGATTCTGACCGGTCAAGTTGGTCCCACACGATTCGCCTGAAGCAAAGTTGTAAGCGGTGGTGAGATCATTCTGAGCCTGGATGGCGACGGCGTCGGTATTGTGTGTAGTTCCAGTGACGGTTCCAGGCGGAAAACCAGTGATGGCGGAGCCCGGCGCAACGCCCAGGTCGCCACCGACGATAGACGGGCCAGTATTGGTCACGGTCGATCCTGCCAGCACCGCAAATGGATCTGCCGTACCAAGATTGACGTTTATGGCAGTGGCATAAGCGCTCAGCGGTAAGAATGCGAGAATCACTAAACAAATACCGTCGACTTTCATATTGCAATCCTCCGATGCTGACGTAACAGCTAATCTTTCGCGCTTAGTGGAAAATCCCTAGCATGTAGGCGATGAGGAGAATCACCAGTACGGTTCCTAAACCGATACCCGCGCCGCCGCGAGAACCCCAGCGGCCGTAGCCGTAATATCCTCCACCGCCTCCGAAAACCAACAACAGGATGATAATGAGGAGCAGCATACTGATCCTTCCTTTCTCTCGCCAAAAGCCAAATCCTCAGAGGACCGCGAGGCTCCGTCTTTCGAAGAAGCCTCGCTGCCGTTTCCTCCGATTCGGCGCAATAACAAAGGCACCTTAGTGGCCAAGACTTGAAGTTCGCGCCAAGGCCATGGTTGCAAGCGAAACCGCCTGGAAGCATCCCCACGGCGGCAAACGCGCCCTGACCATATTTGGCCATATGACCCCGTGCGGTCAGTTTACACACGGGTTACCCAGAGGCCAGGGTCACTGCGGTGTGGACAGGTAACGACTAATGGTGCTTTGGTGCTTACGGACCTCGGAATGCCATTGCACAGGTGCATAACAGAGGAGAAATATTAAATGAATCGATTTAAAACAATAACAACGGTGTGTGGCTTGGCGCTGGCATGCGCTTTGCTCGCACCGAACGTGAAGGCTGATGACTGGAATCGGAAGACCGAAATCACGTTCAGCGCTCCGGTGGAGATCCCTGGGGTTCACCTGGTCGGGTGGGGCGTATTGCCCGCCGGCACTTATGTATTCAAAATTCTGGATTCGCAGTCGGACCGCCACATTGTCCAGATCTTCAGTAAGGATGAGCTGACCGTTTACGCCACCGTCCTGGCCATTCCAAACTATCGCCTCAAGGCCACCGACAAGACCGTAATGACGTTCAGAGAACGACCGGCCGGCGAGCCGGAAGCATTACGGGCGTGGTTCTATCCGGGCAAAAACTGGGGTGAGGAATTCGTGTATCCGAAGGCCAAAGCCATAGAAATCGCCAAAGCCACCAATACGCCGGTGCTCTTCGCCGCAGTGGATATCCCGCTGGAAGTCGCCGAACCGATCAAGTCGGTGGATGAGCCGGTAGTGGTCCAGTTGAAACAGGCGCCGATCATGGCCATCCAGCCCACCGGCGAGGAAGTACAAGTCGCCCAAGTGGTCACGCCGCCGCCGGTGGAAGTAGCCGCGACCGTTGCCGTGGCGCCGGAAGCGGAACTGCCGAAGACCGCCAGCCCCTACCCGCTGATCGGGTTGTTCGGACTGCTGGCGCTCAGCGCGGCATTAGCGATTCACGTAGTCGCAAAACGCGTTTAATCCGGGTTGCTTGTGATTTGTCATGCGGCGCGCAGTGACCCTGCGCGCCGCGAAATTTATTTTGGCCTCAAAGAGAGAAGGTAGCAACATGCGACAGAGAGTCATCCCGCTGCTGGCGCCTGTGGCCAAGCGCACGGAGAATCCGATCGCTTGCTACGAGACCAGGACTCGCGGGCTGGCCGTGCTCAATTCGCCGCTCCTGAACAAGGGCACGGCCTTCTCAGCGGGAGAACGAAAAGAGCTGGGACTCACGGGCCTGCTCCCGCCGGACATCAGCACGCTGGAAGCGCAGGTCAAGCGCGCTTACAATCAATACGAACGGCTCCCGGACGCGCTGGGCAAGAATGTCTATCTGACTGCTCTGCATGATCGCAATGAGGTGCTGTTCTACCGGCTTTTTTCAGAACATCTTCGGGAGATGATACCCATCGTCAACGATCTGACCGTGGGTATGGCGATGGAGCAGTATCACCACGAATGCCGGCGCCCCCGCGGCGTGTACCTCTCGATCGATCACACGGATTCCATCGAGGAGGCCTTCGCCAACTTCGGCGCCGGAGCGAGCGACATCGATTTGATCGTGGCCACCGACGCCGAGCAGATTCTGGGAATCGGCGATTGGGGCGTAGGCGGCATTGAGGTGTCAATCGGCAAGCTTGCGATTTATACCGCGGCCGGCGGCATCGACCCGACGCGCGTAATCCCGGTGATGCTGGATGTCGGCACCAACCGCGAAAGTCTACTGAACGATCCCATGTACATCGGGAATCGGCACGCTCGAATCCGCGGTGATCGCTACGACGCCTTCATCGACGCTTACGTCAGTGTGGCGACCAGGCTGTTCCCGAACGCAGTGCTGCAATGGGAGGACTTTGCGGCCAGCAATGGCCGGCGGATCATCCAGAAATATCGCGACCGAATCTGCACCTTCAACGACGATATGCAGGGCACCGGCGCCATCACACTGGCAGCCGCCATATCCGCAGTCCGGGTTTGCGGTGCGCCGCTGCGCAGCCAGCGCGTCGTTATCTTTGGAGCCGGCACGGCCGGGATGGGTGTGGCCGACCAGATTCGCCATGCCATGATGCGCGAGGGGCTTTCTAAAGAGGATGCAGCCCGGCGCTTCTGGTGCGTGGACCGCCAAGGTTTGCTCACCTCCGACATGATCGGACGGCTGCCCGACTATCAGGCCACGTACGCGCGCCCAGCCGCGGAAAGCGTAGCTTGGAAGCACGATGAGAGCGACTTGGGCGTGAGCTTGGATGAAGTGGTTCACCGTGTTCGGCCGACGATGCTGATTGGCGCGTCAACGGCCGCCGGTAGTTTCACCGAATCACTCGTTAGGGAAATGGCCGCGCACACCCAGCGGCCCATCATTTTCCCGCTCTCGTATCCAACCGCGCGCGCCGAGGCTACCCCGGCTGACCTGATTGCGTGGACTGACGGGCGGGCGCTTATCGCCACTGGCAGCCCGTTCGCTCCGGTCACTTATAAGGGCATGACCTACGTGATCGGCCACGTGAATAATGCGATGTTGTACCCGGGTCTTTGTCTTGGGGCTATAGTCTCCCGAGCGCGGCGGATCAGTGATGGTATGTTCGCCGCCGCCGCGAATGCGGTGTCCAGCCTGGTGGCCGTACGCCAGCCCGGTGCGTCGCTGCTTCCGCATGTGGACGACCTGCGCAGCGTTTCGGCGACGGTCGCTGTGGCAGTTGCCGAAGCAGCGGTGGCAGAGGGCTTGGCCGGCATCAGATTTTTCGACATCGTCCAACAAGTGCAAGACGCGATGTGGCAGCCGGAGTACCGGCGGATACAGGCGTGTTGAAGCCGGGACCGGCACTGGCGTTGATTTTTCTGATCGCGCCCGCAGGCCTGGCACAGATGCGCGTTGATGTCGATTTGGTGGTGCTGCCTGCAACGGTCCAGGATCGGCATGGGCAGCAGGTTTCGGACCTGCAGCAGGCCGATTTTGCAGTTTCTGAGGATCGTGTGGCGCAACGAATCCGGTTGTTCCGGCACGAGGATATTCCGGTCACAGTGGGACTGGTGGTGGATCACAGCGGAAGCATGCGCGCGAAACTTGCCGACGTGATAGCGGGCGCGAAGGCTTTTGTGCGGTCCAGCAACACCGATGATCAGATGTTCGTTGTGAATTTTAACGAGACTGTTTCACTGGGCCTGCCTGACTCGCTAGGATTCACGACTAACGCCGGGGAGCTGGAACGCGCCATCTGGCGAGCTCCGGCGGCTGGTCAGACGGCGCTTTATGACGCGATCGTAAGCGCGTTCGTGAGATTGCAAGAAGGCCGACGCGACAAGAAGGTTCTGGTGGTCGTCAGCGACGGCGCCGACAATACCAGCAGGCACAACCTGGCGCAGGTCCTGGATATGGCTGCGAGTTCCAGCGTGATCATTTATACCGTCGGCCTGTTTTCACCCGACGATCAGGACGCCAACCCACGAGTGCTTCATCGCTTGGCGCAGGCTACCGGTGGCCAAGCGTTTTTCCCCCGAGAACTCAGCGATGTCGTGAATGTCTGCGAACGCATCGCCCGCGACATTCGTAGCCAATACACCATCGGGTATGTTTCGAGCAATGTAAAACAGGACGCCGTATACCGGACCGTTCGAGTAGCCGCTTTGGCGCCGGATCATGGCAGACTCTTCGTTCGCACCCGCGCCGGCTACACGCGATGAAAGCCTTGGTTAGACGGCAGCCTCTGAAGAAAATTCTGCAAGGCGTCCAGTGTTTGTTTCTGGCCGCGGCTGTCTTGCTTTTGGGCTACTGCGGATTCGTGACGCTGGATGCCTGGGCCTTTGAGCAGCGGGAGAACCGGGCTCTGGCGGGGCTTCTGGAGAATCAGGCGACGCCCGGCCCACCGGCCATTGCCACCAGCGGTCTGATTGGCCGGGTCGACATTCGACGTCTGGGCCTTTCAGTGATCGTGGTTGAGGGAATCAGCGCTAAGATACTGCGGCGCGCAGCCGGGCATATTCCCGGTACGCCGCTGCCGGGGCAGCCCGGGAACGTCGGAATTTCCGCGCACCGCGACACTTTCTTTCGTCCACTGCGGAACATTCGGCTAAACGACATCATCACGCTGACAACTTTGCAAGGCGAGTATCACTACCGCGTCGTATCCACCAGGATAGTGGGACCGAACGATGTCGCGGTCCTGGACGGCGCCGCAAATGAAATCCTCACGCTGGTCACTTGTTATCCGTTTTACCTGGTCGGATCCGCTCCCGAGCGATTTATCGTGCGAGCCGAACGGGTGACCTGAGTGGGCCCCCGGCGGCAGTGCTAAGCGTTGTCCGCATCATTCAATCAGCCCGAAGGCGAAGACGTTCTGGCCCGCAACGATGGTTAGGTACTGCTTGCCATCGAACACAAAAGTCATCGGCGAGGCTTTGAACGCTGCGTTGGTCTGGAATTGCCATAGGAGCTTGCCGGTGGTGGTATCGACTGCGCTGAACATTCCTCCATCGCTGCCAACGAAAGTGATGCCGGTGGCAAAGGCCAGCGTGCCGCCCCAGGAACTGGCGGGGCCCGTCTCCGGCAATTCCCATGCGATCTTTCCAGTTCGAATATCGATGGCCCTTAGGATCTGGCGGGGAGTTTCGCCCTGGACCAGCCGCTGCGAACCACCCGAGTAACCCCGGCCGGCTTCCCATTCCTCGGTTTTTCGCGTGGCGTAAATACTGCACTTTTCGAGAGTCTGGACGAGATAGAAACCCGACTGCGGGTCGAACGAAGCAGAGAACCAGTTTGTCGCGCCATCCTGCGAAGGGCAGACGCGAACGCTGTTTGGCGTCGGGCCGGCAGGCAAAGGCAGGAGCACCGGTTTGCCGTCTGTCCCAATTTCCTTCGCCCAGTTGATGCTATTTACGAAAGGTTTCGAAAGCAGCAGCTTGCCATCGGTCCGATCCAGGACATAGAAAAACCCGTTCCGATTCGCCTGAATCAGCAATTTCCTCGGACGGCCATCCCATTCGCGATCGATCAGGACCAGCGGCTCGGTCGCATCCCAGTCGTGCGTATCGTGCGGCGTGGTCTGGTAGTACCATTTCAGCTTGCCGGTCTTCGCATCCAGCGCCAGAATCGAAGACGTGTAGAGGTTGTCTCCCTCGCGCTCTTCGCCGTTGTAATCGGGCCCCGGATTGCCGGTAGCCCAATAGAGCGTATGCAGATCGGGATCAAATGATCCGGTCAACCACGCCACGCCGCTAGGGTGCTCAATCGCTTTGCCTCGCCAGGTTTCAGAGCCTGGCTCGCCTGGCCTGGGAACGGTCCAGCAACGCCAGACCTCCTGGCCCGTCTCGGGATCCCAGGCGGCAATGAATCCACGCGCGCCTTGTTCACCGCCCGCGGTCCCCGAGATAACGAGGTTATCCGCGATGAGCGGGGCGGAGGTGGCGTTGTAGTTCCGATGCCAGTCCGCCATCTCGGTTTCCCACACGAGCTCGCCGGTGTAGCGGTTGAGCGCGAGCAGATGGGCGTTGTCGGTCACCATGAAAACGCGGTCGCCACGCCATGCCACGCCCCGATTGAATCCTCCCGCTGCATTCCCCACCAGACCCTTCGTGCGAGGCCGCTGGAAATGCCAGATTTCCCGGCCGGCTCCGGCATCGAGCGCCCAGCATTCATTGCCGCTGGTCACATACATGATGCCCTGAACCACAACCGGCGTCGTTTCCGCGCGCGCGACGCCTTCCATCGGAAATACCCACTTCGGCGCCAGCCGCGCAACATTACGTTTATCAATCTGCTCGATCTGACTGTAGCGGTTCCCGCGAACGTCCCCATTGTAGGTGGTCCAGTCCACTTGGGTGGTCACCTCGCGGAAACGTTTCCCTTCGGGCCGCAGCAGATGAATTTTCCGATCGGGCGTTCGCATTTGAAGGTCCGCGACGGTTTCGTTCATCACCAGACCGGTGAGGTTCGTACCGCCCGCGATTTCAACGGTCCGTTGGACCGGAGCCGGACGGCGAAGCGGCCGAATAGTTCGCAAAAACGTAATGAGACCGGCTTTTTCGTCGCCACTCAGGGCTGGAAAGGCCGGCATGCCGAGGCTGGGCCTTCCATTCAGGAGCAACTCCGATAACTGTTCGTCCGTGAGACGAGTGAGGCGACCCGCGATGTTCGGACCCAATTCGCCGCCGAGACCGTCGCCGCCATGGCAGGTTCCGCAGTTCCTCTCATATGTAAGTTGTCCCGGAGCGGTCCTCGCCTGGCAGCGGGCCGGCGTCGCAGTCGTCAGAATCGCGAGCGGGGGAACTGCCAGGAGGTAAATCAAGGTTTTCATCACTGTTACTAGACTAACCGGAAGCGCTTTGCGGTTCTCAGAAGGTGTAAGATTTTAGAACGCGCGGCCCGCCAATAAAAGGAGTGCATATGCCACGAACTGGTTTACATCGCAGAGATTTTCTGAAAACGCTGCCGGCCATGGCGGCTGTTCCACGATTGCGCGGTGCTCGAATCAGGATCACCGATGTCCGGATCGTTCCGCTGCGAACTATTAAAGATCTGGGGTCTTATCCGGATTGGCTCGGTAATCCGAGATCGATTCGCATCGGCGGCGGCGCCATCGTTGAGGTGCATAGCGATCAAGGCATCACCGGCATCGGCCCGGACATGGACGCCAAACTGCTCCCGGCAGTGAAAACTCTGCTGACCGGCGCCGACCCGTTCGATGTGGATCTCCATTCCGAGCGCCTCTATGGAATACAAGCGGGGACGGGTTATCGCGGCACAGCCGGGGTCGAAATTGCCCTGTGGGATCTCATCGGCAAGGCCTCGAATCAGCCACTATATAAGCTTTGGGGGGGCGGTAGAGACCGAGTAGCTCCATATTCCAGCATGCTGCGACTGTCCACTCCCGAAGAACGGGCCGATATTGCAGTCAAGTTAAAAGCTCAAGGTTGGAAGGCGATCAAGTATCGCAGCTCCTTTCCCACAATGAAAGAGGATGTCCGGCTTGTGGAAATGGCTCGCAAGGCCGTCGGCAACGACTTTGACATCATGTGCGACGGCAACAAAGCCACACTGAACTATGCGTCCCAGAAAGGAGTGCCCTGGGACTTTACGCGAGCTGTCGAGACCGCCAAGGAATACCAGCGGATGAACGTGTACTGGCTCGAAGAACCATTGCCTCGCTACGACTTCGACGGCCTGGCAGAACTAAACCGTCTGATTGAAATGAAACTCGCCGGCGGCGAGGGCAACCGCGGTATTCATGAGTTCAGGAGCCTGCTTGAAAAAGGCTGTTTCGACATCGTGCAGCCGGAAGTGATGCTGGAAGGGCCGACGCATCTTCGCAAAATCGCGGTGCTGGCCGAATCGATGAATAAGTTCTGTATTCCGCATGTCGGCGATAGCCGGCTGGGCACCATTTGCGATCTTCATCTGGTCGCGTCCTGGCCCAACGCGCCGTATCTCGAAATCTTCAACGACGTGCCCATCGGCAACTATGAGTATCCGTTCCAGATTTTCGAAAATCCACCCATGCTCGACAAAGACGGCTACTTCAACCTGCCGCAAGGGCCGGGGCTGGGGATGACAATCAAGAAGGAATTCCTCACAGAGACCTAATTCGGAGGCGGTGGATTAGGGAAGTGGTCTGTCGAGGCGATCAATGGCTGGGAGGCAGGGACTCGAACCCCGATACGCAGATCCAGAGTCTGCAGTCTTACCATTAGACGACCTCCCAGACTCTGTTTCATTCTATCATCGGCCCGCGCAGCGGCGGCGAGCCGCGTGCTTGACACGATAGGTCTATTTCCAATATATTGTAGTACGACATATGGTGATGAAACCCTTGGACCGCGAATTGAAGAAGGGTAGCGCGGAGCTCTTAATTCTCTCGCTGGTGGAGGGCCGCGCCCGGCACGGCTACGAAATCAGCAAGCTGATCGAATCCCGCTCGGGAGGCACGCTGCGCTTTCAAGCGGCTTCGCTGTATCCGCTGCTTTACCGGTTGGAGTCGCGAGGTTGGATTCAAGGCCGCTGGGTGGAGAAAGCCGGACAACGACGCCGGCGTTACTACCGCCTAACTCCGCCGGGCCGAAAAGTTCTGGCCGCGCAGCGCCGCGGTTGGCAGCAATTTGCCGAGGCTATTAGGCGCATCACGGGGATTGACTATGCCTGACTGGAAGGAACTGGTTCGCCGGCGGCTGGCTGCGGCCAAGCTGGACGGCATCCGCGAAGCTGAGATTGTCGACGAACTGGCACAACATCTGGAAGATCGTTATCAGGCTCTGCGGTTGTCTGGTGTTGTGGACGACGAAGCCCAACGGCAATCGCTCGACGAATTGAATGGCAATGAATCGCTGGCAGAGGAACTGTGCCGAGCCGCGCGCCCACTCACCAACGCGCCCATCGGGTCGTCAAACGGGACCGGGTTCCTCAGCGGGCTGCTCTACGATCTCAAAATCGCCATGCGCAACGTTCGCACGAAGCCGGGCTTCAGCTTGATGGTAATTGGGATGCTCGCGCTGGGGATTGCAGGAAACGCCGCAATTTTCAGCATTTTCAATGGACTTTTTCTGCGGCCGCTCCCGTTTCCGGAGTCCGGGCGATTGATTGATTTGGACGAGACCGCGCCCCAATGGAATCTGCAGTACGTAGGTGTTTCAAATCCCGACTTCTATGAATGGCGGAAAGGCAACTCCACCTTCGACGGCATGGCGTTCTTCGATACCAGCAGCTTTAATCTAGTTGATCGAGGAAACGCGCAGCGAGTGCTGGGCGCTGAGGTTACCTACGACTTGCTCGACGTCCTGAGGCTGCGGCCCGCGCTGGGGAGAAACTTCCTTTCGGAAGAAGATCGTCCCAAAGGTCCGAAAGTTGTGCTGCTGGGCTACGACCTCTGGCAACGTTTATTCCAGGGAGACCGCAATGTGCTGGGCCGCGTGCTGGAGCTGGACAAGCAGCCCTACACGGTGGTCGGAGTCCTGCCGCGCGACGCAGTCTTGCCGGACAAGGCCGAACTATGGACGCCGCTGCAGGCTGATCCCGATCCGAAAAATGACACCGGTTGGTATCTGCACGGCGTGGGCCGCCTGAAGCGTGGCGTCTCCGTCGAACAGGCCAGCGCAGATCTGCTGCGCGTACATAAGGCAATGATCAAACCGGGGCAGGACATAAATAAGATCACGTCTCCGGTCCTGACCCAACTTCGCGAGCGTTACCTGGGTGATTTTCGAGCCGCCAGCCGCATTTTACTGAGTGGAGTGGGAGTCGTCCTGCTGATCGCTTGCGTGAACATCGCGGCGCTGATGATGGTACGCGGCTCGGCCCGTGCGCGGGAGATCGCTATTCGCACGGCCTTGGGTGCTTCCCGCAGCCGCATCGTCCGGCAGTTGCTTACCGAAAACCTGCTGCTGGCGGCACTGGGCGGCATCCTCGGAGTGCTGCTGGGCAGCCTCTTCTTACAGGCCTTGATTTCTCTGATGCCTGCCGACGATCTGCCGCGTTGGATCAGATTTGCGATGGATACGCGCTTTGTGATTTTCTGCATCGTGATTACAACTGGCGCCGTGTCGCTGTTTGGGCTGGCGCCAAGCTTGCACGCTTCGAAAGTTGATACGCGAGGATCGTTGCAGGATGCAGCCACCCGAACTACGCTCACTAGAGCCAGGCGCGGAGCGCTGCGGTCGATGGTGGTGTGCGAGATCGCACTGGCCCTCATGCTGTTGATCAGCGCTGGCCTACTGTTGGAGGCTTTCCGCAAAGTGCTGAACGTCGATCCCGGATTCCGGCCGGCAAACGTAATCTCATACGGCGTCAGCCTTCCGGAGGCGAAATACACAAAACCGGACCAGCGCATAGCCTTTTTCGAAAGCCTGGTGGACCGCTTGCGCGCGGTGCCGGGCGTTCAGTCGGCCGGAGCCGCCTCATCCCCTCCGTTGGGTATGCACTGGGGCGCTATTTGGGAAGCCGAGGGGAACCCACCGACGGGTCCGAACGACAAGAACCCGGTTGTGCTGCAAGTGGTCGCCACGCCTGGCTATTTCGAAGCCATCGGGATGACGTTCCTTGCCGGACGTCCGTTCCGGTCAGACGAGGCCGATCCTGGAGCGATCCGAAGCATAGTAGTGAACGAATCTTTTGCTAAGTTTTTCTGGCCGGGCAAGAGTCCGATCGGCAAGCGGGCCCGGCACTGGGGAGGCAAAGACAACTGGGTCGAAGTGGTGGGAGTCACGCGTGACGAGAAGCATTACGGGCTCGATCAGGAAATGAAGCCAGGCGTGTTCATTGCTCTTCACGGAGTGCCGAGGGACTCGATGAATATAGTTTTGCGAGGCGCCATCCAGCCGCAGATGCTGATTGGCCCCGCGCGCGAGATTCTGCGACAAATGGATCCGGAACTGCCGATGTACGACATTCGCACCATGACCGAGCGGCTGGACCGCTCTTTGTGGGCGCGGCGGGCCTACTCCTGGCTTTTCGGCGCCTTCGCCCTGGTCGCGCTGTTGCTGGCGGGGGCCGGGATTTACGGCGTGGTCTCCTATGCGGTCAGCCAGCGCACGCGGGAAATCGGCATTCGCATGGCGCTAGGCGCGCAACCACGTCAAGTGCTCAGCGAAGTTCTGGCGAGCGGCATGCTGCTGGTTTCGGCGGGAGTGGCAGTGGGACTCGCGGGCGCGCTGGCTGTCGTGCGACTGCTTCAGACTTTGCTGTTCGGCGTCAGCTCTCGCGACCCAATCATTTACGCGGCGGTAATGTTGGGCGTTGTCTTGGTCGGACTGGTAGCCAACTTCGTGCCGGCCCGGCGGGCAGCTTCGGTAGATCCTTTGCGAGCCCTGCGCTTCGAATGAGCGGCGGCAGAGGATTTCTTGGGGGGCGCGGCCAGAAGCGTTTTCCAGCGCTGGAGCTCGGCTTTGGAATCGAACACCGTCCACTGCCGGTGGAATTCCTTCAATTTCTTTTTTGTGCGTCGCTCAAGTTTGGCCTGGAGCGCCCGGTCATCGTCCAGCATCTCCGCGATGATATGGTAATCGTGCAGTTTCCCTAAGACACTTTGGATCTCGCGTAAGGGCTCAAGTTCATTCTTCAGGCGGGGTCCATACACGGGGCAAACCAACTCTAATGTGTAACGGAACCGTTTGGTCTCGATGCGAAACTCATGCAGATCCGCGGGCGATCGCTTTCCGTCAGCCGCCTTCCGTCCGGCTTTGAAATATTTTTCCGCCAGCTTGGGCAAAACCGTATTGGCGTTTTCGATTATGCTATGCGTGGGTTTCCACTTCATACGGAGCGCAGAGACAGTCCGGTCCGCCATTTCGCGGAAAAGTCGCGGGCGCTCCAGCGGCGGACCATTTCTGAGAACTCGCGTTCGTAATCTGCTCGTTCGCGCTCGAAGCGCTGGCGATGAGTGGTGTGTTTCACGCCGGCGAGAAACTCGAGCGTGATATCACGGTCGCGAATCTGGGAGGTAACCTTCATCATCCGCTTCAGGCGCTTGGTCACCTTCTTCACTTCCCAGGGCGGGAAAAAATCGCGAAACACCTCTAAACCTTGAGAAAACCGGCGGATACCGACTCGCAGATCGTGGATCTCGTCGGGTCCAGGCTGCTTTGCTGCCCGATGGACCTGGAACGCGAGCCTGTTGAGCAAGTGGT
>Ga0210401_10003306_pt1 | contig 17289 bp, 19 predicted proteins | sample IncBWH32MmetaG_FD_150866 | JGI IMG/M metagenome (GOLD analysis project Ga0210401, IMG submission 150866) | Forest soil microbial communities from Barre Woods Harvard Forest LTER site, Petersham, Massachusetts, United States - Inc-BW-H-32-M | ecosystem: Environmental > Terrestrial > Soil >... | reverse complement strand
GCCGATTTCAACGGCATCAAGATGCGGGTTGCGGGGTTCGGCGGGAAGGTGCTGTCGAAGCTCGGCGTGGTCCCGCAGCAGATCGCGGCCGGTGACATCTATCCGGCACTCGAGAAAGGACGATCGACGCTGCCGAGTGGGTCGGACCTTATGACGACGAGAAACTCGGCTTCCACAAGGTCGCGAAGTACATGCACCTTCCGGGCGTGCTCGAGCTAGAGGCCAATAACGGCCTCTACATCAACAAGCCGAAGTGGGCCGAACTGCCGGTGGCCTATCAGGCGATGCTCAGGGCGGCCTGCGCCTACGCGCTGATGGAAATGCTTGCGGGCTATGACGCGCGCAACCCCAAGGCGCTCAATCGCCTCATCGCGGCCGGCGCGCAGCTTGTCGTGCTCAGCCCGGACATCCTGAAGGCGCTGCGCACCGCGCTCGAGCAGGTGCTCGACGAGGAGGCCGCGAAAAGCGAGCAGTTCAAGCGCGTGCTCGAGAGCTGGCGCGCCTTCCGCACCGAGCAGCACCGCTGGTTCTGGATCGCGGACGCCCGCGCCGAGATGTCGGTGTATGCGCTCACGGCCCAATAGACAAACCTGATAGGGAGGCGATCAATGTCAGCGGCCGCCCCTGCGGGGTAGTGCTTGCCGCACGCCGCCGTGCGGCTTTTCCATCTCGAACCGCGGCGTAGCGTTGGATTTTATTGCCATTAAGGAGGCCGGTGGGGACCTCGGGACGATGGCGGCGCAGGTGCGGCGAGGGATCGCGTGGGTGTACAAGAACGCGGCGAGCTTCGGAGGCGATCCGGAGCGTATCTTTATCGGTGGTCATTCCTCAGGCGGACACCTCTGCGGCGTTGCTCTCGTTACTGATTGGCAAAAGGACTTTGGACTCCCGGAAAACACAGTGAAGGGGGGACTGTGTATGAGCGGCATGTACGAGATGGCACACTCTGCGTTGTGCCTTCCTCAGGCATCTGCAAGCTCTGTGTATTAAAGGCCGCAACGAAGAATGCTGCTATTAGCAAGGCGACGGCAACTACAATAAGCGCAAGGAAAAACCTGGCCATATAGGCCACCGCCAGGTCGGCGCTTTCGTTCGTTTGGCCTTGCTAGAGGGTTTATTTCGGGGGCTGAAGCTCGCTGTTGAGCCAGCCTATCACTCGGTCCGTTTTCAGCGGATCAGGCCGGTCGCAGTCAAAACACTGGAACGTGCGCTGTCCCCTCCCATCGGGAGGAAGCGCTAAAACCAGAGGTGCCCCGCAAATGGGGCAAGTCGGCCGTGTGGCTTGGCCCATGCCATAATTCTGCCGCCGGTTCCATGCGGCGTCAATTCAAAACGGATTTAAGAGGGCCGCATGGTGCCGCGCGGCGGGTTCATGGCATCGATCTCTTCCATCCGAAGCCGAAGGGGATCTAGCGGATCGCCCGCGGGGGGGGGGAACCTCCATGACTTGTCGCGGTCGGCCATATCCGCGGTCGAGCAGCTCGCGGATCGCAGCGATCCGGGCGGTCTTGCCGACCGCCGACATTGGCTTCATCGGGCATCGCCATTCGCGCAAGAGCTCTGCGATCGAGGATAGGTCTGCCGTACAGGCAGTCATCCAGGCCGTACAGGCAACGCCGTAGGTCCGCGCAATGTCCGTCAGCGCCTCGCCGGCGTCGCGGCGAGCGATAGCCTCGCGCTGCTGATGCGGCGTCAGCTTGCTCGGCCGGCCCATATGGACGCCCTTGGCCTTAGCCCGGGTCCGGCCCTCGCCGGTGCGGGCTCGAATCAGTTCCCGCTCGAACTCTGCTAGGCCGCCTAAGATCGTCAGCATCAGTCGGCCGTGCGCCGTTGTGGTGTCGGCCCAGGTATCTGCCAACGATTTGAAGCCGGCGCCGCGCTTGGCAACTTCGTCCAGGTCCCGTGTTGACCGCGCCAGCCGATCAAGCCGCGTCACCATCAACGTGTCGCCCTCGCGTAAGCTGCCGATAGCCCTGCGCAGGGCGGCGCGATCGGTTTTCGCCCCTGACGCCGTCTCGCTATAAACCTTGGCGCAACCGGCGCTCCGTAGCGCGGCATCCTGGGCTGCCAAGGTCTGCCCGTCTGTCGAAACCCTCGCATAGCTAAAAACGGTCATGGCGAACCTCACTTATGTGCATATCTTTCGCACAGAATATGGTGAGGTTTTTCAATGTCACGCTCGAGCAACACGCGGAAGGCGCCAGACGAAAAGCACCGCCCCGCATGCGGCTTGGGCGCGCGGCGGGTCGGCGTGGTGCGAGGACGGCGGTCAAAGCACGACCAGGCTGGGCGGAGACCAGTCCCGTCGTGCCGCAGCCCCACAACCACGTTCGAGCAGCTGCACACGCTCCCGCAAATCCTCGATCGATATTTTGTAATCGTGGGCTTCAAGGTACTGAAGCAGCTGCGCCCGCTCTTGCAGGTCTTCGAGCGGCGTATTGTCGTCGTGCTCTTCGAAATACGCGATCACGCGAGCACGCTCCGCGTCATCCTCCAGCTTCTGCAAGCGGGCGTCACGCCGGGCACGAAAACGTGCCTGCGCCTGCGCATTGGGCGAAGGCTTCTTCTTCTTTGTCTTCTTCGTCGGCATTAATGCGGTCCTCATTATTTTCTCAAGGGGGGCGGTGAAAGCTGTGCAAACGCGTGTCAGCTTTGGCGCCTCCTTGGAGATGATCTCAACGATGCTTGTTGATAGCCACGCGATTTGGCTCAGTTGACGAGCTTACTCAAATCAAAGGCGCTCCATCCTTCAGCGGGTAACATTCCGACGACAAAAGCCTGATTGTTTTCAACACCAACGAAGAGCAATTCTTTGAACGGAAAATCTTTCTTCTCAATTTCGCGGCCTACTTTCGGGAGGTCGATTGCTCCAAAATTCGCGAGAGCGACAACACATGCTGCATTGAGGGGCGCATACTTCGCTTTCATCTCATTGATGTAATCAATGAGAGCGTCAGTCGATTCTTCGCCATTCAAGCCAAATCGTTTCAACTGAAACTCTTGAAATGCACTGTCGTCCGCAGCGGCAATTACGAAATCAATCGGATTGTTCTCTTCAATCCCATCTCCCAAAGCCTCCATCATGAAGTCCAAAGTTGGGCTCGGTGTTTTTACAAATGCATCGTGGTATTTCGTTTTCAGGTTAAAGCAGATCATCGTAGCGACATTCCACTGCTTTTCGTACATCCGCTGCATTAGAAGTGCCGCTAGGAATTCAAAATTCTTTCCGTGGTTGATAGCGCGCGAATTCAAAAACTGAGCTACCACCTCCCTAGAAAAACAGTGCACTAAGTTTTTCATGTACGCGCCTTGCTAATGCTTCCTGTCGCTCCGCTGCTCACCAAACGGCGTGCTCCGGCGCAACGGCTCGACCTCCTGCACTGTAATGCGTTTTCCCGCAAACCTCGGCCCTCCCGCATTTCTCACCCGTCCCCTCAAAACCCTTCCCCCGTCGATAGTCAATTCCCCACCCGGTCGAGCACGACGGCCAACGCGGCGCAGCCCCATAGATTTCCTGGATTCCGCAGTTCGGTCCCAGAGGCATCGAAAGCTGTGCACGCGCCTTCATCGGTCAATGTGCGGCATCAGGGACTCATGCACCGCACCAACGTATGCCCTCAATCGATCACCTCGTCGGCCAGCATTTGCATCGAGGTCGGCACCTCAATGCCGAGCGCCTTGGCAGTTTTCATGTTGATGACCAGCTCGAATTTAGTCGACTGCTGGACCGGTAGATCGGCGGGCTTCTCGCCTTTGAGAATTCTGCCGGTGTAGACACCGACTTGACGGTACGCATCGGTCAGACTGCTGCCGTAGCTCATCAGGCCACCAGCGGCGACGAACTCACGGTATGGATAAATCACTGGCACCGCATGGCGTGCCGCCAGCGCGACGAGTTGGTCGGGGCGACTATTGAAGAATGGATCGTTGCCTACGACGAGTGCACCGACCCCCTGTTGGACAAGGCCCGCAAAGGCCGCGTCAATCTCGCGTTCGGTGCCGGCGCTCACAACGCGGATTTGCTGCCCGATCGCACGGCCGGCCGGCTGAAGGCCCCTCGAAAGGGCCTCCGCAAGAATCGGATTGGTCGGGTTGACGAGCAGAGCAATGACCGTTGCCGCGGGGACCAGTTCGTGCAGTAACTGCAACTGCTTCGCCCCTATCTCGACGCTCAAGTTAGCCACGCCCGTCATATTGCCGCCCGGCCGGTTGAGGCTGGCGACAAGTCCGACCTCCACGGGGTCGCTGCTGGTCAGGAACACAATCGGAATCGTTGCCGTCGCAGTCTTTGCAGCCTGCACCGCAGGTGTGGTTGTGGCGACAACGACGGTGACCTGGCGACGAACGAGATCGGCCGCTAACGCCGGCAGTCGAGAGTACTGGCTCTCCGCCCAGTGGTATTCAATCGCCACGTTGCGGCCGTCAACAAAGCCGGCTTCGTTCAGGCCCTGGGCAAATGCGCGCAAACGGCCCGCGAACTGGTCGGCCCGTTCGCTGCCGAGCCATCCGATCACCGGCGTCGCAGGCTGCTGCGCGCGAGCTGCGCGCGGCCACGCAACAACCCCGCCGCCTACAACCGTAATGAAATCGCGCCGTCTCATAGGCCGCCTATTCGGCCAAAGACTACTACCCCGCGCCCTGGCTGTCTGGACCAACAGACGACCCAGTGCCAATGGTTTTGCTCGATCCTAATGTCTCTTGTGGGTCAAAATCGGAAGTCGCGGCCTTGCGGCGAGATGTCCGCTCCGCCCCCAACAACGGACATCGCCGCTCTGATGGTCGCCACCGGGCTCGCTATGTGCTATTTGCTCAGAGGGTGGACAAGGAGGGCGGCCCGGATGCTTTTGAGCCCTCGGTCGCGTCGGCCAAGGAGGACCGGGCATGGAAAGAATGGATTGCGCGAAAGCCGCGCTCGCGTTCTTTTTCGTCGCCGCGCTGTCGCTTCAGCCCAGCAGTGGCACCTTGGCCGCGCCGCTCACAATCACGGTTGCCGATTTCGACTATAAGGACACTTCAGGCGAGGTGGGGGACCAGAGCGCGGAGCATAAGGCCCGCGTCGCGCATTTCGCCGAGCTCGTGCGGGAGAATCTTTCCGCGAAAGGCGACTACCGCGTGCTGCCGTTCGATTGCCCAAAGCATCCCTGCACGCCCATCCGCATGGGACCGGACGATTTCATCGCTGCCGCACGGCGCACCGGCGCGCAGTTTGTGGTCTATGGCGGCATCCACAAGGCGAGCACGCTGATACAAAATGGCTTGGTCGAGGTGGTTGATCTTCAGAACGAGAAAATGATCTTGAACCGCCCGGTGAGCTTCCGCGGCGACAACGACGAAGCCTACCGCCGCGCGGCGGCGTTTGTCGGTGAGACGGTGCGGGACGCGATGAAGGAGAGGTGAATGAACGATTAGTTCACGGCAAAAGCCGCTGATGCGTTTCGTGCGCCGCGACTTGAGGGACCACATCGTGTCTTAGGAAAACGACCACGGACCTTCGTATCAGCCCCACAGAGCATCGCAGCGGCAGAGTAGTCCAAAACTCACCATTTGCGAGATTTTCGGCGTCCTTCGATTTTCGACTTTTTCGACAGCATCGGTCATCAACGGACCTCGGCCCGCCGGTGCAACATGTCCGTTCTACCCGCAGGAGCGGACATGGTCGGGCCACTTTCCCACCGCCGTGCGTTGCCCCACTGGCGGGTATTTCCGTCTTTCGCGTCAATCCCTTTGAACGAACCAGCGGGCGTGCTCGTCGGCCATGGCGAACCTCGAATATCGCGACGCCGGTGGACCTCACGATGGCGGCCCGGCGATCTGCAGTCGGCCGCCGTGATGCGCTCTAGGCGGTCAACGCCTCTTGACAGGGTCCGCGCGTCCCGAGCTGCACAGCCGGTGATGTTCTGGTGGCCACCACCCCGATGCTCAAGCCCGACAAAACCGCCTCGATATAGGGGGCGGCCAGAATTCGGTGAGATACTGAAGAATGCCCACAATCATTGATCAAAGAAGTACTGGCGGCCTATTGCGGCGTGCCACCCATCCGCCCTTGCGCGAGCGGCGGTGCGTGATGAAGCCAATGCGGCCGACCGAACGATGGCCGCCTCACCGATGCGGTGAGCCCGAGATAGCTACTGTGTGATCCCTGCGGTCCATTTGAACGAGCGGGCCGGGCTGACATAGGGCCTAAAACACCACGTGCTACGATGGCGTCGGGATAATGACGGTAAGCGGGGCGCCGCTACGAGGTCATCGCGCGGACCAGCAATTTGAAACACTCCAGCTTTCGCATGTCAGCTTGCACTCTTACGCCCTAAGCTGACCACGCCACCTTTTGGCGCGGGCCGACCGCAGAATATCGCCCAGTCCGCCATCAGGCGCCGTCGCTTCTCAAATAGATCGCCGCGACGATAGGCAGCCTCCACCCTGTCGCCAATAGCGTGTGCCAAGGCCATTTCAGCGACATCACGAGGGTAGTTGGTACGCTCGCTTGCCCAATCGCGGAAGGTGGAACGGAAGCCGTGAGGCACGGCGGCCACCTTCATCCGGCGAACCACCGCCGAGAGCGTCATGTCAGAAAGTGCGCCACCTCGCGGCGCCGGGAATATTAGGTCCGTTCCCGCCGTCCGCGGGAGCGCATTTAGGAGCGCGGCAGCGGTTGGTGACAGCGGCACCCGGTGTTCACGACCCATCTTCATTCGATTTCCCGGAATCGTCCAAACGGCAGCCTTCAGATCGATTTCTGTCCAAGTCGCTCCCCTGACCTCGCCAGAACGTGCCGCCGTCAGGATGGCAAATTCAAGCGCGCGTGCCCCCGTACCCTTGGCGTCGCGAAGTTGCCGCATAAAATCCCCTATCTCAGTGAAGGGCAAAGCGGCATGGTGTTCGACGTCTGCAACCTTGGAAGGGCGCGCCAACAGCTTGTCGAGGTGGCCGCGCCAGCGGGCCGGGTTCAGGCCGTCGCGATACCCTCGCGCCGTGGCCCAATCCAGAACCTGTTCAATGCGTCCGCGCAGCCGCGTCGCGGTTTCGGTTTTTTCGGTCCAGATCGGTTCAAGAACGGCCAAGATGTGGACCAACTCCACATCCCGCACCATTAGCCCACCGATCTTGGGATAGGCGTAGCTTGCCAGTGTATTTCGCCATTGTTGAGCGTGCTTGGCGTTGCGCCAGCCAGACTCGTGCGCCGCGATGTAAGACCGAGCCGCTTGTTCGAATGTCACGTCCTTGGCGAGGGACGCGCGAAGAGCGCTTGCCGCCGCCCGCGCTTCCGCAATCGGGTCCTTCCCGGCCTTGATAAGAAGGCGCGCGCTACGGGCAGCTTCGCGTGCCCCGCTTAGGGTCACATCAGGGTACCCGCCTAAACCCATGTCGCGGCGCTTGCCCCCGATGGTAGCGCGCAAGATCCATGTCCGCCCGCCGCTTGGCAAAACTTGAAGGGCGAGGCCCGCGACGCCCCCGACAAAGTGAAGACCCGGCGACTTCAGCCGCGAGATGGTTATCGGCGCTAGCTCTTTGGCCTTGTTTCCCATCGGAGGTCACCCATCGTCACACCCATCAATCGGGCTGCAATTAGACGATGCTCGATGTCGTGCAGTGAAGCTATTGATTTCTTCAAACGCCTTGCGAAATAGGGACTTGTGAGACAACAGGATATGTTGTGATGCTCAATCGCAGCGGACACTCTCTCCGCCAGCTTGTTGTTCTCCCTCATTCGCCATCGTTCGAGAAGTGCCTGCCGTTAGGCAATTATTAGCGTTCTCATGCTCGCTACCATTTGCAGTCAACCGTCACTATACCCACATTTAACGGGGGTACGAACGGGGGTAGCGATGCCACGCACAATCCAACGTCTTTCACCTGCTAAGGTCCGTACGGCCAAGGTTGGAATGTGGTCTGACGGCGGGGGCCTATATCTGCAATGCACCGCAGGGGCTGCTGGAAGCGTCCGAAGGTCTTGGCTTTATCGCTTTGCCGCAAAAGGCCGCGAGCGCCAGATGGGCCTTGGCTCTGCGGAGACCGTGAGCCTCGCGGACGCCCGTGAAAAGGCAGCGGAGTGCCGGAAGCTTCGTCAGGCTGGCATCGATCCAATTGAGCATCGTAAGGCGGCGCAGGCGCAAGCGGCGCTGGAAGCCGCGAGGTCCATGACCTTCGATGAATGCCGAGATGCCTACATCAAGGCGCATGCTGCTGGATGGCGCAACGCCAAGCATCGCCAGCAATGGGAAAACACCCTTAAGACCTATTGTAGCCCAATCTTCGGCAAGGTGGCTGTGCAGGCCATCGATGTGGTGCTGGTGATGAAGGCGCTGGAGCCGGTCTGGTCCACGAAACCGGAGACAGCCAGCCGCTTGCGCGGGCGTATCGAGGCCATCTTGGATTGGGCAAAAGTGCGAGGACTGCGCTCCGGCGAAAATCCGGCTCGATGGCGCGGACACCTCGATCACTTGCTCCCGGCCCGAAGCAAGGTACGCAGGGTCAAGCATCACGCCGCGCTTCCGTATCTCCAGATTTCTACATATCTGGCAGAGCTACGCGCCCAAAAGGGCGTTGCCGCCAAGGCTTTGGAGTTCTTGATCCTGACGGCGGCACGGACGGGAGAAGTTATCGGAGCCCGCTGGGACGAAATCGATATGCAGACTAAGATCTGGACAATTCCGGCATCTCGGATGAAGGCGGGTCGCGAGCATCGCGTGCCCTTAGCCGAACATTCGCTGGCCGTACTGACCCATATGCAGTCTTTGCGCCAGAACGAGTATGTCTTTCCTGGCGATCAGCGGGCTCAGCTATCAAATATGGCCTTATTGATGGTGCTGCGCAGGATGAAGCGCGGTGACATAACGGCACACGGTTTCCGATCGACGTTTCGGACGTGGGCAGCTGAGCGCACGAATTTCGCGCAGGAAGTCGTCGAAACGGCGTTGGCCCACGTAGTCGGCAACAAGGTCGAAGCCGCGTACCAACGAGGCGATATGTTCGAGAAGAGGCGGCGATTGATGACAGTGTGGGCAGAGTTCTGCGCGAGAAAATTGGGAGCCGCCGGGGTGGTGCCGCTTCAATCCGTCAAGCGCACTTTAGGCCGAGAAAGTTGCGTTTTCTGATAGAGTCCAGCATGAGACTCGCGCGCGTACTTCCCCAATAAAACTCGGCCTCTTTTAATCCGTTGTAGGGGTTAAAATCCGTATCTTGAAAAGCGAACCCAAGTGAGCGGCTCGCACAAAATTAGACGAATATCCTTATCAGGACCCTTGATCTCCGCCACGATTCGCCTCCATACGAAACAGATGCATCACGATGGACCGAAGTATGTTGGTGTTTTCGTCAAAATTTCCGGCGTTTTTGCAGAAGACAACCTCGGCAATGCACGCTAAAGCCAGTCAAGTCGGCAACATCAGAAAGGTGTTGCTAATAGAGCGGTTGGCATCAGACAAGCGGATGGATGCTGTATGGACCGAACTAACGAAACGCGAGCGCTCTAACCATAAGCCTACGACCAGATTTTTTCGTCGTGCGATCCCACCTGCAAAAGCTCCGGCCATGCCGGCAGAACTCGCTCAAGCCAAAGCTCTCGAAGAGCTGTTCTATTTGATCGTGATCGAAGTCGAGCGCTCCCGGGACTTGTCGACCGATCCTGTCCCGGGTGTTGCTGACCTTCTGCTCCAGGAAGCCGGTCGTTTGCAGTGCGATAAATCTAGTAGATCGAAAAGCGGGGCCAGGCAGCTTTCAAGGGCCGCGAAAGTAATTTCCTCTGCGCGTAAAGCCAATCCGGCACGGGAAGTCGCTCTTGGGCTTGCTGCATATTTTGAAGAACGCTTCGGCGACCTGACGTACCGAATAACCGCCGCTGACCCAATGTATGGAATAACCGCCACGATTGTCACCGTTGCTCTGGAAGTAAACGTCACCAAAGCCATGGTCAGGAACTGGTATGCTACCTCTGTGCTCAAAGGTGGTCAAAACGACCAGCTGGTAGCACACTCCTAAAGCGCGCTTTCGTCATCCACCTTGATCGCGTGTCCCCAGCCGTGGGGATCCGAGTTCAAGGAGCATGAGATGGTCAAATATTCTCCGGCGCAACGGCCAATTCTGGTCACGGTGAAAGCGGCGCGCTACCTCACCGGACTGGGAAATACCAAAATTTACGAATTGATCGGAGCAAAGAAGCTCAAATCCATCACCGTCGGTCGGCGTCGACTGATCGTCTTTGCCTCGATTGAGGATTTGCTCAAGACCAACGAGGAGGCCGCGTGAAAAACCCGGGCCACCGTGGAGTCGGCGGCCAGGGCGCAGCTTGGAAATGTCGATCAGATCGCTCACACAATATCCATTCTGCGACTCGTTGTGCAACCCCGTCCGTTATCCTTGCATCCAGACCGCACGTATATGCCGCTGAGATCGGCGCAGCCCTTGGAGGACGGAAATCCGGTCGTGGCTGGTCAGCATGTTGCCCTGCGCACGACGACAGTACGCCGAGCCTTTCAATCCAAGACGCGGACGACGGCCGGGTGCTAGTGCACTGCCATGCCGGTTGCGAGCAGGCAGAGGTCATCACTGCCCTGAAAGCGCGTGGCTTGTGGCCCAAGAACTCCGGGTATTTCCAACGCCCTACAATCGAGTGCAAGTCGGAGCACGATGACGCCGAGCGTACCAATGCTGCGCTTGCCATCTTGCATGCAGCCGGGCCCGCGTCGGGAACGCCGGTCGAGTCGTATCTCACCGCGCGCGGGATCAAGATTTTGGTGCCAGACTCGCTGCGTTTTCATGCCGGCCTGAAGCATCCCTTGGGAAGAACCTGGCCGGCGATGGTGGCGCTCGTCACCAGCGGCGTGCAGGGAACGCCGATGGCGATCCATCGCACCTTCCTTGCCGGTGATGGTGGCAGTAAGGCCCCGGTCGAGCCGCCGAAGATGATGCTAGGTCCCTGCCGGGGTGGAGCGGTCCGCCTTGCCGATCCGGGCGACGTGCTCATGGTCGGCGAAGGGATCGAGACGTGCCTTGCGGCGATGCAGGCGTGCGGCAATCCCGCGTGGGCGGCTCTTTCGACCGCTGGACTGCGTAGCCTCGATTTGCCGAGGAATGTGCGTGACGTGATCGTGTTGGCCGACGGTGACGAAGCTGGCGAGGCCGCTGCAAAGGACTCTGCGCGACGTTGGGTGCGCGAGGGGCGCCGAGTGCGTATTGCCATCCCGCCGAGGGGAATGGATTTCAACGACATGCTCATGGCGTTTCGCTCGGGGATCGCTTTCGCCAATACCGGTCCCGGCAATGGCCCGGCTTCGGCCAAGGTCACGGCAAGCCTCGCAGAAGCCACGGTGGGTGACTTGCCATGGCGATAAACATGGACTGCGAGCACGGGTTCCCACAGTTCCTCTGCCGGCGTTGCGGCGGAAATGATCGCAGCGGCCCAGTAGTATCTTCGAGTCTCGCCGGCCAGATGAACCCTGACAACGACGAGCAGATCAAAGTCGCCGAGCACAGGATCTTCGACAGCATTGCTGCTGCCGACGAGGTGCACGACCCGCTGGACGGATTGGTCGAGAAAACTGCTGGCGATCCCGGCGCGCCCTTCACGCCGGAGGTGGTGGAATCCCTTGCCGCGCTGACGAAAGACGACCGCGCGGCGTTCCAGACATTACGGGCACAATTGAAGACTGCGGGCTGCCGGATGACGGCGCTCGACAAAGCGATCGCCGAGGAGAATGGCGATGCCGGTGGGCGCGGCCCCAAGCATGCAGACATTCTGATCCAAATCGCGCAATCCGCCGAACTTTTTCACACCGCTGACGGGACCGGCTTCGCCGATCTCGAGATCAATGGCCACCGCGAGACTTGGCCAATTCGTTCCAAGGGCTTTCATGAGTGGCTGGCGCACCGCTTCTACGAGGCGACGCAGGGCGCGCCGAGTTCCGAGGCGCTGCAATCGGCACTGAACGTGATCAATGCCACGGCACATTTCGATGCCCCCGAAAGGACCGTGCATATCCGCGTCGGGGAACTGGACGGCCGGCTGTACCTCGACCTCAGTGACGCGGCCTGGCGGGCGGTGGAGATCGATGCAGCCGGCTGGCGGGTGATCGATACCCCGCCGGTGCGGTTTCGCCGTTCCAGCGGAATGCGGTCTCTGCCCACGCCGGAACCGGGCGGATCGGTGGAGACGCTGCGCTCCTTCCTCAACGTCAAGTCTGAAGCCGACTTCGTGCTGGTGGTGGCATGGGCGCTCGCCGTCCTCCGCGATCGAGGGCCCTATCCGATCCTCGTTCTGTCCGGAGAGCAGGGTTCGGCCAAGTCCACCTTCTCAAAAATTCTGCGGGCGCTGCTCGATCCGAACACCGCCCCGTTGCGCGCCCTGCCGCGGGAGGATCGTGACCTTTTCATCGCAGCGAGAAACGGCCACGTACTGGCCTTTGACAACGTGTCTGGCTTGCCGGCATGGCTTTCCGACACGCTGTGCCGCCTCGCCACAGGTGGCGGCTTTGCCGTCCGCCGGTTGTATACCGATCAAGATGAGGTGCTGTTCGACGCTGCCCGCCCCGTGATCCTGAACGGCATCGAGGAAATCGTGACGCGGCCTGATCTTGCAGACCGCGCTCTGTTCCTGACGCTGGAGCCGATCCCGGAGGAGCGTCGCCGCCCGGAGGCCGAACTCCAGGCGGCGTTCGAAGATGAACGACCGCGTATTCTCGGTGCGCTACTCGATGCCGTGGCGGCGGGCTTGAAGCATCTGCCAAAGACCCATTTGGAGAAGCTGCCGCGCATGGCGGATTTCGCGCTGTGGGCCACGGCCTGCGAGACGGCACTTTGGTCCAGCGGCACCTTCTGTTCTGCCTATTGCGGCAATCGCGACGAGGCGGTGGAAAGTGTGATCGACGCCGACCCGATCGCCGGTGCCGTGCGCAATCTCATGACAACGCGGACGTTATGGACGGGAACGGCCACCGGTCTTCTCGATGAGCTTGCCGGTGTAGTCGGTGACCGTGCCGTCAAATCCAAGACTTGGCCGAGCAGCCCTCGGGGGCTGACGGACAGGCTGCGCCGTGCGGCAACCTTCCTGCGCAAGATCGGCATCGAGATCGGTTACGGGCGCCAGGGAAGCGCACGGACCCGCATCATAAAGATCACGACGACTCAGCCTTATGCCACGCCAGAAAAGCCGGGGGCACAACCGTCCGCACCGTCCGCATCGTCCGCGCCAATGCCGAAATCCAGTTCAACCAATGGCTTCCCGGTTCAGTACCCGCGGACGGTTGGCGTCGACGCGGACTGTATTGGCCAAGGCAACACTCCGTCCGTCCGCGCCAACCCCTTGAAAACGAACGCTGGGACCGCTGCGGACGGTGCGGACGCAAATCCGCCTCCGCAATCTGGGCCGCAAAAAACAGTGAAGCCCGGCTGGAGCACAAGACTATGAGCGCCGCTGAAGCCCTAAAGGCCGCGCGGGCTGCGGGCATCCAACTTGCTATCAAGGGCGAGGATCTAGTGCTGGAGGCGCCTGCGCCGCCGTCGCCAGTCGTGATCGATCTCCTGCGTCGTCACAAGACCGAACTCGTGGCGCTGCTGCGGCCGACGACCATTGGATGCACGCCTAAAAGCCCAATGGTTGCGCCTGTTACGCCGGTTACGGTTCAAAAACAGCATTTCCAGCTTGAAGGCGAAACAGCAGCGCCGTGGGGTGAAGAGGAGGAGGAACGCGCCGCCATCGCGGAGTATGATGGTGGCGCTCCACGGGTTTGGGCGGAAGCGCTGGCACGGCAAGCTGACGTTCTTTAGACAACAGCTTGAAGCCGGCGGTGTACTGGCGTGGGAGCTGGGGGCCGCCCAATAATCTGTTGGTTGATACGTCATGCCGGAGACCGCCACGTTCAGGTTCAGCACGACGCTAGATATGGATATCGCGCGTGCGGCGAAATCCTGAAAAGGGGACCGCCACGTTACCGGGGGCCCGCACATAAACTGGCCGGTGGCGGCCTTGAGTTTTGCCTTCGGCAGCCTTCAGGATATGTCTCGATATATCTTTTTATAAAAATACTCTTGAGACCCAGTTTTATAAAATACTCGCAGACTGCCCTCATAGATTTCCGTTGGCGACCCTCACAGATCATTGAGCATCCGTCCATAGCGTTGTTCGCCTTCCAGTAGGGCAAGGTGCCAAGGGTGTTCGGCGGCGCCAAGATCAAGCAAATTCCAAATTGACTCAACCTCATGCACCCGTCACGATTTGATGTTTCCCGGCTAAACCAAGCGCCTCGATGCGCGGCGAAATCCAAGCGCTCGCAAAAGCGCTGCAGGGCTCCTGCCGTTCGCGGCTACAGCGTGTGCAGAATGCATGGCGCTCATGGTGGCGCACCGTGCGGCAGCCGAAATGGAAACTTCCGAACCGGCGCTTTCACCAATGAGGGCTTAGCCCTGCTTAGGCATATCAACATGCTGGGGAAAATGTTGAAGCGGCTCCCGCGTTAAACCGTTTGGTCCGGCTAGCCTCACACAAAGTGGATCTGCTGGGTACCAAATGGGTCAAGTTCTAAACGGCACCAATCCGGGCGACATCCCGCTTTACCAAATCACCCGTCCCGAGCTGGCTCTCAACCTCAAGACGGCAAAGTCACTCGGCATTGCGAAAGGGACAAATGTGTCCCACCGGAACAGACGTTCTCAAAAGTGCTCGGGGTAGCCCTCCGCGAAGTGTCGGTCACTCCGGCACGCATCGTAAACATCATTCAGGATCTTGAGACGCTTGGCTAGGCATGGAAACGTAGAAGCGCAATATCGGTTAGGTTTAACTTTCGAATACGGCGCATCTGGCAAAAAGGAACAAATAAAGCCGGACATTCGGGAGGCCTGCACGCTGGTTCAAGCAGGCGGCTGAAAATGGTCACCAGGAGGTGCGCTCGCGCGCGAACGCTCCCACCGGCTCTTCGTAGCACACGGATTCACTGCGCTAATTTGACCGGCGCCTTGTCGAAGGTGTGGAGGTAGGCGATCAGATCCTTGATCTTCTTCTCGTCCTTGATTCCGGCGAACACCATCTTCGTGCCAGGTATTTTAACCTTGGGATCCTTGATGTATTCGGTGAACGTCGCCTCGTCCCAACTTATGCCCGATTTCTTGTTCGGCTCTGAATAATTGTAGCCCTCCACAGAACCCGCCTTGCGTCCGAATAGCCCGTTAAGCACCGGCCCGACGGCGTTCTTTGCGTTGTCGCCGACCTGATGACAAGCCTTGCAAACAGCAAACACCTTTTCGCCAGCTGCTGCGTCCTGCGCGCTGGCCTGGCCCATCGCGGTAATCACGAATAAGGCTGCGAGTGCAATTCGCTTCATCGGTATCTCCTTGCTCCAGTACTTCTTGCCGACCTGCTCGTATATCACGCTCGTGGTGGCTGCTTACGTAGAGATCGGCGCCGACGTCGACCGTAACAATGCCAAGAACTGCGCGAAATGGACGAAAACCCTGCGAGAAAACGGGGTGGTTGAATGAACCCACTTCGCCTGACGTCGCAAGCATAAGACAGGGGCGCCCGCGCCGGTTGGCAAATATCCCGTCGGTAAGAGCCCAGTGGGCAAATACCCGGTTGCGGCCCCGGTTTGTAACCAAGGGTTAAGCCAAGCCAGCCTGCGCGCGCCATGGCCCCCATGGGCGGTATTCGGGCTGCAGCTATTGGACGGCCCGGATGGGGTGGTTTAGTACGCCCGGGTTGGGGCGGAGGCTGGCGGCGGTGGCTGGGTTTGGGGTTGGCCAGTTGGCGGCGGCGGTTATGGTTGGTGATAGATCAAGGAACCTTAGTTGATGTGGCGTATTCGTGTTGGATGGCGAGCAGGCTTCAACTGCCCAGAAACAGGTGAAAGCAGACAGGTTAGATCGCGTTGGCAACGATGAACGCGATACAGCTTACGATCGAAACGGACTGATTCGCGATCTGGTGGAGGGCGCGTCGCCGCAGTTTTTGGAGACACCTTTGAGCCATCTCAATGCGGCGTCATCAGATAAGGGTTAGTTGCAGCAGCGCAGGATGGCTTGCGATGTTGGTTGACAACTACACCGACGATTTGAGTGCAGCCGTGCGTTATGCGCTGGAAACGACCCGTGCCACTGCAGAATGCCCTTTCCATCCGGATGTAATTATCCGCATTGGCGACGATGCTGCCGAGAGCCATGCTTACGAGCGAGCCAAAAGAATAGTCAAGAGCGACGGCACGGTATGGGAGAAAGCAGCGCTCAGGGAGGAGTTTACGCGTCAACTCAGTAGGGCGGCAGATGGCTGCTGTCCGCAATGCGAGAGTTCGACCAATCCGAGGTCCTAGCCTGTTGCCCCGCTAAGACCCCGGCTGCCCGGAATGGAAAGGCAACCGGGCTTCGACATTGCCGACGAACTGCGGCGCCGCGTTGTTGAATACGGCGAGATATCGCGGCCATCCAATTTATGCAAGCCAACCAGCGTTGAGTGTCGCTGCTGCAGCCGCGCTGCATGTCACTAAGCCAGCTTAATTATGCGGCCTTCGTTGACAGCAATCTTAAGGTGATTCTCGCACGGCGAGCTTGAAGGAGCGGCGGCATGTCGTTGCATGAGTTGCGGGCTGGGATAGGTTTGCTTTTGGCGCTTGCGTTGATAATTGGTTGGTCGTTGGGAATTGGCCTCCCATTGGCGGCGGTTATCATCTGGCTTTTCTCGTAACCTGCCTTGCGAGCACGCAGCCGTGCAGGAGTGGGGCCGCCCCCAATGGGCATCGGAACGTCTTGGCGATGTCGAGACCGTCGTAACCGTTTGCATGGCTAGCTCCTCCTCATCGTGGGAGCCTTAACAGCTCCCACGAGTGTGAGTACATGGCAGGCTTGCCTGCACCTGTGCGGCGCGAGCCGCAAACTCGATCAGGAACGTCAGATCGAAACGCGGCACCGGCGTCAGTGGCCTGCTAATCCCCTTGCAGCTTAGGAGCGCGACAATGACACCAAACGATTCCCCCTGGAAGCACACACTGACCGGCCAGCCGGTGCTGGGCGCACGGGCCGAGCGGCGGCGTACGACGTCGATGCGTGACGTCGAGATGTTCACGGCAATGACGGGAGACAGGAATCCAATTCACTATGATGCCGACCTCGCAGCGAAATCTCCGTTTGGCGGACTGATCGTGCAAGGCGGTGTCACGAGCGGCCTGTTGAACGCTGTCGTCGCAGAGGATCTTCCCGGGCCCGGCACTGTCTTCCTTGAGACGAACTGGCGTTTCGTCAAAGCTGTACGCGTCGGGGAGACGATCACGGCTACAGTCGAGGTCGAACATGTCCGCAGCGACAAACCGATCT
>Ga0210401_10003304_pt1 | contig 17296 bp, 14 predicted proteins | sample IncBWH32MmetaG_FD_150866 | JGI IMG/M metagenome (GOLD analysis project Ga0210401, IMG submission 150866) | Forest soil microbial communities from Barre Woods Harvard Forest LTER site, Petersham, Massachusetts, United States - Inc-BW-H-32-M | ecosystem: Environmental > Terrestrial > Soil >... | reverse complement strand
TCTGCTCGAGCGTCGCCTTCGCGCTGACCAGGTTGGCTTCTGCGGTCTTCTCGGCGGCGATGTAGGAGTTCATGTCCGTTCTCGAAGACTGGATAGTCGCCTGCTGCGTCGCGACATCCGCCGCAGGCTGCACGTTCTCCATCGTTGCCAGCACCTGCCCGCTTTTCACGCGGTCTCCCTCTTTTACGTAGAGGTGCGTGATGCGCCCGATCGTCTCCGCGCCGACGTTCGCGTACACCTTGGGCTTGATCTGCCCCGTGCCGCTGACCTGCGACAGGATGTCTTCCCGGACCGCTTTGCCGGTAACCACTTTGGTGTACCCCGATTGCGAGCGTGCAACGACGATTCCCACCACCACGAGCAACACAACTACGGCAGCTAATCCGAACAACAAGAGGCGTTTGCGTTTCATCTGTGCCGACCCATTCCTCGTCTTCTCGGAAGAAATTCTTGTACAAAGTAGGTAAAGTTACGGTTCCAGCCAACGAATAGTTCCTTGAAGAAGGGGAGCGCTGGAGTCCGAGCGCTACCTTTCCGACGTATTCGGTTGCGGGCGGAGAGGTGCGCTCCAATGATACCAAGCCTGTATTCCCCGGTATTTCCAAATCGACATCAACAAGGGATGACTTTTTCTGCCCGCCTTGTTGTCCTTGCCCCTTGCAGACCAATAGAATAGCGGCACTGATTAGGAGTCCACTGGAACCATATGTATTCGGTTCATCATCGCGTTATCTGCTCACTTGCCTTGGCCGCATCCTCCCTCTTCCTTCCTGCCCTGCATGGCCAGCAATCGGCACCTGCAGATGGAGGCGCCAGCGTCGAACAACCGGCGCAGGACCCCTTGGATCGCCCGCTTAGCGACAAGGACAAGTTCAAACAGCAGAAGGAGCTGAAGCAGGAGTTGAAGGGCCCGTACAAGAGATGGCTGGATGAGGATGTCCGCTGGATCATCACTGACCAGGAGATGAAGGCGTTCAAGAACCTTTCGAACGATGAAGAGCGTGAGGCCTTTATCGAGAATTTCTGGCTTCGCCGGAACCCGAATCCCGACTCACCCGAGAATGAATTCAGGGAAGAGCATTACCGCCGCATCGCCTACGCGAACGAGCACTTTGCTGCGGGTAAGCCTGGGTGGAAGACCGACCGCGGACACATGTACATCGCCTATGGAAAGCCGGACAGCACCGATTCCCATCCTTCCGGTGGAACCTATCAACGCCCCATGGACGAAGGCGGCGGAGAAACCTCGACCTTCCCCTTCGAGGTCTGGCATTACCGGTATATCGAGGGCATCGGCGACAACATCGATATTGAGTTCGTCGACACCTGCCAGTGTGGCGACTATCACATGACGCTCGATCGCTCTGAGAAAGATGCACTGCTGCACGTGCCGGGCGCGGGCCTCACCATGTTCGAACAGATGGGACAGGCCAAGAAAGGCGATCGCTTCAACGGCGGTCTCGAGAACCTGGGAACGGGACCCTTGAGCGGCTCGAATGCTACCAAGGAGTTTGACCGCCTCGAGCAGTTCGCGAAGCTGCAAGCCGCGCCGACAATCAAGTTCAAGGATCTTGAGTCATTCATGACGGAACATAAGGTTCTCAACGGCCCTGTCTTTCCCTTCGACGTCCGCACGGATTACGTCAAGGTGACCGAAGATACCGTCCTGGTGCCCATCACCCTCCAGATTAAGAACAAAGACATCACCTTCAGCACCAAGGATGGCGTCTCCAAGGGCGTGGTCAATATTTTGGGCCGGGTAACGACCATCACCGGCCGTGTTGCGCAGACCTTTGAGGACACCGTTCTGGTGGAGCAGCCAAGCGAACTGATGCCCAAGACGCTTGAAACCTCTCAGGTGTATTGGAAGGCGCTGCCGCTGCGTCCCGGGCGCTACCGCGTCGATATTGCCATCAAGGACGTGAACAATCCGGACCATGTCGGGCTTTGGGCGCAGGGCATCGTCGTTCCCAAGTTCGATGACGAAAACCTCTCCGCATCGTCGCTGATTCTGGCGGACAAAATGGAACGGGTGCCGTCCAAGCAGATAGGGACGGGCAGCTTCATTCTGGGCAACACGTTCGTTCGCCCCCGGGTCATGGATAGTGCAGCGACCCCAGCCAGTTTCCATCGCAACCAGCAGTTGAACTTCTGGATGCAGGTCTATAACCTCGGGATCGACGACAAGAGCAAGCAAAACGGCGCAACGCTCCAGTACCAGATCGTCGACACGGATAGCAACAAGACGGTCCTGGACTCGTCGGAAGACAGCAAGTCCATCTCTCCCAATGCAGACCAGGTGACCGTGGAGCACTCTGTACCGCTTGCGAGTCTGGTGCCCGGCAAGTATCGGGTAACCATTAAGGTGAACGACGGCGTTAGAAAGCAGCAAATAGCCGAATCGGCACCCTTCACGGTAGACTAAGGGCAGTTTTACCGGGGTTCTTTCCGGCTACGGTCCCAGCTCCGAATTGCGGATGAGGTGGCAGCGACTCAGCAGTGAGACAGCAGTTTGTCCAAATCGCCTGTTCGATTCTGGCCTCCGCCGCCTTGGCTACCTCTGCATTGGCGCAGAGTGAGACGGCCTCGGTCTCCGGAATCGTTCGTGACCGCCATGGCGCACCCCAGATCGATGCGCTGATCCAACTCATGCGTCCGGACTCCTCGGTCGTCGCGATTGCCCACACCGACGTTCGCGGCGTTTTCCTGCTCGAAGACCTGCTGCCCGGCGTTTATCAGATCAAAGCGTCGGACGAATCGTTTCTACCCTCTCTACGGCAGAATCTGCGCGTTGTTGCACACCACAAGACCATCGCCAACATGACGCTCAGCACGCTTCTTGATGCGGTGCAGTGGCTGCCCGCGGAGCGGCGATCGGCCGCAGAGCCAGGCGACGACTGGAAGTGGACGCTTCGCTCTGAAACCAACCGCCCTGTGCTCCGCTTCTCCGACGAAGGGCCGATGATGGTATCGGAAGGAAGCGGCCCTGTACAGAGTCGCGCCCGCGTCACCACCAGCGGCGGACTGCGTGACTTTGGGGATGGCGGGCTTCGTCATGGTATGGAATACGAAGGCACCGGCACGCGCGGCGAGCACACACTGATGCGCACCTCGCTGAATGTCACCGATGGCCTGCAGGCCGGCTACATGGCTGGTTATGAGAATGAGATTGCGCCCGGACGGGTGCTACGTGTTGTCGCGGCGTATACCGATATGCCCGATCTCACCGGCGGCCCTTATGGTTCGGGTCGTTATCAGGCTGCGACTTTGCGCACGGCCGAAACCACGGAACTGACTCCCATCCTGCGCACGGAAATCGGCAATGAGCTGCTCGCTATGCGATTGGTTGGCGTGCAGGGTGGAACAGAGGTGGTCAGCCGTCCTTTCGGTTCCCTCATTCTCCACTCCGAAGGCACTACACTCGAGTATCGCGTCGCCACCTCGCGTTCAGCGCAGGACGCGTCGGCTCTTGCGGATGACGAGACCCTGCTCCCGGCTATCGCGCAGCGGGCGGGAAATGCGACGCTCGAACATGGTCTCCATCAGGAGATTCGCTTCCGCCACAAGTCCGAACGTGGATCGACCGTGCAGGTCGCCGCTTTCCATGACCGCATGGTGAACCCGTTGGTGCAGGGAAGCGGTTCGATCAGCGACACCGATGCGATCTCCGGCGATCTGCTCATCGATCCCGTCTCCGGCGTCTTCCGCACCTCGGGCAACAGGTACGCAGGCTACGGCTTCTCGGCGGCGGCAACCGTGCCGCTTGCCCCGGCGATCACAATCTCAGCGGCAATGGAAGCTGGATCGGCACTTGAAGATCCATACGTACAAACGGCGCTTGCCTCACAGGAGAGAAGCATAGAGCAGTCGCTCGCCGCTCTGCGCCCCCGGCTCACCCCTGCGGTCACCGTAGCCGCGCAAGGCAGTCTGCAGATGACCGGCACATACTGGCGGACCTCCTATCGTTGGCAGGCGTCAAACACAGTCACGGCGGTGAATCCGTACGCGGCAAGTGATGCGTACCTGAGCGTTCTGCTCCGTCAGCCGATCCGAATGGGCCGCATCTTTCCCGGCGGCACGCAGGCGGTGGTGGATATGCGCAACCTGCTCGCGCAGGGGTATTGCCCCTTCGTCACGCCGGATGGCAGCACACTCTTTTTCGCCCAGGCGGATCGCTCCATTGCTGGCGGTATCGCCTTCACCTTCTGAACTCAGCGTGATATAAAAAGAGCAAGCAGCACGTTCCTGGCCTGCTTCCGCAGTACCCCTTCAGCAATATCCCTCCGGGACGCGTAGCTCAACTGGCAGAGCATTCGACTCTTAATCGACAGGTTGTAGGTTCGATTCCTACCGCGTCCACCATTCACATTAAGGGGCGCCGTAAGAACCGATTCGACCTGCATGGCTGCGTCCTTAAAATTGTCTCGATCCACATAGATTGGGTCGTGACGCGAACCGCGATTGAAAGGTCGGGCGGACGCGAGCGCGATGGGCTACCCGCCGGCACTTTGCCTTTCAGCAACCCAATCTCTATATTTGTGCCGCAACTCGGATTTCTGAAGTTCCTTGTTGCCGTGTGAGTTCGTTTGGAGTCGTTCAGAACGGCAGCCGGTCAACGACCAAAGAACGGTTGATGCGGAGGGTCTGGCCCGACAGCTTTGTGGAACAGGCGAACCTCACGGTAAACATCTCCGTGTTGCGTAGACGGCTTGGAGAGACGCCTAAACGGCCAACAATATATAGAGACGGTTCCAAAGAAAGCTTCTGAGGTTCTTGTGGCGTCTGGCTGGGAGGGGACACCCATGATCGCAATCTGGTTGTTAATAGCGAGGCGAAATGTTTCCGCCAGAGTTACATGTTTCGGCTTGCTTTGTGGCGTGCACATGTTTGCGCAGAGTCCGACAAACCCAAGCAGCGTTCCTCCATCCAACCTGCTGCCTGGGGCACCAGAAGTTCGCTCCCCTGTGAACTTGGCGGCAATCAATGATCCCCACACTGGAAGAGCAGCTTTTCTCTTTGAAGGACGAGAAGATCCCCCGGTCATTCGGGTGAGCCCCGGAGAAGACATTCGCCTGACGTACACGAACCAGATGTCTACGCATTCTCAGGAGCAGTGCGTGGGCGGCCCATGCATGAACATGACCAATCTCCACTTCCACGGGCTGCATGTGTCACCGAACGCTCCTCAGGATGACGTGATCACGATGACGGCCATGCCTGGACAATCACTACGTTACGTTGTCAATATCCCGCTGGACGAGCCGCCCGGCTTGTACTGGTATCACACTCATCCCCATGGGGAGAGCTATCGCCAGGACCTCGACGGCATGTCGGGAGCCATAGTCATCGATGGCATGGAACGCTATGTCCCGGAGATTCGGAACATGCGGGAACAGATCCTGGTGTTACGCGACCACGTAATAGAGAAGAACGATCCCGCGGCGTCTGTACTGATGCGCAAAGTGCAAATGCCGGCGACGCGCTGTGGCCGGTCGACCGAAACTCCGGAACGTATCTTCACCGTGAACGGCGCGTTACGGCCACAGATTGCCATCGCTCCAGGGGAGCACCAGTTCTGGCGCATTGTGAACGCATCTCCTGACTTGTACGCAGATCTACAGATTGACGGCGAGCAACTCGAAATCGTCGCGCGAGACGGGATGCCGCTCGCGTTCCACAATTCCGGGCGCCGCTTCGAATCTGCTGACCACACACTCATACCTCCCGCCGGTCGTGTCGAAGCAATTGTGAGCGGACCGAAAGCCGGGATAAAGACATCGCTTCGTACGCTCTGCTTTGACACCGGTCCTGACGGGGATCCGAACCCGGCAATGGTCCTGGCGGACTTAGTAGATCTTGGGCAACCGCATCACACGGTTTCTGATGCTCGAATCGACCCCCGGCCGCCGATCTACAGGCCCATATCCTCGAGAGTGATCCACAGGGTTGAGAATAGCGCGCCTGACTTTATTGTCACCTTCACCGAGGACAAGAAGGGCTTCTACATCAACGGCAAAAAATATGGTCCGTCGGATCCACCGATGACCACGGTTGCAGTCGGAAGCTATCGCCGTTGGCGAGTGGTGAACGACACGATGGAGGCTCACCCGTTCCACATTCATCAGGTCCACTTCCTCGTCTATTCTCAGAACGGAAAACCTCTTGTCCATCCGCAATGGCTGGACACAGTAGATGTGCCCGTCAAGGGGAGCGTTAATCTAATGATGGATTTTACAGACCCCATCATCCGCGGCGTCTCCCTGTTCCATTGCCACCTCCTGAACCACGAAGACAAAGGCATGATGGCCAAGATTCTCTTTAATTGACCGTATTGTCGGCACTATGGAGACGACGCAAACGAGCGTCTGAGGTAGCTACCGGGGCGCCGAGTATGCCCACAAGGCGCGCTCAAACGGTCCGCGCATGCGAGTGAGGCGGACCGTCTGACCACGGGCGAAATAGCGTTAGATTAATTTCCGGTCGCAGTGGCGCCTGTAGCGATGGGAGCCACGGCGAGTTGCAGTTCTGTTCCATCCCCAACACGAACATTTTTTCCATCTGCTTTTAAGACGCCCGAATTTGTGCCTTGCACATCGCTATTCAGGCTGTAGCCATGCGCGCTGTCTGGAGCCTGTTCCACCTTTAGTTGAGGGTTGAGATCTGGCGGAAAAAAATCGGTGCCGCTGGGTTGGATTCCAACGATGGTCGCCCTTATCGCGACCGCCTGTCCATGCTTGGGTTGTGCCTTGTCAAAGGTAAGGATCACGGTGGAGACGCCGTTGTGTTCTGCAGCCTGCGCCTGATCGATATGTCCGATCAACAGGGTATTGCGCGGAAGTTCCGTGCCGCCGGGGATACGAATAGACGACGCGAGTTTCACCACGACCGTGTCGCCTGCTTTAGCTGTTTTGGCGTCGATCTTGGTTTGCAGTACAGCGTTGGCCGCGACTAAGTTGGTGCTCTGCTGAGCATTCTGGGCGTTGGCGGCAAGCGAGAGTACCAAGGCCGTGCTGGCAATGACTAAATAGTTTGCAATTCTCATTACGAATAACTCCTGTAATAACAAAGTTGGACTGACTAAATAACTAGGTGGGCGTTCCACCTAATTCCTCTTCATCGGCCCTGACACTGCCTGGTCGCAGGACAGCTGATATCTAATTGATGTTCGTATCGCTCGTTGGTCGCAAGGCTGCGACTCGAAGAGTGAGGTTTGTGCTTTAGGAAGTACGAAAGGTGACAACACGAAAGCATTTAAGAGACGTGCAAAAAACATAAAGATGTTAACGAATTGAAGGCGCGGAGCCGCAACAAGTGCGTCCAGACACAAGTCACGGCCAACGTGGCGAATCGCTTATCTGATGTGTAATACCTCGGCGCGGATCTTACAGCAGATCAACTCGTCCATACGGCGGTCATCCGCCTGGCTGGCTCACCTCGCGAGTCTCCAACTCGCAACGAACACGTCAACGATGGAGTTCGCGGTGCGTTCGAGTTCGGCATCGCTTTCGCGCTTCGTGATTCCGGCGAGGAGACGGTAGAGAACATCCCCCGTGAGTGCATCATGCAGGAGGACTGCCCGCCGTTCGATCGGAATCGACGAATTGCGCAGTTCATTCCTATGATTCTTTAATACCGTACTGATGAAGGAGGCGGTTCGTGCGGGTCCGTGTCTGTACCATGCTTCGCCGACTTCCGGGCAGTTCACTGCTTCTCCGATGGCAAGTCGATGAAGATCCACCGAGCGTTTCGCCGTGATGAGCTTCAGGATGTGGAAGGCGAGCTTTTTCAAACTCTGTTCGAGATTCAATCCCGAATAATCAAGGTTCGCGAGCGGTTCATTCGCCTCGCGGCAAAGCGTCTCGATACTGCTAATGAAGAGACCGCATTTCCCGCCAAACTCGCTATAGACTGTGCTCTTCGATCCGCCAGCTAACTCAACCACTCTGTCGATCGTTACGCCCTCGTAACCTCGTTTCAAGAACAGGTCGGCTGCCACACTGCGCAGCTTGCCGTTTCGTGCCTCTCCCCGAGTTCGCTTTTCAGCCATTCCTGCCCTCACTCCTCTGAAAATGAGCGAAGTTTCCTGACTACCGAATTGCAATCCTGCATTCAATAATGTACTGTACATTACAGTACGGAGTTAACGCAAATGTTCTCGCCAAAGGCGAAAGCCATCAGGCGGCATCGCACAGCCGGACGGATATCCGCTTTTATGCGGCTTATGGCTAAGTCAATACTTATTGCCGATGAACGACAGTCAAGAGGTACTGTCAGCGTCGTTCGTCCGGATCAACTGAGTGCCCAAAGGTCACAGACATCTTGATCGCGGCGATTATCCGCAATATCAGCGGCACATGCGTGAATCTGCCTGACGTTTTCTGGGGCTACTAGGAACACGATCCGGAACAGCAGAGTCTCTACGAATGAAAATTATCGCCATCACCGCTCAAATCCTCATAGCCGTCACTTTTCTGCGGCTGGGCCTCAGCCGATCCTTGCACCTCGTGACCAGTTTGCCGCTGAGGTACATAGCTCAACGATTCATCGCAGCCACCCTTTTATCGCGCTATATTGTGCTTCTTCTCGCTCTTCAGTTACTGGGTAGCCTCCTGCTGATGGTCGGACGCTGGAAGGTGATTGCATTTGTACTGCTCGGTCCCATCGCACTCAACATCGTTCTTTTCCATCTCTTCATGGGGCGGGACAGCTTCAGCATCGCTTTGCTGCTAGCCCTCCTCGAATCCCTTGTGATCTGGACCTGCCGCCGTCTTTTCAGGTCCGAATTCGCTTTGATATCAGACGGCCATGTTTAGAGTGCTTCTCGTGTTCCGACATGATGCGATCGAGACACATGTGTCATCTAAACGAATAAGGAGACATTCATGATTCAAGAGCAGATGCTTTCAGCCGCCGCTTCTGGAGTGTTCACGATCGGTGGTGATCTCACAGTCAATCGGATAGGGTATGGCGCGATGCGCATCACCGGTCAGGGAATCTGGGGACCGCCTGCGGATAAGGCTGCCGCAATAGCAACGCTGCGTCGGACGGTCGAACTTGGTGTGAATTTGATCGACACCGCGGATTCTTATGGTCCCGGCACATCCGAAGAGCTGATCGCCCAAGCACTCTATCCCTATCCTGCCGATCTGGTCATTGCGACCAAGGGTGGATGGGAACGGCCCGGTCCTGGTCAGTGGACGCACAATGCCAGTCCTAAACATCTCACGGAAGCTCTTGAGGGCAGTCTGAAGCGCCTGCATCTCGACAGAGTTGATATCTATCAACTGCACGCTCCGGATAACGCTGTTTCCTTTGAAGCGTCGGTGGAAGCGCTGGCAAAGTTACGCGGGCAGGGAAAAATACGCCATGTCGCGTTGTCGAACGTGACTCGCGAGCACATTGAGCGCGCTCGTCGGATTGTACCGATCGTCTCCGTACAGAATCGCTACAGCTTTGCCGACCGCGAATCCGATTTCATCGTCGACTATTGCGAGCAGAACGGCATCGCCTTCCTTCCGTGGGCGCCGCTTGGTCAAGCGAAGGAGGCGCATGAGGCCATCAAGAAAGTTGCGAATGAGCTTCGTGCAACACCCTTGCAGGTCGCTTTGGCCTGGTTGCTCAAGCGTTCCAACGTGATCCTGCCGATCCCCGGAACCTCCTCGATCAAGCACCTGGAGGAAAATATCGCTGCTGGGACTCTAGAATTGCCTCAGATAGCATACGACCAGCTAGCCACCGTAAATCATCCACCGGCAAGCTTGCGCGGTTGAGGCTTGCGAATCGCCACTGCCGCCGATCTGTGAAGGAATGTCACAGATCGGCGGCGTTCGAAAGTTTCGGATAGAGGTGTTCCCCTTGACCAACGATAAGAAGCCTGCATCTGCAATCGAGGTTCCCGAGACAGAACAGAAGGAGGTCAGCGCGGAACAGTCGCTCTTCGGGCGAGTCACGCGTCGATCCTTCCTGTCACACCTTGGTGCAGCCGGGATCGCGGCAACCGCTTCACCCGTTCTTGCAGTGACAACTACGCAAGAGTCACCCGTTGTGGACGCAGCGGCCGAGGCCCAGGCACCAGCGGGCACCGTACCAGTAACCCTCCGGGTGAATGGGAAGAGTCATGTCCTTCGTCTTGATCCTCGGACCACGCTGCTTGATTGTCTGCGAGAAAACCTAAACCTGCCCGGCACGAAGAAAGGCTGCGATCATGGGCAGTGCGGAGCCTGCACTGTGCATGTGAACGGCCAGCGTGTGAACTCGTGCTTGTCATTTGCCGTGATGCACTCGGCGGACGAGATCACGACAATCGAGGGTATCGGCCAGCCAGATCATCTGCATCCGATGCAGGCCGCCTTCGTGGAACACGATGGATATCAGTGCGGCTATTGCACCTCAGGTCAGATTATGTCTGCTGTCGCTCTGCTGGGCGAACCCGTTGGCTCATCCGACGAGGACGTTAAGCAGGCGATGTACGGAAATATCTGTCGTTGTGGTGCATATCCGAACATCATTGCCGCAGTGCAGGCAGTGCGCCGCACTTCCTAACCAAACGGTCGTATCTCTTTCGCAGGCCAACGGAGTAGCGAATGCAAACTTTTCAGTACAGCCGACCGACCACGTTAGACCAAGCCATCCACGGCGGAGCGAAGTCGAAAACAGCGCAACAGTATGCGGATGTCCGCTTTATCGCCGGCGGCACTACATTGGTGGACTTGATGAAGCTCGATGTCGAACAGCCCAAGCAGCTTATCGACATCAATACTCTTCCGCTTGAACGGATCGAGGCCGGGCGGGATGGCGGGCTGGTCATCGGCGCGCTGGCAAGAAACTCTGCCGTGGCTCACCATCCGGTTGTCCTGCGCGATTACCCGGTACTCTCCCAGGCATTGCTCTCCGGTGCGTCGCCGCAACTGCGCAACATGGCAACAACTGCGGGCAATCTGCTGCAGCGCACTCGCTGCATGTACTTCCGGGACACGGCGCATGCCTGCAACAAGCGAGAGCCTGGTACCGGCTGTTCGGCAATCGGCGGTCACAATCGTACGCTTGCCATTCTGGGCACCAGCAAAGACTGCATCGCGTCGAATCCGTCGGATCAGAATGTGGCACTAACAGCCCTGGAAGCGACAATTCAAGTGCAGGGGATCAGAGGCAAACGCAGCATCCCAATCCAGGAGTTCTATCTCAAACCCGGCTCAACACCAAATCGGGAGAATGTTCTGGAGCCCGGCGACCTGATTGTCGGCGTTACGCTGCCGCCTCCCATCACTGGCGCCCGATCGCACTATTTGAAGCTCCGCGACCGCGCCGCCTATGAGTTCGCGCTCGCCTCTGCGGCGATCGTCATCAAGGTCAACGGGACCAGGATCGAGCATGCGCGGGTCGCCTTGGGCGGAGTAGGTACGGTTCCCTGGCGCTCTCACGAAGCAGAGCGCGCCTTGCACGGTGAACGCGCGGACGCTGCAACCTTTCGTAGGGCAGCGGAAGCAGCATTGAAAGACGCGCAGCCGGCGTCCGAGAACGGCTTCAAGGTTGAGCTCGCGAAGCGCTGTATCGTGCGTGCACTCACTATGTCCACGCAGTCTGCATAAGCGCCCAACAGGGAAGTAGCCAATAGTCAGTCGCGGTGGAGGGCAATCCCGATGATGTTCGAAGAGCTTGTTGAGTTTATTGGCAGCCAGGACGGTGCTGCACCAAAGGCCGTCGACCCCAATGCGCCGCCGCCGTCTGAGGTTATCGGCGCGATGGTGCCACGTATCGACGGTCCGCTGAAGACGACCGGCACAGCGCGCTACGCCTCGGATTACAATTTCCCGGGCTTGGCGTATGCCGTGCCGGTCCGCGCGACAGTGGCGAGCGGCAGGATCCTGCGCATCGATAGCACTGCTGCGGAATCAATGCCGGGCGTGCTTCTGGTCATGCATCACGGCAATATCATGCCGCTGTATCGAAACGCACCGGGTGGAACTGGAGGCCGCAACAGCGAGAGCCGTCCTGCGTTTGAAGATGAGACGGTTTACTACTGGGGACAGTACGTGGCAGCCGTTGTAGCGGAGACTCTCGAGCAGGCGCAAGCCGCGGCGGCGACCGTGCGCGTGGAGTATGAGCCTGCGAAGTTCAATGTGGACTCCTCTCTATCGGATAGCGTGGCCGCCGAGGGCCAGCCCGGTGGGCCGCGAGTCATGAGTCATCGAGGCGACACCGACGCAGCATTCGCATCTGCACCCGTCAAGGTCGACGAGGTTTACAGCACGCCCGTGGAGACGCACAATCCGATGGAGATGCACGCCACGGTGGCGGTGTGGGACGGCAGACGCTACACACTGTATGAGTCCTCGCAAGGCGTGATGAACCATCAGAATGTGCTGGCTCAGGTTTTGGGCGAGCCAAAGGAAAACGTCGAGGTCGTGTCTCGGTTCATTGGCTCAGGTTTTGGTGGCAAGCTCTTCCCGTGGCCCCACTCGGCAATTGCCGCAGCTGCGTCCCGCAAGCTGAAACGTCCGGTCAAGTTCACATTGAGCCGCAAGATGATGTTCTCCAACTCTGGCCATCGTCCGAACACGCAGCAACGTATGCGACTGGGCGCGACACCGGATGGCAAGCTGCTCTCTTTGCAGCAGGATTATCGCAACCACACCAGCTATGGAGACGACATCCGTGAGAACTGCGGCGAAGCGACGCCGTTCCTCTATAGCACACCAAATCTCAAGGTGACCTCCGCGCTGATCCGCCGTAATGTCGGCACGCCCACGCCCATGCGGGGCCCCGGCGCTGTTCCAGGTCTCTTCGCGCTCGAATCCGCGATGGACGAGCTCGCTATCAAGCTGAAAAAGGATCCTGTGGAGCTGCGGCTCTCGCTCGACACCCTCACGGATGAGGAGAAGAACAAGCCTTTTTCGTCGCGGCACCTGAAGGAATGTTTGCAGGTAGGGGCGGAGAGGTTTGGGTGGTCGCGTCGCACGCCCGAGGTCGGATCCATGCGCAAAGGCGATCTGATCCTTGGATGGGGTGTGGCTGCCGCGTCGTGGGGAGCGAATCGCGGCGTCTGCGAGGCATCGGTCAACCTCCGCAACGACGGCACGGCACTCGTCTTCTGCGGTACTCAAGACATCGGCACTGGCAGCTATACCGTGATTGCTCAAATTGTGAGTGACAAGACGGGCATTCCGGTGGACAAAGTGAATGTCGTTCTTGGCAGCAGCTCACTGCCACCCGGCCCAACCTCCGGCGGCTCTACTGCGACGTCTACCTTCATACCAGCGATTAGCGATGCCGCGAACGCGGCCGTGAAGGTGGTTCTGACGGTTGCAGCCAGCACCAAAGGGTCACCGTTGGAAGGTAAGGAGTTGGACTCCCTAGCCTTGACCGCGGGTCATGTCCATGCGAAGAGCGAGCCTGCTGCGAACGGCGTGCCATACCAGGAGATACTTCGCAAGGCGAATCTGGCGAGTGCCAATGGTGACGGAAAGAGCGGAGGCCTGGGCGCCGATCCCCGATCTCACAATTACTCGACGCACTCCTTTGGCGCTCAGTTTGTGGAAGTGGAGTGGGATCCTGGCATCGCCCGGCTGCGTGTCAGTCGCGTGGTGAGTGTCGTCGATGGCGGCCGCATCATGAACAAGAGCACCGCGACGAACCAGATGGCAGGAGCTATCGTCATGGGGGTCGGGATGGGACTCTTCGAAGAAACCATCTACGACCCGCGCAACGGCCACCCCATCAACGACAACTTCGCCGACTACATCGTCCCAACCATCGCTGACACGCCGCAGATCGACGTTCACTTCCTCGACATCCCAGATCCATTGCTAAATGAATACGGCGCCCGAGGCATCGGAGAGATTGGGTTGGCGGGCATTGCACCAGCGATAACGTCTGCAGTGCATCACGCTACCGGTGTACGAGTGCGTAAGCTTCCTGTGCGAATCGAAGACCTGCTGGGAGCGCGTGTCACTACTTAGCGGGTTCGAAACTTCTTTCGTCACATAAATAACCGGCGCGGTAGCTGCAATATTAAGAATATGGTTTATGTCTGCTCGCGATGAGGCTTTGCGTCCTCTCACGTGTCCATCAATTACTTATGTCCGAGTGACTGTGCGGTAAGAATTTTGCCGAGGGCTTCGGAACTATCCAACTAGCTAAAGCATCCATTAACCAGCACGTAAACACAGATGCGGAGTCATAAGTCGGGCCATGAACAAATATGTGATGGAGCTTATCGGAACATTCTTTCTTGTCCTCACTATCGGTATGTCGGTTATTGCTGGCGGCAGTGGCGTCATTCCTCCGCTCGCGATTGGCTCGATCCTGATGGTGATGATCTTTGCCGGAGGTCACATCTCTGGCGGCCATTACAATCCTGCCGTCACCCTGGGAGTTTGGATGCGCGGCCGCACCGAAACCAAAGACGTCCTCCCATACATGATCTTCCAGACCGCGGGAGCGCTGATCGCAGCCGTCGTGGTCAAATACCTGGACCCTACTGCAGTAGTCCATCCGCACGTCCTGGCTGTTTTCCCTGAGTTACTCGCCGAATTTCTATTCACCTTTGCCCTCGTTTTCGTCGTCATCAACACCGCCACTGCCAAAGGGACCTCGGGTAATTCCTTTTACGGCCTTGCCATTGGCTTCACTGTTCTTGCCGGCGCCTTTGCCATGGGCAGCGTGACCGTCGGCGCCTTCAATCCCGCCGTCGCTGTGGGCGTATCCGTCATGGGAATGGTCGCCTGGTCGAAGCTCTGGGTGTTCGTCGTTGCCAACTTCATGGGTGGGGCGGCTGCCGCGCTTACCTTCAAATTCCTGTGCCCCAACGATAAGTAGTGTGTCTGCGAGGAAAAAAGTATGCCAATAGATCCGAAGACCACAGCGCTTCTCCTGATCGAATACCAGAACGACTTCACCAGCGAAGGAGGCGCTTTGCATGCTGGCGTAAAGCCGGTAATGGAAAGCACGAATATGCTCGCAAACACCGCGCATGCGGCAACCAAAGCGCGCGCAGCAGGTGTCACCGTAACGTTTGCGTCTATCTCATTTGCGAAGGGATATGGGGAGATCACTTCAGAGCCCTATGGAATTCTCAAAGGGGTCGTGCAGGCGAATGCATTTATCCGCGGAACCTGGGGAGCGGAAATCATAGACTCGCTCTCGCCTCACCCAGAGGACATCATTATCGAAGGGAAGCGCGGGCTCGACACCTTTGCCAGCACAAATCTCGACTTCATTCTTCGTTCACGCGGGATTAAGACTCTGGTGGTCGCCGGCTTCCTAACGAACTGCTGTGTTGAATCCACCGCACGTACGGGTTACGAGAGGGGCTTCAGCATAGTTGCACTATCCGATTGTGCCGCGACACTGTCCGAAGAGGAGCAATCCTTCACGTTTGAAAAGAACCTCCCCATGTTTGCTCGGATTATGACGCATACGCAGTTTCTATCTGAGCTCGTTGCCTGATCCACACGACCGACCGAGTTCATACCACGTCAGACAAATGTAGCGGCTAAAAACATTCCTCAGAGAACTATCTCCGCCGACCGAAAAGCAGGAAGCCCAGCGAGCCCTCATACCTTTTGAGAGATGTGGGTTCGCCGTTTTGAGATACGGGCCTTTCGCCGCATCAGCCGCGCCAGGAAGAGTTGCGGATCACACTGCAGAAGTTGCCACGTTGGAAGCGCGGATCTTTGTCTGCGAGGACGTCTGCTTTCACGTTTCCGAAAGTGGTCTCGGGCTTGTGTCGGATGCCGTCGTAGAAAGCCTGAAGGATGTCCTCTTTGAAATGGGCTGTACGCGGGTACGCCTGCACGACCGCCTCGCGGTCGGCATCCGTGAAGCTGGCGTAGTCGATTCCGAGCACGTCCATTTCGACGCCCGCGGTCAGAAGAGCAACGACCGGATGCATGTACCGGGGAATACCCGGAGTGGTGTGAAGGGCGATCGCGGTCCACACGTTGTCGAGGTCTTGTTCCGAAATGTTATGGCGGCGCAGGAAGTTGCGCGCAGCATTGGCTCCATCGACCTCAAAGCGATCTCCGTCGCTGCTGTAGACGGGCACGAGACCGATATCGTGGAACATCGCCCCTGCGTATAGAAGTTCGGCATCAAACTTGAGACCACGGCGCTGACCAGCGAGTGCGCCGAAATAATACACGCGGCTGGAGTGATTGAACAGCAGAGTCGGTTCCGTATCGCGGATGAACTCGGTGATTTCGCTGGCGAGCTTACTGTCGGGAATCGTGATGCCCGAGATGAGTGCTGCTTGAGAAGCCTGAGTTGCAATAGTCATGGACGCGCTCCGGTGTTGATTTTGCTTACATATCCACGCTAGAACTTGCGGTGTGTGAGCGCCACGACATGATTACGGCATTTTAGGACATCGCAATTTACGAGACGGACGCACGCACGAGTGTGCTCTTGAAGCGGCTGGCGTATTCCCCTGGAGTCACGCCGAGGACCCGGAGAAAGCTGCGGCGCATGGCATCTACAGATTTGAAGCCGCAGGTGTCGGCAATTTCTTTGAGTCCACGAGAACGGGTGTCAATGATCTGCTGCGCCGCTTCGACACGCATGCGGTCAACGAAATGCCCGGGGTTTATTCCAGTCTCGCGGAGGCAGACACGCGTGAAATGGCGGGGGCTCATACCCATGCGTTCGGCGAGCAGTTCCACGGTGAGGTCTTCACGAAGGTGTTCGAGCATCCATACCTGAAGCTCGCGCAATGGTTGCGAAGTGATGGCCTGATGCAAGAGCATGTGGCTATATTGCGCTTGTCCGCCAGGACGCACGAGAAACATAACCAGAAACCGGGCGATCTTGAGAGCTATTTCGTGTCCGTGGTCCTCTTCGACCAGGGCGAGAGAAAGGTCAATGCCGGCTGTGATACCTGCCGAGGTATAGACAGAACCGTCGCGCAGATAGATCGGCTCTGGCCGCACAGCAATTTGTGGATAATCCCTCGCAAGGCGGTCGCAGAAGCTCCAGTGAGTAACCGCTTGCTTTCCGTTGAGCAGACCCGCCTCCGCGAGAATGAATGCGCCGGTGCAAATGGATGCAACGCGACGGGACTGCCCTGCAGCTTTCGCAATCCAGGCGATGAAATTGGGATCGTATCTGCCGCTTTCTGCGCCAGGCCCCCCGGCGATGACAAGGGTGTCGATGGGGCCATGGACATCCGCGATGGGAGTTGCGTCGGCCAGCACGAAGCCGCGATGGGTCTGAATGGTTCGTTCAAGACCGGGATTTGCAAGTTGAATCTCGTAATTCGGCGCATTGGAAAACACTTCCAATGGGCCAGTTACGTCGAGAA
>Ga0210401_10003303_pt1 | contig 17297 bp, 13 predicted proteins | sample IncBWH32MmetaG_FD_150866 | JGI IMG/M metagenome (GOLD analysis project Ga0210401, IMG submission 150866) | Forest soil microbial communities from Barre Woods Harvard Forest LTER site, Petersham, Massachusetts, United States - Inc-BW-H-32-M | ecosystem: Environmental > Terrestrial > Soil >... | reverse complement strand
GCTGCTCCAGCTTTTGCCTCAAAGCCAGAGGCAGTGGCTCCCAGTCAACGCTGGCTTTGGCCGTAGCGTTGTAGGTGTACCCGAGGCCATAATCCACCGTACGTCGCCGGATCACATTAACTTTGGCATACATGGTAACGAGTTCTTCGGAAAAGGAGAGCTTCTCGGCTTCAAGAAAGAGGAGTTCAGGCTCATCCAGAAAACGGGGATAGTAGTGAATTTCTATCCCCTCGGAAAGTTTGATCTCTTCACGCTGCATGTGAGTTTCCCTTCTCCTTTTTTACTTTTGTTATGCGCTGTTGCACCACTGGCGGCAGCACAGACGGCTGTTGTGTTGGTGCTGAGTCCGCTGGGAATTGATCGTCGAGAATTGTTTTGTTCAAAGGTTCCGCTGGCTGTGTGAACTGTTCACTTGAGTTTTTCTGTTCACTGTTCACTTGTTCACTGCAAGGATTGACGGGCTCCGTAATAAGATCACCCGCGTCTTCGTGAGGGCGCTCAGTGAACTGTTCACTCACACCTGCTTGTTCACCGTTCACTCGTTTGCTGGGCTCGTCAGAATCGCTGAATAGCTCACCGATGAGTTTTTGTTCAGTGCTCATCTGACCTTCCAGCGAGAGTGCAATCCGAGCGACCTCCGGACGCAGGAGAGCCCGCCACGCTTCGACTGTTGCTTCTGGTACCAGCTTCCCGGTTTCAATTTCTTCAAGCGCGTCCATCATCTTCATCAGAGCTTTCCGTGTCTTCCGCTGTGTCTTGGCAAGGTCTTTCGCATTAGCATCGGGCTTCGCCCAGAGGTCATCCGCAAGTTTCCGTTCTTCTTGGCGGTAGCATTTGAAGCATAGGCCGTGAGCAGCGATCTCGCGCTGTTCGCCACAATTTATGCATCCCGCGACTTTGCGCTTATTGATTTCCTCGCTCATTCCGCTCCTACGTAATTTCAAAAACATCGCTCCGCATCTTTATGCACCGAGTTGCCGACCCGCCCGGTTCTGCGTCCGCTCCTGACGGGCGCTTTCACTCTGCTCGCTACTTTCTGTAGCGATGATCACTTATTTTGAAGCCAACGCAAATGTCGCGAGAACACCGCAAAACGACTACCCGCGCTCGAAAATGCGTTACGTAACGCCACTCGGGACTCGAAACGTTTTCGCGAGGAGCGCCGCGTTATTTAAAATGGGTCTCACACGAGTTAAAGTGGGTCTTACACGGAGTAACACCGGAAGTAACATTGTTGGTAACTCGTTTCAGGAGGCACGAAAAGATGAGCAATCAGGACGACGTCGATCAGAATGTTCCCGCGTCACCAGAGGATGAGGAAGACTTGGAAGATGATGATGGGTCGTTGGTTATCGAGGAAGAGGATGAGGAGGGTGGGGACTATTGGCTTCATCGGATCGACAGGCTGTTGCGAGCGGATGAGCGAGATCAACTACCGATGCTATATAACGCCGCCGCCGATCTATTCTCTGCACGGGCGGTGATCACCGCATCAGGGCTTCCCGTCGACCTTGACAAACGTGAATTTGATCTCCGGCTGAGAGAGTTTCTGACGCGACACAAATCGACCTTGCCAGATATGACTCCAGTGCTAGCGGACTTCCTCTTCGAAAGGGCTGTTCAGGCACATAAGCTAATGGCAGCATGGCAAGTCATCGAGGAGAATGCTGAGCGTCCTGATCTTGATAAAGCTAGGCAGTATTTTCAGCAGGAACTGAAGCGATACGAAGAAATCCGATCCCTCGTGAGAGAGCAACGGGGGAAAATGCCAAGCTGGATGAAAGAGTGGGCGTATTACTGGCTTGGAGCTTTCGAGCAAATCGAAGAAGAGATTGAATCCCAGCTAAGGAGTACTAAGAGAGCGCTAGACAGCATTGTCGGTAAAGGAGCATCCGCCCGAACTGAAATGGAGTCTTTCATTCTGTGGAGTGAGAAAGACGAGATTCGTAAGCAAATCGCAGAGACCGAGTTTGGGCGGGGTCTCGAAGTCCTGCTTGCTGCGTTTGCATATGCAGCCAGACTGATTCCAGATAAAGGTATCGACGGCTATTTGGACTTAATCAAACAACGCGCCTCCCGCGTTTCAAGATCGAAAAAAAAACGGTCCGATGCACTCGTTTCTATTCTCACTATAATGTTGGAAATCCCGAACCAGCAGTCTGGTCACAAAGAGAAATAGCTAACGAACTTTTTAGCACGAGCATGAAATGTGTTACCCCTGAGCGAGAGATCGGGTCTGGACGATCCAGCAGGAAGTGACTCTCACGCGGGGCAGCTAATTTAAGGTTTTTCGGGCACCGTTCTGCAATTTGACGAGTTTTAAGCCTCGGTTACACGAGATCGCTGCGGTCACGCCAGCCATAGTTCAGATTTCCCAGTAGAGCGGGTATTGCATAGTGTCCGCTTCGTGGGTCGCTGCGCCGCGTTTGATCGTCGTTAGCACCGAAGGGCACACTGCTTGGAAAATCTTCACATCTCCGGCTCGATACCCGCGTCCGATGCGGTCATCATCCTGTCCTCCCGCCCGGAATCCGTAGCGGTGAAAGGACAGAAGTCGTCACAAGCCTCCGTTCGTGGCATCGGGTCGGGACGAACAGCTTTCTCGCCCCTCGAAGACGCCTACAAAGGGGCCGCCCACCAGACCGCGTTGCAAATTTTTTCAAGCGGTATTAGTGTCGAGGCTTCAAAAGCGCAGCCTTTGCGACGAGAGACAAGGAAGAGCATGTCTCGTCGCAGCGGTCAGGGTTCCAAGCCGTTCAGGGCAGGCAAGTGGTGGCGTGTTCGTGTGCGCTTCGACGTTCCCGGCGTGGAGGAACGCCAGCAGAAGAGCCTCAAGGTCGCTCCGGTGAGCCTCCGGCTCTCGAAGCCCGAGCTTGAGCGCCGAGCAGCCGAAGTGATCGCGGCGTCCGGCGCTAACTCCGAGGAGCGGTTCAATCGTGTTGTGCTGGGCGAGGGCGTGACCTTCAGGGAGCAAGCGAAGATTTATTTGCAGGAAGCCACCACGCGCAATCGCAAGCCAATCGAAGACCCAACTTCCATCCAAGGGGCTTTGAGGAAGTGGATCAACCCGGTGATCGGCGACTTGCCTCTCAGTAGGGTGGACAACCTCAGCCTTAAACCGCTGGTGAAGAAGATGGTCGAGGGAGGCTTGTCGCCGCGCACCTGCGAGAAGTACACGCTCTATTGCAAGCAGGTCGTGGCATCCAAGAAGGCCCCGAACGGTGAGCCTCTGTATCCTCGTGTGTGGAACGCCTCGGTGCTGGACTTGCCAGTAGTGGTGTACAGCAAGCAGAAGCGCCCGGCGCAAAAAGTCGATGGCGTGAACATGCTTATCGCCAGCGCGGAGTCCGATGAGGAGCGATACCTTTACGTATTGCTCGCGGCGACGGGCATGCGAATCAGCGAAGCATTGGCTCTCGAAGCGAAGCACTTTATCAACGGCGGTCGCACCATCGTGGTCGAGCAGCAGGTGATGAAGGACCGCCCTCGGATCAAGAAGAAGCTAAAGACCGATGCCTCGTGGCGGCAGATCGACCTGCATCCTGATGTCGCCGACTATTTGCGGAAGTTCGTGATCGGAAGGTCTGGACTCATCTTGCAGACGAAGAAAGGCACTCCCTACCTGTATGGTAACCTCGCTGAAGATTGGCTCGACCAGAGACTCGCAAAGCTCGGACTGTATGAGGCAGGAATGGGCTGGCACAGCTTCAAGCGGTTTCGCAATTCTTGGCTACGGGCACCAGCCCAGAGGTGCCAAGAAGACCTGCGGAAGTTCTGGCTCGCCCACAAGCCGAAGGACATGGGTGAACTCTATTCGGCGCTTAAAGAAGACCTCCCAACTAGGCTCGCGGAAGCCGAGCGTGTCGGCTACGGTTTTGTTTTGCCGAGGGAAGTTGTTCCAAATGTTCCAAGAAAAGGGCTGTTTGTCGTTACTCTCAAAACTCCGTCAACTGGTATACTGATCAACAGGATGACGGAAACGATGGGCGTGTAGCTCAGCTGGGAGAGCACCTGCTTTGCAAGCAGGGGGTCACCGGTTCGATCCCGGTCACGTCCACCAACTTAATTCCCGCTCTCCCAATCACTTACGCAGCATTTTCGGTTGCACTATTTTGGTGCAATTTCGGGACAATCGGTACAACGAAGGCACTGTTAGGAGCCGGAAGCGCAAATCCGTAGCCGACTCGCGCAGCCTCTTCGAGTCTTAATTGCAGTTCCTCGTTGAGGTGCGAATACAGTTCGGACATGGTTTGTGGTTTGTGCGCCATCCAGAAGTTGTTGATGTCCTCAAGACAGCGTTGACCGCGCAGCCATGTTTTGCGGAATCGCTTGAATGCGTGCCAGCCCATTCCTTCCTCGTCCAATTTCAATTTGACGAGACGAGGCGTGAGCCAGCGGTCTTCCAGGTTCCCGTAGAGATGCGGTGTTCCGTTCGCCGTATGGAACAGCAGACCAGTTTTTCCGGCTGTGAAGCGTTGCAGGTACTCTGCTATCTCAGGGTGCAAATCAACTTGTCTTTTGGCAGCGGCTGTCTTCAGGTATTTTACGACCCGCGCGAAGTCCTTCTCCACCTGTTGCTCGACGATGATGGTGCGACAGTCGTTCGTGAAATGGCGAGTCTCCACAGCAAGAGCCTCAGAGACTCTCATGCCTGTCGCTGCGAGCAGGACGTACAAGGCTTGCTCCTGACCATCGCTTGCCCTGATAAGTTCTGAGACTGCGTCTGCTCTGAGTGACGGACGTCTCTGGTCTGCGTCCTCAACAACGGGTAGGTCCATTGTCTCTGCGTCCCACCTCCTGGTATGTATGGGTTCGCCCTTCGGATCCTTCAAGGATTCCACGACCTGCTTAACATGCTCCATGTACTTGTTGACAGTTCGTGGCTTGAGCCCCGCCGCTGACATCTTTTCGATGAGCGGTTTCACAGACAAATTGTCCACGTTCGCCAGCGGAAGGTTCCCGATCGTAGGAACAATCCATTTGTCCAATGCTCCCTGGATTGTGACGGCATAACCCTTTCGAATCGGTCTACGTTTGCGATTCTGTAACTGGCGTAGCCAAACTTCGGATTGCTCGTGGAACGTAACCCCGGTGTCCTGCTTCACAACCTCCTTGAGGTATTCGGCGGAGTCCGCACCGCTCGCTTGGATGATTTCCCTCGCTTTCCGTTTGCGTTCGCTCTTGGACAACAGGCCGGGGCCAGAAATCGGACATACACGTTCACGAACGTGCACGCGATTGTCTTGGCCGGGAATGTCTTTCCAAAATCTCACGACAAACCATCTTCCTGATTTTTCGATATGTCCATCTTGACCAGTTCTGCGTGACAAGGACTTGCCTCGTTTCCGCTTTGCTGGTGTCGCTGTCGGGGACTGTAACATATCGCCGGAGGATATCGGGCGATTTGACCCGCCCGACGCCCCTTGATGTGCGTCTTTTCCTACATTCTCAGAATCACCATGTCGCATTGCCTCGTTTTCACGCGGTGGTGGTTCAGGCGACTGGAACCCGCTGCCGTTCCGTCGCTGCCTCGTCTCCTTGAGGCGTCCGCTTCAAACCGATTGCGGAACACTTTTCGCGGCGCGACATTCCGTCCGCGCGCCGTCGGACGTGAAGCACCCTCAATAAAGTTATACAATTTTCGTCCGAGAATCCTGACGTCACGCTGTCGCGGATCTCACGTAGTCTTCGCTGGAACCATCATTTGTTCTTGCCCTTTCCTCCTGTAGCGCGGGTGGGTACGTGTGAGTTCATCTGGTACATTTTGGTAAACCTATTCACCGACGGCGCTTTCGGTGGGATGGTTCGATGGCAGTGATAGCATCCGCCAAAATGTTGGTTAAGCCGCCACCGCGATTGCAGGCATCAATTTTCCCGCAGTAACTACAGCCACGTTCTCGTGCGACGAGTTTTCTCCTCTTTCCGCCGTCTTTTCTCTGATACATCCCCTCCATTTGTGCTCCGACCTTCTGTCATGTAGGTGGGCCTGGTGTGGGACTTTGAGGCATTTTCACTTTTGCCAGGAGAGCAACGACTCGAAGCTTCCGGGCTTCCCGAGTCCAGCGTTGCCGGTAAATCCCGGTAGATTGCTACGCGTTGATTTTTCGGTAAAAGTTCCGCGACGCTGCGGGCCAACAATGCCGCGCCGCCCTCCGTGCTCTGCTGAATATGGAGCCGCAATGGGCTCGCGAGGTACCGCGAAAGCGCCACGACAAACAAAGCGATCCCAAACTTCTCCTGTCCGGCAAGTCCCAGATCCCGCAAGGTGCCGCGCAGTACGTCGAAAAAATGTACGGAGCGAAGCTTCGACAATGCATCATCGGTCGTCGATTTCATTTCCCTTGCTCACGCAATTGGCCTCCTCAACCGGTGTCATGAGTGATTCCGGGTTTTCAATAGCCGTAGTCCTCCCCTTTGATACCCACCAACCCTCCCCATAGACCCGAAGCCCGGAATCCACAACCACGTTGCAGAACCAGATACTGAATTAACCCCCGCAACGGTTCCGTTTCGCCCAAGCGCCTCCTGCGGGCTTCGCGTGCAAATGCCTGCTGCTCCCACGAGCGCATCAACTTATAGGGCGGGATAGGTTGCCCTCCGCCAATGAGCACGTGTAGGTCGAAAGTGCATTCATCGCGTCTTTCGGCGATTCGTACCCAATTGCCTGCTCCCCCTGACTTCTGAACGTTTGAGATCCAGGGAATAAAAACCCAATCGGCGCAACCCTCCGTGAACGTAGCCTCGGTCGTCAATTTCAGGAACGAGTGGTAGTCGCTTGCCGAAAATTCATCCATGTACTTGATGAACCGATCATAATCGTCGTACGTCATTTCGCACCCCATGTGGTCTGCAGCTGGGTCCGTGCGTTGAGATGTAGCTCGAGGGCGTCCGTGTCTTGTGGACCGACGTTCTTGAGGAGGTACCGCACCCCTCCCACGTCGGGCTTGAAAGTGTCGATCCGTGCATCACCGCCAATCTTGTGCCACCTGCGCATCCATTCAAGACGCTGAGTGGCGTGGTATTCACGCAGTCCTGCGATCAGCGCGTGATAGTGAAAGTCCAGTCCCGTGTGCCCGTGTTCCGGTACCGCTATCCATTCGAAATTGGGCGTTCCCAATTCATCGCGAAGAGCGTCGGTCCATTTGCGCAGCCGCCACCTGGCTTGTGCGGCCGACAGTCCCGGTCGGAACGTCAACGAACAAAACCAGCACCACGGAAACGCCTCGAGCCACTCTACAAATTCATCCAGCCACTGTTCACGATTCATCTTGCCCTCCTGCGTTGGACCCTTCACCGATCTGGGCGCAACGATGAGGGAGATCGTGCCGGACGGCGGCACCGGATAAAAGCTGAAGCCGTTAGCAAAACGCTTGAAGAGTTTTTTTCCTGGTGCGTCGGGAGGGAGCTGGCGGGAAATTATCTTTCGGTCTTGCGCCTCTTGGCCCTCAACCTCGAAAGGTTCACTTCTTCTACCTTGACCTTCTTTTCGCCATCACCTTCTGCCAGCTCGACTGCCTTTTCTTTATTCGATATCGGCTTTGCGTCAACCTCCAGCCGCTTCTTCAGGAGGTCCAGCTTTGGAGGCCGCCCACCTCTGCTGCGATGGAAGTGCTTTTGCTGGAATTCCGTAACTGCCTTACCTAGATCGGCAATAGTATCCTTCGTCATCTTTTCGCCAATGATGCAGAGAAAATACGGCTGCTCAGCTTCGTGATGGATTATCGCGACGCCGTCGTCCTTATAGGCGATGCTCTCTAGATCCTTAAGCAGAGAGTATCCAGCGTGGTCATCAATCCTCACGTAGGTAGCTTTTTCAGCAACAATGAGCTCTTGGATCGCTTTCGGAACGTCCATCGAGGGGGCAGGGAAAGACTCTGCGTAGGCATCCACCCAGTCACGAGTTTCCCCCGCTCCTTCAAGGTGATCGCCGACAATTTTCACGTGGAACTTGTTCCCGGACGGTGTCCACGGGCTCACCCTGAATTCCAGGGGGCTAGTCCTCATACGGAAGTAAACGCCAAAACGATTTGCGTACCGCACATAGTTTTCCAGAGCGCGATGTGTTGTGTGATCGACCACTGTTGCCAGATACTTGCGAATCTCGTCCTCGGCGAAAGGCGAAGTAAGCGCAAAACGCTTGAAGAATTCTTTCACGACGTCTGGATTGTGCTTGTACGCTTCGCGCAGTTCCTTTTGACGATCGGCGGTTTGAAGAAGATATTCCGGGTCTTCGTTGAGTGCGCGAAGCCTGGCTTTTGCTGACCCCGGCAGCCCGGCTCCCTCTGCTGTGTCCGGAGTTGGTTGTGGCGCCTTGCTCCCGGTCGATTGCGTTGGTTCTGGAACAGAGCCACCAGCTCCGTAGGTGCCATCGAGTTTAGCTTCAGCAAGGACCTGGCCCTTAATGGCGGCGTTGAACTCACGCCTCGTGGCAGCCAGTTTCAGGTTGAGTACCGAATTCAAGGCATAAACTTGAAAAATGTAGCGATGCGGGGTACCTGGAGGTGGGTGAGGTCCCGCGTAACCTATCGTGTCGAAATCGTTCTTCCCCTGGCGGATGCCGTCCGGTAATTGCGCGACTTTGGCCAAGCCCTTCGGATAGCCCTGGCGTATCAGGTGGGATTGCGTACACCAGCCAGTGTGTAAACGCATTTCCTGGCGCGTCATGGTCCTCCATGGTGAGCGCGAACTGCTTCGTGTTTGGAGGCGGGTCCAGCCACACTAGGGCGGGTGAAGTATCGGATCCTTCGGAAGTGAACTTAGGAGGAATCTTGCCACCGGTACGGAATGCGGTACAGGCTAACTGGAATGCCGTAGGAGCCTCCTTGCCGCTATCTTAGGTAACGGACTGGCGTGGCGCCCGTAGCGTCATTCGTAGGGATCGATAGCGGAGGTGAAGAAGTCGCTACGAGTATGCTAAGCGTGGGAAGTAGGGTCGTCAACGGTGGAGAGAAATGCTGTCGGAGGCAATTCGTTATTGAGATGAAAGTTTCTGGGATGGTGCGTCACGCCGAACCCTTCAATGAACTTTTATCCACCATCCTTAATATAATTACCCCATACAATCTATACACACTATTGGGTCCAACGCGCGTGAAGGGATTATGCGGTGGCTAGACGAGAAAATTCTCGACAATGTGTTAACGAAACTCTTGAAGAGTTTCCCCTCCCACCGCAGAAAACCAGGATCAACTCGACTCAGGGGGCCAGATTAGGCCCGTTCTCCGCGGATTTCCCACGTCTCTGAAGCGGCGCAACGAAGCCCAGAAGATGCCCGGATCTGGCCGCCCTCTGGCGGTGACGCGAAAGTTGATGGCTTATCTGCTGGCCGTAGATCGCGGCCAACGGAATTTTCTGAATAGAGCAGGAGACGCGCACCGCCGCTTCAACTGGTTCGTGGTGCTCCTTGGTTGCCTCTTCGCGGGAGACAAGCTCTATGTACTTGTCCACACCCGGCGGAACTCCGAATCTTCGAGAGCAATGCGCCTGTCAGCAGCTGATTCAGTTCACTTGGAAGCTCGCAACAGCCGGGCTTCCCCCACCCGGTGCAGGGTTCACCACCTGAATGGTGGCCGTCCCATGGCTAACTAGATCAGCGGCAGGAATCGCCACCCTCAATTGTCCCGAGTTTGCAAAAACGGTAGTCCGCTCCGCCCCGTTCCAATGTGCGACCGCCCCCGGTACGAAGTTCGCGCCGTCGATCGTGACCCACGTATTCGCTCCCGGCGCCGTAACACTGTTCGGTGTCAACCTGGAAATCGTCGGGGCAGGATTCGCGTTCGCCGACCGCGGCACCACCGCGGGACCCTGCATTAGCACAACTCTCCCGCTGCCATTGCCCCAGAAGTCCGTTGCCGTCCGGAAGGCCAGTCCACTATTGCCCCACCGGATCAGGTCAAACGCATCGCCCGTCAGCGCATCCAGCTCCGTGGTCCCTGTTTGCACGAAAAGCTTCGCATCGCACGCCGTGATCGTCCGGGAGTTCATCGAGCCAAAGTTCGCATTCAGGAAAAACACCCGATCGATGCTCGCATCCGCCGCGGTCGCGCCTCCGCCCGCAACTCTCCCCACTAGCTTGGGCGTCGTCGGCGGTGCCGGAGACACATCCACCACGCCTCCGCCATCCGTGAAGATCAATCCTCCCGAATAGCTGATTCTCCCATCCACTGCATCCAGATAAGTCGAATCCGTTTCCGTAAAACTCGTGCTGTCTACCGTGAAACGATGAAAACTTGACGGGCTCAGTCCCTCGTCATTCGAATACAGATTCGCCGCATCGCCCCACGTCAAAACGCTTCCCTCATAGACGTTGTTGCTTAGTGCCTTGTTCAGTAGCCTCGCCGTCGCTCCCGTGCTCGTGACATCCCACACTTGAATCCCGTCGGCATAGCCTGCTGTAGCCACGGTGTTCGGGTTGCCGGGCATCACCGCCACGTCGCTCGCGTTATACGCCCCAAACAACGTGCTCGTCGTCGTGAACTGCGTACCCGGTGTCATCGTCGGCAGTGCCATTCGCCTCACCGCATTGCTTCCCGACAGCACCACATACAGGTATTGACCGTCGTCGGAGATCGCCATTCGCGTCGGTTCACTGCCGATAAACACCGGCGTCCCGATCGCTCCGCTTACCGGATCAATCGACACAATGCTGTTGCCCGTTAGCTGCGTAGCCGTACTCGGCACGCTCGCATACAACTTCTGCGTAAACGGATCGAACACGATATCGTTCGAATTTAATACCACCGTCTGAAACATCGTAAACGGCAACGCTCCCGAGACTCCCCCTCCCGGCGCTCCGTTGCTCACCGTGATGATCGCCGAACCCGCGGAACTGATTAGGCTCGCATCTACAGTCGCGGTCAATTGATTGCTGTTCATAAACGTCGTCGGTAGTCCCGCGCCATTCCACTTCACCACCGATGCACCCGAGAAATTCGCGCCATTCACGGTCAGCGTAAACGTCGGAGACCCCTGCAGCGCCGTTTGCGGTGAAAGCGACCCCGCCTCAGGCACCCCACTGTACCCAGACCCTGTAATCGTAACGGTGGAATTCGCCGTGTTGTCACTGGTGTCGGGATCCGGCTCGGTTGAACTCACAGTTGCGCTATTCGTCAGGGAACCCGCCGCCGTCGGCACCACCGTCAGCGATATCGTCGTGCTAGCGCCATTCGCCAGCGTTCCCAGATTGCACTGAATCGCCGCAGTTCCGCTGCAACTCCCTTGGCTGGGGCTCACCGAAACGAAAATCGCACCGCTCGTATAAGTGTCCGTCACCGTGACGTTCGACGCGCTGCTCGGCCCGTTATTCTTCACCGTGATGCCGATCGTAGTGTTCACCCCTGTCGCCGACGTCGCCGCGGCCGTCGCCGACACCTTCAGATTCGCCGGCGTCCCGCTCAAATCTTTCACCACCGGGCTCCGCAAAATGTACACCTGCGTGGGCGTCCGGAAGGCCAATCCATCCTCTCCCCAGCGTACCAGCGATGTCGGAGCCGGAAAATTCGCCAACACCCCGCCCACCCCAAACGAAGCCAGCGGAACGAATGTATTCAGGTCAAACGCGGTGATCTGGTTGGGATTGAAGAACATGGGACTCGCGTTCAGCACAAACGCCCGCCCCAAGCTGGAATCCGGCGCTACAGGCCCGTTCGCCGCAAACGTCCCCAGCAAATTTCCGCTCCCCGGATCGAGCACCGCCCCGGAGGTCAGATACAACCGGCCATTGTCGTACTGCAGATCCGTGGAAGAGGTCGAAGGACTCGGTAGATTGACGCTCGCCGCGATCCCTGTTGCATCCACGGTGAAAACGGACAGCGGGCCGGTATAGGTCCACCCGTAAAGCGTGCTGGCACTGGCGCCGAATGCTAAATAGGTCGCTCCAGAGTTAGCGACCTTCGCTCTTTCCGCCGAACTGTCGTAAATCGCCACTCCGCCATTAGCTGGCGAGCCGCTCGCTACCGCCACCGACGAGGGGACGCCCGGCAACACCGCGATGCCCGTCGCGTATTCGCTCTGTCCCCACCCCCCAGGGAAGTACAACCCCGTTGGCGTCGCCACCTGATGGACCAGGTCTACTTTGCGCGCACCCGGACTGCCCATGAAGGCCACCCACAATGTACTCGCGTCGTCGGAAATCGCCAGATAGTTTGGCTCGCTGCCCACCCATATCGGCGCCCCGAACGCACCGGTGTGAGGATCGATCGACACCACGCTATTGCCCAGCCCTGGACCCGCGCTGCTCGCCACAGACACCCACAGTAGCTTCCGCGACGAGTCGTACACCAGATCATTTGTCGGCAGTGAGAGATACGTCGTAAACACGGTGCTTCCCGACACTCCTCCGCCAGGCGTTGGATTCGACACCGTCACGCTGCTATTCCCGAGCGATGCGATATCGTGATTCGTAATCGTCGCCGCCAATTGCGTCGAGTTGGCAAACGTCGTCGGCCGCGGCGATCCATTCCACTCCACCACGGACGTCGGCACGAAATTCGACCCCGACACCGTCAGCGCAAAATCCCCCGATGCAAGCGCCGCTCCCGTTGGATTCAATCCCGTCACCGCAGGCACGGGGTTCGGCACTACCTGTATCGTCACCGCGTTCGACGTCAAAGGCCCGGGATTCTTCACTGTCACCGACAGCGTGCCAACCGCCGTAAGTTCCGCCGCCAGCACCGTAACCACCAACGTGTCCGGAGTCCACCCGCTCGCGTTCAGCGCGCTTGCGTTCACCTGCACCGTGGACGCCGCGTTGAATCCGCTGCCCTGAATCGTCACCACCGTATCCGGTGAATTCACAGGAATGCTTGTAGGAGTGATGCTTGAAATCGCCGGCGTCGTATACTTCGCAATCGTCAGCGTCATCGGCGCAGACGTCCCGCCACCTGGCCCCCCGTTGACCACCGAGATCGCCGCCGTCGCCACCGACGCGACATCGCCCGCGTTCACCGTAATCGTGAGCGTGGTCGCGCTGACGTACATGGTCGCGCGCGCCACACCGTTATATTGCACCACCGACGTCGGGGTAAATCCGGTTCCCATGATGGTCAGCGGGAACGCCGCGCTCCCCACCGTCACCGTAGCAGGACTCAGTGCTGTGATCATCGGCGATGGATACCCGATCGTGATCGTCGCCGCGCTCGAAAGTCCTCCGCCCGGCGCTGGGTTCACCACCACCAGCTGCGCCGTCCCGCCAACCGCGAGGTCCGCTGCCGTCAGCCCCAGCTGCAGTTCCGTCGAACTCACAAACGTCGCCGGCCGGCTGCTCTGATTCCACTGTACCGTCGAACTTGCCGTGAACCCGCTGCCGCTCACCGTCAACGTCGCGCTGGCCGTTCCGGCGGTCAACGTGGAAGGCGACACCGAGCTGATCGTCGGCGCCGGATTGTTTTGCGCCTGCAGCGTCGGCGGAGGTGGTTGCGCAACGCTGCCTCCGCCGCACGCACAAAGGAGACATGCCACCGCCATCACTAGGATAAGGGCCAGGACGCACTTCGGAAAGCTACTCCGGGGCTGGTTCCGGAACATAGAAGGGGCCTCGTAAGTTAACCGGGGGACAAAGAAGCGCGTTAATTCTAGAACGACTTACCTTAAGTAGCAACAGCTGTTTTGATGGTGTCAAGCCGGAAATGAACTCGACCCGGTCCTTCCCAGCACCCACAGCAAAATTAGAGCAACCACAGCGCAACCGGCAACTTTCTTGCTGTCTACCCTAACCACCCGCAGTCGAATTTAAACGACTCTGGGCGTCCCCGGTACCCGTTGGTATGGCGCCGGGTAGGAATACCCTCCAGATCTCCGTTTGCAACGGTATCTACATTGTTGGGCACCTGTCACTAGAGCGGAGCCGTCGAGCACTTCAATTGGTAAAGCGAGCTGCAGGGCCCTGGCGTTCCGTGTCGTTGGGACTCGTTGTTGGATGCGTTCACCGCGGCAGTCGCCGAACACAGAAACAGAAGTTCAACGGACTGTTTATTCGTCCATGCTGTGTATTCGTTCGAGAGGAACCAAGCCCTGGAAATTGTTTTTCTCGCTCATCTGTCGCTGTTTATTCGTCTCCCAGCGGGAAGGGAGACACACGGAATACCCTGAAAGGTGTTTATTCGTCGAGATCCTTTGAGGACTGTGTATTCGTATCAATTTGTACCAAGTTGCGCCCGGTCAAACTGTAATTTGTGAATAAGACTGCAATGAAGGTGGTCCATCTGGGTGGGTTGGACATCAGGTGGGATACCTGTGGGCGCTCTTGGCGGGGATCATGGCGATTTCTTTTTCAAGGATGGGAGACAGGACGTAAGATTCGTCAGGATTCGCTATTTCGGGACAATTTTCCCCTATCTATTTTCCAATTCTTATTCTCTTTCTTCTATTTCAACTGTTTATTGGTATTACTGAAGTTAGAGGAAGGTGAAGGGTGAAGGTCGGAACGGTTGGAGTAAACTTGGCCCGATCCACTAGCCGGGTTGCCAGATTTTGCGTGGATCGTCGCTACCTCGCTGACAGCCCCAGCTGCAGCAGCTACTCCCCAGCCTCGGCCGCGATGTGACGGCTCGCAGTCGACAATACCGAACGTCCTTGCTGCGGATCACCTGGATTTTCCCGCTGGCGTTTGCGAATTCGGCGGAAACGAGGTTGAGTTGAACCGTGCTCCCACTCGCTGGGAATTGAGGGATAAAATAATCCTGGCATGCCGGTGCGCAAAATCGTCCACATCGACATGGACGCATTTTATGCGTCCGTGGAGCAACGGGATGATCCCCAGCTGCTGGGCAAGCCTGTCATCGTCGCATGGCGCGGCAATCGCTCCGTAGTGTGCGCTGCCTCCTATGAGGCGCGAAGGTTCGGCGTGCGGTCAGCAATGCCAGCCGTTCGAGCAGAACGCCTCTGCCCAACCGCGGTCTTCCTGCCTCCGGATTTTCCACGCTACCGGGCCGTCTCGCGTCAGGTGCGCGTATAGGACTTGATTGGGAAACTTACTTGCAAGGGATGGGCGTTGAAAAGCCACAGGTTTTTTGTTCCGGTAACAGAAATCATGCCGTTCGGTCCGAAGGAAGTGCCGAGCTGGGGGCCATGGGGACCTGACATGCAGTTGTTGAGGCTTCCAAAGAAATATGTTCTGGAATTGAAGAAGCGCAAAAAGTTTTATTCACTTACCGCTGAAATCCCTGAACTCCCCAACATCGACTCGCTCGAGGTTTCGGTCCTGATTGGTGCCCCGGATGAGCAGGGCACGAGAGAACCACAACGTGCGAGTCTGACAATCAATGCCATGTTCCCGACGATTCGTGACAGATATACGAATGACGGGCTTGACTACGTAGATTTGGAGCTGCCCGTAGCTTTTCCCGGGATTCCAACAGAGTTCTTTGGAGTGAGTGGAGGCGGATTCTGGGATGTCCTTTTGTACGGCGATTCGGGACGAATCAGTTGGAGCCTCCGGTTAATGGGAATGGCTTGTTGGCAGCTAGAAATTATCAACGGCATGCGCGGTGTACGTTGCCTTGGTGCAAGGAGTATTCGGACCTTGATTCAGGCGCTTCAGCCGGAACGGGAATCGTAATGTAACCGCACGAACGGCATCGTGTCGGCAGACTCCTTGTACGCAGCGGCTATATAATTCGGCGGCGAATGCAGCGAAGTGTGCCAGCACGTTATGCAATCGGAGGTGTGGGGTGGGCGAAGACCCAATAATTGAGAAAAAACTTGAATTCTGCTTCCCTGAGAAGCAGTTGCAAAAAGTTTTGGACACGTTCGCGAAGAAAGAAGAACCCGGACTAAAGATTGACAAACTCCTCCAAGCACTTCAAGTAATCTCCATCGTCGCAGCGGCTGCTTGGACACTCTTCAATTTTTTTAGCTTTGAAAGGCAAGAACGTCGCCTATCGGAGCGGATTCAAGAGATTAACCGTGACCAGGCGGGATTCACGCTTCAACAGAACAAGATTCTAGCGGATACACAACAAACTCTCGCGAGAATTAACTTAGAGCAGCAGTCCTTTACGCTGACGCAGCAGAAACTCCTAGCTTCATCGGCGGCCGCGAAAGCTGCACTTGATGTTCGGTCACTTGAATTGGAAACCAAACTCAAAGGCATCGAAGTAAGGAATGCGGGACAAACTCCCCTGCAATTCGAACCGTCCATGACAATGCATCTAGTCTCTCCTGCCCAAGCTGGCGGACTGGAAGAATGGGAAGTAGAATTGCGAGTGAGTCTGCTACTACGGCATAGACCACGGCTGGCTCTGTTGACATCCTCAGGAAAAGGCGGCGATGTTTCAACCGATACATATTGAAACTCAATCCGAGGAGCAGGGCTTGACGCATCTGCATGGGCAGCGAGCGACCCGGGGCGCGAGCCGAGAGTTTTCGTTTGACCGAAGAGAATAGGCTCTCGATCAGGGCGCGGCGACGATAAATCCGTCGCGGGAACGCACATCGCATCTCGGCGCGCACTCCGTGCACGCGCCAGGTTTTCTTCCCGCGTTTGGCAGGAATCACGCTCTGCGCTCCGAGGCGTTGGCGGATGTAGGTATGATTGCGCTCGCTGTCGAACTCCGCATCGGCCAACACCAGCCCGATGCGGGTTTGCTGGGAAGCGGCTTCGACAACGGCAGGCAAATTCGCGCAGTCGTTCCACGGGCCGCGCCGCGCGAGTTGCGACAATACGAACTGCTGATCCAAATCCACGGCCACCACCCACTTCAGCCAGTGCCGCCACGGCCGTGGTTTCTGCCCGTGATGATGCATGCGCCGCACAAAGAACGTGCTCACCGCACCTTGCGCCAAACCGGTGGCGTCCACGGCGACGCGCGCCCGCTTCCGCTTTTGGCGCAGCGAACCGCGCAGTCGGCGCACTGTTTCACCAACCGCACGGTCGATGGTTTGGTCGTCGAGACGCTGCAAAAAACGATACAGGGTCGTGAAGTCGGGCACACTCACAAGGCCCAACACCTGGCGCAATTCGCGATGCTCGCTCAAACGCACCTCGGCTTCGCGAAAGGTCCAGTCTTCGTAACGCATCAGGCAGAGAATGGCCAGCAACTGCGGCTGGGTAAATTGCCGTTTGCTGAAACGGCTTCGGTAACGAGGGAGCACCGCCCGGGAGACTTGCAGAGCGATGCGGGCAAAAGGTAGGAGTCCGACTTCGGCCATCGCACCTCCTGCCTCCATAGAAAACCACGTAAGCGGCCCATCGCCTTCTCGAATTTCAATGAAGTTGCTAGGATGTCAACAGAGCCACGTGCCCTCTAGAGAGGGAGGGGGTTGATGCTACACGCGGAACCCGATGCGAGAAACACAAC